>Ga0075530_1000323_pt1 | contig 22395 bp, 20 predicted proteins | sample NGEPerD_2_FD_75101 | JGI IMG/M metagenome (GOLD analysis project Ga0075530, IMG submission 75101) | Arctic peat soil microbial communities from the Barrow Environmental Observatory site, Barrow, Alaska, USA - NGEE PermafrostL1-D | ecosystem: Environmental > Terrestrial > Soil > Wetlands > Peat ... | reverse complement strand
TACTCAAGGCACGCAGTCTCCGTCGCGAAGTGGTCTTGGAACTCCATGATCGATCGCGGGAAGCGTGGCCGACCCATCGGCGCACCGTAGACCCACCACCTGACGGAACCGGATACGCACTATGCGGCTAGGCCGGGACCTCGTCGCGCTTGGGCTCGACCCCAGCCTCCTCGCGGGGGTCGGACTCCGGCGGGAGCTCGCCGCCGCGCTCGGTGCCGGCGATCACCTCGTCCGGCGTGCGCTCGGCCGGGATGAAGCCGGACTTCATGCCGAAGTAGACGGCTTGCGGGTGGTGGGCCACGATCGCCACGGTCGACTGCTCGGGCATCACCGCGTAGCCGTCGGAGAGCGACATGCCGATCGAGCTCAGTCCCAGCAGCTCCCACACCTTCTCGTGCTCGGACTGCTCCGGGCACGCCGGGTAGCCCCAGGAGTAGCGGCGCCCCTGGTCGGGGTCGACGCCCAGGTCGGAGCGCACGCGGGAGTGCAGCCACTCGGCCAGCCCCTCGGCCGTCTGCACGCCCAGGCCATGGGTGTAGAGCTGCTCGGCGTACTCGCCATCGGACTCCAGGCGCGCCATCAGATCGGTGACCTCGGGGCCCACGGTCACGCCCTGCAGCGCCACCACGTCGCGTACGCCGTCGTCGTTCAGCGGGCGGTAGAAGTCGGCCAGGCAGATGCGGTCGTGCTTGGGCTGGCGCGGGAAGGTGAGGCGGCTGAGCTCGCGATCCTGGTCCTCGGGGTCGAAGACCACCAGGTCGTTGCCGGCTGAGTTGCAGGGGAAGTAGCCCAGCTTGACCTTGGGGTGGAGGTAGTCCTGCTCGGCCCACATGCGCTCCAGGCGCGGCTGGAAGCCCTCGTCGTCGCCGTCGCCCTCCACGAGCTTGCGCCACTCCTCGCCCTTCTTGCCGCGGCCGCCCCAGTGCAGCTTGAACAGCACGTGGCGGTCCAGATGGGGGTACACCTCGTCGAGGTCCACGTCCAGCTCGCGGGCGCCCCAGAAGGGCGGTTCGGGCACGGGCGCCTCCGTGCTGGTCTTCGACCGCACACTGTCGTCGGTTACGGGCGGGCCGTCGTCTACCTTGACCGGCTTAGCGCGCAGCGTGGCGGCCTCGGAGCGGATCTTCTCGGTCAGCCCGGCCCGCGCCTCATCGTCCACGAGCGCGTCCATCGTGTCCAGGCCCTGGAAGGCGTCCTTGCAGTAGAAGACGCCCGGCTCGTAAGTGTCGTCGGACTCCTTGCCGCCCGGGTAGAGCATGCGCCGGCCGAAGTCGCGGTTGATGGCGGCGCCGCCCACCAGCACCGGGAACTCCAGCCCGCGGTCGTGCAGCTCTCCCACGCAGATGGGCATCTGCTTGGAGGTGGACACCAGCAGGGCCGACAGGCCGATGGCGTCGGCGTCGTGCTCCTCGGCGGCGCTGATGATCGTGTCGACGGGCACCTGCTTGCCGAGGTCGATCACCGTGTAGCCGTTGTTGGTGAGGATCGTGTTCACGAGCGACTTGCCGATGTCGTGCACGTCGCCGAACACGGTGGCGATCACCACCCTGCCCTTGGTGTGGCCCTCCATCTTCTCGAGGTAGTTCTCGAGCCGGGCCACGGCGCGCTTCATCACCTCGGCGGATTGGAGCACGAACGGCAGGATCAGCTCACCGGCGCCGAACTTGTCGCCCACCTCCTTCATGGCGGGCAGCAGCACCTCGTTGAGCGTGGGCACCGCGCCGATCTTCTCGTTGGAGCGGTCGATCCACTCCTCCACGCCCTCCTTCTTGCGGCGCAGGATGTGCCAGTGCAGAGCCTCCTCGGGCTCCATGTCGGCGGTCGGGTCGGCGGCCTCGTCCTCCTCCTCCTCGCCCTTGGACTCGAAGTGCTCGATGAACCGCTCCAGCGCGTCCTCGCGCTCGTTGAAGACCAGGTCGTTGGTGAGCTTGCGCTCCTCCTCGGGGATCTCCGGATAGGGCGTGACCTCGGCCGGATGCACCATCGCCAGGTCCAACCCGGCCTCCACGCAGTGGTGCAAAAAGACGGAGTTGAGCACGCGGCGGGCGTTGGGCGATATGCCGAAGGACACGTTCGACACACCCAGCGAGGTCTTGACCTTCGGCAGCGCCTTCTTGAGCTCCCGGATGCCCTCGATCGTCTCGACCGCGGACGGACGCCACTCCTCGTCGCCGGTGGTGAGCGTGAAGGTGAGCACGTCGAAGATCAGCGTCTCCTCGTCGAGGCCGTGCTCGTCCACGACCATGTCACGGATGCGCTGGGCGATCTCCACCTTGCGCTCGCGCGTCTTGGCCATGCCCACCTCGTCGATGGTCAGCGCGATCAGCGCGGCGCCGTGGGCCTTGGCCAGCGGCACGACCGTGTCGAGCTTCTCGCGCCCGGCCTCGAGGTTCACCGAGTTCACGATCGCGCGGCCCGGGATCTGCTCCAGCGAGCGCTTCATCACGTTGGGCTCGGTGGAGTCCACCTGGATCGGCGCGGGCAGCGACAGCGACACGCGCTTGGCCAGCTCGCGCATCTGCTCGTCCTCGTCCTCGCGCTCGGTGAGCGCCACGCACAGGTCGAGCACGTGGGCGCCGCCCTCCACCTGGCCGGTGGCCACCGACAGCAGGCCGTCGTAGTCGTCCTCGAGCAGCATCGCCTTGGCCTTGCGCGAGCCCTGCGAGTTCACGCGCTCGCCCACGATGGTGGGCGCCGGCTCCTGCGCCAGCGTGGTGGCGCTCATCATGCTCGAGACCTTCGGCGGGCCCGGCTCGGGACGCTTGCCGGCCTCGCGGCCGCCCACGCGCTCGACGATCGCCGAGATGTGGTCCGGGGTCGTGCCGCAGCAGCCGCCCACGATCGTCACGCCGTGACGCTCGACGAACTCCTGGAGGGTGTTGGCCAGCGCCTCGGGCTCCTCGGGGAAGATCGTCTCACCGTCCGGTCCCTGGATCGGGATGCCGGCGTTGGGGATGCAGTGCACCGGCAGCGGGGAGTGCTCGCCGAGGTAGCGGATGGCGTCGCGCATGTCCTCGGGGCCGGTGGAGCAGTTCAGCCCGAGCACATCGATGTCCAGGGCAGCGAGCGTGGTGAGGACCGCCTCGATGTCGGTGCCCAGCAGCATCTTGCCGCCGTTTGGCAGCAGTGAGACCGAGCACTGGATTGGCACGGTGCGGCCGGTCTCCTTGAACGCCACGCGCGCGCCGAAGATGGCGGCCTTGACCTCCAGGATGTCCTGGGCGGTCTCGATGATCAGCAGGTCAGAGCCGCCCTCCACGAGGCCGGTGGCCTGCTCGGTGAACACCTCCACCAGCTCGCCGAAGGTGATCTTGCCGAGCGTTGGGTCGTCGGACGCCGGCAGGTGGCCCGTCGGCCCGATCGACCCGGCCACGAACTTGTCCTCACCGGCGGCCTTGCGGGCGATCTCGGCAGCCTTCTGGTTGATCTCCAGCGTGTGCTCGCCGAGGCCCCACTCGTCGAGCTTGATGCGGCTGGCCTGGAAGGTGTCGGTCTCGAGCACGTCGGCGCCGACCTCTATGAACGAGGCGTGCACGCCCTCGATCACGTCGGGGCGGTTGAGCACCAGCGCCTCGTGGCACTTGCCGGGCAGGCCGCCGTAGTCCTCCCCGGTGAGGTCGAACTGCTCGAGGGTGGCGCCCATGCCGCCATCGAAGATGACGACGCGGCGCTTGACGGTGTCCAGGTAATCGCGGGCCATGCGGGTTCGCAAAGGCTAGCGCAACCTTGACATAGCTGTGTGAAGGTTGCGGGCAGCGGCTAAAGCCCTAGGCTGGGCCCCACGGTCCAATGTCGCGCCTGATCGCCATCGTCGCCTGCTGCCCCCTCGCCGGGGGTGCGCTGGCCGCGGGGCAGGCGGTTGCCGCGCCGAGCGCCTAAGTCACCAACCAGGGCGGCGCCAGCGTGTCCCAGTACGACGTCGCGCCCGGCGGCACGCTGACGGCCAAGACCCCCGCCACCGTCGCCACCGGCACCAACCCGTTCGGGGTGGCGCTCAGCCCCGACGGGCGCAGCGCCTACGTCACCAACCTCGGCGGCGCCAGCGTGTCCCAGTACGACGTCGCGCCCGGCGGCACGCTGACGGCCAAGACCCCCGCCACCGCAGCCACCGGCACCAACCCGACGGGGATCGCGCTGAGCCCCGCGCAGGCGCCGGTGGCGGCGTTCGCGGCGGCGCCCGCGCCGGCCGGGGCAGCGAGCGGCTTCGACGCGTCCGCCTCCTCAGACCCCGACGGGGCGGTCGCGCGCTATGACTGGGACTTCGGCGACGGCACCGGCGCACCGAACGCCGGCCCCCGCCCGACCCACGTCTACGCCCTCCCGGGCAGCTACACCGCCACGCTCACCGTCACAGACGACCAGGGCTGCTCGCAGACGTTCCTCTTCACCGGCCAGACCGCCTACTGCAACGGCTCGGCCACGGCGCGCACCCAGCGCACGGTCACGATCGCTCGCGACACGACCGCCCCCAAGATCACCCGCGCGGTCGCCGACCCGGCCCGCTTCGCCGTCGCCGCGCGCAGCCGCGGCGCCCAACGCCGGCGCCGGCCCGCGCGCGGCACGACCTTCCGCTACACGCTCTCTGAGCCCGCCCGCGCGCGCTTCGTGCTGCGGCGAGCCACCCGCGGGCGGCGCGCCGGCGGGCGCTGCCGGCGCCCCACACCGCGCAACCGCACACGACGGCGCTGCACACTGCTGCGCCGCGCCGGCACGCTCACCCACCAGGGCGCGGCCGGGCGAAACGCAAGACGCTTCTCGGGGCGCATCCGCCGCCGCGCGCTGAAGCCCGGGCGCTACACCGCCACGCTCACCGCCACCGACCGCGCCGGCAACCGCTCCCGCCCGGCACGGATCCGCTTCCGCGTCGTACGCGGCTGACGGGCTCGGGAAGCCTCCTCGATCTACGCCTCGGCTTCGGCCCGCTCGGAGCCTCGGCGCCCCACGGCCGCCAGCTCCACCGGAGCCGCGTGCAGCGCCCGCAGGCGCAGGTCCTTCCACGTCATGCCCTCGGCCACCAGCGCCGGCATGCCCATGGCGAGAGCGGTGGCGATCTCCACCGCCTGGAGGATGATCCCGTAGGCCAGGGCGTCGGTCTTGCTCACGCCGTAGGCCGAGAGCACGGCCACGCAGGCCGCCTGGAAGACGCCGAGGTTGGACGGCGTGGCCGGTATCGCCGCCGTCACGTTGACAGCGAACAGCACGGCCGCTGCCGCGCCGATGCCGGCGCGCTCGTCGAGCCCCAGCGCGACCAGCAGGACGTAGCAGGCGAGCCACTGGACGGCCCACGCCGAGAGCTGCGCGACGGCGGCCCACGTGCCCAATCGGAGGTTGCGGAACACCTGCAGTCCGCTGCGCACCTGCACCATCGCCCGGCGCGCGGTGGCCAGCGCCTGCTGCACGCGCACGAACCGCGAGGGCTTGCCGCTGCGCAGCAGCGCGGGCACGGCCAGCAGCAGCAGGATCACCACTACCGGGGCCAGGGTGGCGAGGACCAGGGCATCCTCGCCGCCGCGGAAGATGCCCACGGTGGCGAACATCACCGTGCCGAGCACCGCCAGCGCGAGCAGGTTGAGCAAGGTCTGGGAGACCAGCGAGCCCAACACCACCGGGAAGTTGTCGCGCACGCGGCCCACGCGCCGCGCCACGATCAGCGCTCGCGACGGCTCGCCCAGGCGGGCCGGCAGCGTGGCCGACATCAGCACGCCGATCATGGTCCCGCGGGCGATGTCGCGCCGTCGCACCCACGTGCCGGGCAGGGCCGCCCGCAGGATCGCGTGCCAGGCCTCGGCGCGGATCAGCATCGAGGCGCACATGAGCGCGAACGCCGCGAGCACCCAGACCGGCGTGGCCGCCACCACCGCGCGGCCGATCGACTCGACCCCGAGCTGGCGGAGCGCGATGACGGTGAGCCCCACGCCGCCGATCGCCGCCGTGACCACCGCCACGCGGCGGGCCACCCGAGCGACCGAGCGGCGCCCGGCGCCGGGAGTCGAAGGCTCGATGGAGGGGATGCGGGCCGGCTTCGGAGAGGGGCCGGGTTCGGCGCCCACGAGGCCGAGGCGGGCGCCGGCCCGGGCCGCTCGGCCCTCCGGCGCGGGCATCTCGACGGCGTCCTCGTAGGCACCGAGCACCTCCTCGGTCACTCGCGGCCAGGCGAAGCGCTCGGCGCTCCGGCCGGCTGCGTCCGCCATCGCCGCCCGGCGCGCGGGATCGAGGGCCAGGCCGCGCAGGGCCTCTCCCAGCGCGGCGGGATCGGCCGCGGGCACCAGCAGGCCGTCCACGCCGTCGCTGACCACGTCCCGGTAGCCGGCGATGTCCGAGGCCACCACTGGGGTGCCCGCGGCGAAGGCCTCGGTGAGCACCATCCCGAAGCTCTCGCCGCCCAGGGACGGCGCGCACAGCAGGTCCGCGCGCCCCAGCAGGCGCTGCTTGTCCTCCTCGGTCACCCGTCCCACCACCGTCACACCCTCGGCGTCGAGCAAAAGCGGGTCCACCTCCTCGCCGATGGCGCCCGCCACGGTGAGCCGGGCCGGCACGCCCGCGCCGCGCAGCGCCTCGAAGGCGCGCAGCAGCACCGGCAGTCCCTTGCGGGCCTCGGCGCGGCCGATGAAGAGCAGCTCGAGGTTCTCGCCCGCCGGGTCGTGGTCGGGCCGGGCCGCAGCCAGGTCGACCCCGTTGGGGACGATGCGGTAGCGGCCGCCGTAGAAGCGCTGCGCGGTCCAGCGCGCGGCTTCGGACACCGCGATGCGCACGTGGAGCTTTCGGTAGAGGCGCTTCGCTCCCATCACGTTGGCCGACAGGCCGTTGGCCAGGCGGCTGCGCGAGTAGCAGTGGAAGGTGCCCACGACGCCGACGCGCGCGGCCTCGGTGGCGAACCAGCTCACGAAGGGCGCGTTGGGCTCGTGCACGTGCACCACGTCGTAGCCGCCGTGGCGCAGCTCGCGCCCCAACGCCGCGACGGACTCGGCCGATATCGCGAGGTTGGAGACCGCGCCGTTGGCGGGGATCCCCACGGTGCGCCCCAGCGGCACGAGGTAGTCGGGCAGGGGCCGGCGCTCCGGGGCGGCGCCTCGGTGCATGACACGCGACAGGCGGTCGTCCGGGTCGTAGGGCGCGAGTAGACGGACCTCGTGTCCCTGCGCCAGGAGCTCCTCGCTGAGCGACTCCACGTGGCGGCCGACCCCGCCTGGATACGTGTACGAGTACGGGGATACGAGCCCTACGCGCACCGCGCCATCGTAGCCAAAGCCTCGGAATGCCACACTTTTGCCCGTGGCCGGCCGCAACTTCGTCAAGTTCACCTTCATCCGGGTCTCGCCCGAGTGGCGCCGGCGAGACCCCGAGGAGCGGGCGACCGACAAGCGGGAGTTCGCCGCCGCCTGTCGGGAGTTCGGCGAGGATCACCTGCTGCGGGCCTACTCGCTGGTGGGCACGCGCGGCGACTGCGACCTGATGGTGCGCGCGCTGGCCCCGTCGCTGGACCCGATCCACGAGCTGCACGTGCTGCTCAACCAGTCGGGCCTGATGCGCTACGCGGAAATCGCCCACTCATACCTGGCGATGACCAAGGAGTCGGTGTACTCCGACGAGCCGCAGCCGCTGGAGCCGCGCCCGGGGTCTGACGCCAAGTACCTGATCGTCTATCCCATGTGGAAGAAGCGCGAGTGGTACCTGCTCCCCGCCGAGGAGCGCATGCGGGTGATGCGCGGGCACATCGAGACCGGCCGGCGCTACTCCAACATCGAGATCAACACCGCCTACTCCTACGGACTCGACGACCAGGAGTTCGTGGTCTCGTTCAACGCCGACGAGCCGGGCGAGTTCCTCGACCTGGTGCAGGAGCTGCGCTCCACCGAGTCGAGCTCCTACACCGAGTCCGAGACTCCCATCTTCACCTGCATCTCCGCTTCGCCGGAGCGGGCGCTGGACGCGCTCGACGGCGAGGCGCTGGTGGCCGAGCCCTCCTAGACGGACGTCTTGGCCGCGTCGAGCATCTCCTCGACGCGTGTCAACTTCACCCGCGGGCGGCCCTGCGGCTCGCCAGCCGCCTTTTCGGCGGCGTCGATCAGTTCCCAGCCGGCGTAGGTCACGTGGTCGGGCGCGCGCTCGGAGAGCAGGCTCTCCACCTCGTCGGGGGCCGTCCCCGCGGAGGGCTCCGAAAGCCGGCCCTCGTGGAGGTCCTGAATCAGGTTGTCGACCGTCTCCTGGGCGTCGCGCTTGTTGGTGCCGATCACGCCCGACGGGCCGCGCTTGATCCACCCCACCACGTACTCGCCGGGGATCGCGTGCTGCTCGTGGGGGTCCACCACGCGGCCCTCCTCGTTCGGGATCGTGCCCTTCCACTCGTCGAAGGGCACGCCCTCTATCGGCACGCCGCGATAGCCGATCGAGCGGAACACGAGCCCGGCCTCGAGCGTCTCGTGATCGTCGGTGGCCTTGGCGCGCAGGGCGCCGTCGCTGCCGTGGTCGAGCTCGTTGCGTACCAGCTCGATCGACTCGACCTTGCCGTCGCCGTGGATCTCCACGGGCGACCGCAGGAACCGCAGCACCACCCGCTTGGACTTGCCGGTGGGCTCGCGCTGGGAGTAGCCGGTGAGGATGTCCACGTTCTTGCGAGCGGTCAGCTGCCCCTCGGCCTCGATGTTCTGAAGGCTGTTGTGGTCGAGGTCCATGTCGGCGGGGTCCACCACCACGTCGGCGTCGGTGAGCTCGCCGAGCTCGAGCAACTCGGGGTTGGTGAAGGCGGCCTGGGCGGGCCCGCGGCGGCCCACGATCACGACCTCCTCGATCCCGCACGCGGCGAACGCCTCGATGGCGTGGTCGGCGGTGTCGGTGGTGTCCAGCTCCGCTCGCGGCAGCACGAGCATCCGCGCCACGTCCGTCGCAACGTTTCCGTTGCCGATCACGACCGCGCGCTTGCAGGAGAGGTCGAACTCCAGGTCGCGGTAGTCGGGATGGCCGTTGTACCAGCCGACCAGCTGGGTGGCGGCCCAGCTACCCGGGAGGTCCTCGCCGGGGATGCCCATGTGACGGTCGGTCTCGGCGCCCACCGCGTAGACCACCGCGTGGTAGCGCTGCTTGAGCTCGTCGTGGGTGATGTGCTCGCCCAGGTTCACGTTGCCGAAGAAGCGAAAGCCGTCGCCGGCTGCGGTCTTCTCGTACACGCGAGTGACCGACTTGATCTTGGGGTGGTCGGGCGCCACGCCGGCCCGGACGAGCCCGAAGGGCGTCGGAAGCCGGTCGTAGAGGTCCACCGAGACCTCGAGGTCCTTCGCCCTCAGCAAGTGGCCGGCCGCGTAGAAGCCGGACGGGCCTGAGCCGACGATCGCGACTCGCAGGGAATTCTCGGACGTGCCGGCAGAGGAAGCCATATCGATGAGGAAACCGCGCTGGGCGCGGGCCGGTGGACCGGCGGCCGACCGGCGATTATAGAGAGCGGGGCTCTAGCTGTCCGAGCCGTCCGAGCCGTCGGAGCCGCTCTTGCGCTCCTCGACGTCCTGCATCAGTAGGTCCATCGCCGAGACGGTTTCGATCGGCTTCACGATCGGCGCCGCGGTGCCGGGCACCTCGGTCTCGGGGTAGCGACCGGCGTGCGGGTCGGGCTCGGGCTGCTGCGCCGACTCTTGCTCGGGCGCGTGCTGGTAGAGGCTCGGCTCGGGCTGAGGCTCGGGCTCCGGCTCAGGCGTGGGCTCCGGCTCCGGGGCCGCCGGCTCGGGCTCGGCGTGCTGGTAAGGGTTCGGCTGCGGCTGGTCGGTGAACGCCTCGGCCGGCGCGTAGGCGCTCGGGTGCTCCTCGCCGAAGGGGCTGGGCTCGGCGTTCAGGTGCGCGTAGGGACTCGGCTCGGCCTCCAGGTGCGCATAGGGGCTGGGCTCCGGCTCGGCGGGCACCCCCGGCTCCTCGATCTCCACGACGGGCTCGGACTGCGCCACCGGCTCGGGCTCCACGTGCTGGTAGAGGCTCGGCTCCGGCGGGGCCTCGGACATCGGTTCGGGCTCCACTCCGACCTCCGGCTCGCGCTCGACCACCGGCTCGTAGGCCACCGGCTCGTGCTCGATCTCGACGGACGGCTCGGGCTCTTCGACGACCGGCTCGGGCTCCACCTCGACGACCGGCTCGGGCTCTTCGACGACCGGCTCGGGCTCCACCTCGACGACCGGCTCGGGCTCCACGGCCGGCTCCGGCGGTGCCACGGCCTCTGCCTCGTCCACCGGCTGGTGGACCGGACGCTCCTCCAGGGGATCGAACGGACGCAGCTCGGGCTCCGGCTCGGGGCGCAGGCTCTCGGGCAACGACTCGGGGGGAAGGGCCTCGGCGGCGTGGGGCGCGGCGGCCATGACGGCGCCCGGCTCCACCTCGTCCTTTTTCTTCTTGCGGCCGATCTCGATCTTGCCGAGCTGCTTCAGGCTCCGGCGCTTCTTTGGCTGCTTCTCCACCGGCTCCGCCACGACCGCCTGCTCGACGGCCTCGTCCCTCTTCTTCTTGGAGCCGCCGATCTCCAGCTTGGCCAGGTTCTTCAGGCTCCGGCGGCGCTTGGGCTCCTTCACGGCGGGCGGCGCGCCGGCGAAGGCGGCGGGCTGGCCCAGCTCAGTGGTCGCCGGGGCCTCCGTGGCGGCGGCGTCGGTCACCACCGTGCCGGCCAACATGTCGCCCAGCCGCTGGCGGCGCTCGCCGCTGACGACCATGACGATCAGGCCGATGATGTTCCAGTCCACGATCCTGACGATCGTGCGCTTCGCGATCTGGGTGTTCGTGGCGGGGCTGCCGTCGGCGGAGACCACGCGGAGCTTCATCACTCGCTTGCCGAGCGTCTGCCCGCCGGAGGACTCGAGGGCAAAGCAGTAGTAGAGGGCCCAGCCGAGCACCACCACCTGCATCCCACGGGTGAGCGACAGGCCGGCGGCGGCGGCGGCCACGCCCATGCCGAGCGGCACCATCAGGTCGAGGAGCCCCGCGAGCACGCGGCGGTTGTCGAACTGGGGCCCGGTGGGCACCGACGGGGACGGATTGACGCTGGGGCGGGTCTTGGCGAAGGCAGCCATCTGGAACCGCTATCGGCAAGCGGGCGGATCGACCTTAGAGGGGGGATCCGGCGCTCAGCGCGCGTCCACCGAAGATGCCCAGCCGCCCCAGCGGCCATCATCCAGGGCGATGGAACGCTTGGCCGTGATCGACATGGGATCCAACTCGTTCCGGCTCGTGGTGTTCCAGTACGAGCCCGGCAGCTGGTGGAGCCTGGCCGACGAGATCCGCGAGGCCACGCGCGTGAGCGCGGGCATGGGCGACGAGGGCGTGCTGCAGCCCGAGCCAATGGACCGGGCGGTGCATACCGCGGCGGTGTTCGCCTCGTTCCTCAAGGCGTCTGGGGTCGAGCGGGTCGATGCCGTGGCCACCAGCGCCATCCGCGACGCCGCCAACCGCGACGACCTCCTCACCGCGATCAGGGAGCGCACCGGTCTGGAGGTGCGCGTGATCAGCGGCGCCGAGGAGGCGTTCTACGGCTACCTGGCGATCGTTAACTCCACCACGCTGGACGACGGCTTCGGCATCGACGTGGGCGGCGGCAGCGTGCAGATCACCCGCATAGCGAACCGGCGGCTGGCCGAGGCGGAGTCGGTGAGGCTCGGCGCGGTGAGGGTGAGCGAGGCGTTCCTCCCCAGCGAGGACGCCGGCTCCAAGCAGCTGAAGGCGCTGCGCAAGCACGTGGGCCGCACGCTTGCGGAGTTCGAGTGGTGGCAGGGCGGCAAGGGCCTGCGCCTGGCGGGCGTGGGCGGGACGATCCGCAACCTCGCCGCCGCGGTGCAGAAGCGCCTCGAGCTGCCCGACATCGACGTGCAGGGCTTCGTGCTCACACTGGACGATCTGGAGCAGCTGATCGAGGACCTGGCCTCGCGCCCGGCGTCCAAGCGCGGCTCGGTACGCGGCATCAAGCCCGACCGCGGCGACGTGATCCTCGGCGGCGCCGTAGTGGTGGCCACGGCAATGGAGCACGGCGGCTTCTCGGAGATGGAGGTGACCGAGGCGGGCCTGCGCGAGGGGGTCTTCTTCGAGCGGCTGCTGGACGACCGCGACCCCCCGCTGCTGGAGGACGTGCGACGCGAGGCCGTTACCAACCTCGCCCACCGCTTCCGTACCGACGACGAACACGTGGAGCATGTGGCCCGGCTGTCGCTCCAGATGTTCGACGAGCTCGGCGAGGCCGGCCTGCACGACCTCGACGGCACCGACCGCGAGCTGCTGTGGGCCGCCTGCATGCTCCACGACATCGGCGTGACGATCGACTACGACGACCACCACCGCCACTCGCATTACCTGATCCGCAACGCCGGCCTCCCCGGGTTCAGCCCGTACGAGCTGGAGCTGATCGCCCTGATCGCGCGCTGGCACCGCAAGGGCGAGCCCGATCCGGAGGAGCTGGGAGCGCTCGAGCGCAAGGGCGACGGCGACCGGCTCCGCGTGCTGTGCGGCGTGATACGCCTGGCCGAGCAGCTGGAGCGCAGCCGCGACCGCTCCGTGCGTTCGGTGCGGCTGGAACGCGACGGGGACACCGTGGCGCTGCGTGCCGAGACCAACGGCAGCGGGTCGGACCCGAGCGTCGCGATCTGGGCGGCTCAGCGCAACTCGTCCCTGCTCGCCGAGGCGATCGGCGAACAGGTCGAGGTGCTGCTGGACTGACCGCGCGCCACGCGGCCGGTGCTCTGGGGCGAGTCAGGTGAGGGGCGTGACCAGGGTGCCCAGCTGGGGTGAGGAGACCACGACCTCGTCGCCCGGCTTCAGCCACACCTTGGGATTCCGCAAGCTGCCCACGCCGGCCGGGGTGCCGGTGGACACCACGTCGCCGGGCTCGAGAGTCATGAGTTGCGACAGGTAGGCCACAAGCGCCGGGATGGAGTGCACGAGGTCGGCGGTCGTGCCGTTCTGCATCTCCTCGCCGTTGAGCGTAAGCGCGATCTCGATCGCGTCGTGGGGGCCCGCCTCGTCGGGCGTGACCAGCGCCGGGCCGCACGGCGCGGCGCCGTCGAACACCTTGCCCGGCATCCACTGGGGCGTCTTGAACTGGTAGTCGCGGGCGGAGAGGTCGTTGAGCAACGTGTAGCCCGCCACGTGGGACATCGCTTGCGCCTCGGGCACGTCCTTGCAGCGGTCGCCGATCACGAAGGCCACCTCCGCCTCGTAGTCCACGCGGCGACTGTACGCGGGTAGCGCCACCGCCGAACCGGGCGCCGCCAGGGCGTTCGCGAACTTGGCGAAGAACGTGGGCGTCTCTGGCGGCTCGGCGCCCTGCTCCTCCGCGTGGGAGCGGTAGTTGAGCCCGATGCAGACGATCTTGCTCGGGTCGGTGACCGGCGGCAGGAGGGTGACCTCGTCGGGAGGCAGCGGCGGCCACGCGGGGCCGTCGCTCAGGCCGCCGCGCTGCAACAGCGCGCCGAGGCTCTCCCCGGGCTCTGAGAGCGGCACCACCGCGCCGTCGTCCAGCCGGCCGGCGCGGGGGCCCTCCCCCGAGTCGAACGTGACGAGGCGCATGGCCGCAGACTAGATGTTCGACCCAATCGTCGGCCGCAGCTGAAGCCGGCCCGTACTCTTGTCGCGTGGCTCGCGGCGACGACAGCTCGATCCCCACCGGCCGCGTGCGCCGGACGGCGAAGGTGGCCGGCCTTGCCGGAGGCCAGACCGCGCGCAACTACGCAACCAAGGCCACCAACCTCGCCCGTGGCGAGGACGGGCGCCGGCGAGCGGCCAGCCGCCGCCAGGCCGAGGCAGCCGAGCAGATCCTCGACGTGCTCGGGAACATGAAGGGCGCCGCCATGAAGGTGGGCCAGGTGGCGTCGTTCATCGACACCGGCGCCTTCCCCGAGGAGTTTCAGGAACGCATCCAGGCCAAGCTCGCCGAGCTGCGCGAGTCCGCCCCGCGCGTCTCCTTCAAGGAGATGCGCAAGGTGATCGAGACAGAGCTGGACGAGCCGCTGGACGACGTGTTCGCAGAGTTCGACGAGGAGGCGGTGGCGGCGGCCTCGATCGGCCAGGTCTATCGCGCACGCCTGGAGGACGGCCGCGACGTGGCGGTGAAGGTGCAGTACCCGGGCGTGGCCCAGGCCGTGCGGTCGGACCTCCAGAACCTCGGGCTGCTGATGCGGGTGGCGAAGAGGATCGCGCCCGGGATGGACGCCAAGGCGATGACCGCGGAGATTCGCGAGCGCCTGTCCGACGAGCTGGACTACGAGCATGAGGCGCAGGCCCAGCGAGCCTTCGCGCGCGCCTGGCGAAAGCACCCCTTCGTGGTCATCCCCGAGGTGGTCACGTCGCTGTCGCGCGAGCGCGTGCTGGTGACCGAGTGGGTCGACGGCCTGGGCTTCGAGGACGTCAAGCAGCTCGATGCGGACACCCGCGACCGCTTCGGGGAGGTTGTGTTCCGGTTCTTCTTCGGGTCGCTGTACCGCAACGGCCACTTCTCCGGCGACCCCCACCCGGGCAACTTCAAGCTGCTGCCCGACGGGCGCGTGGCGTTCCTGGACTTCGGCATGACCAAGAAGCTCGGGCGCGACCACCTCGACAACGAGGTCGAGGCAATCCGCCTGGGCCTGGATCGGGACGCCGAGGGGCTGCTGGACCAACTCGTCGCCCAGGGCGTGTACCCGCGCGACGACGACTCGATCGACCCCGAGGAGGTGCTGCGCCACTTCCGCGCGGTGATCAGCTGGTACCTGGAGGACCGCGAGGTGACGATCGACAAGGCGGTGGTGTCCCAGGTGCTGATCGACTTCGGCGACCCCCGCTCGGAGTTCTGGGAGCTGATGAAGCACGGCACGATGCCGCCCGAGGCCATCCTCGCGCGGCGTATGGAGGGGCTCACCCTCGCCGTGCTTGGCCAGCTCGGCGCCACCGCCAACTGGCACCGGATCGCGCGCGAGTGGCTGTTCGGCGACGAGCCGTCCACCCCACTCGGCGACGCGGAAGCCGAGTTCCACCGACCGCCGCGCCGTGCCGCGGCCTAGCGCGGGGAGCCGGTCGGTGGCGGTCGCGTCGACCGACGACGCGATGGAGCACCTCCTGGGCGCCGACCCGGTGATCGCGAAGCTGGTCGAGGCCCAAGGAAAGCTCGACGAGGAGGAGCGCACGCGCGGGCGGCCCGCGGACGCCTACGGCGCCCTGGTCCGCTCGATCGTGGGCCAACAGCTGTCCACCAAGGCGGCGCGCACGATCTACGAGCGGCTCACCGGCCTCTACGACGGCACCACCCCGACGCCCGAGCAGCTGATCGACACCGACCCCGACGATCTGCGCGGCGTGGGTCTCTCGCGCGCGAAGGCGTCATACCTGCGCTCGCTGGCCGAGCACGTGGTGTCCAGCGAGCTGGAGCTCGACCGCCTGACCGAGCTGGCCGACGACGAGGTGTCCGAGCAGCTCACCGCGGTCAAGGGGCTGGGCCAGTGGACCGCCCACATGTTCCTGATCTTCCACCTGCGGCGGCCCGACGTGCTGCCGGTGGGCGACCTGGGCGTGAGGCGGGCGGTTGAGCTGGCCTACGGCCTCGAGGGCCTGCCCGCGCCCGCCGAGCTGGAGCAGATCGCCGAGCCGTGGCGACCCCACCGCTCGCTGGCATCGCTGTACCTCTGGCGCTCGCTCGACAATGAGCCGGTTTAGGGAGTCGGTGCGGTGCTCGGCCCATCGACGATGGGCCTGCGCTCCTCCCTTTAGCGGCGCTTACGGCGCTTTCCGACCTTGAACGCCTCGCCGCGCAGGCCGACGCAGCCGATGCAGCCCACGCACCCTTCGCAGTCCACGCACGCGATGCAGGCCACACACCGGTGGCACGTGACGCAGGCCACCGTGGCCGCGCAGCCGGCCACGGCCACGCCGAGCACGGTGGCGGCGCTGCCCACGACGCCCGCGCTGCCGGCCGTGAGCGCGCTGGCTGCCACCGCGACGCTGCCCGCGGTGCCGGCGCTGCCGGCTACGGCCGCGCTGCCCGTCGTGCGAGCGCTGCCGGCCACCGCGACGCTGTTTCGCGTGGTACTCGACCCGGCCACCGCAGCGCTGTCACGGGTGACCGTGGAACCGGCCACGGCAACGCTGCGCTTGGACTTGGCCACTCAGACGGTGGAACCGCAGGACGGCTCTTCGTCTGCAACGCGGAAAGAGGAGCCGCAGCCGCAGGCCGCGACCACGTTCGGGTTGATCACCTCGAAGCCGGAGCCCATCAGGCTCTCGGTGAAGTCCACGTTGGAGCCGTCCACGTAACGCAGGCTGGCCGGATCGACGATCACGCGGATGCCCTCGTGGTCGAAGACGTGATCCTCCTCGTGCTTCTCGTCCAGGGCGAGGGCGTACTGGAACCCCGAGCAGCCGCCGCCGCGTACTCCGACGCGGAGGCCGACCTCGCCCTCGGACTCCTGCTGGTCGAGGAATCCCCGCACCTTGTCAGCCGCGATGTCTGTGAGAGTGACCATGCTTCAGGAAATGTAGCATTGGGCTTCAATGCCTTCCAGCGACGACCTGACAGCCCGCATAGCGGGCGCTTTCCCAGGCGCTACCGTCTACGTGGAGGATCTCACCGGAGGGGGCGACCATTTCCGCGCCGAGGTGGTTTCGGACCGCTTCGAGGGCCTCAGCCGGATCGAGCAGCACCAGCTCGTGTACGGCGTGTTCGGCAACGAGGTGGGCGGTGCGATCCACGCCCTCTCGATCAAGACCTCGACACCGGAGAAGACCGGATGACCAACACCGAGATCAGAGACTTCATCGAGCAGTCAATCGCCGAGAACGAGGTGATGCTCTTCATGAAGGGCACGCCCGAGCAGCCGGGGTGCGGCTTCTCCATGCGGACCTCGGGCGCGCTGAACGCGCTCGGCGTGCGTTACGCGGCGCTCGACATCCTCCCCGATCCCCGCATCCGCGAGGAGCTGTCGGGCCTGTCGGGCTGGCCCACGATCCCGCAGTTGTTCGTGAAGGGCGAGTTGGTGGGCGGCTGCGACATCGTCACCGAGATGTACGAGACCGGCGAGCTGGCCGAGAAGCTGGGCGTGGAGATGCCCGAGGACGACGATGAGGGGTCAGAGCCGGCCCTGACGGAGTCTGAGGTGCCCGCGCGCCAAGGCCAGATCCCGCTGGAGAACCGCCTGGACTGACGGGCCCTAGAGCTGCTCGGCGCGCACCTGCTGGCCGAGCAGCACGCGGCCCGCGGTCTGCCAGACCGACGAGCCCACGAGCACGTGCTGGGTGGCCGTGTGCACGTCGCGAAATCGGCGCTGCAGAGGGCTTGTGGCGTAGATCGACGTGCCGCCGCCGAGCGAGTACATCTCGTCGACCACCTCAGCCGAGCTGGTCATCGCGTGGTTGGCCGCCATGCGCAGCGCGGCGCGGTCGCGCAGCGTGAACTCGCCCCCCGCCTGCACGTGCTGCCACGTCTCGCCGATCGCCTCGCTGACCAGCGCCCGCGCCGCGCGCAGGCGGGCCTCGGCCTTGGCCATCCGCAGCTGGGTGTCGGCCTGAGCCGCGAGTGGCTTGGTCTGCAGCGTCGGCAGCTTGCCCCCGGCCAGCTCGAGCAGGTCCTGGACGGCGCCCCTGGCGATCCCGAGGGCCACGCCGGAGATGGCAAGGGCCAGCAGCCCAAAGACCGGGAAGGCGTAGAGCGAGCCGCGCTCGCGCGGAGAGTCCCCGAACAGGGAGGCCGAGCGCCCCGAGGGCACCGCGAGGCCGGACACCTCGATGTCGTGGCTGCCGGTGCCCCGGAGCCCGCTCACCGTCCAGGTGTCGATCACCTCCACGTCGGACGCGGGGAAGAGCATCAGCCGGATGTCGGGGATGCCGCCCTCGAGCACGCGGATGTCGCCGTCGTCCTCCACCAGGCATCCGCCCATCAGCCAGTCGCTGTGGTCGACGCCGGAGGTGAACGGCCAGCGCCCGGTCACGCGGTAGCCACCCTGCACCGCCACGGCACGGCCCTTCGGCGCGAACACGCCTCCGACGCAGCCGGTGGGCGCGCCGTACACCTCGCGGGCATCGGCCTCGGGCAGGTAGGCGGCCAGCGCCCCGCTGGTGGCTGCCACGGCCACGCACCAGGCGGTGGCGCCATCGGCGCGGCCCAACTCCTCCATCACGGCCACGAGCTCCTCGGGTGCGACCTCACCGCCGCCGAGCGACCGCGGCACGCAGACCCGGAACAGTCCGGCCCCCCGGAGCGCGGTGACCAGCTCGGGCACCAGGCGGCGGTCGCGCTCGGACTGCTCCGCGCGGTCGGCCGCCAGGGGCGCCGCGGCACGCGCCGCCTCCAGGGCCGACGCGCTCGGCTCTACATCGACCTTCATTCGGCCGCCCGTTATCTGATCCGGCCGCGCCGGCCGCGGCGATCGGCCATCACCCGCCGGCCACGGTCGGCGTAGCCGCGAGCCTGGCGCCGGTAGCGCTCCTTGTCCTCCTCGGACAACGACTGCCAGCGCTCCCACGCGGCAAGCAGCAGCGGCCACGCGCGGCGGCCGGCGGCCGCCGCCCGCTGCAGCCCCGCTCGAGGTGGCCGGGGCATCAGGCCCCCGCCTCCGCCTCGGCGCAGCTGCCGGGCTCCCGCTCGGCCGGGGCGCCGGCTGCCAGGTGGTCGAGGTACTCGAGGATGCGGTGCGAGTCGGCGATCACCTCTTCGCCGTGCACCAGCACCGGAACCCAGCGCTGGCCGGTGAGCTCGTCCACCTCAGGACGATCACGCTTGAGAAACGGCACGCGCACCTCGTCGTACTCGACTCCCATTCCCCGCAGGCGCCGGGCCACCTTGCCACAGCGGCAGACGAGATCCGTGGGAGCCTTGCAGCGGTACAGCGTGGCCATGGCAGACGCAGACTAGTGGTCGCGTCCTTGCGGGAGGGGCCACTAACGCCGGCCGATACCCAGACCACGCAGTGCACGGCGGCCCACGCCGACAGCGCCCTCGCCGGTTTCGATGGCAGCGGCGGCCACCCGATACTGCAGCTGCTGGGAGCGCCTCGCGCGCACGATCCGGTCGTGCTCGCGATCCAGGTACCAGGCCACCGTCGCCTCCAGCGTCTCCTCATGCGGGCGGGCGTTAAAGCCCAGCTCCCGCTTGGCCTTGGTGGACTTGTAGGTCCAGAACTGGCTGGCGGCGAGCACCTCGCGAGGGTCGAGGGTGGTACGCCCGGGCCCGAGGCGAAGCACGGTCGCCGCGGCCGCCGCCAGGTTGCGCGGCACCTTCAGCGGCGGCGCCACGCCGCTCATCCGTCCGAGGTCGGCGAACAGCCGGTCGAAGGTGAAGTTGCGCCCGCCGAGGATGTAGCGCTCACCCACCGCGCCCTTGTCGTCGGCCAGCAGGTGGCCGGCGGCCACGTCGCGGACATCGACCACGTTCAGCGCGCCGTCGGCGTAGGCGGGCACCCTGCCGAGCAGGAAGCTGCGGACCAGCCGGGTGGAGGTCACGTGAACATCGCCGGGGCCGAACACCACCGCCGGGTTCACGCACACCAGCGGCAGGCCGGCGGCCGCCAGCCGGAATGCCTCGGCCTCGGCCTCGTGCACCGAGTTCACGTACGGGATGCCCAGGTGGGCGGCGGTGAACAGCTGGCGCTCGTCCGCGGTACCGCCCCGCTCCGCGGGACCCAGGGCCGCCGCGCTGGACGTGAGCACCACGCGGCCCACGCCGGCCTGCAGGCTCTCGCCGAGGACCGTGCGCACGCCTCCCACGTTCACCTCGAACAGCCGCTCCGCATCGGACGGGCGCACGGAGGTCATGCCCGCCGCGTGGAAGACCTTGTCGACCCCCTTGAGCGCCCGCCGCACGGCGCGGCGGTCGAGCAGGTTGCAGCGCACTCGCTCCACCTCAAGGTCGTCGATCTCGCGGGTGTCGGAGCCCTCGCGGACGGTCACCCGGAGGTCCTCGCCGCGCTCGGCCAGCGCCCGGGCCAGATGGGAGCCGATGAAGCCTGTTGCGCCAGTCAGGAGGGTCTTGGCCACGACCCACGCGAGTGTAGGGGCCGCTCGGTTACCCGCGGGTGGCGCCTATAGGCTGCGCGCCGATGCCTCCCGCCGTCGTCGTGACCGATACCACCGCCTACCTGCCGGCCGACCTCGTCGACCGCCTCGGGATCGAGCTGGTTCCCCTCTACGTGAACTTCGGTGCGGGGCGCACCGAGCGCGAGTCCGACATAACCGACTACCACGCCTTCTTCGAAGAGCTGCGCGGTGCCGAGGAGCTGCCGACCACCTCCCAGCCCTCGGTGGGGGACTTCGCGAGCGCGTACGAGCCGCTGCTCGCCGACGGTCGCGACGTGGTCTCGATCCACATCTCCGCGACTCTCTCGGGCACCTTGGGTTCCGCGCGCCAGGCCGCCGAGCAGCTGGAACGCGAGGGCAAGGGCGGGGAGCGGGTCCGGGTGATCGACTCCGGAAGCGGGGCGGCCGGCCTGGGCATGCTCGTGCTCGTGTGCGCGGCCGCGGCGAAGGCCGGCCTCGACCTCGATGCTATCGAGGCGAGGGTCGACGAGGCCCGCGACGAAGCCAAGATCTGGTTCGCGGTGGACACACTGGAGTTCCTCAAGCGAGGCGGGCGTATCGGCGCCGCCAGCGCGTGGATCGGGTCCACCCTGCGCGTGAAGCCGATCCTCACCATGGAGGGCGGCGACCTGCGGCCCGTGGAACGCGTGCGCACCAGCTCGCGGGCCTTCGAGCGGCTGGTGGACTACGCCCGCCAGCGCCACGAGTCCGGCGCGGACGGGTGGGTGGTGCAGCACATCTCGGCATCCGACCAGGCGGCCGAGCTCACCGACCGCTGCCGCGAGGTGTTCGGCTGCGATCCGCTGATCATCGGCGAGATCGGTCCCGTGCTCTCGGTGCACCTGGGGCCGGGGCTGCTGGGCGTGGGATCCATCCCCACCCGGTATCTCGACTGAGCCCTGAGTAACAATGCGCTGAGAATGGCCCAGCCGGAGACGCCCGCCACCAGGGTCGCACTGCGCACGGTGCTGATCGTGGTCATGGTCGTGCTCACGCTGTACCTGCTCTACCTGCTCCGCAGGCCGATCGGCTGGTTGCTGATCGCCACCTTCCTGGCGGTCGCCCTGTCCGGTCCGGTGAACTTCCTGCAGCGCCGCATGAAGCGGGGGCTGGCGATCACCGTCGTCTACCTGGGCCTGCTCGCGGTGCCGATCGGCATCGGGGCGCTGATCGTGCCGCCGCTCGTGAGCGAGGCCAACGACCTTGCCCAGAACGCCCCGCAGTACGCGCGCGACGTGACCAGCTTCGTGGAGGACAACGAGCGGCTGCGCAAGCTCGACCAGGACTACGACATCACCAGCAAGCTGCGCGAGCAAGCCCAGAAGCTGCCCGAGCGCCTCGGCGGCGCCGCGTCGACCCTGCGGGACGTGGGGCTCGGAATCGTCAACTCAATCTTCGCCCTGGTCACGATCCTCATCCTCACCGCCTTCATGCTGGGCGGCGGTCGAGGTTGGATCGCCGGCGGGCTGCGCTACCTACCCGAGAAAAGGGCGGCGCGCATCGAGCGCGTGCTGCAGAGGTCGGCCTCGGCGGTCGGCAACTACGTGGCCGGCGCCCTGTTCCAGGCCACGCTCGCCGGCGTGCTCGCCTACGTCGTGCTGCTCATCCTCGGCGTGCCGTTCGCCGGGCCGCTGGCGCTGATCATCTTCTTCCTGGACCTGATCCCACTGGTGGGCGCCACCATCGGCGCGGTGCTCGTGGGCGTGGTCACGCTGTTCTCCAACTTCCCGACGGCCACCATCATCTGGGTCATCTGGTCGATCGTCTACCAGCAGGTGGAGAACAACCTGATCCAGCCGCAGATCCAGAAGCGGGCGGTGGACATCAACCCGTTCCTGGTCGTGGTCGCGGTGCTGTTCGGCGGCACGCTGCTCGGGGTCCTCGGTGCGCTCGTGGCAGTGCCGGTGGCGGCCTCGATCCAGATCGCGCTGCGCGAGTACCTGGACGCCCGCGAGATCAGGCCACGTCAGGAGCCGCCGCCGGAGATGCCGCCGGAGGACCCTGAGCCGCCGGCGGAGCCGGCGCCGGCTTAGCCGGTTGTCCTGACTGTTTCGCGCAGAGGCCCTCCGGGCGGTGGTGCCCTCGAGGGCTCGTCGCCTTCGGCTCGACTCGTCGACTTCCGCCTCCTCGGTTACGCCTTCTCGAGCACCACCGCCCGTCGCGCCTCTGAGTAGCGGTGGCGACTTACCCACCCGTCCCACACTGGTCACCACCAAAAGCCGGGCTCCTAGATCTGGTAGCCATCTTCGCGAGTGCTGTCGGATCACGCGATTGCTTCTCGCGCAGGGGGGTATCCACTTCGTTGCAGTAGCTTGCTTGTGAATGCAGGCGTCGACGGAGAGCCGGCCGCGGGCGGGTGTGGACTACCCGGGGACGTGGCCGGCGTTCCGGGAGTGGTTTCCTGAT
>Ga0075530_1000322_pt1 | contig 22540 bp, 18 predicted proteins | sample NGEPerD_2_FD_75101 | JGI IMG/M metagenome (GOLD analysis project Ga0075530, IMG submission 75101) | Arctic peat soil microbial communities from the Barrow Environmental Observatory site, Barrow, Alaska, USA - NGEE PermafrostL1-D | ecosystem: Environmental > Terrestrial > Soil > Wetlands > Peat ... | reverse complement strand
TTCACACTACGAGCAGCCTGAGGTGGCGCCGCAGCTGGGACAGGCGTGACAGGAGCCGGCGCGCTGCATGATGTCGCCGCAGATGTGACAGAGCACGGTCTCCCGGTTGCGCACCCGGTGGGCCGGAGGCGCGGGCGGTTGCGTGGCCGATGGGGCCTGGTCCTGCGGGCCGAGCACCATCGGCGTCTCGATACTCGCCGCGGCGGCCTCCTCCACGCCGGGCAGCGTCGGCTGGAGCCGCTCCCCCACGGTGAGGATGCCGAGGTCCTCACGCACGGTCTTGTCCAGGTACTCGACCGCGAGACGCCGGAAGATGTAGTCGACGAGGCTCGACGCGATGCGCAGGTCGGGGTCATCGGTCATGCCCGCGGGCTCGAAACGCATGTTGGTGAACTTCTCGGCGAACGCCTGGAGCGGCACGCCGTACTGCAGGCCCAGGCTCACCGAGATCGCGAACGCGTCCATGATCCCCGAGAGGGTCGAGCCCTGCTTGGCGACCTTGAGGAACACCTCACCGGGCCGGCCGTCTTCGTACTCGCCGACCGTGGCGTAGCCATGGCAGTCCGCGACACGGAACGAGAACGTCTTCGAGCTGCGGGTGCGGGGCAGCTTCTGGCGAACTGGTTCCTGCACGATCACGTGCTCGATGATGCGCTCGACCTCAGCGCTCGGCGAGTCGGTCGCGCCGTTCTTGGTCTGGGTCGACAACGGCTGGCCGACCTTGCAGTTGTCGCGGTAGATCGCCACAGCCTTGATCCCGAGCCGCCAGGCCTCGACGTGCAGGTTCTCCACTTCCTCGACCGTCGCCTCCTCGGGCATATTGACCGTTTTGGAGATAGCTCCCGAGATCCAGGGCTGGACGGCACCCATCATCTTCACGTGACCCATGTAGTCGATGGTGTTGTCACCCATCGAGCACGCGAACACCGGGAGGTGCTCGGGGTCGAGGCCCGGCGCGCCCAGGATCGTCTTGTGCTCGTCGATGTGGGCGATGATCTCGTCGACCTGCGCGTCGGTGTAGCCAAGGTTGGCCAACGCACGCGGGATCGTCTGGTTGACGATGAGCATCGTGCCCCCGCCGACGAGCTTCTTCGCCTTGGTGAGCGCGAGATCGGGCTCGATGCCGGTGGTGTCACAGTCCATTGCCAGGCCGATCGTGTTGTGACTCACGAACCCGTTCGCGATGTAGGTCACGTTGGCGGGCACCGACAGGTCGTAGGTGAGCTCCTCCTCGCCGAGCTCCGCTCGCGCGATCGTGTCGTAGAAGAACTCGAGCAGGTGACCCAACTCCGCGTCGCCGGTGCGGTCGAACAGCTCGGTGGCGACTCGCCGCGACACCCGACCACGGGACACCTCCATGAGGAGCACCCTCCGGAGACGGTCGTTGTCGGGCGCGAGGCGGTCGACGAGTTCGCGCGTGAGCGGGATGTGGTCCTGGCGCGCCGCCTGGCGCCCCTCGCTCCGGACCACCTTCGCCGTCTTGCGAGTGGAGAGGAAGCCGACGTCCTGCAACCAACGGCTGTGATATGCGGTGTTGAGCAAGCGCAGCACAGCAAGCTGCGAACCCCGGCCGCTGACGTCGCGTTTGCGCGTCGTTGGATAGCCGAGAGCCAGGAGCAACGTCTGCACGTCGTCTGCGAAAGCGACCGATGCGGTCGTCCACGACGGGATCCCGACACTCACCGTACCGTCGGCTTCGAAGAGCCCCCGCAGGAAGGCGCGGTAGACCTCGGGATCGTTCGAGTGGAGCACGGCGTCGGGAACGTGAGGGCGGTACCCCTTACCGCGGTGCGTTTCGTTCGGCGCCTGTTTCGCGAAGCGGCAAGCCTCCCACCAAGATGAGAGTCGTACCGAGTGGAACGCGATCTCGGTGTATCCAGTGCGCTCGGCGCGATGTGCCTCGAGACCGAACAGCTCCTTGCCGAGCCGGGCAAGGTGTTCGGCCACCTCGAAGTCGTCCGCGGCGACGCACAGCCGGAGACCCTTGGAGTGCAGCGAGCCATCGCCCATGAAGTAGCCGACGAACTCGGCGAGCTGTGCGCTCATGGCGCGCGGAACGTGTACCGACAGCTCACGTGTCCAGTGCGCTTCCGGGAGCGGCGGCAGCGCGACGTCCTGTGGCACGCCGACGAGGCCGCCGAGAGACAGCGGCAGCCGGTCCCCGGGCCGGAGATCGGCGAGACGCCGCCACACCCACGCGCCGTGTTCATCGACGATCTTGACCCGGTGCTTGATCGTGCCTTGCATGCGATAGCCCCGCGCGGTCTCGACATCGACTACCGGCTCGAGCCCGTTCACATAGAACCTTGTCGCCTCCTGAGGACCTTCGTCGGTAGCGACCGCGATTCCGAGGTCCTGCCATTGCTCGCCGATCGGATCACCGAGCGAGGCGAGCCGCACCAAGCCACGCTCAGTTGGCACAAGCGTCCCACCGACGAGACACCCCGTCGGTGCGAGCACTGTTGCCTGGGCGTTACGAACGCCGTGTCGCTCGCCGAGCTCGACGGCCTCGTCCCACGAGCGCTGCGCCGCGCTCAGCAGCTCCGGCGGCACCAGGTCCTCGTCGATCTCGGCCGTGGCGGCGCGGTGCATGCGCAACACGCCGAGCATCGGCTCGACGTTGTCGGCGTAGCCCGCGTGGGGACCCATCCGGCTCGCGGTGCGCGCGCTCGTGGCGTAGGCGTGACCCGTCATCAGCGCGGTGATCGCACCCGCCCAGGCCCGCCCTCCGGCCGAGTCGTAGGGAAGACCCTGGGCCATGAGCAGCGCACCGAGGTTGGCGTAGCCCAGCCCGAGCTGGCGGAACTTGCGGCTGTTCTCGGCAATCGGTTCGGTTGGGTAGTCGGCGTTGCCGACGATGATCTCCTGTGCGGTGAACATGACGTCGACCGTGTGGCGGAATCCCTCCACGTCGAAGCCGGTCTCGTCGCTCAGGTACTCGAGCAGGTTGATGCTCGCCAGGTTGCAGGCCGAGTTATCCAGGTGCATATATTCTGAACATGGGTTACTCGCGTTGATCCGGCCCGTGTTCGACGACGTGTGCCAGCGGTTGATCGTCGTGTCGAACTGCATGCCGGGGTCCGCGCACTCCCACGCGGCCTGGGAGATCTGACCCATGAGCTCGCGCGCCTTGACCGTGCGGATCGGCTCACCGGTGGTGACGGCCTTCAGGTGCCAGTCACGGTCGTCGACCACGGCCTGCATGAAGTCGTCGGTGACGCGCACCGAGTTGTTCGCGTTCTGGTACTGGATCGAGTAGCTGTCCGACCCGTCGAGATCCATGTCGAAGCCGGCGTCGCGGAGTACCCGGGCCTTCTGCTCCTCGCGGGACTTGCACCAGATGAACTCCTCGACATCGGGATGATCCACGTCGAGGATGACCATCTTGGCGGCACGGCGGGTCTTGCCCCCCGACTTGATGGTGCCGGCCGACGCGTCGGCGCCGCGCATGAAGCTCACCGGGCCGCTCGCGGTGCCGCCGCCCTTCAGGTGCTCCGCCGACGACCGGATCCCGCTCAGGTTGGTGCCCGCGCCGGAACCCCCCTTGAAGATCACCCCCTCTTCTCGGTACCAGTTGAGGATGCCGTCCATCGTGTCTTCGACCGCGAGGATGAAGCACGCTGAGCCCTGCGCGGGCACGCCCGGAACGCCGATGTTGAACCACACCGGCGAGTTGAACGCGGCGCGCTGGTGGACCATGACGTGCTTGAGCTCGTTGCGGAACGCGTCGGCCTCGTCATCGTCGACGAAGTAGCCGTCGGCAACGCCCCAGTCGCTGATCGTGTCGGCGATGCGGTCGATCACCTGGCGCAGCGACGTCTCACGCTCGTCGGTGCCGGGGGTGCCGCGGAAGTACTTCTGGGCCACGATGTTGGTCGCATTCTGCGACCACGACACGGGGAACTCGACGTCGGGCTGGTGGAACGCGTCGGTGCCATCCTTGTGGTTCTGGATGCGCGCGTCGCGCCGCTCCCACTCCACCGAGTCATAAGGATCGGCACCCGGGGTGGTGAAATGCCGTCGGATCCCGATCCTGTACTCGTCGGTGTCGTGCGCCGTCCCCTGCTCCGCCGTCGTCATGGGTGAGTGTCTCCCCCGGTCGTATCCCCTGGAAGGGGTTGTGGTCTCACTCGCTCCGCACGAGTGAACCACAACATGTTGTGGTCGCTGCCGTCCTGGCCGCGAGATGATGGGTAATTACAACACCGTAGTTCACCCACGTCAACGGTGAATGTCAGGTCCGTGGGGACGAGCGACGGCGCTTCGGGGCGGTCGTTTTCGTGAGCAATCCGACCTCTCGTTCGAAATCACTCACGTCCTCGAAGCCCTTGTAGACCGACGCGAATCGCAGGTAGGACACCGGATCGAGCGTCCGCAGCCGCTCCAGCACCGCCAGGCCCACCTGGTCGGAGCCAACCTCGAGCCCGACCCCGCGCAGCTCCTCTTCGACCTCGGCGGCCAGCGCCTCGATCGTGTCGGGCTCGACCGGTCGGTTGACCGCGGCGCGGGCGATCCCGGCGGTGACCTTCGCTCGATCGAACGGGTCCTTCTGCCCGGAGCGCTTGACCACGAGCAGGGGCAGCTCCTCGAGCCGCTCGTACGTGGTGAATCGGCGGCTGCACACGAGACATTCGCGGCGACGCCGGATCGCCGCGTCCTCCTCGGTGAGGCGCGAATCGACCACCTTGTCATCAGCGGCACGGCAGTATGGACAACGCACGAGTCCACCGTAACTGCCTCCACCGCCCGTCGGGGCCGACCCGGGCCGAGTGCCGGACTACTGCGGCAGCTCGATCCGCTCGCCGGCGACCAGGTCAGAGCCGCCGCGCGCGGCCACGAGATCGTCGACCAGGGGTCGCGGGTCCGCGCCCGGGGCCAGGCGCTCGACGATCGACCACAACGTGTCACCCTCGGTGACGACGTGCTCAGTGGTCGGCGGACGGCGCTCGGAGGTCGCGAGGGGTGTACCCCCGAGCGCCGTTGCCGCCTTCCCCGCCACGACCACCAACCCGATCGCCATCACTGCGACGGCGAGACGCCGACGCCAGTACGTGGCCTGTGTGGTCCGAGGTGAGCGCCGAACGACGGCGCGAGGCTCGTCGACCAGCACGAGGTGCGGCCGCGCGGGGGCGCGGCAGTCATCCTCGTACTCGAACCGGGGTGTGGTCATGACGGCGGCCATGCGAACTCCTTGGATATTTGACCGGTGGGGATATTTGACCGGTGGGGATATTTGACCGGTGGACATGGTGTGGGGATGTTGGCGGTACCGAAGTGGCTCGGCACCGAGAGCAGTGGAACACGAGGGTGGGACAGTCACCTTCCGTGACGTTCTCGACGCTTGGTCACGCCCGGTCACACCCGGTCATGCCCTGCGTGACGCCGGCCCGAACGCCTGTTCGCTCAGCCAACCACGAACAGTCGTTCGGGTCAAGGACTTTTTCGAACAGGTGTTTGCCCCGAACGCATGCTCGTGTTACGTTCGCTCGAACCGCCCGGAGCACCAGTCCAGCCGGACCACCCGGACCGAGCGGTTCCATTCAGCAGGGTTCCATCCAGGAGGTATCCGCATGGCCCCCAAGACCACCTCGGCGAAATCGAGTGCAGCCCGCCGTGGCCGTACGGTTCCCACGCCGGGGGCGCAGCCGGCGAGCCTGACCGATCGCCAGCGCCAGGTGCTCGAATACATCGACACCGAGGTCCGCCACCGGGGCTACCCCCCGAGCGTGCGTGAGATCGGCGAGGCCATCGGCCTGTCGTCCAGCTCGACCGTGCACGCGCACCTCGCCGCCCTCGAGTCCAAGGGCTACCTCCGTCGTGACCCGACCAAGCCCCGGGCGATCGAGGTGTGCTTCGATCCCGAGTCGGGGGCCACGGTGGACCGCCGTCCCGTGCGCCACGTGCCCCTCGTCGGGGACGTCGCCGCCGGAACCGGCGTCCTCGCGGCCGAGAACGTCGAGGAGACGCTCCCCCTCCCCGAGGACTTCACCGGCGACGGCCAGCTGTTCATGGTGCGGGTCCGGGGCGATTCCATGATCGAGGCCGGCATCTTCGACGGGGACTTCATCGTCGTGCGCCAGCAACCCAGCGCCGATCCCGGCGACACCGTCGTCGCGGGGATTCCCGGCGACGAGGCCACGGTCAAGACGTTCGTGCGCCGCAAGAACAAGATCGTGCTGCGGCCCGAGAACTCCGCGCTCGAGGAGATGGTGTTCGATCCGAGCGATGTCACGATCTACGGCCGCGTTGTGACGGTGCTCCGCCGGCTGTGACGCACCGGTGACCGTCCGGCCCGGGTCGACGTCGCCACCCTCGGCGCCCGGCGGTCGCGTCGAGCCGGCCTCGTCGTTCGCCGGTTCGGACGGGCTCAGCGGATCCCGAGGAACTCGGCGAGCACCGCGTGGCAGCCTTCGACCGCCTCCCGGGTGACGAATTCACCCGGAGTGTGGGCGATCTCGGGATCGCCGGGTCCGAAGTTGAGCGCGGCGATCCCATGGGCGGCGAAACGCGCCACGTCGGTCCAACCGAGCTTGGGCCGCACAGCCAGGTCGAGCGTGCCGATGAACTCGGCGACGAGCGGGTTCATGAGGTTGGGTGACGCCCCCGGTGAAGCGCCCAGCACCTCGATCCGATCCGCGTCCTCCAGCAGCGCCTCGGTCTGCTCGCGGGCCTCGTCGATCGAGTACTTCGGCGCGAAGCGCCGGTTCACCACGAGCGAGCAGGCGTCGGGCACGACGTTGTTGGCGACCCCACCGTCGATCCGCACCGCCAGGAGCGACTCTCGGAACGAGAGCCCGTCGACCGACACGGTGTCTGCTTCGTGCTCCGCCAGGCGCGCCAGCGTGGCGGCCGCCCGGTGGATGGCGTTGCGGCCCATCCAGGGCCGGGCCGAGTGCGCCCGATCGCCCTCGAAGACGGCCCGAAGGTGCAGCGTCCCCTGACAGCCCGCCTCGACCCACCCGCCGGTCGGCTCGAGGAGGATCGCGAGGTCCCCGGCGACAAGCTCGGGCGCCTCGGCGAACAACCGACGGAGGCCGTTGAACTCCTCGGCGACCTCCTCGCCCTCGTAGAAGACCAGCGTCACGTCGAAGCGCGACTCGGCGGCACGCTCGGCCAGCTCGAGCAGGACGGCGAGACCGCCCTTCATGTCGGCGGCGCCGAGCCCGAACAGCGTGTCGCCCTCGATGCGGGGGGTCGCGTTGTCGTCCGGCGGAACGGTGTCGAGGTGGCCGCCGACGACGATCCGCCGTTGCCGACCGGCATTGGTTCGGGCCACGAGATTGTCACCGAGGCGGGTCAGCTCGAGGCCGGATGCCCGGCGGCCCAACTGGCCCTCGACGTGGGCGGCGAGCGCGGTCTCGTGATGGCTCTCCGACGGGATCGCGATGAGCTCGGCGGCGCGAGCCAGGAGGTCCGTCGCGGCCATCAGGTGGTCGCGCCACCTTCGCGCAGGACGTCGTTGAGCCTCGCCTTGTCGTGGCGGGCACCCGGCTCGAGCCGCTTCACGACCAGCAGGCAGGCCAAGCCGAACTCGCCGCCGGGGAACGACCGTGGTCGCGTCGCCGAGACGGCCACGCACCAGTCCGGCACGACACCGCGGCTCAGCTCCTCGCCGGTCTCGGCGTCGATGGCGGGGATCGTGTCGCTGAGGATGCAACCCGCGCCGAGCACGGCGCCGTTGCCGACGCGGGCGCCTTGGACGATCATGCAACGCGACCCGATCATCGTGTCGTCGCCGATGACGACCGGCGCGGCCTGCGGGGGCTCCAAGACCCCGCCGATGCCGACGCCGCCGGAGAGGTGGACGCGCTCACCGATCTGCGCGCACGAACCGACCGTCGCCCAGGTGTCGATCATCGTGTCGGTGCCGACGTACGCGCCGATGTTGACGTAGCTCGGCATCATGACGACGCCGGGGGCCAGGTGCGAACCCCAACGCGCCGAGGCTCCGGGGACGACCCGAACCCGGGCGGCTTCGTAGTCGCGCTTGAGCGGGATCTTGTCCCGGTACTGGAACGGTCCCACCTCCTCGACGCTCATCGACCTGAGACGGAAGAGCAACAGGATCGCCTGTTTGAGCCACTGATGGACGACGACCTCGCCGTCGACGACCTCCGCAACGCGCTCCGCGCCGGAGTCGAGCAGGTCGATGGCGGCGCGCACCACGACCTCGGCCTCACCGAGGGGCAGCACCGCCTCGAGGTTGTCACGCCCGTTCCACAGGGCCGTGATCGTCGGTTCGAGGTCACTCACCGGGTGTGTGCTCCGTTCCTTGGTCGTTTGTGCATCGGTCTCGCGTGGTCGAGCGTTCAGGCTGCGCCGGCAGCGGATCGGGTGAGCCGATCGAGCGCCAGCTCGAGCCGGTCGATCGGTTGGGTCAGCGAGAGTCGGACGTGATCTGCACCCCCGGGCCCGTAGAGATCTCCCGGCGCGACGAGCGTGCCCGCCTCGGCCAGACGACCCGCGAGCTCCCAACCATCGTCGGTACCCTCGGCGCCGCGCAGCCACAGGTAGAAGGTGGACGGGCCGCCGTCGTGCAGGAAGCCGAGGGGATCGAGCCCGTCGAGGACCAGCGCCCGGCGTTGCGCGTAGCGAGCCCGCTGCGCATCGACGTGCGCGTCGTCACCCAGCGCGGCCGCCGCCGCGGCCTGCACTGGTGCGGGCACCATCAAACCGGCGTGCTTGCGGACCTCACCGAGGTAGCCCACGAGCTCAGGATCCCCCGCCACGAAACCGGCGCGCAGGCCGGCCATGTTGGACCGCTTCGACAGCGAGTGGACCGCGAGCACACCGTCGGCACCGGCGTGCAGCACGGTGGCCGGCACTCCGGGTGTGCCATCGGCATCGAACGTGAACTCGGCGTAGCACTCGTCGCTCGCCACGACGATGCCGCGGGCCCGGGCCCACGCGACCGCGTCCTGCACACGCGCCGCACCCATCGTCGCTCCGGTGGGGTTCGCGGGCTCGTTCAGCCACAGGATGAGGGCCCGCTGCGCGTCGTCGGGTGCGACGCGCGACAGATCGAGTCGCCAATCCGTATCGACCGGAACGGCCACCGCCCGAAGACCCGCGAGCTGGGCGCCCATGTCGTACGTCGGATACGAGACCGCCGGGTACAGGATCGTGTCGCGCGTCGGGTTGCGCAGGTGCAACAACTTGGGGAGCGAGGCGACCATCTCCTTGGTACCGATGCAGGCGATGACGTCGTCGGCACCGATGGTGACGCCGAAGCGTCGGTCGATCCAGCCGGCCGCCGCCTCACGCAGAGCCGGTGACCCGATCGAGGGCGGGTAGCCGGTCGCTGCCGGCGCTGATTCCACCAGGGCACGCCGCGCCACCTCGGGCAGAGGGTCGATCGGGGTGCCCACGGAGCAGTCCACCACTCCGCCGGGTCGTGCGTCCGCCAGCCGACGCAAAACCACGAGACGGTCCTGCGGATACGGCGGGGGGACGAAGCCACGAGCGACCACGAACCGAGCCTACCGGCGCGATCCTCACCGACGAATCACCCGGCGAGCAGATCCCGGTACCGGCTGACGACCTCCGCGGGCAGGCGGGCCCGTACGCGCATGCCTCGATCCTCGTGCACCTCGACGAGCACCTCGCCCTCACGGTGCAGCGCCGCGAGCACGTCGCCGCGGTCATACGGGATAGCGAGCTCAATGATCTCAGCCAGCGCGCGCAACCGACGGGCCAGGGTCTCGAGGAGCTCCGGGACACCCTCACCGGTCACCGCCGACACGGCGATCGCGCCGGGATTGGCCGCGAGCACGCCCCGCAGCTCGTCGGGATCAGCCCGGTCCGCCTGGTTGGCGACCAGGAGCTCGGGAACATTGTCCGCTCCTATCTCAGCCAACACCGTGCGCACCGCCTCGATCTGACACTGCGCGTCGTCGGCATTCGTCGCATCGACGACGTGGACGCAGTAGTCCGCGGCCGCGACCTCTTCGAGCGTGGAGCGGAACGCCTCGACGACCTGGTGCGGAAGCCGACGGATGAACCCGACCGTGTCGGACATCAGCACGGTCTCGCCTCCCGGCAGGCGCACCTGGCGAACAGTCGGATCGAGCGTCGAGAACAGCCGGTCCTCGACCACGACATCGGCGTGCGAGAGCCGGTTGAGCAACGTCGACTTGCCCGCGTTGGTGTAGCCGACCAGCGCGATCGCTGACCGTGCACCGCGGCCGCGGGCCTTGCGTTGAGTGGCGCGGGCGCCGGCGACCCGGTCGAGGTCCCGTTCGAGCTGGGTGATCCGCCGTTGGATTCGCCGCCGGTCGACCTCGAGCTTGGTCTCACCGGGACCACGGGTGCCGATGCCTGCGGCCTGCTGGCTCAGCTGATGGCCGCGGCCACGCAGGCGAGGGAGATGATAGCGGAGCTGCGCGAGCTCGACCTGGATCATCCCGGCCCGGCTGGTCGCGTGCTGGGCGAAGATATCGAGGATCAGCGCGACGCGATCGACGACGTCCCGGCCGAGCTGCTGTTCGAGATTGCGTTGCTGCGCGGGTGTGAGCTCGTCGTCGAAGATCACGACGTCGATGTCCAGCGCGTCGGACATCTGCCGGAGCTCGGCGACCTTGCCCGAGCCGACGTAGGTCGCCGGGTCGGGAGCTGTGCGCCGTTGGAGCTCGGTGTGGGCCGGATCGGCACCCGCGGTGTCGGCCAGACGAGCCAGCTCGGCCGAGCTTGCCTCGGTCGTCTCCAGGTCACCAGTGCCGACGGTCGTGCCCACGAGCAACGCTCGCTGACGAACGACCGCGAGATCGACCTCGGTGGCGGTGAGCCGACGCCGCTGACGCGCGGCCCGACGCGGCGTGGCGCTCATGGGACCGCCCAGTCGACATCGAACACGTGGGTCACGCCACCGCCGAGGCGGATGGTCTCGCCGGTGAGCTCGACTCGCAGGTCACCCCCGAGCTCGTGGACGACGATATCGGTGCCGACGAGACCGCGCCGATGGGCGACCGCCGCGGCCGCGCAGGCCCCGGTTCCACAGCTCAGCGTCTCGCCGACGCCTCGCTCCCAGGTCCGCACGGTCAGCTCGTCGACCGCGGTGAGCGCGACGAACTCGACGTTGGTTCGGTTCGGGAATCGGTCGTCGCGCTCCAGGTGTGGCCCGTGCTGGGTGACTCGTGCGGCGTCGGGATCGTCGACGAAGAGCACCAGGTGTGGGTTTCCCATCCCGGCAGCGTCGCCGCGGTAGGTGACGCCGTGGAACTCGGCTTCGAGCTCGAACGGACTGGCGGCCGTGATCGGAATCGCGGGCGGGTCGAAGGTGACGGGGCCCATGTCGACGGTGGCGTGGCGGACGTCACCCGTGGTGGGATCGACGTCGAGCTCGACGGTCCTGCGGCCACCGCCGGTGTCGACGACAAGTCGGTCCTCGGTGCCGAGTCCGTCGCGGCGGGCAACCCAGGCAAGGCAGCGGATGCCGTTGCCACTCATCTCGGCGGTCACGCCGTCGGCGTTGCGCAGCAGCATCGTGGCGTCGGCGCCGTTGGCGGGTTCGGCGTCACCGAGGATGATGACGCCGTCGGCGCCGATCCCCCGGTGACGCTCGCACGCCGCCGAGACCTGGGCGGCGGTGAGCGGCGCGCGGGTCACGAGGAAGTCGTTGCCGGTGGCGTGAAGCTTGGTGAATCGGGTCATAGGTGGGACCAGACTGCCAGGACCGCGGGGGTGAGCGCGTCCGGATTCTCCCCGGCAGCCAACCAAGTGATCCGAGGGTCGCGGCCGAACCACATGCGTTGGCGCCGGGCAAACGATCGGGTTCGCCGGATCGTCGCCGAGAACGCCTCGTCGAGCGTGGGGGCATCGGACGCACCGCGAAAGTGTGCAGCCAGCTCGCGGTAGCCGATGGCCTGACCGGCGGTACGCGACATCGGCGAGGTTGCAAGGGCCGCGACCTCATCCGCGAGGCCGGCGGCACGCATCGCCTCGACCCGCGCCGCGATGCGTCGGACCAGGACGGTACGAGCGGTCCAGACACCGATCATGATCACGGACAGGACCGGGGGACCGTAGGCGCCGACCCCCGGCCCGAACGACGAGAAGGGCCGGCCCGTGGTCCGGATGACTTCGAGCGCGCGCACGATCCGGCGTCCGTTGTGCGGGTCGATCCGGGCCGCGGCGGTCGGGTCGGCGCGGGTCAGGTCCTCGTAGGCCGCGGCGATGCCACCGGGTTCGGCCGCCCGACGCTCCAGCTCGTCGCGCACCGCGAGGTCTTCGGCGGGAAACTCGAGGCGGTCGACGACGGCCTGCACGTACAGCCCGGTGCCACCGACCAGGAGCGCGCGTCGGCCGCGAGCCTCGATGGCCGCGATCGCGTCGTAGGCCGCCCGCTGCGTGCGCACCGCCGACCAGTCCTCGGCCCGATCGGCGACGTCAACGAGATGATGTGGAACCTCGGCTCGTTCGTAAACGGTCGGCTTGGCGGTGCCGATATCCATCCCGCGGTACACCTGCATCGAGTCGAGCGAGACGATCTCGACGTCGCCGAGCCGACGAGCGACCTCCAGCGCGAGCTGGGACTTGCCCGAAGCGGTCGGGCCGACGAGGGCGAGATGCAGCGCTACTCCGCTCGGACCGGGATCCGCACGCGGGCGGGCTCGCCGGCCAGCCAGTGCGGTGCCGCGCCGGTGATCCGCACGTCGAGTCGAGCCCCGGCGGCGGCATCGGCGCGAAGGTGCACGAGCTTGTTCTGGCGGGTCCGACCGGCGAGCACCAGCGGGTCCCTCTTGGACGGGCCTTCGATCAGGACTTCTTCGACCTTGCCCACCCGTGCTTCATAATGGGCGAGCGCGTGCCGTTCGACAAGCGCGGTGAGCCGTTCCATGCGGTCTCGGACAACGTCGTCGGCCACGAACTCATCCACGCGTTCGGCAGCCTCGGTACCGGGACGCGGTGAGAACACGAACGTGTAGGCCGCGTCGTAGCCCGCTTCGTCCACCACCGCGAGCGTGTCCTCGAAGTCGGCATCGGTCTCACCGGGAAAACCGACGATGAGGTCCGTCGTGACCGCGAGATCATCCACCGCGGCACGAGCCGCGGCAAGACGACCCAGGTACCGCGCCGCGGTATAGCCGCGATGCATCGTCGCGAGCACCCGATCACTGCCGGCCTGCAACGGAAGGTGGAGGTGCTCACACACCGCCGGACATTCCGCCATCGCAGCGATCGTCTCGGCGCGCAGATCCTTCGGATGCGGCGACGTGAACCGGATCCGCTCGATGCCATCGACCGCGTCGAGGGCGCGCAGCAGGTCGGCGAACTGCGGTCGGTACTGACCGGCTCCGAGGTCACGGCCATAGGAGTTGACGTTCTGACCGAGGAGTGTGACCTCGGTGACACCGTCGACCGCGAGCTGGGTGACCTCGCGCACGACGTCACCCAGCCGGCGGCTCACCTCCCGACCCCGCACGCTCGGCACGATGCAGAACGCGCACGAGTTGTCACAGCCGATCTGGATCGTCACCCACGCGTGGTGGGCAACCTCGCGGGCCGCGGGCAGCGCCGACGGATAGGCGGCGTGCTCCTCGGCGATCTCGACCGCCGGTGCACCCGATTCGCGGGCCGCGTCGAGCAACGCGGGGGCGCGCTCCAGGTTGTGGGTGCCGAACACCACATCGACGTGGCCGGCCCGCTCGATGATCTGCTCCCGGTCCTTCTGAGCCAGACAGCCTCCGACGGCGATCTGGAGATCCGGTCGGGCGGCCTTCAGGGACTTGAGCCGGCCGAGGTGGCCGTACAGCTTGTTGTCGGCATTCTCACGGACACAGCAGGTGTTCAGGACGATGACGTCGGCGTCTTCCAGCCGATCGGTGGGTTCCATCCCCGTTTCGACGAGCAGGCCCGCGACACGCTCCGAGTCGTGCTCGTTCATCTGACAGCCGTAGGTGCGGACGTGAAAGCGCCGGGGCGGCGATTGGGTCACGACCGATGAGTCTACGAGCGGTGCCAACCCCTCATCGGCTCGTGGATGGTCTTCCACCTCCGGGTCTCCTCCGCGCCTCGGCGCTGTCGGCGTTCCGGGCCTCGAGGGCGGCCTCGCGGCTGAGCTTCTGCCAGCTCGCGAACCGCTCGGAACCCAGCTCGCCTGCATCGACGGCGGCGAGCACGGCACAGCCCGGCTCCACATCGTGGGAGCAGTCGCGGAAACGGCACCCGCGACCCAGCTCCTCGATCTCGGGAAAGCCGAGCGTGACGCCGTCACCGGCATCGCCGAGCCGCAGGCTCCGGACACCCGGCGTGTCGATGAGCACCCCGCCGCTCGGTACGAGAACGAGGGACCGGGACGTCGTCGTGTGGCGCCCCTTGCGATCGCTCTCGCGCACCGGGCCCACGGAGGCCACCGGCCCGTCGGTGAGCCGGTTCATGAGCGTCGACTTGCCGACGCCCGACGCCCCGACGAACACACCCGTGGCGGCGGGCCGCAGCACGTCGGCGAGCGATGCCACCCCGTCGCCGCTCTGCCCGCTGACCGGCACGACGTCGACCGAACCAAGGCGGCTGCGGATGCCGCCGGCGACGGCCTCGAAATCGTCGACCCGGTCCCGCTTGTTGAGCACGACGACCGGTCGCGCCCCGCTGTCCCAGGCGAGGGCGAGCGCGCGCTCGAGCCGATTGAGGTTCGGCTCTCGATCGAGGCCTGTGACGACGAAGACGACGTCGACGTTCGCGGCCACGACCTGCTCCCCCCGCCTCAGCTCCGACCGGCGTGCGAGCACCACCGCGACCGAGGCGGGCGTGCCCGTCTCGGCAACGGCCGGCACGAGACCGACCCAGTCACCGACCGCGGGCAGGGGGTTCGCGAAGGCCGGCTCGGTTCCGAGGGGGCCGACGACGATGCAGCGGTCACGATCGACACGCACGACCCGTCCCGGTACGTGCGCCGGCTCGAGCGAGGAACGGAGGAGGGTGACGACGCGCTCGTCGGCTCCGAAGGGCGCGAGCGGCTCGAGATCATTCAGCACAGGGATCCCTCTGCGAAGCTCCCCAGCACTGAACCCACGGTAGCGCGCCTTGGAGCGGCGTCGCCGCCTCCTCGCACGCGAGACTCCCCCACCGTGCATCTTTCCGGCTGGGAGCTCGCCGCATGCCTGGCCATCGTCGTGGTCGGCTCGTTCGTGCAGGGCTCGATCGGCTTCGGGCTGAACCTCGTCGTCACGCCCGTGATCGCGCTCATCGACCCGTCCGCCGTGCCCGGCGCCGTCGTCCTCTTGGCGCTGCCCCTCACGGTCACGATGGCCGTTCGAGAACACCAACATGTGGACTGGCACGGCGTCACCTGGATCCTGCTCGGGTGGCTGCCCGGCGTCTGCGTGGGCGTGGCCGTCGTGACGCTCGTCGCCACCGACACGCTGACGGCCGTTGTCGGCGCGGTGATCCTCGTCGCCGTCGGCCTCAACCTGGTGCACACGCACGTCCGGGTGACCAGAACCACCGCGGCCGCGGCGGGCGCGACCGCCGGCGCCATGGGCGCCGCGGCCGCGATCAGCGGCCCGCCGCTCGCGTTGCTCTACCAGCACCATCACGGCGAGGCGATCCGCGCCACCCTCGCGATGTGCTTCATCATCGGCGCGCTCATGACCACGACCGCGCTGGCCGTCGCCGGCGAGATCCGCGCCGAGCAACTGCTGCTCACCCTGACGTTGCTCCCCGCGCTGCTCGTCGGGCTCGTGATCAGCACTTGGGCCGGCCGGTGGCTGCACGGGCGCAGCCTGCGGCCCGCGGTGCTGAGCTTCGCCGCGGTCGCCGGGCTGGCCGCGTTGATCCGTGGCCTGAGCTGACCCAACACCTGGTCGGCCGCGCCAAACCAGTCAGCCTTCGAGACCGGCGGGCTCCTCGCTCTCCAGTACGACCTCACCGTCGCTGTCTCCGGCCTCGGCTTCGTCTTCGTTCACGTCGATGCCGACGGCCTGGCGGATCTTCTCGCTGATCTCGACCATCAGGTCCACGTTCTCGGAGAGGAACAGCTTGACCTTCTCGCGACCCTGGCCGAGCTGCTCACCCTCGTAGGTGAACCACGCGCCCGACTTCTTGACGATGCCGAGATCAACGCTGACGTCGAGCACCGAGCCCTCACGGCTGATGCCCTTGCCGTACATGATGTCGAACTCGGCCTGCTTGAACGGCGGCGCAACCTTGTTCTTGACCACCTTGACCCGGGCCCGGTTGCCGATCATCTCCCCACCGTCCTTGATCGCCTCGACCCGGCGAATGTCGAGTCGGACCGACGCGTAGAACTTCAGCGCGCGTCCGCCCGGGGTGGTCTCAGGACTGTTGTGCACCATCACGCCATCGACGAAGTAGTTGTGGGTGCCCTCGACCTCGATATCGAACCGGTGCATCGAGCGCGTCCGTGGCTTGATTCCGATTGCCATGATCGGCATCGGCATCAACTCGTGGCGCATCGGCCTGAACACCGGCTCGACCGCGAACCGCCCCCGGTACTTCGGAAGCAGCTTGTACTCCATCGACGGGTGCACGAACGGTGCGATCAGCGCGTGCAGCTTCGCGGTCTCGTCCTTCGGGAAGATCAGGAACGACATCTTTCGGCTACCCCTCGTCATCAGCCTGGCGTTGATATCCCAGGTGTCGGCGAGGTACTCGGCAAGGCGCGCCCGAGTTGTCGGATCCATCGCCTCGACGCAGATCTCGGCCCGGCCGCTCCCGTCGCGCGTGCGCGCCTGAACGCCTTTCGCTCGGATCGCGAACGAAGCGTCGTCCATGTACCAGATCGCAAGCGACAGGGGCGTCAGTCGCTTCAGGTAGTCGTAGGAGAGGGTCTTCTTGCCGTCGACATACACGGCATCCCGGAGCTCGGCGAGCTCAGCCAGGGGCTGCACGTCGTGGAACACCGCACCCTTGGCGTTGCTCGAGCGGCTCACGTTCATGTTCGCGAACAGCGAGGCTTTCCAATCCGCGTAGTCGACCTGACGTTTGCCATGGCCGAACCGAAAGCGGGCCCCGTGGCCCGACCGAGTGGGCGACAGCGCCCCGTCTCCCATCAAGCCGCCGAGCACGGCCTCCCACTGGAAGTCGGAGAGGTGATGCGGAACCGACTGGAGCACCCGATCGCCGACCGCGAGCTCTCCGGCCTCCCGCCAGCCACCGGGCGTGTTGATCTGGTGGTTCGCGGTGCAACCGAACTGCGCTCGACCGTTCCCACCCGGCTTCGCCACGGTGACCTGGAGGAACTGCTCGGTGACACCGTTGTCGAACCAGTTCACGACGCGGCGCGGGACGACCTGTCCCGACTCGTGATCGTACGAGAGGATTTCGACCGGCAGGCGCTGGTTCACGATCTTGCCGATCTTCTCCTGGGTGCCGTCGGCGAGCGTGACGCGCGCGGCATAGGAGAAACAGCCGAACATGACACCGATCTTCTCGCGGAGCTGGTTGATGAAGATCAAGATCGTGCGGCTCTTGGCGAGGTTGCCGGTGAGCTTGCGCAGCGCCTGACTCATGAGCCGGGCCTGCAACCCCATGTGGGAATCACCCATCTCACCCTCGATCTCGGCCCGGGGTACGAGCGCGGCGACCGAGTCGATCACCAGCACGTCCAGCGCGGCGGAGCGGATGAGGATGTCGGCGATCTCGAGCGCCTGTTCCCCCGTGTCGGGTTGGGAGATCAACAGGTCATCGACGTTGACACCGATCGCGGACGCGTAGACCGGATCCATGGCGTGCTCGGCGTCGATGTAGGCACACACACCGCCGTTGCGTTGGGCCTCTGCGACCACGTGGGTCGCCAACGTCGACTTCCCCGACGACTCGGGACCGAAGATCTCGACCACGCGACCGCGAGGCAGACCCCCGAGACCGAGCGCGAGGTCGAGCGCGAGAGCACCGGTGGGGATGGCTTCGATCCCGACGTGGCCCTTCTCTCCCAGACGCATGATCGAACCCTTGCCGAACTGCTTGTCGATCTGGCCGAGCGCCATGTCGAGTGCCTTGTCACGTTCCACCGCTGCCTCCTGGGTCTGGCTCTGCGTCTGAGCTGTTGTACGGATCCGGTCGGGGGAAAGGCCGTTGTTCGCACCGTACGGCGAGGGTGTGACGGTTATAACGGAACCGATAACACGCGTGGAATTCCACCGATGTGATGCAACCTAAGCCGAACACCCGTTCGGGTCAAGCACCGTGACGTGAAGCGCGGCACCTGTCACGCCGAAAGCGGGGCAAACCCGATATCCGACCCGAAGGGTTGAAGGCTCGAGTCCTTCCCCCATCGACGACTGAAGCCGCAGGTGAGATACCTGCCGCGTGTGGGCCTTCCTGTGTCTCGGACCGGCACGGGTGCCAACGCACCGCTCCGAGCGAGGACGGACGAAGGGTTGATGTTCTGTCACATCCGTTCGATACTGTTGGTGCATTCCCCCAGTCGCTTCGGTGGCTGGGTGCAGGGCCCGCTTCGGCGGGCCCTTGCGATGTCACCAAGCACTGGGCTTACGGATCGTGCCCTGGGCGTCCTGAAGGACTGGTGGTAACTGGGTCTGGGCAACCACACCGCGCCTGAGCTGCTTGAAGAAGGTGCCCTGGAGCCGTCGCGACCGGTGCTTCGCGCCGTGTGGGTTGATCACGCCGACCTTGATGCGGGCTTCGGCCCGGGCGATCCGGACGGGTTCGGCGAGGTCGGAGTCGTTGCTGATGACGACGGCGGTATCGCAGCGCTTCCGGAAGGCGTCAAGGAGAAGGTAAGAGGCCGCGCGGATAGGGGAAAGCGGTTCTGATGACCTGGGAGTTCGCGCGAGAAATAGGACATCCACTGGTCGATGCGGTGTCCCCGAGATGATCGGGGTGCTGTGACCAAACATCGACCGAGTGGAGGTCCTCCCCCATCATGCGCGCACTGGACCCGAAAGTGAAGGACACCATCTGGGCGGCGGTCGAGCCGCTGCTGCCGGTGCGAGTGGATACCCACCCGTTGGGCTGCCATCGCCAGCGCGCCTCGGACCGGGACTGCTTCGAGGTCATGCTCGTGCGGCTCGTCACCGGCTGCTCGTGGGAGGACGCCGAACGGCTGTGTTCGAACAAGGTGTCGGACACCACGGTGCGCGACCGGCGTGACGAGTGGATCGAAGCCGGCGTGTTCGACAACATCGCCGCCGAGGCGATCGGTGGCTATGACCGGATCATCGGCCTGGAGCTCTCCGACGTCTCCGTCGACGGCAGCTTGCACAAAAGCCCTTGTGGGGGCGAGGGAACGGGCAAGAACCCGACCGATCGGGCCAAGCTCGGCTGGAAGTGGTCGATCCTCACCGACACCCGCGGCATCCCGTTCGGCTGGACGATCGATGGGGCGAACCGCAACGACTCGATCCTGTTGGCACCGACCCTCGACGACGCCGCGGCGCGCGGGCTCCTCGAAGATGTCGATACTCGCTGGCTCGATCGCGGCTACGACTCCGCGCTCACCCGGGCTCGTCTCGCGCAGCGGGGGATCGACGACGCTGTCATCGCCAAGAAACGCAAACGCGGAGCGGCCAAGACGGCGACGAAGAACCTCCCGATGGGTCTGCGCTGGCCGGTCGAACGCACCAACTCGTGGCTGTCGAACTACGGGCAGCTGAGACGCAACACCGACCGAAAGCCAATCCACCGGCTCGCCCAGCTCGCGTTCGCGGTCGCGTTGCTCCTCACGGCGAAGCTCATCGACTGGCGAAACCGCTGGTCACCGACCCTGTCACCTATCCGCTGAGCTTCTAAGTGCGGACTCTGGCGGGTTCGGGGCCGGTGGGGCACCCGGTCCCGCACCGGCGAGGCGGTGCCGGGTGCGCTGGCGTTCGAGGAGCGGGCCGATCGCGCTCGCGGGTTGTGGGCGGCTGAACAGGAAGCCCTGGGCCAGCCCGGCGCCCAGCTCGCCGAGCTGGAGGGCCTGGCGCGGTGTCTCGACGCCCTCGGCAATCGTGCGCATGTCGAGCGTGTGGGCGAGCGCGATGAGCGCGCCGGCCATGGCACCGTGTTGGCCGGGTTCCCCGAGCGCGGCGACGAAGCTCTGATCGATCTTGACGAGGTCGACCGGGAGGCGATGCAGGTACGCGAGCGAGGAGTGCCCGACGCCGAAGTCGTCGATGGCGAGGCTGACCCCGACTCCCTTGATCTGGGTCAGGCGCTCCGCAGACCGTTCGATGTCTTCCATCACCGCGGTCTCGGTGATCTCGAGGCAGAGCCACGATGCGGGGAGTCCGGTCTCTCGCAGCGTCGACGAGACGGCCGCTTCGAGTCCGGGCTCGACGAGCTGCAGCGACGAGAGGTTGACCGCGAGCTTGAAGCTTGGAACACCCTGGAGCACCGACGTCCGCCATGCCGCGACCTGCGCGCAGGCCTCGTGGAGCACGTAGGAGCCGAGCGCGCTGATCATCCCCGATTCTTCCGCGATGCCGATGAAGTCGCCGGGAGGAAGCAAGCCTCGAGTCGGATGGTTCCAGCGCACGAGCGCCTCGACGCCGACGATCGATCGGTCCCGCAGGTCGATGACCGGCTGGTACCAGACGACGAACTCACCGCGGTGCAACGCGAGCGCGAGTGTCCGTGCGGCACGAAGGGTCTCGACCTGACGCGACAGTCCGTTGAGCGCAACCGAGATCAGACTCGCCATGAGCAGACCGAGCGCGACGAAGAACACGGTGCGTCCCGCCCAGTTCCCGAGAGCCTGGGAGGTGTTCGTCGCCACGTTCTCGGGGAGCAGCGGCCCCGACAGCACACCGGCGATGAGCCCGGCGACCAGGGCGCCGCGCCAGTGGAAGCGCACGGCTGCGAACAGGATCGGCACGTAGAACCAGTGCGGCGGTACCACGCCCGCACCCACCCGCGGCGTAGCTCACGGCCCAAGAGGCGACGAGGAGCAACCCGATCAGCGTCGCGACCGTCGCAGTCGACAGCCCGGCGAGCCGGCCGACGAGATACGAGCTCGTCGTCATCCGGCCAGGAGCCGGGATCTGGGGCTCGGACCCGCCCGAACTCAGCGTACCGACAGGCATCGGTCAGGATCGAGGTCAGGTTGAGGACCGAATCACCCGGCGCCGTTGAGCGCACCACGGGCCGGCATTTCTCGATGGTGCTCGCCGATCCGCCGTTCGGCCGCAAGAGCTCCGTAGCCGTCGTCACCGAGGACGGCGAGGAGGAGCGCGAGGACCTCACCATCTACCGGGACGACTTCTGGACGACGACCTCGAACAAGCAGCTGAACTGGCACTGTTGCGTTGGACGCAAATGGGACACGACGCCGGCTCCTCCCCGTGGGGCTCGCCGGGCAGTGCCGTCAGATCAGGCACCCACAGGCCGATGAGCGAGGGTTTGGGGCGGAGCCGCCGCGGGTTCCTGCGGCCGGTGCGTCGGCAGGCGCGATGCTCGAGCTCGAGACGTGTCCTCACATGGCCGTCCAGAGCTCGTGGGTCCCGAGACCGCGGCGCTTGGCCACGTACATCGCATGATCGGCGCGCATCAAGAAGGTGTCGGGATCGCCTCCGTCGGTCGTGACTGCGATCCCGACGCTGGCCGACACCTCGAGCGCGTGACTCTGGATCGAGAACGGCGCGGCCAAAGCTCTCGTGATTCGTCGTGCTAGCTCGACGGCTTCGCGCGGCGGGTCGCGTACGTCCTCGCACAACACGACGAACTCGTCGCCCCCGAGGCGTGCGACGGTGTCGCTCTCGCGAACTGCGTTCCGGAGTCGTTCGGCGACCGAGACGAGGAGCGCGTCGCCGACGCTGTGCCCGAAGGCGTCGTTGACTGCCTTGAATCGGTCGACGTCAAGAAATAGCAGCGCCGTCCGGGACGGTCGTCGGGATGCGATGTCGAGCGCGTGCGTGAGCCGGTCGAAGAACAATCGGCGATTGGGCAACCCGGTGAGCGAGTCGTGAAATGCCTGATGCGCGAGCCGTTCTTGCTCCTTGGCCAACTCGTGCTGCAACCGACGACGTTCAGTGTCGAACTGTTTGGTCACGCGCACGACGCTGCTGTCGAAGCCGGCGCGCACGATGGCTGTCGCATCCACAACGACATCGCTCGAGAGATCGAGTCGCGCGGCTTCTTCCCGTATTGCTGCGATCGTCGCGTCCCGCCAGTAGAAGTACAACTTCGTGAGATCGGCGAGCGAGATCGTGTTCCGGAGCGGTGCCTTGCCGGTTGCCGACGTGACGTGCCGCTGCTCTTCGGATTCACCATCGCCGGTCATGAGGAATTGCGCGACGGCGAGCGTGGCGACGGAAGTCGTGCGGATGATGTCCTCCTCGACTTGTGGGTCAGCGCGGGAGGCGGAGTCGGGGCAGCGCTGGTGCCACGTTGCCAGGACGGTCTGCGAGACGTCGATGATGCGGGCATGGAGCGCGGCGCTGAGGGCCTCCCGGCGCGCGCGCACATCGTCCGGGAGGGGTGTAACTACCTCGTCGTTGAAAGCTGGCGTCACCTTCGACATAGGCTTGACATCGGCCAGGTCCCGGGGCGCCTTGAACGCGACCCTCAGCAGACGGGGGCCTCGCGCCCGACGGGTCCGGTCTGCCGACGAAGTGCACGGACTGAATCGCCGACTTGTATG
>Ga0075530_1000321_pt1 | contig 22561 bp, 22 predicted proteins | sample NGEPerD_2_FD_75101 | JGI IMG/M metagenome (GOLD analysis project Ga0075530, IMG submission 75101) | Arctic peat soil microbial communities from the Barrow Environmental Observatory site, Barrow, Alaska, USA - NGEE PermafrostL1-D | ecosystem: Environmental > Terrestrial > Soil > Wetlands > Peat ... | reverse complement strand
ACGAGGAGCGTGCCACGGGAGTGTTACCGCTGTCAACATTTAGGTAGGATGCGGCCATGTGCAGCTACCACCACGGCAACCTGCGGCCCGCCCTCGTCGACGCGGCCGTGGCCCTCGCACAGTCGCGGGGTCCCGAGGGCGTGGTGCTGCGCGAGGTCGCGCGGCAGACCGGGGTATCGCACAACGCCGCCTACCGGCACTTCGCCGACCGGGACGAACTGCTCTCCGAGGTCGCTCATGCCGCCATGCTCCAGCTGGCCGGCGCCATGACTGCCGAGCTCGCCACCGTCCACGAGGAGGAGCCCGTCGCGCGTGCGGTCGCCCGGTTGCGAGCGACCGGGCGGGCCTACGTGCACTTCGCCCTGGCCGAGCCCGGCCTCTTCGAGGTCGCTTTCGCCGCGGACATCGGTGCGCCTGATGGCAAGGAGCCACCCGTGGTCAGCGACGAGGCCACGTCGGAGGCCGACCCCTACGCATTGCTGGGGCTCGTGCTCGACGAACTCGTGACGGCTGGTGGTCTCAGCCCCGAACGACGCCAGGGAGCCGAGGCGTTGTGCTGGTCAGCCGTGCACGGTTTCGCCGTACTGCACCTGCAGGGGCCGCTCCGCGAGGTTCCGGCGCGCGAGCGGGAGGCAAGCCTCGAGCAGCTGCTCGACCAGATCCAGCGCGGGCTGGGCTGAGTCTCGGCCGCTACCCCGAGCTGTAACGCGGGGTTCATGTCGCTGAGGCCTCTCCCGGCGGAACACTCGGGAGCACGAACTCCGCGTTACAGCGGTCAGGCCAGCTCGGGGAACCAGAGGGCGATCTCGCGGACGGCGGCTCCGCGCTGTCCGAGCCGTGCACCAGGTTCTCGCGGTTGGACAGGGAAAGGTCGCCGCGGATGGTGCCCGCAGCGGCCTTGCGCCCGTCAGTGGCGCCGTTGATGGCCCGGACGACCTCGATGGCCTCGTCGCCCTCGAGGATTGCCGCGATCAGCGGCCCACTGGTCACGAAGTCACGCAGCGGCGGGTAGAAGTCACGCGCGACGTGCTCGGCGTAGTGGGCATCGGCCTGCGTGGCGTCGATGTGGCGCTGCTCCAGCGCGACGATGGTGAGGCCCTTCGCCTCGAACCGGGAGAGGACGTTGCCCACGAGTCCACGCCTCACGGCGTCGGGCTTGAGGAGGACGAGGGTGCGCTGGGACATGCCGCACACCTTAGTGCGGCTGTTCGGCGCCATCCCCCTGGGCCTGCCCCGGGAACTCGCCTCGGGCGGTCCACTCGGCGCGCTCGACCTCGATCTTGCGCCCGAGGAGGTACGCGGTGGCCCAGAGCGCGAGGAAGACGACGCCGAGCACGAACATGGTGGTGATCTTCAGCCCCAGAGTGATGGCAGCGATCTGGATCGCCCAACCCAGCCAGTAGGCCCACTCGAAGCGCAGCAGCCCCGCGACCAGGATGCAGGAAACGGTCAGACCGAGCCCGATCCAGAGCCCGGCCGCGGTGGAGACGCCGGCGACCGAGATGAGCACCGGCGTGCTCAGTCCGAAGGCGATCGCCTCGAGGGACAGGATCGCCGCGCAGAGCCGCCGCTGCATCAGCGCTGCTCCTGTTCCTGGCTCCGGCTGCCGTCGGCGTTACGGCGCGACCGCAGCATGGCGCGGGCCTCGCCCACCGTCACCACCGATCCCGTGACGAGTACGCCGCCCGAGCCGATCGCATCACCGAACGCGCCACCGGCCTCGGCCAGCGCTGCCGCCTGGTCCAGCGCGTCGGCCAGCGACGACGTCTCGCTCACGCGGTCCTGTCCGAAGATGCCCAGCGCGACCTCCGCCAGCTCATGGGCCGGCATCGAGCGCGAGGTGGAGTTCTGGGTGCACACCACGTGGGCCAGAACCGGCTCGAGCTCCGACAACAAACCTTCGTAGTCCTTGTCGGCCATGACGCCCATCACCCCGATGAGGGGTGAGAAGCGGAAGGAGTCCTCGAGTGCGGCCACCACCGCAGCGGCTCCGTGCGGGTTGTGCGCGGCGTCAAGCACGATCGTGGGCGAACGCCGGATGATCTCCAGGCGACCGGGTGAGGTCACCTCGGCGAACGCCTCCCGGACCAGGCCTGCGTCCAGCGCGTCATCGCCACCGAGGAACGTCTCGACCGCCGCCAGCGCCAGCGAGGCGTTCTGTGCCTGGTGGGCGCCGTAGAGCGGGAGGAAGACCTCCTCATAGTGGCCACGAAGACCCTGCAGGCCGATCATCTGGCCACCGACCGCCGGCATCCGGCTGGTCACGCCGAACTCGAGCCCCTCGCGGGCGAGCGTCGCGCCGACCTCCGTGCACCGTGCCCGGATCACCTCGTCGACCTCGGCAGCCTGCACGGCGCTCACCACCGTGGTGCCGGACTTGATGATGCCGACCTTCTCGAGCGCGATGACCGAGGGCGTCTCGCCCAGGTACTTCGCGTGGTCCACTGCCACTGGTGTGAGGACGGCGACCTGGGCATCCATCACGTTGGTGGCATCCCAGGTCCCCCCCATCCCGACCTCGACCACGGCCGCGTCGACCGGGGCATCCGCGAAGGCGGCGTACGCCATGGCCACGATGGTCTCGAAGAAGGACAGCGGGTGGCTGTGCTCCGCGTCGACCAGGTGGGTGTACGGCGCCACGTCGTTGAAGGCGGTGACGAACGCGGCCTCGCTCAACGGCTCGCCGTCGAGACTGATCCGCTCTGTCATCGACTCCAGGTGGGGGCTGGTGAACCGCCCGACCCGAAGCCCGATGGACACGATCAGGGTCTCGATCATCCGCGCGGTCGACGTCTTGCCGTTGGTACCGGTGAGGTGGATGACGGGATAGGTGCGTTGGGGGTCGCCGAGCAGCTCCATGAACGTCTCGATGCGGTCAAGGGTCGGGTCCAGCCTGGTCTCGGGCCACCGGCTCAGCAGGGCGTCCTCGACCTCTGCATAGGTCTGGGCGAGGCGGGCGTCGGAGGCGGGGTGGGGTGCAGGCATGTCGTCCATCACGGCGAAGTCTAGGTGTCGGCCGCGCACCAGGCTGCGCACCAGGCTGGGCACCGTGGCCACGGGGCGGGTGCTCGTCGAGCGGACCGGCCGGCGGCCGGTCGCCGAGTCGGTCACCACGGCAGAGCTGTTCCACCTCGTCTCGCGATCAATGGTGCTCACGACCGATGGCCTACGTCGCTCCCGTCCGGGAGGCGTCACTCGCTTTCGGCGAGAGCGGGTGTCTCCGTAGGATTCGCTGCATGACCGACTCCCTCGAGAAGACCATGTCCGGTGAGACGACCGCACCTCATGCGGCCGTCGTACCGGACAAGGCCGCGCTCGAGGGCCTCGAGGCCAAGTGGGTCGCGCAGTGGAAGGCCGACGACACCTACGCGTTCGACCGGACCCGGCCACGCAGCGAGGTCTACTCGATCGACACTCCCCCGCCGACCGTCTCGGGCTCGCTCCACGTCGGCCACGTCTTCTCCTACACCCACACCGACCTGATCGCGCGCTTCCAGCGGATGCAGGGCAAGTCGGTGTTCTACCCCATGGGCTGGGACGACAACGGCCTGCCGACCGAGCGCCGGGTGCAGAACTACTTCGGCGTTCGGTGCGACCCCTCTCTGCCCTACGACGCCGACTTCACAGCGCCGCAGAAGCCGGACCCCAAGCGCCAGGTGCCGATCAGCCGCCCCAACTTCATCGAGCTGTGCGAGCAGCTGGTCGAGCAGGACGAACAGGTCTTCGAGGACCTGTGGCGCACAATCGGCCTGTCGGTGGACTGGAAGCAGCACTACACGACCATCGGTCCCAAGGCGCAGAAGGTCAGCCAGCGAGCGTTCCTGCGCAACGTCGCGCGCGGCGAGGCCTACCTGCAGGACGCGCCGACCCTCTGGGATGTCACCTTCCAGACCGCAGTTGCCCAAGCAGAGCTCGAGGCTCGCGAGTACGGCGGCGCCTACTACCGGGTGGCGTTCCATGCCGGTGACGGTCCAGTCCACGTCGAGACCACCCGACCCGAGCTGATCCCCTCGGTCGTGGCGCTGGTCGCGCACCCCGACGACGAGCGTTACCAGCCGCTGTTCGGCACCACGGTGACCTCGCCGGTCTTCGGCGTCGAGATCCCCGTGCTCCCGCACCGCCTGGCCGAGCCCGACAAGGGCGCCGGCATCGCGATGAGCTGCACCTTCGGTGACCTCACCGACGTCACCTGGTGGCGTGAGCTGCAGCTCCCGGTGCGGACGCTGATCGGTCGCGACGGACGGCTCTCCCGGGAGACCCCCGACTGGCTCGCGAGAGAGCGCGCTGCTGCGGCGTACGAGGAGCTCAAGGGCAAGACTGTCTTCAGCGCGCGCGCGGGGATGGTCTCGCTGCTGCGCGAGGTCGGCGACCTCGACGGCGAGCCCACGCCCACGCAGCGGATGGCGAACTTCTACGAGAAGGGCGACAAGCCGCTGGAGATCGTGGCCACGCGCCAGTGGTACATCACCAACGGCGGCCGCGACGCCGACCTGCGCGCAAAGATGCTCGCACGCGGCGCGGAGGTCGAGTGGATCCCGCCCCACATGAAGCACCGCTTCGACAACTGGGTCGGCGGCCTCAACGGCGACTGGCTGGTCTCCCGTCAGCGCTTCTTCGGCATCCCGTTCCCGGTCTGGTACGCCCTTGACGCGGAGGGTGAGCCCGACTACCTGCACCCCCTGCTCCCGCGCGAGGAGGAACTCCCGATCGATCCCTCGACCCGGGCCCCCGTGGGCTACATCGAGGACCAGCGCGGGAAGGCTGGCGGCTTCATGGGGGACCCCGACGTGATGGACACCTGGGCCACCTCCTCCCTCACGCCGCACATCGCCGGTGGCTGGGAGGAGGACCCTGACCTGTTCGAGCGGGTCTTCCCGATGGACCTGTGCACGAACGCACACGACATCATCCGCACCTGGCTGTTCTCCCGCGTGGTCCGGGCGCACTTCGAGAACCACACGGTCCCGTGGTCGCATGCCGTGATCTCCGGGTTCATAGTCGACCCCGACCGCAAGAAGATGTCCAAGTCCAAGGGCAACGTGGTGGTGCCGACCGACGTCCTCGACAAGTACGGCGCCGACGCCGTCCGCTGGCGGGCCGCGATGGCCCGGCCGGGACTCGACTCCCCCTTCGACGAGACCCAGATGAAGGTCGGGCGTCGGCTGGCGATGAAGGTTCTCAACGTCTCCAAGTTCGTCCTCGGTAGCGTCCAGGCCACCCGGGCGGACCCGGCACTGGTCACCGAGCCGGTCGACCGAGCGCTGCTGGGCAAGCTCTCACGCGCACTGGCCGAGGCGACACGGGCTTTCGCGGGCTATGACTACACGACGGCCCTGGAGCAGACCGAGAAGTTCTTCTGGGACTTCTGCGACGACTACGTCGAGCTGGTCAAGGAGCGGGCGTACGGCGAGGACGGCGACCCTGAGTCGAACAGGGCCACCGAGTCGGCCAGGGCAGCGCTCGCCACCGCTCTGCACGTGCAGCTGCGCTTGTTCGCGCCGTTCCTGCCCTACGCGACCGAGGAAGTGTGGTCGTGGTGGCAGCAGGGCTCGGTCCACCTGCAGCCCTGGCCCACCACGGATGACCTGGGCGCTGCCTCCTCCGACGACCCGGCCGTGATCGAGGCCGTCGCGGCCGTGCTCGCAGCGATCCGCGGTGCGAAGTCCACCGCCAAGGTCGGCATGCGGACTCCGGTCGAGCAGGCCACGATCATCGCTCCCGCGAGCGCGCTCGAAGCGATTCGCAGCGCGGAGAGCGACCTGCGGGCCGTCGGTTCGATCACCGGTGAGCTGGAGCTGGTCGTGGCGGAGGATACCGAGATCCGGGTGCACGCCGTGCTCGGGGAACCCCCTCCGAAGAGGTGACCGGCGCAAGCCTGGCCTGATCTCAGCGGTGGTGACCGAAGCCGCCGCCGCGGCCGGAGTCCTGGTGGTCGTCGCGCCCCTGACCATCGTCGCGGGAGCCGTTGCCGGAGTCGTTGCGTGAGTCGTGCCCGCGGGAGTCGTGTCCGCGGGAGTCGTGCCCTCGGGAATCGTGCCCGCGGGAATCGTTGTCGGAGTCGTGCCCGCGGGAATCGTTGTCGGAGTCGTGCCCTCGGGAGTCGTACCGGGAGTCGTGCCCGCGGGAGTCGTGCCCACGGGAATCGTGCCCTCGGGAATCGTGCCCTCGGGAGTCGTACCGGGAGTCGTGCCCGCGGGAGTCGCCACGGTCCTGGCCACGGTGGTCGCCACCGTCCCGGCCGCGGTGGCCATAGTCGTGCCCGCGGTCATCCGAGCCGTGATCGGGCTTCGTGGTGTCGGTTCGGGTGGAGCCGGAGTACGTGTGCCGGTGGTCCTGGTCGCGTCGGTCCTCCGTCCCAGGGGCGAAACCCTGACTGTGGGCGTGGCCCCCTTGGCCCTCGTAGCCCTCGCTTCCGTCGCGCGGACCTTCGCCCGGCGACGCGACGGGCTGAACCGGCTGCTTGCCTGGTGCCGGGAGCACCCCGGGAGCCGACTCAGGGGTGGGGGGCTTGGCCGTAGGCTTGGCGGCCGGTCGCACGGTCACCGGCGCCGCGGGCGCCGCCGGCGTGGAGTCGGCCCCTGACGCTTGACCCCTTGGCGGATGGCCCTGACCATGCCTGACGGCGGCGCTCGAGCGCACGGGTGCGGATGCGGGTGAGGTGGCCTGCGGCGAGGACGCGTTCACGGAGGCGAGGTCCGTCTGCGCGGCCCGGTCACCCGAGTCGCCCGAGCCGTTCGACGAGGGCACCTCACCCGAGGCTCTGGTAGGGGCACGCCGGGCGTTGCTCAGCGACTGGCCAAGGATCATGTCGGGCGCGATGGCAGCGAACAGCTGGCGCGGCGCACCGGAGCCGACGAGCACGTCGACCACGTGGGTCCTCAGCCCGTTGCCCATGATCAGGCAGGCCGCTGCGAACACCATCAGGAAGGCCGCGAGCGGCCTACGGTGTTCTGCTTCTCTCATTCATTCCCCAGGCGCGGCGCGTGTCACGGAACGCGCGACATCCACCGAAGAATACGGGCATATCAGGCCGAAGGGTGCAGTGGTCTAGCAAAGGGACGAAGTTGTCTAGTCTAGTGTTCAGGCCGACTTCTTCTTCTTGGGCTCCGCCTCACGGGGAATCAGCGTGGGATTCACGTTGTCCGAAACCACTTCGCCGGTGACCACGACCTTGCCGATGTCCTCGCGGGAAGGCACGTCGTACATCACGTTGAGGAGCACCTCTTCGATGATCGCGCGCAGGCCTCGGGCGCCGGTGCCACGCTCCATCGCCTTGTCGGCGATCGCCTCGATCGCGTCGTCGGTGAACTCGAGTTCGACGCCGTCGATCTCGAAGAGCTTCTGGTACTGCTTGATCAGCGCGTTGCGGGGCTCGGTGAGGATCTGCACCAGCGCGGCCTGATCGAGCTTGTTCACGCTGGCGATCAGTGGGAGCCGCCCGATGAACTCAGGGATCAACCCGAACTTCACGAGGTCCTCAGGCCGGACCTGGGCGAACATCGCGTCGGACTCGGTCTCGTTGGAGCTGCGCATCTCGGCGGTGAAGCCCAGCGTCTTCTTGCCGACCCGCTGCTCGACGATGTGCTCGAGCCCCGCGAACGCCCCGCCGACGACGAACAAGATGTTGGTGGTGTCGATCTGGATGAACTCCTGGTGGGGGTGCTTGCGACCCCCCTGCGGAGGCACCGAGGCCGTGGTTCCCTCGAGGATCTTGAGCAGGGCCTGCTGGACGCCTTCGCCCGAGACGTCGCGAGTGATCGAGGGGTTCTCCGCCTTGCGGGCCACCTTGTCGATCTCATCGATGTAGATGATCCCGGTCTCGGCCTTCTTCACGTCGTAGTCGGCTGCCTGGATCAGCTTGAGCAGGATGTTCTCGACGTCCTCACCGACGTAGCCCGCCTCGGTGAGTGCGGTGGCGTCGGCGATGGCGAACGGCACGTTGAGCATCCGGGCCAACGTCTGAGCGAGATAGGTCTTGCCACATCCGGTCGGACCGATCACCAGGATGTTGGACTTCGCGACCTCGACCACGTCTTCCTTGGAGTGCTTGCTCGTGCTGACCGAGACGCCGGACTGCACCCGCTTGTAGTGGTTGTAGACCGCCACCGCGAGCGACTTCTTGGCCATCTCCTGTCCGATGACGTAGGAGTTGAGGAACTCGAAGATCTCGCGCGGCTTGGGCAGTTCGTCGAGGCCGACCTCAGTGGTCTCGTTGAGCTCCTCCTCGATGATCTCGTTGCACAGGTCGATGCACTCGTCGCAGATGTAGACGCCTGGACCGGCGATCAACTTCTTGACCTGCTTCTGGCTCTTTCCGCAGAACGAGCACTTCAGCAGATCTCCTCCGTCACCGATCCGTGCCATCCGTCCCTCAATCTCAATCTCTAGGTCGGACCCGGGTCCGACATGGTTCTCGAACTGCTTCTCGATCAAACAGGGTGCTCACGACAGTTGCTACGACCGTACTCCGAGATCGCGCTCCTCGACGGATGACACGACGTCCTCGGACTACCGGCCGGCCCCCACCGTCGCCACTGCCTTTCGCGACTCGAGGATCGAGTCGATCAGGCCGTACTCCAGCGCAGCGTCCGAGGTGAGGATCTTGTCGCGCTCGATGTCGAGGTTGACCTCCTCCGGAGTCTTGCCCGAGTGTTCGGCGATGAGCTTCTCGAGCAGCTCGCGCATCCGCAGGATCTCGTTAGCCTGGATCTCGATGTCGGAGGACTGACCGTAGGTGCCCTCTGTGTAGGGCTGGTGGATCAGGATCCGGCTGTTCGGCAGAGCGAGGCGCTTGCCCGGCGCACCGGCCGCCAGCAGGACTGCCGCAGCAGAGGCCGCCTGGCCGAGGCACACGGTCTGCACGTCGGGCTGGATGAACTGCATCGTGTCGTAGATCGCGGTCATCGCAGTGAACGAGCCACCGGGGCTGTTGATGTAGATCTGGATGTCGCGCGAGGGGTCCATCGACTCCAGGCAGAGCAGTTGGGCCATCACCGCGTTGGCGATGTCGTCACTGATCGGCGTGCCGAGGAAGATGATGCGGTCCTCGAACAGCTTGGCGTAGGGGTCGATCCGGCGAACTCCGTAGGAGGTCCGCTCTTCCCACTGAGGAATGTAGTAGTTCATCAGACGTCTCGATTCTGCTCGCAGCGGTTGGTCACGCAGTGCGCGCGGGACGTCCCTCGTCGGCCGCCTCACGTGCACTGGTGACCACGTGGTCGATGAAGCCGTAGTCCTTGGCCTGCTCGGCGGTGAACCACCGGTCGCGGTCGGCGTCGGTCTCGACCTGCTCCAGCGGCTGGCCGGTGTGCTTGCTGATCAGCTCGAACAGGACCTTCTTGATGTGCAGTGACTGCTGGGCCTGGATCTTGATGTCCGAGGCCGACCCACCCATGCCGCCCGAGGGCTGGTGCATCATGATCCGCGCGTGCGGGATCGCATAGCGCTTGCCCTTCTCGCCGGCGCAGAGCAGGAACTGCCCCATCGACGCGGCGAGGCCCATGCCGACCGTGGCGACGTCGTTGGGGATGTAGTTCATCGTGTCGTAGATCGCCATGCCGGCGTCGACCGAGCCACCGGGGCTGTTGATGTGAAGGAAGATGTCGGCCTCGGGATCCTCGGCGCTGAGCAGCAGCAGCTGCGCACAGATCGCGTTGGCGTTCTGGTCCTTCACCTCCGAACCGAGGAACACGATGCGCTCGCGGAGAAGCCGTTGGTAGATATGGTCGTCCAGGCCGTACGACGACTGGCCGCCGTTCATCTGCTCGCCGTTAATCTGGGGAGGGGTCGGGTTGGAGTTCTCAGTCACGGTCCCGACCCTAGACGGCGGCCACGACATTTCCATGAGGAATCGGCCGTGTTCGCCCAGAGCAGACTCAGAAGGTGCCGGACTGCTCCACCGCTGACCGGATGCGCTCCAGGGTGGTCCGGATGCCCGCCGCCAGCTCGGCGTCATGTTCCACGGCGCCGCCGATGACCGGGCCGAGCAGCGAGGTGCCGAACGTGAACTTCGGCAGCACGCGCGTCCCGGTGACCGCCGAGCCGGTGGTCGTCGGCTCGATCTCGTAGATCCAGGTCGCGCCGCTCTCCCGGGTCTTCCACGCGACCGCACGCCAGGGTTCCCAACGCACCACCTTCGAGGTGGTCGGCCAGAAGACAGCCTTCCGGCGGTTGATGCCGATGATGTTCGCCCCCACTCCGGGCCTGCCAACGACGAAGGCCTTGCGCAGCTCCGGGCTGAACTCGGGCATGCGGGCGAAGTCGGAGACCACCTTCCACACCACCTCGGGTGGCGCTTTCACCTCCACGGTCGCCGAGATCGGTGCGGGCACGTTCACGCGTGTGCTCGCTTCGCTGCGTTCCTTCATGGGCTGGCGCTCTCGTCCTTCGTCGGAGGGTCGGAGCGGTCATGGAGCCACTCCCGGATGGCAGCGTGGATGTCATCGTGGTTGAGCAGGTCGAAATGGTGAGCAGACGGTACGTGCAGCGTCTCGGCGCCGGGGAACATCTCCTCACCGTTGCGGAGGCGGCCGAGCGCTGAAGCGTAGGGCACGAAGTAGTCCCCGAGAGTGGACGAAGTCACCGAGCGCGGCGAGCGCGCGAGTGTGGCCGAGACGAGCCGATAGCGCGCGTTCGGCAGGTTCTGGACGTCCCGCGCGAGACCGTGGCGCAGATCGAGGATGCCGGTGGAGCGGTACTCGAGGATGCGGCCGAACGGTGCTGCCTCGGGAACTCGCCCGAGCGCGGCGACTCCCTTGTGGACGACCCGCTCCAGCGGGGCGCCGAGGTGCGGAGTACCCAGACAGACCACATCGGTGACGAGATCGGTCCACGGCGTTTCGCTGTCCGTCGTGACGGCGCAGGCAGCTCGCATGATCAGCCCGCCCATCGAGTGGCCCACGAGCGCGAGACGGCCGATGTCACCAGGCCACGACTCGACCAGCCGGACCATCAGGGCCGACATGGCGACCCCGTTCTCGGCGATCGGCAGGCCGGTGTTCACGCGCAGGTAGACCGGTGTCCAGCCCTCGCCCTCGAGGCGGTCCCCGTAGCTGCGCTTGTCGGGCTGCTCGCGCCGCGACTCTGTCCTGGGGCGGGCGGCACGGTTCCAGTAGGCCTCGTTCTCGCTGAGCCCGTGGACGAAGACCACCAGCTTGTCGGTCGCTGCGGGGTACGCCGCAGCCACACCGGCGCGGTCCAGGACGACGTCCCGGCCGTCCACCCGAACGCCGATGTCGAAGGCGCAGCGGGACCCCTCGTCGCGCAGCCGGTCACCGATCAGGCCGTTGATGGCCGCGCGCACGACCCGGCCCCGCGTGGTGGCCTCCATCTCGGAGCCCATCCCGACCTCGCTGGCCAGCCGCAGGCCCTTGGCCGACGCCTTCAGGGCGGCGCTGAGGCTGGTGTAGACGACCTTGGAGACACCGTCGTGGATCCGCTGGCCCATCCTCGTCGCGTCGGCCGCCGGGTCGGTGACTCCGTACACCCTGTTGGAGACTGCACCGTGGACGTCCCGGACAGTCCCCACGAGCAGGTCGTCGGCGAGCTCAGCCGCCAGCGCCGCCGCATCCAGCACACTCGCGTCGTCGGTACTCACGGTGCACAAGTGTTCACTGGAGTGGGAGGCGTCGTCAATCGACAACGCCGACTCAGCCCTACTTCGTCTCTGCGCGCGCCGTCTCTGCGGGCGCTGTCTCTGCGGGCGCTGACTCTGCATCGTTCTCCTCGACCGGGGCCTCGGCCTGCGCCGCCGCGGCGGGGCCCGACTCGGGGTCCGCCTCGGGGGCTACCGAGACCGCTGCCTCGGCCGCCGGGTCACCCACGCTGCCGTCGGGACGGAGGTTCTTGAGGTCCACGGCGTTGCCGGAGGTATCGGTCACGGTGGCACCCTCGACGATCTTGGCCAGGGCCTTGCCGCGCACGACCTCGGAGACCATCTCGGCGATGTGGTTGTGCTCGACGGTGTGCTTGACGAATTCCTCTGCGTTCTGGCCCGACTGCTGCGCCCGCTGGAACAGGTGCTGGGACAGCTCCTCCTGCTCCACGCCGATCTCCTCGGCGCGGGCGACCTCGTCGAGCAGGAACTGCGAGGCCATGGCGTCGCGAACCCGCTTCTCGAGCTGGGCCTCGAACTCCTCGGCGGTCTGGCTCGCGTTCTCGAGGTACTGCTCCATCGTCATGCCGGCGTAGGTCAACTGCTGTTCGAGTTCCTGACGGCGACCGGCCAGCTCCTCGGCGACGACACCCTCCGGCAGCGGGATCTGGGCGGCGTCGAGCAGCTGCTCGAGCACGGCGTCACGGGCTGCGGCTGCCTGCTCGAGGCGCTTGCCGCGCTCCAGACGCGTGGCGACGTCCTGGCGCAGCTCCTCCATGGTGTCGAACTCCGAGGCGGTCTGGGCGAACTCGTCGTCGAGCTCGGGCAGCTCCTGCTCCTTGACCGCGGTCAGCGAGACCGAGACCTCGACGTCCTGACCGGACAGGTCCCCGCCGAGCAGCTGGGAGGTGAAGCTGGTCTCCTCGCCGGCGCCCAGGCCTCGGAGGGCCTCGTCAATGCCCTCGAGCATCTCGCCCGAGCCCACCGTGTAGGAGTAGCCGCTGACCTCGCCGCCCTCGACGTCCTCGCCGTCGCTGGTGGCCGTGAGATCGATCGTCACGACGTCGTCGTCCTGCGCGGCGCGCTCGACGTCCTTGAGGGTGGCGAACCGCTCGCGCAGCGCCTCGACCTGCTCGGCGATGTCCTTCTCGGAGACCTCGATGTCGTCGACCTGCACGATGAGGCCGTCGTAGGAGGGGACCTCGATGCTCGGGCGTACGTCGACCTCGGCGGTGAACTCGAGCAGCGAGTTGTCCTCGAGCCTGGTGACGTCGATCTCCGGCTGGGCCAGCGGTTGGAGGTCGTTGTCCTGCAGCGCCTGCACGTAGAGCTTCGGCAACGCCTCGTTGATCGCCTCGTCAAGGACCGCGCCACGGCCGACCTGACGGTCGATCACGGGCGGCGGAACCTTGCCCTTGCGGAAGCCAGGGATGTTGATCTGCTTGGCGATGGCCTTGTACGCCGCGTCGAGGCTCGGCTTGAGCTCCTCGAAGGGCACCTCGACGGTGATCTTGGCCCGGGTCGGGCTCAACGTCTCGACGGCGCTCTTCACAGGTGATCCTCTTTCTTTGGCTGGGTGAGAAATTCATGGTTGCGACTCAGCACAACCACGTCGTACGTCGGGGCGACAGGACTCGAACCTGCGGTCTCCTGCTCCCAAAGCAGGCGCGCTAGCCACTACGCTACGCCCCGCCAGAATGCCCCCGGAGAGGCTCCCTGAGAGCGGATGACGGGGATCGAACCCGCGTATTCAGTTTGGAAGACTGAGGCTCTACCACTGAGCTACATCCGCGAATGCACCCTCGGCGAGGACGGGGACCATCGTGCCACAGCGGAGCCCACTGTCACGAACTGGCCGCGCCCCATGCCTGCCCCATGCCCTGGGTTGGCAGTCGGTTGCGGGCATCCGTGGTTGTGGTGCGTGCGAAGCAAGGCCGAGGAGCGGGGCCGTGGCAGCGCCACGTCGACAGACGAGAACGCAGCGATGTTCGTGCCTGCCCGCGGAGACCCCGGCGAACATGCCGGAATGGGCCACTAGCGTCGGTGCACGACCACCAGAGCCCGGTCGTCGTTGGTCTGTTCCATCGAGTCGATCAGCATGCGTGCGCCGCCCTCGAAGCCCTGCTGGAACAGCCGCTCCCCCAGACCTGCCAGCTTGTCCATCCCGAGCGAGATGTCGCGCTGGGCGGTCTCGACCAGCCCGTCGGTGAACAGGAGCAGCCCGTCTCCCTGCTCGAGGTGACCGCGGACGCATTCGAAGTCGGTGTCCTCGATCAACCCGAGGATCGGGCCGTCGGAGTTCAGGACCGACCACCGACCCGAACCCGCATGCAGCCACACACCCGGCGGGTGGCCGGCCTTGCGCAGCTCGAAGTCACCGGTGGTCAGGTCGAGGTGCAGGTGGATCGCAGTGGCGAAACCCTCCGCCCAGTTCTGCCCCAGGAGGTAGTCGTTGGCCGCGGGCAGGAACTGCTCGCCAGGCAGCGCTGAGACAATGCCGTTGAAGGCGCCGGACAGGAACAGGGACCGGGACCCCGCCTCGACGCCCTTGCCGGACACGTCGACGACGACCAGGTCCAGCTTGTCGTCCCCCGAGCGCCTGGCCACGATGAAGTCCCCTGCGAACGAGGTTCCACCCGCCGACTTCGCCACGGACTCGACCAGCCACTGCGGCGGCAGCTCCGGGAGGTTGCCCTGCTTCGAGATGCGGTCCCGCAGGTCGACGAAGATCGACTCACCCAACGGACCGGAGACGCCCAGCCGGCTTCGCCGGAACGAGGTGAACATGATCAGCAGGGCGATGGCGAAGGTCACCGCGGCCCGCGTGAGCGTCCGCTGGCTGACGACCTGCTGGTTGATCAGCAGCACGCAGAAGCACGTGCAGACGAAGACGATGAACCAGGGCAACGACCGGGGCCCGAGCCAGAGGCTGCCGATGAACATCGGCAGTAATAGCACGGTCGAGGGGACGAACTCGGGGGAGATGATCCCGAAGAGCGTCCCGGTCACCGTGAGCAGCACCAGGAAGACCAGCGAGGGCCGGTCCGAGATCGTCATCTCCCGCCGGAAGCGGAGTGACAAGCCACGCCAGGGGGCCGTCCGACGGTTCGCCAACGTCGTCTCCGCGTTCGTCTGGTGAGCCCGGATCAGGGGCGGGATCCGGCGGTGAAACGGCTCGGCCGAGGTGTGGTGAGCCGAATAGCATGGTCTATTCGTGGTGGTTCGTGGTGTTTCTGCTGGTTGTCTACCTTACGGCGCGCGAGCGGAACGTGGGCTGACATCGCGGACACCAGAACAGATTCCGTCCAGCGAGCTCCTCGGTCCGAACCTTCGACCCACAGACCAGGCACGACTGGCCCGTACGTCGGTACACGTAGACCTCTCCCCCGTGGTCGTCCACACGCGGCGGCCGGCCCATCGCCTCCGGCGTGTGCTCGGGCCGCACGGTGTCAATCCTCCCGGTCCGCACGCCCTCGTGCATGAGCTCGACCAGGTCGTCCCACATCGCGCGGAACTGGCCCACGCGCAGGGTGTTCCCGGGCCGCAGCGGGTTGATCCGCGCCCGGAACAGCACCTCGGCCCGATAGACGTTGCCGATCCCGGCGAGGACCTTCTGGTCCATCAGCAGGTCCCCGATGGGACGATGGCTCCTGCCGATGCGGGCCCAGGCTGCCGCCGGCCCCGGGTCGGGCCGAAGCGGGTCCGGGCCCAGCGCGGCGACCACCTGATCGTGCCTCACGCGGCCGATCAGGTCGCACTGCGTGGCGCCGCGCAGGTCGGCGTACGCCGTCTCGTTCTGCAGGCGAAGCCGAACCTGGCCGACCGGTGCGCCGACGGGCGCGGGATGCACGTCGAAGTTCCCGATCAGCCCCAGGTGGACGTGGATGAAGCGGTCACCAGGGAACTCGATGAACAGGTGCTTCCCGGCTGAGTCGGCCCCCAGTACCGGCTGACCGTCGACCAACGCCGCGTCGGCAGCGAACCGGCCCTGCGGGCTGCTCACCCGGACCGGGCCTCCGGCGAATGCCGCGGAGAGGTCGTTCGCGAGGCGTCGGAGGGTGTGTCCCTCAGGCATCCGACCCAGACTTCGGGCCGTGGCGCAGTGCCGACTCGGGCAGGGGCGGGAGCTCCCCGGTCCTCTCGTAATCGGCGAGCATCGCGATGCGGCGCGCGTGCCGCTCCTCCTCGGTGAAGTCGGTGGCGAGGAAGATCCCGATGAAGCGGGTCATCTCCTCCAGCGAGTGCAGCCGGCCACCGACCGAGATCACGTTGGCATCGTTGTGCCGGCGCGCGAGGTCGGCGGTCTCGTCACTCCAGGCCAGCGCCGCCCGCACCCCACGGACCTTGTTGGCGGCGATCTGCTCACCGTTGCCCGACCCGCCGATGACGATCCCAAGGCTGCCCTCGTCGCTCACCACCGCCTCGGCTGCTCGCAGGCAGAAGACCGGGTAGTCGTCGAGAGCGTCGTACTGGTAGGGCCCGTGGTCGACCGGCTCGTAGCCCTGCTCGCGCAACCAGCCGACCAGGTGGTCCTTGAGCTCGAGGCCGGCGTGGTCGGAACCCAGGTGGACGCGCATGCGCAGAAGATTAACGGGCGCTCCTCAGAACGCCGACCGGGCACTCCTGCACGCCCCAAGGCAGCGACCGGGCACTTCAGGTACGCGCAACACGACGGTCGGGAGGTACGGCGTGCGACAACTGCCCGGTCGGCGGCGTACGGCGTGCGACAACTGCCCGGTCGGCGAAACTAGCGGGCGAGCAGGGCGTCGAGCCCGACGGCCATCGAGGCGGCCAGGCGGAAGTCGAGCCGCGGGTCCGGCACCGTCACGACGTAGCGATCGCGCAGCGACATCTGCCGTTGCGAGCTCATCACGATCGCGCCGGTCGCCTGGTCCTTGAAGTCGAAGTGGAAGGCGAAGGGGAAGTCGATGAACCGCCGCAGGACCCCCACCATCTGGTTCCGCTCCTGACCCGTGGCCTCCAGGCCCGGGGCGCTGAGGGTGAAGGTGGAGCGGAGCAGGCTCTTTCCGAAGTCCTTGCGGAAGACGCCGAGCGGGTTGCCACCGGCGTCACGGACGTCGTAGCCGGCACCCATGTCCATCACCTGCCGTGCCTGGAAGGAGAACACCGGCTCGGTGCGCTGGTCGTCGCGGAAGAAGGTGACCTGCTCCTTGAACGCCATCCGTTTCTGCTGGGCGACCGCCATCAGCCGTCCGACCGAACCGTCCGGGCCGGCCTCGTTGATCTCGTATCGGTTGACCATCATCGTCAGCTTCTGCCTGACGAAGTACGCGGGCAGGTACATCGACGCGGTCATGTCCTCATCCTGCCCGGTGCCGGTCACGCCGAGGCGAGCCGGGCCAGTTCCTCGTCGACGACCGACGGATCGAGCTTGGTGAAGACCGGCTTCGGCTTGGCGATGGGGGTACCTGGCACGATCGCGCGACGCTCCCACCTGGCCGCGCTGCGGTAGTCGCCGGTGAGGATCGGGTAGCCGGCTCCCCCGTCCAGGTCGTCTGCCTCCCGCAACTCGGGCATGGGTTGCACGTCACCGGCGCCACCGAGGACCGCGTCGACCGCGTTGGCCGAGAACGGCAGGAAGGGCGAGAGGATCGTGTTCAGGTCGGCAATGCACTGGGCGACGACGTGCAACACGGTCGCCAGTCGGTCCCGTTCAGCTTCTGCTTTCAGCTTCCAGGGCTCGGAGTCCGAAACATACTTGTTCACCTCCGAGACCGCCCGCATCGCCTCACCGATCGCCGCCTTCTGGCGGTGCCGGCCGATCAGGTCACCGACGGTGTCGAACGTCGTTGCCACGTGGTCGAGAAGCGCCCGGTCACCCTCGGTGAGCTCACCGGCGGCCGGGATCTCGCCGAAGCTCTTGGCGATCATGGTCGCCGTGCGGTTGACCAGGTTGCCCCATCCCGCGACGAGCTCGTCATTGGTACGGCGTACGAACTCGGCCCAGGTGAAGTCGGAGTCCTGGTTCTCCGGACCGGCTGCTGCGACGAAGTAGCGGAACGCGTCGGGCTGGTAGCGGCTGAGCAGGTCACGGACGTAGATGACCACGCGTTGGGAGGAGGAGAACTTCTTGCCCTCCATCGTCAGGAACTCCGAGGAGACGACCTCGGTCGGGAGGTTGAGCTCGCCAAACTCCCCGGGCTTGCCGCCGTGGTCACCCTTGCCGGAGTACGCGAGCAGCTCGGCCGGCCAGATCTGGCTGTGGAAGGTGATGTTGTCCTTGCCCATGAAGTAGTAGGACAGGGCTGCCGCCTCCCCGTCGGACGGCGAGTTCCACCACCGGCGCCAGGCCTCCGGGTCGTCACCACGTCGAGCCCACTCGACGCTGGCCGAGAGATATCCGATGACGGCGTCGAACCACACGTAGAGCCGTTTGGTCGGGTTGTCGCGCCAGCCGTCGAGCGGCACCGGGATGCCCCAGTCGATGTCGCGGGTCATCGCGCGGGGGCGGATGTCGTCGAGGATGTTCTGGCTGAACCGGATCACGTTGGGACGCCATGTCCCACTCGCCTCGCGCTCGTCGAGCCATGACTTCAGGGCGTCGGCGAGCGCCGGCAGGTCGAGGAAGAAGTGCTGGGTCTCGACGAACTCCGGCACCTCGCCGTTGATCCGGGAGCGCGGGTTGATCAGGTCGGCGGGGTCGAGCTGGTTGCCGCAGTTGTCGCACTGGTCGCCGCGCGCGCTCGCGTAGCCGCAGATCGGGCAGGTGCCCTCGATATAGCGGTCGGGCAGCGTGCGACCCGTGGACGGGCTGATCGCACCGAAGGTGGTCCTCTCGATGAAGTAACCGTTCGCGTGGACGCCGGTGAAGAGCTCCTGCACGACGGCCGTGTGGTTACGGGTGGTGGTGCGCGTGTAGAGGTCGTAGGAGACACCCAGCGCCGCGAGGTCCTCCGCGATCAGCCGGTGGTTCTGGTCCGCGAGCTCCTGCGGGGTCACGCCCGCATCGTCGGCGGCGATCAGGATCGGGGTGCCGTGCTCGTCGGTGCCGGAGACCATGAGTACGTCGTGACCGGCCATCCGCATGTAGCGGCTGAACACGTCGGAAGGCACGCCAAAACCGGCCACGTGGCCGATGTGGCGCGGGCCGTTGGCATAGGGCCAGGCGACGGCGGAGAGGACTTTGCTCATGGTCGGGATCCTAGGTGCGAGCGCAGCGATCCCCGGACAAGCCCCGTCGAAGCCTTGGTTTCGAGACGGGCACTGGCGGCCCTGCTCAACCTCCTCGCGGCACTAGGCTCGGACCATGACAGACCACCTGATCGCCGAGGACCTGCTGCTCCTGCTGCTCGACGACGACTCGGGCAAGCTCACCGGGACCAGCTACCTCGACACCGGTATCGGCGGCGCCGTGCTCGTCGAGCTGGCGCTGGCCGGCTGTGTCGAGGTGGTCAAGGACACCGGGATGTGGGCGCGCGCAAAGGTCGTACCCACCGACGCCCCGCCACCGGCCGACCCTCTCCTCGCACCTGCACGCACGACTGCGGAGCGCGCCGCGCTGATCTGTGCCTGACCTGCCCGGTCGGCGGACTCTCAGGCGAGGGCGAGCTGCTGGCCGACGACACCGGCCAGGCGGTCGGCGATCTGCTGTGCCTGTACGGCGGTCTCGGCCTCGACCATCACGCGGACCAGGGGCTCGGTGCCCGAGGGGCGGAGCAGCACGCGACCGGAGTCACCGAGCTCGGCCTCGGCCTCGGCGACTGCGGCGGCCAAGACGAAGTCCTCGTCCGCGCGGGCCTTGTCGACATTGGGGACGTTGACGAGCACCTGCGGCAGGCGGGTCACCACGCCGGCGAGCGCGGCCAGCGGCTTGCCCGTGTCAGCCATCCGGTCGAGCACGTGCAGCGCGGTCAGGATGCCGTCGCCGGTGGTGGCGTGGCGGCTCATGATCACGTGGCCGGACTGCTCACCACCAAGGGTGAAGCCGGAGAGCTTCATCGCCTCCAGCACGTAGCGGTCCCCCACCTTGGTCTGGCGTACGCCGAGCCCGGCAGCCTTCATCGCCTGGACGAAGCCGAGGTTGCTCATCACGGTGGCCACGACGGTGTCGGCGAACAGCTCGCCTGACTCGCGCATCGCCAGCGCGAGGACAGCGAGGATCTGGTCGCCGTCGACGATCTCTCCAGCAGCATCCACGGCCAGACACCGGTCCGCGTCACCGTCGAGAGCGAACCCCACGTCGGCACCGTGCTCGAGGACGGCCTTCTGCAGCACCCCGAGGTAGGTCGACCCACAGCCGTCGTTGATGTTCAGGCCATCGGGTTCGGCGCAGATCGCCACCACCTCCGCGCCCGCGTCACGCAGCGCACGAGGACCCGCCTCCGAGGCCGCCCCGTGCGCGCTGTCGAGGACCACCTTGAGGCCCCGGAGGGGGTGGTGGATCGTGGAGACGAGGTGCGCGGCGTACTGCTTGACGGCCGTCTCGTGTCGCCGGACCCGGCCGACGTCGCCGCCCGTCGGGCGGTCCCAGGGTTCGCGCAGTCGCTTCTCGATCAGCACTTCGATGGCGTCGTCGAGCTTCACGCCGCCGCGCGCCAGGAACTTGACGCCATTGTCGGGCATCGCGTTGTGGGAGGCCGAGAGCATGACGCCGAGGTCGGCGCCCAGCTCACCGGTGAGCCACGCAACGCCGGGCGTGGGCAGCTCGCCGAGCAACAACACGTCGACACCCGCCGAAGCCAGACCCGCAACGACGGCCGCTTCCAGGAACTGGCCCGAGATGCGGGTGTCGCGGCCGACCACGGCAAGGGGACGGTGACCGGCAAAGATGCCGCGCTCCGCCAACACGTGTGCTGCGGACACGGAGAGGTCCAGGGCCAGCTCCGCGGTCAGGTGACCGTTTGCCAGACCCCGGACGCCGTCCGTGCCGAAAAGGCGTGCCATGAAAGGGCGCCTGCAGATCAGCGCTTGCTGAACTGGGGCGCCTTACGGGCCTTCTTGAGACCAGCCTTCTTGCGCTCGATGACGCGCGCGTCACGAGTCAGCAGGCCGGCCTTCTTCAAGCCGGGGCGGTTGGTCTCGGTGTCGATCCAGTTGAGGCAACGGGCCACGCCGAGGCGCAGCGCGCCGGCCTGACCGGTGATGCCACCGCCATGGATGCGGGCGATCACGTCGAAGCGACCCTCGAGCTGGGTGGTCGCGAACGGCTCGTTCACGACCTGCTGGTGGAGCTTGTTCGGGAAGTAGTTGTCCAGCTCGCGACCGTTGACGGTCCACTTGCCGGTGCCGGGGAAGATGCGCACGCGGGCCACGGCCTCCTTGCGACGGCCGGTGGCCGCGGCGGGGACGATGGTCGCCGGCTTCAGGGGAGCGTCGGCGCCCGGGATGCTCTCGGAGGAGTACGCGACGCCCTGCTCGTTGACCTCGAAGGTCTCAACGTCGTCCTGGGGGCCGGTCTGGTTGTCTGCGTCAGCCACTGGGTTCCTTTGCGGGTTCGTCTCGGAAGATGAAGATGTCGTCACTGGGAGATCTGCTTGATCTCGAAGGGCTTGGCCTTCTGGGCGGTGTGCGGGTGCTCGGGACCGGCGTACACCTTGAGCTTCTTGAGGATCTGGCGACCGAGACGGTTCTTGGGGAGCATGCCCCAGACGGCGTTCTCGATGGCCTTGCGGGCGTCCTTCTCGAGCAGCACACCCATCGGGGTGGAGGAGAGGCCGCCCGGGTAGCCCGAGTGACGGTAGGACATCTTCTTGGTCGCCTTGTCACCGGAGAGGGAGACCTTCGAGGCGTTGACGACGATGACGAAGTCACCCGTGTCGACGTGGGGAGCGAATATGGTCTTGTGCTTGCCGCGAAGCAGGCCTGCGACCTGAACGGCGAGGCGACCCATCCGGACGTCGGTGGCGTCGATGACGTGCCACTCTCGCTGGATGTCGCCGGGCTTGGGGCTGTACGTACGCAACGTTGTAGGCCTTCTACTCGTTCGTGTCCGTCCCGGGCTGATTCCCGGGACGGTGGTGGAGCTACGCCTTCTGACGAACACTGCCCGCTGCTCGGTCTGGATCGACCGGTTGCGGGTCTGCGGCGGGCCACAACGAAGGGACCCTGCCGCGGCAGGAGACGCGACCCTCGAGATTACCGGGGCGGGCCGCCCAGCGTCAAAACGACCGGGAGGTCAAGCCCAACATGCACGGGCAAGTCGGAACATCGACTCGCTCAAGCCTCCCGGCAGCGGCTTGCCAAGGACAAGGTCAGCGAGGGTGCATCTCCAAGGACACCGCCAGCTCGGCTGCGGCGTACTCCTCGACCAACAGCCCGGTGGCCCCCAGCGGGGTAGGTCGACAACGTGGGTCGGTGACCTCGGCCGGGTCCATCGCGTGCAACAGCGCCCACTCACGGGCCAGGCACAACCGCTCGAAACCCAGAGCCCGGGAGTCGGCCAGGTTGGCCTCCGCCCGGGTCAGCACCGCATGGGTCGCGGGAGAAGGGAGGAACCGGCATCCCTCATTGATCCTCGATAGTCCCGATCAAACGGCACCTCTGACCGGCATTGCCAGGGGCCGATTGATCGGGACTATCCGGGGCTCTGGCTCGCCCTGCACTGGGATCGGACGGCGACCCAGGTGGTGGCTGACGCTGCCAGGCGAGTAGGCCGGTCTGGCCAGAGCCGACCTCGGATCAGAGGGTGGATGCCCACCCCGAACCATCGCCGACTCGCACCAGCCGACGCCCCTCAGCCAGGGCGCGAAGGTCCTCGCCCTCCACGACGAACTGCACCGGCCCGGCCTCGTCGATAAGGAACTGGAAGTAAATAACATTTGCGTAGCGAACCACACCGTTGTGGTTTCGTAGCGCGCCGCGCCGCGCCGCGGCGACGTGCCGGGGCTAGATTTGAGGTATGCCGCAGCCGGGTTCTGATGAGGTGCTGGTGGCGAAGTTCGCGGTGTTGTTGCCGCAGCTCGATGAGCGGCAGCGTCGGTTGCTTCTTGGTGCCGAGGCCATCGCCTT
>Ga0075530_1000320_pt1 | contig 22566 bp, 23 predicted proteins | sample NGEPerD_2_FD_75101 | JGI IMG/M metagenome (GOLD analysis project Ga0075530, IMG submission 75101) | Arctic peat soil microbial communities from the Barrow Environmental Observatory site, Barrow, Alaska, USA - NGEE PermafrostL1-D | ecosystem: Environmental > Terrestrial > Soil > Wetlands > Peat ... | reverse complement strand
CGCCAACTCGTCGACGAGCTCCACCAACTCACCCTGCAGGTCATCGAGGCCGACCAGCAGCCAGCGCCCCAGCGACGCCGCTCCCCACCACCACACGCCGAAGTCCCATGACCCCCGCCTCGGATCTGGGAGCCCCAAAAGTGCGAAAGCCGAGATGGTATGAGAACGTCCCGAAATACATCGAGCTGGAGCCCGAGCAGTTTTCTGATCTCATGGACATGCGCCGCTCGCGGGTTCTCCCCCGCGTCGGGCCCACGATGTACCTCCGGATGCGCCGCGCTGTTGAGAGTGCTCACATGGTGAGGCCGCGGTTGAAGCGGCTGCGGTCCCGTGCGTTGTCGACCTTTGGCCGACAGGCGCCGTAGGCATGTCGTCACTTTGATGGAAGGGCGCCGGCTGCGGCGCTGGGCTGCGGTCGGGGAAGACCGGGTGCCACGCCGAGCACGCCGTCCACCAACGTTCGCCTGCTACGCGCCGCGACGGCAAAACCTTGGCGGCGACGGGCCACTAGACTTGGCCCCATGATTCGCCGGATCGACCTTCGGGGTGGCAGCGCCGGCGCCGCCCCCGACTACCGCACCCTGGTGCCCCGCGCCGACTTCGACGTGGAGGCGGCGATGCACGTGGTGCGGCCGATCTGCGACGACGTGCGCGAGCGGGGTCTCGAGGCGATCGTGGAGTACTCCGCGCGGTTCGATGACGTTCACCGCAACGACATCACAGTGCCCCGCGATGGTCTCCGTGACGCCCTCGCAGCACTCGAGCCCAGGATCCGCGCAGGACTCGAGGAGGCGATCCGCCGGCTCCGGATCACCTGCGAGGCCGAGCTCGGGGCCGACACGGTGACTGACCTCGGACCGGGTGCCCGCGTCACTCAGCGACTTGTCCCGGTCGACCGCGTGGGCCTCTATGTGCCGGGTGGGGTGGCACCGCTCGTGTCGAGCGTGCTGATGAACGTCGTACCCGCCCAGGTGGCCGGCGTCGGCTCGATCGCCCTGACCAGCTCCCCCCAGAAGGCCCCGTTCATGAGCCATGGCGCCGGCCTCCCGCACCCCACGATCATGGCGGCCTGCGACCTGCTCGGCGTCGAGGAGGTCTACGCAGTCGGGGGCGCCCAGGCGATCGCGATGTTCGCGTACGGCGCCGGTCCGTGCCGCCCCGTCGACCTGGTGACCGGGCCCGGCAACATCTACACCGTCTCCGCCAAGCGACTGCTCAGGGGCGTCGTCGGGATCGACTCCGAGGCCGGACCGACCGAGATCGCCATCCTGGCCGACGAAACCGCCGATGCGGCGTACGTCGCTGCCGACCTGGTCAGCCAGGCCGAGCACGACCCGATGGCCGCCTCGGTGCTCGTCACCGACTCGCTGCGCCTCGCCGACGAGGTCGAGGCCGAGCTCGACAAGCAGGTCGCCGCGACCCGCCACGTCGAGCGCGTCACAGAGGCGCTCAGCGGCAAGCAGTCCGGCATCGTGCTGGTCGACGACGTCGCCCAGGGCCTCGAGGTGATCAACGCCTACGCCGCCGAGCACACCGAGATCCACACCGCCGACGCGACCGCGGACGCCGCCAGGGTTCGCAACGCCGGCGCCGTCTTTGTCGGCCCGTGGGCGCCGGTGTCGCTTGGTGACTACTGCGCCGGGTCCAACCATGTGCTGCCGACCGCGGGCTGCGCCGCTCACTCCTCGGGGCTGTCGGTGCGCTCGTTCCTGCGCTCGGTGCACGTGGTGGAGTACTCCCGCGACGCGCTCGCCGAGCTGGCCGGCCACGTCGTCACCCTCGCCGACGCCGAAGACCTGCCCGCGCACGGGGCGGCCGTCAATGTGCGTTTCGGTCGACCGTGAGCCTCGCGTGAGCCCAGAAGTGCAGAGCTGGCCGCCCCTGCGCGCCGAGCTCCGCGGCGTGGAGCCCTACGGCGCACCCCAGCTCGAGGTGCCGGTGTGCCTGAACGTCAACGAGAACCCCTACCCGCCCTCGCCGGCCGTGGTCGACGACATCGCCGCGGTGGTCGCGCTGGCGGCCAAGACGCTCAACCGCTACCCGGACCGCGAGTTCACCGTGCTGCGCACCGACCTGGCGGCTTACCTGAGCCGCGACGCAGGGTTCCCGGTCGGACCCGAGCAGGTGTGGGCGGCGAACGGGTCCAACGAGGTGATGCTGCAGATCCTGCAGGCGTTCGGTGGTCCCGGCCGGACGGTGATCTCGTTCGCACCGACGTACTCGATGTATCCGGAGTATGCCCGCGACGCCATGACCACCTGGGTGGCCGGTCGCCGGCATGAGGACTTCAGCTTCGACCTCGACGAGGCCCGGCGCCTGGTCGAGGAGCACCAGCCCACAGTGATCCTGCTGCCGTCGCCGAACAACCCCACGGGCACCGCGTTGCCGCTCGAGGTGATCGGCGAGCTGTGCAGGCTTCTGGATCAGTCGGGCGCGTTCGGCGTCGTGGTGATCGACGAGGCGTACGCCGAGTTCAGGCGGGCCGGCACGCCCTCGGCGCTCGAGCTGCTCCCGGAGCACCGCAACCTGATTGTCACCCGGACGATGAGCAAGGCATTCGCCCTCGCGGGCGCCCGGCTGGGCTACCTCGCTGCAGCGCCCGAGCTGTGCGACTCGCTCCGGTTGGTGCGCCTTCCCTACCATCTCTCAGCGGTCACCCAGGCCGTGGCCAGCGCTGCCCTGTGCCACGCAGACGAGTTGCTGGGCAAGGTCGAGGAGCTACGTGCCGAGCGGGACCGCACGGTGGAGTGGTTGACCGCACAGGGGTTCGAGGTCGCGCAGAGCGACGCGAACTTCGTATTGTTCGGTCGGTTCGATGATCGTGAGGCACTGTGGCGACAGTTGCTGAGGCGAGGCGTGCTGATCCGGGTGACCGGGCCGGACGGCTGGCTGCGGGTCTCGATCGGCACGGCAGCAGAGATGACGGCGTTCAAGGAAGCCCTGAAAGCAGTGACCGCGGAGGTAACGAAATGAACTCACCCCAAGACGTCGCTCACTCCGCGCTGGACGCCCCGGGGACCCCGAAAAAGCCCCGGACCGCGCGCATCGAGCGGCAGACCAAGGAATCGAAGGTGCTCGTCGAGCTCGACCTCGACGGGTCGGGCCGCACCGACGTCTCCACCGGTGTGGGCTTCTACGACCACATGCTCACCTCCTTCGGACGCCACGCGCTGTTCGACCTGAACGTGCAGACCGATGGCGACACCCACATCGACGCCCATCACACCGTCGAGGACACCGCGATCGCCCTCGGCGACGCCCTGCTCCAGGCGCTCGGCGACAAGTCAGGCATCCGGCGTTTCGGTGACTCACTGGTGCCGCTCGACGAGGCACTCGTGCAGTGCGCCGTCGACGTCTCCGGGCGCCCTTACTGCGTCCACGTGGGTGAGCCTGAAGGGCAGGAGTTCGTCAGCATCGGTGACGCTTACCTGGGTTCCCTGACCAGGCACGTGTTCGAGACCCTCGCCCATCACGCCCAGATCGCCCTGCACGTGCGCGTGCTCTCCGGCCGCGACCCGCATCACCTCGTCGAGGCGCAGTTCAAGGCGGTCGCGCGTGCCCTGCGCGATGCCGTGGCTTTCGACCCTCGCGAGACCGGCGTCCCCTCCACCAAGGGCTCGCTGTGAGTGGACGGCGGTTGAGGAGCGAGCGAAGCGAGCGTCTCGAGACCCCGTCGCTTCGGTGATGTCCGCATCCGTCACGGTCCTCGACTACGGCTCCGGCAACATCCACTCGGTCGTGCGCGCCCTCGAGCGGGTGGGTGCCGAGGTCACACTCACCGCGGACCGGCAGGCGGCGATGGATGCCGACGGCCTGGTCGTCCCCGGGGTGGGGGCGTTCGCCGCGTGCATGGAAGGGCTGCGCCGGGTCTACGGGCACGAGATCATCGGGCGCCGCCTGGCGGGTGGGCGACCGGTACTCGGTATCTGTGTCGGCATGCAGATCCTCTTCGAGCGCGGCGTCGAGCACGGTGTGGAGACCGCCGGCTGCGACGAGTGGCCCGGTGTGGTCGAGCGCCTGCACGCGCCCGTCGTACCCCACATGGGGTGGAACACCGTCCAGGCTCCGGCCGGCACCTCGCTGTTCGCCGGCGTCGAGGACGAGCGGTTCTACTTCGTGCACTCCTACGGAGTCCGCAGCTGGGACTTGGTCACCAACGACCGGACCCGTCCGCCAATGGTGACCTGGGCCGAGCACGGGGGCGACCGGTTCGTCGCTGCCGTCGAGAACGGCCCGCTCAGCGCGACCCAGTTCCACCCCGAGAAGTCCGGGGACGTAGGTGCCCGGTTGCTGCACAACTGGGTGCGGGGGCTGAACCGCCCGTGAGCCCGCGATGAGCAAGGAGCGCGCCCACCGGCGCGAGGCGCGCGAGAGAGAGGCCGCCGTCGTGACGGCAGCCCGCGCCGCTGATGCCGAGCGACGAGAGCGCCAGCAGCGTCGCCGCCGTGCGTTCCGGTCCCGGTTCCCGCGGCGCCGCGGTCGACCGACAGGTGTCGTGGCCGCGCGTCGTCGCCGTGAGGTCGGGGCCACGATCGCGATGCTGCTGGTCCTGAACGTGCTGGTCTGGGTGATCTTTCCCGACTGGCCGATGCGGACGATGGTGCTGCTGGTCAGCCTGCTCGCCGCCCCTGTCCTGCACACCATGCTGTTCCGCCGACGATGAACCCTGGAGAATTCCTGATGAACGACCACCCCCTCGAGGCCCGTCTCGAGCTGCTTCCCGCCGTCGACATCGCCGACGGCCAGGCCGTCCAGCTCGTACAGGGCGTCGCCGGCTCGGAGAAGCGCTTCGGCGATCCGGTCGAGGCAGCCCTGCGCTGGCAGGAGGCGGGCGCGGAGTGGATCCACCTGGTCGACCTCGATGCTGCCTTTGGCCGCGGTGAGAACCGCGCGCTGCTCGCGAAGATCGTCGGGACCCTGGACATCGACGTCGAGATGAGTGGCGGCATCCGGGACGACGACTCAGTGGCCGCGGCGATGGCGGCGGGCTGTCGTCGGGTCAACATCGGCACGGCTGCGCTGGAGCAACCCGAGTGGTGCGCCCGCGCGATCGCCGGTCATGGCGACCGGATCGCCATTGGTCTCGACGTCCGCGGGCAGACGCTGGCGGCTCGTGGCTGGACCAGGGACGGCGGTGACCTCTACGAGGTTCTGGAGCGCCTGGACTCCGAGGGCTGCGCCCGCTACGTCGTCACCGACGTCAACAAGGACGGCATGCTGCAGGGCCCCAACCTGGAGCTGCTGCGTGACGTCTGCGCACGGACCGACCGGCCGGTCGTCGCTTCGGGCGGGATCACCGAGCTGGCCGACCTGGAGGCCTTGATGGGCCTCGTCCCCGATGGTGTCGAGGGGGCGATCGTCGGCACGGCGCTCTACGAGGGCCGGTTCACACTCACCGACGCGCTCGACCTCACCCGGGGTCGGACAGGGCCCGGGCGGCGGTCCAGGTGAGCCTCGCCGTACGCGTGATCCCGTGCCTGGACGTCGATGCCGGGCGCGTGGTCAAGGGCATCAACTTCCAGCAGCTTCGGGACGCCGGCGACCCGGTCGAGCTCGCCAAGGTGTACGACGCGGAGGGGGCCGACGAGCTGACATTCCTGGACATCTCCGCCTCCCACGAGGGGCGCGAGACGACGTTGGAGATCGTCTCGCGCACCGCCGAGCAGGTCTTCATCCCGCTGACCGTGGGTGGCGGGGTCGGCAGCGTCGAGGACGTCGATCAGCTGTTGCGTGCGGGGGCTGACAAGATCGCCGTGAACACCGCCGCGATCCGGCGCCCCGTGCTGGTGGCCGAGATCGCCGACCGGTTCGGCAACCAGGTGCTGGTGCTCTCCGTGGACGCGCGGCGTGCGCCTGGGACTGACTCCGGCTTCGAGGTCACCACCCACGGCGGCCGCACGTCGGCCGGTCTGGACGCCCTCGCGTGGGCGGTGCGCGCGACCGAGCTCGGAGCGGGCGAGATACTGCTCAACGCCATGGATGCCGACGGCACGCAGGACGGCTTCGACCTCGAGCTGATCCGGATGGTCCGCCGCGAGGTGACGATCCCGGTCATCGCCAGCGGTGGCGCGGGAGCCGTCGAGCACTTCGCCCCGGCGGTCGAGGCAGGTGCGGACGCCGTACTCGCCGCCACGGTCTTCCACTTCGGCACCCTGCGCATCCCCGAGGTCAAGCGTGCGCTGCACGACGCCGGCCACCCGGTGCGTCAGCCCTCCGGCACCCAGCAGTATCCGTAGCGCTGGCCCGAGGCCCACTGGGTGCGGGTCGGCCACTCGAAGCTCCAGGTGTACTTCAGCTCTCCGCCGGCGCGCTCGGCGGCGACGTCCTTGCATGCGGCGTCACCGGTGGCGGCGACCTCCTTGGCGAGGTAGCGGGCGTCGGCGGGCAGGTCGACGACGTCAACAGCACGCCATGAGTGTTCTTGCGAGCAGACGACGCTCGCGAAACCCTTCGCGTCCGGTGCTTCGGTGCCACAGGTGCCGAACCGGTCGAGCGCCCCCTTCTGGTCGAGAACACCCTTCAGCTTGGCCGGGAGAAGCACCAGCCTCCCCTCCGACCGCACCGCCACGACGTCACAGCGATACCAGTTCGCTCCCGCGTCAGCCTCTTCGAGAGACGGGCTGAACCACACGACCTTGAACCGGCTCAACCGCCGAGCCGTCTGGTCCCCGCCGACGTAGGCGTCGGGGGCTTCGGGGCAGGCCTCCTCGATCTGGGCGCGCACAGTTCGGGAGTCCGCTGCGAGCAGGTGTCCGTCAACGACGGGGGAGAGCTGGCCGACCTTGGTCGTCACCGAGGTGTGCGGCCGACGGCACGGGACCGGGGCACCTGCGTCGACGGGGTCGGTCGCCTCACTCACCGAGAGCTGGTGGCAGCTGCCGACCTGGGGGCTGGCCTCTTCTGGTGGTGCCGAGTCTGGGGGTGTCGAGCTGGCCGACACGCCCGGACTCGACTCGGGCGCGGTCTCGGGTTTCCCCGACGAGGAGGAGCAGCCAGCGACCAGAGCAAGCACGAGGGACCCGAGCAGCATCACCGGGCGGGACACCGGGCTCACCGGTCCGTCTTCGCCCAGCAGATGGTGCGCCGGTTACCGGCGTGCCACTCGGCCGCGTGGAACCACGTGTAGCCGAACTCGTACTCCACCGGGTAGTTCATCCACGCACCCACGGAGTCTGAGCAGAAGTCGCGCGATCGCACCTCCGCGAGGCGGTCCCCGGGGTAGGGGTCCTTGGGCAGCCCGAGCTTTATCGTCGTGACCGCCCGCCAGTTGTGCCGGTCTGTGCAGGCCAGCTTCTTGGACTTCAGCACCGTCTCGCCCAGCGCGCAGGTCATCCACTGCTCGGGCGGCCTCGCGCGGAAGAGTCCCTTGGCCGAGGCCGGGAGGGCGGCGTACATCCTCGCATCTGTTGGACCTCCCACCACGTCGCACCGATACCACCGCCCGCCCTTGTCCCAACCGCGTTCGGAGGGGCGGAACCACGCCCAGCTCAGCTGGATCCGCCTGGCCATGCTCTCGTCGACGCCGAGGAACCTCTCGAACGCCGGCGCACACTTCGCGAAGATCCACTTGCCGTGTCCGCCGGACTTGTAGTCCTTGCCGGTGGCCTCGGGCAAGGTGCCGACCGCGAACGTCTGCGACGTGTGTGGCTTGCTGCAGGAGACCGGCTCGGAGGAGTTGCTGGCACGTTCGGTGTCCGGCGGCGTCAGGCGGTAGCACGCGCCCAGCTCGGGTCGGGTGGTCTTGTCGGCAACCGTCTCCGGCTGCAACGGAGCCACGCAGGCGCTCAGAAGCAGCGTCGGGAGCAGCGGGGCGAGCACGGTGGCACCTCCCCCAAGGGGCGTAGGGCGAAGCACGTGCTGGTCCTCCGTTGGTCCGGTGAGTCGGGGCCCCGGCCAGTCTTCGGTGCGCTGTTGGCTTCGGTGCGCCACTGGGCGAGCAGTGCCGCGATCCTACCGCCGAGCTCGCACGCCGACTCGGTATCTGCGTCAGTCAGCCGGACTCCTCGGCGCCCAGACGTCGCCAGTCCCTCGGCAACATCCCGTACGCCGCCTTGAACCGGCGTGCGAAGTGCGTCGCATCCTTGAACCCCCACCGGTTCGCGACGGTGGCGATGGTCCGCGAGCTCCCCGGCCCGGCCGCGAGGTCCGCCCTGGCCCCCTCGAGGCGTCGGCCGATGACGTACTGCTCGAGGCTGAAGTCGGCCTGCTTGCAGACCCGGAAAAGCTGTCGCCGGGACATGGCCAAAGCGTTCGCGACCGAAGCCGGACCCAGGGCTGGGTCGCGCAGATTCTGGTGGACATGAACCCTCACCTGACTCATCAAGGTCTGCTCCACGACTTCGTGCGGCCGCGAACCGTCCTCGTCGGCTCCGGCCAGGAGGGCGCGAATCAGATGGGTGGTGGACTCACCCGCGGTTGGCGCCATCGGGGAGGAACAGAGGCTGTCGGCCTGTCTGGTCATCTCGACGAGATGCCGGCTCACCATGCCGTACAACGGGCTGCTCTCCAACCTGGCCGCGGCCCTCTGCACTGCATCGAGGGGTAGGCCAAGTTCCTCGATCGGCACCCGGAACGAGGTCGACGAGCCCCGCCGTGTCCAGCCGAAGTTGAACGGCCTGGTGATGTCCACCACCATCACGTCACCTGTGCGCACGATGCGTTGCCGGGAACCGATCTCGTGACGCCCCTGGCCGAGACCTTGTACGGCGATCGCGACGGCCTCGGGTGAGGCTCCTCGGGCGGCCTTGGTGTCTCGGACCATCGAGACGCCGGTGCTCTCGCTGGAGAAGAGGTCCGAGGTTCCGAACTGCCACAGTTCCATGCGCCCGCTGACGCCGTGCGGGCCTGGCTGCAGGTCCACCCGAGTCGAGCCGGAGACCTCCGTCATCGCGGACCGGAACGACTCGAGCCTGTCTGCAGGGGCGAGCGTCGCAGTGTCAAGCAGGACCGCCATCGCGCACCACCCGGGAGGACTCGGTTGCGGAGACACGGTAGGCCGCTCAGATGAGGGCGAGCAAGCGCCGCGGCCGCCAACGTTGGCGGGCGGGCTGCTAGACCAGTTCGCGCCACAGGTCCGGCACGGTCAGCCCGATCCTGGCACTCACAGCCGATTGACACGTCCCCGAGGCTCGTAAAGTGTGGTCGACAGCATCTGCATGTGCCCGACCCAGGATTTTGCACCGTGTGATCTCGGACGGGCAACACCGGATTCACGGTGAGGGAACCGCCATGTTGATCCTCCACACCGACTTGCTTCCGCGACGCGAACGCGTTGACGCAATGGCCGCGAACATGCCGTGGGTCCAAACACGGTGTTCGCGGCTACCGATATCCGCGGCGACCTTGACGCCTTCGACGTCCCCCGCGCCTGTGTTCGGGGCGACGACGACCTGGAAGCACTCCCACGACCTGGAAGCACTCCCACGACCTGTTCGAGTTCGCCAACACCCGAGTCCAGAAGGGGCTCCCAACCGAAGGATGCCGATGAGTAGAGAACAGAACGCCAGCACGGAAAGCAGGCCCGACACCATCGTCCTGGTCCATGGACTCTGGATGACGCCCCGCTCGTGGGAGAACTGGGTGGGGTACTACGAGGCAAAGGGCTACCGCGTCATCGCCCCGGCATACCCGGGCTTCGAGGTCGAAGTGGAGGCGCTCCGCGAGAACCCGCAGGTGATCGCCGACGCCACCGTCCCGGAGACCGTCGACCACCTGGCCGCGGTGGTCGAGGGCTGCGAGAAGCGGCCGATCATCATGGGGCACTCCTTCGGGGGCACCCTCACCCAGCTGCTGCTGGCTCGCGGCTTGGGCGCGGCCGGTGTGGTGATCGACTCCGCGCCCACTGAGGGGGTCAGGGTCAACCCACCTTCCCAGATCAAGTCGCTGTTCCCCGTCCTCAACAACCCCGCCAAGAGGCACAGGGCTGCCGGTTTCACGCCCGAGCAGTTCCACTACGCCTTCACGAACACACTGACCCGTGAGGAGTCGGACAAGGTCTACGACCGCTACCACATCCCCGCCCCGGGCAGCTGGGTCTGGGCCTACGGCCTGATCGCCAACTTCAAGCCGGGGAAGCAGGAGACCTGGGTCGACTACGACAACGACGACCGGGCCCCGCTGCTGTTCATCACCGGGGGGTCAGACCACATCATGCCGCCCTCGGTGAACAAGTCGAACGCGAAGCACTACAAGAAGTCGGCCGCCCTGACGGAGGTCTTCGACTTCGAAGGTCGTTCGCACTGGACGTGTGCGGAGCCGGGCTGGGAGGCGGTCGCCGACAAGGCGCTGGAGTGGGCGACGGCGCACGCACGGACCCGCCAGTCGGCGGACGCCTGAGCGACGCGAGAGCAGGACAGTGCCAGGCGTGCGCCTCACCCACATCGGCGGCCCGACAGTGCTGATCGAGGCGCACGGCTGGCGCCGTGGTCACGACCAGGAGTGGTCACCGCCGTCTGCGGTCGGCTAACACGCGCGGTCTCTCCGCGGAACACCACCGTCCTCACCAAACCGGGCCTCCCGACAATGGAGGTTACGGCGACCCCGTGCCGGCGGGATCCGGTCCCCGATCACCGGGCCATTGCGTTTTCTCCACATTGCGTTTTCTCCATGACGGGCAGCGAGGCCGTCGAGCTGATCCGACTCATCGAGCCACGCCTCGCGGTCCCGGTCCACTACGAGGGGTGGTCACACTTCCGGGAGCCGCTCACCGAGCTAGGGATGCCTCCGCCGCGCTCCCCGCGAGGTTCGAACCCGCCTCCGGTGGCTGACCCACCGGGTTCAGCAGACGCTCGAGGCACTCGCGTGAAAGGGCTACTCACGAGGCGATCAGGGCCGCGATCGTGCCGCCGAGGTCGTACGCCGACTCGGTGTCCGCGGTGGTCACCTCGCCCATCGCCTCGAGCACGTCGTAGCCCTGCCTCCAGCCCAGTGCGCCGGTGATCGACAGGACGGAGCGGACGGCCCCGGTCGTGTCGTAGCGGCCGTGCACGTAGAGCCCGAAGGGGCGCTTGGCCGTCGCGCCCGCGGACTCCTGGCCGCTGCCGTCCGCCGCAAGCGCGCCCCCGACCTGGAGGAACGTGGAGTCGAAGACGTGCTTCATCGCGCCGGACATGTACCCGAAGTTCGCCGTGGTCCCGAGCACGTAGCCGTCGGCGTCGAGCAGGTCCTGGTGCCCGGCCTCGCCACGAGCGAAGTCCAGAGCCTCCTTCACGACCACCTCGACACCCTCGATGGCGTCGTCATGCGCCCCCGCGACCACGGCCTCGGTCAGCGACTGGAGCGACCTGGTGGGGGAGTGGTGGACGACGAGCAGACGACTCATGGGTCCACAGTCTCCCAGAGGTCCCGACCGAAAGACTGCGGAGTTGCTCGTCCTCGCTTGACCGACCCGGTCCTGTGACGCTATCGGGCGTTGACCTCGTGCCTCGGGCCTCGCGGTCAGCGGGGGACGGAATCGAGGGATCGGGAGACCTGTGAAGGGAATCATCTTGAACCTCGTCGAGGAAGCCATCGTGGCCGATCACGGCGAGGTGACGTGGGAAGCACTGCTGGAGTCAGCGCAGGTGGACCGTGTCTACACCAGCCTGGGCAACTACCCCGATGACGGCCTCGCCCGGCTCCTCGCCGGACGGGTGACGATCACCCACGAAACCTGCATGCTCGATGGGGCTGACCACTGGACTCTTCACGTGACGGCACTGGTATCGCGTCCACCAACGTTTGCCTGTCAGTGGTCGTTCCCGCACGTTCGTCGGGGTCTCTGTCGTCGGGGTCTCCGCGGCCCAGGCACGCATATCGCTGCGTTCTCGTCACTCGGAGCGGCGCTGCCACGCCTTCGCTCCTCGGCCTTGCGCTGCGCGCACCTGGACCACGGATACCCTCGACGAACTTGCGGTCATGACCACTACGCGCCGCCCACCACGCACGCGGGCTGCGTTGCCGTCAGTCGTCGGGCCACGGCCCGCCAACCTTTCGGCGCCAAGCCACCACCCCACAGAATCACTCGCTTCGCTCCCGATTCCGCGGGGACCCCGGTTATGCCATCGCATGCGTTGGACGACGCTCGCGGACGGCAAACCTTGGCGGCCGCGGCACTGGGCGGGCTGAGCTGATGGTCCTGATGTCTTCGTCCACCGGGTCGGCGAACCCGATCGCAGAGGTGCGCCGCCTCCGCCGCCAGCTTGCACAGGAGCGAGCCCGCCGACAGGCAGCGGAGTCGATCGGCGAACGCGCCACCGCAGACCTCTACGACTCGGTCCGCGAGCTGCGCTCGTCGCAGCTCGAGCTGCTCGAACGGGCCGACCAGGCCCGGGTGGTCAACGAGCTCGGCCGGGCGCTGCGGCAGGACCTCGACTCCTCGCAGCTGGTCAACCGGGCGGCCGAGTCCGTGGGGCGAGCCACCGGGGTCGACCGGTGTGACGTGCTGCTCGTCGACGCACACCTCTACTCCGCGGTCCAGGGCTCGTGGAGTAGCTCGCAGGTGCACGCGGATCTCCCACAGCCACGATCGTTCGTCGATCTGCCCGAATCCCTGACCACCCTGCTGCTCGAGGCCGCCCAGCAGCAGACGCCCCTCCAGGTCGAGCGCGTCGACGACGACCCACGCCTCGACCCGCTCGGGGCAGCCGAGATCGTCGAGGCAATAGGGGTGCGCGCGCTCGCGGCAGTGCCCATCGCCGTCGGCGACGAGGTGGTCGGCTGGTTGCTGCTGCAGTCCGTGCTGCCGCGCGCATGGAAGGCGCGCGAGATCGCCATTTGTGAGGGCCTCTCCCAGGACCTGGTCTCCTCGCTCATCCAGGTCCATGCCTTCGAGCAGCAACGGGAGTCCGTACGTCGGCTCGAGGAGCTGGACCGGGCGAAGGACGCCTTCATCTCGACGGTGTCCCACGAGCTGCGCACGCCGCTGACGAGCATCGTCGGCTACCTCGAATTGTTGTCCGAAGGTGGGCTGGGTCCGATTGACGACGGTGTCTCACAGGGCGTGGCGATCATCGAGCGCAACGTCGGGCGGTTGCGGGACCTTGTGGAGGATCTGTTGACCCTGTCGGCGTACGACGCCGCGCAGGTGCGCCTCGACCTCCTGCCGACACACCTCGAGGGGCTCGTGGCTGAGTGTCTCGAGGCGCTGGTGCCTGCGGCCAACGGCAAGCGGCTCGAGGTGGCCGTGGTCATTGAACCGGGACTGCCTGCGGTGCTGGCGGACCAAACCCAGATCGAGCGGGTGTTGCTGAACCTGCTCAGCAACGCCATCAAGTTCAGCCACGAAGGCGAGCGCGTGACGGTCCGCATGTGGGCCGAGGGGCAAAGCGTGGTCCTAAGCATCACGGACACCGGGATCGGCATCTCAGCGGCGGAGCAGGAACAGCTGTTCTCGCGCTTCTTCCGGTCGTCGTTGGCGATTGCCGACGAGATCCAGGGCACCGGGCTCGGGCTCACGCTCGTGCAGACCGTCGTGGAGTGGCACGAGGGCACTATGGAGATCGACTCGGCGGAGGGCAAGGGCACGACAGTGACGGTGCGCCTCCCCCAGGCCCCCTGAAGCCAGCAACCGGCGGGTGTGGAATCGAAGGAAACTCCTCCGGCTGACCGCATGCTGGGCAACGCGTGAATGCGTCGTGGACTGTGCTGGACTCTGGTCAAGTATCGCTCGCCGATGGCCTCAACAAGGCCGGACGGTTGGCGGGGATGCCGCTCCTCAATGATGAGACCGGACAGCTGATGTACGGCGTTCATCCGTACTTCTTCAGCAACGGGCAGAGCTGGTGGGATCAGCACTGGGGATATCTGACGTCCACGGCGCCGGTGATCGCCACCGAGTGGAACTACCAGGCGGGGCTGCCTGCAGCACGGCAAATACCACTCTGGCGCAGAATCTGTTGACCCATCTGCATGATCACGGCATCGGCCCGCTGGCACACGCCTTCGACATACCCGGCAGTACCATCACGAGCAACTGGAGCTGGTCGCCGACGGACTGTGCCACCTCACAGGGCGGCTCCGGAAAGCAGACCAAGAACTACTTCGCCACCAGGTGGACGGCCCTGCGCCGCTGGGCGCCTGTCCCGGGACTCTCGGTCTCGGCCCCCACCCCGACCCGACTCGCAGTCAGCTGGCAGGCCGCAACCGGTCCGGTCGACTCGTGTCATGTGCCCCGCGACGGCGCTGTCCTCGGGTCGACACCGGACCTGAGCTTCAGCGACACCTCCGTGGAACCGACTCACACCTATGGCTACGCGGTCCAGGCCGTCGACGCGCAAGGCAACTCCATCCAGATGGACTACCGCGAAGACACCGGATCGTCGATCGTGAAGCTCTCGTGGTCCAGCCCGAGTGTCGCCAAGTCGGTCGTCCCGGCAAGCCAGCTGCTCGCCAAGTAGGACCTGTCACCGCCGACGGCGCGAGACCGAGGTCCGCTGCTAAGATGGACAGGTCATGACGAGTCAGCTGCTTCTTCGCTGCCGTCGCGAGGTCACCCCGCACATCTAGCGGAGCCGGACCCCTTGCGGCGGAGAGTGTGTGTCCCCGGCGTCCGTCACTCCTTCAAGCGAGAAGACCCATGACTCTGCAGCACTCAGGATTCTCCAACACCCAGCGCGCCAGCGGCATGCCGGTGCAGCGCTACCGACCATTCCCTCCTATCGACCTGCCGGACCGCACCTGGCCCTCGGCTCAGATCACCCAGGCGCCGCGGTGGCTCTCCACCGACCTCCGCGACGGCAACCAGGCCCTGATCGACCCGATGTCCCCGGAGCGCAAGCACCGGATGTTCGACCTCCTCGTGGCGATGGGTTACAAGGAGATCGAGGTCGGGTTCCCCTCGGCCAGCGAGACCGACTTCGCCTTCGTCCGCCAGCTCATCGAGCGCGACAAGGTGCCCGAGGACGTGACCATCTCGGTGCTCACACAGGCGCGGGAGGACCTGATCGAGCGCACCACCCAGTCGCTGGTCGGGGTGCACCACGCCAACATCCATCTCTACAACGCGCTCGCACCGCTGTTTCGGCGGGTGGTCTTCCGCGCCACCAACGACGAGATCAAGGACATCGCTGTCCGCGGAACCGAGATGATGATGAAGTACGCCGAGGCCAACCTCGGCCAGACAGTGATCGGTTACGAGTACTCCCCGGAGATCTTCACCAGCACCGAGCTGCCGTTCTCCCTCGAGGTGTGTGAGGCCGTCTCCGACGTCTGGCAGCCCGATGACGGTCGCGAGATCATCCTCAACCTGCCTGCCACCATCGAGGTGGCCACCCCCAACGTCTACGCCGACCAGATCGAGTGGTTCTCCCGCCAGCTGACCCGGCGGGAGCACACGACGATCAGCCTGCACCCGCACAACGACCGCGGCACGGCTGTGGCCGCCACCGAGCTCGCCGTGATGGCCGGCGCGGACCGCGTCGAGGGCTGCCTGTTCGGGCACGGTGAGCGCACCGGCAACGTGTGTCTGGTGACCCTGGGCATGAACCTGTTCAGCCAGGGCATCGACCCGCAGGTCGACTTCTCCGACATCGACGAGATCCGGCGCACGGTGGAGTACTGCACCCAGCTGCCGGTGCACCCGCGGCACCCCTATGCCGGCGACCTCGTCTACACGGCTTTCTCCGGTTCTCACCAGGACGCCATCAAGAAGGGGCTCGAGGCGCTCGAGGAGGAGGCCGAGCGGGCCGGACACGCGGTCGGCGAGCACCCCTGGGAGGCGCCGTACCTGCCCATTGACCCGAAGGACGTCGGCCGCACCTACGAAGCCGTGATCCGGGTGAACAGCCAGTCCGGAAAGGGCGGCGTGGCGTTCGTGATGAAGTCCGAGCACAGGCTCGACCTCCCGCGCCGGCTGCAGATCGAGTTCAGTCGCGCCGTGCAGGAGCAGACCGATGGCGAGGGCGGCGAGATGACCTCCGCGGCGATCTGGGAAGCCTTCCAGCGCGAGTACCTCACCCGCGAGACTCCGCTGAAGCTCAACTCCGTGCACACCTCTTCAGCTGCAGGGGAGACGGACCAGCTCACCGTGAACGTCTACGTCGATGGCGAGATCCGCGAGCTGCAAGGCTCCGGCAACGGCCCGATCGCCGCCTTCGTGGATGCCATCAACGGTCTCGACCGAGCTGGTCGGGAGGGCGGCTTCGACGTCCGCGTTCTCGACTACGCCGAGCACGCGTTGTCCGCGGGTGGAGACGCCATGGCCGCGGCGTACGTCGAGTGTGCGGTCGGCGACGAGCTCCTCTGGGGCGTCGGCCTCGACGCCAACATCGTGACCGCGTCGCTCAAGGCGGTCATCTCCGCAGTCAACCGCGGCTGAGGCGATCAGGCGCTGCGGACCGCCACCTTCACCAATGGTCATGACCACCCTGCGCGGTGTTCGGAGGGTTTTGACCGTTTCCGTGCCGCGTCGTCGTCACTCCGAGACGTGGCGCGTGCCAAGGTGACCCCATGACCCTGGTTTCGGAGCGGATCGGTCAGTACTTTCACGACGGCCACCGGTTGGAGTACACCGAGTACGGCGGCGGCGATCGGTGGGTCGTGCTCGTCCACGCACAGCTGATGCCTCGCCGGATGCACCAGCCGCTGGCGCGACACCTGGCGGGTACCGGGGCCCACGTGTTGACGCTCGACCTGCTCGGCCACGGCCGCTCTGACCGGCCGCAGGACCCGCTGGAGTACTCCATGACGGCCTTCGGTGAGCAGATCATCGCGCTTCTGGACGACCGGGACATCGAGCAAGCCGTCATCGGAGGCATTTCGTTGGGGGCGAACGCCTCGCTCGAGGTCGCCGTACGGGCTCCCGAGCGCGTGCGCGGCGTGATCGCGGAGATGCCAGTCCTCGACAATGCCCTCGAGGCCGGCATCCTGGCTTTCGCACCCCTTCTGTTCATGTCGCGCTTCGCACCGATGACGATCGCCGGTGTCCGGCTGCTGACCCGAGCCGTCCCGAGGGGCATCGTCCCGTTCTGGACCGGCATCGCCCTGGACACCCTGGACCAGCGCCCGGCTCCGATGGCCGCGGTCATCCACGGGATCTTCTTCGGCCGGATCGCACCGTCCTCGAGGCTGCGCAAAGCCATCGAGACGCCGGCGCTGGTCGTGGGCCATCCCCGAGACCCGATCCACCCCGCAGCTGACGCGGCCATGCTGGCCGAAGAGCTCCCCGGCTCCACCTTCGTCGAGGCGCACGGCATCCTCGAGTGGCGCGTGCGCCCCCAGCGACTCAACGCCGTCGCCGCTGACTTCGTCACCCGATGCTTCGACGGCGAGGCGGGTGCTCGGCGCCTGCAGAGCTGACGGGCTCCAGCCCGCGGCCGAACCCCCCCGCTGCGGCGGTGTTGTGGTGATGAGACCCCTTGAAAGTAGTCATCGGGTGCGCGCCTGGATGTGCAACTCCAAGTTGCAGTTACGGCAGGTCCCAGAATCCGGATGTGCAACTGCAGGTTGCAGGTCCCGAGGGTTCGGGGCGGGTTGTGAAACGGCCAGTTGCACTTTGCGATTTTGGGTCGTGCGGGAACTGCAACTTCGATTTCACATCCCCACGTCGAGACACCATGGACTGTGCGAGGACCCCTGATGGATCTCGGACATGGCAAAGCCGATCGACCCAGCTGTCTCCGGCCACCCTGAGGTGGCTGCCGGGCGGCCCGCCGAGCATGACATCAGCGGGCGGCGGGTCGCTCCCGGAAGTCATCGCCGCGAGGGACAATGGCGCCATGCCCCTGTACAGCGACGAAGCGATCGTGCTGCGCACCCACAAGCTGGCAGAGGCCGACCGCATCATCACCCTGCTCACTCGACAGCACGGGGTCGTCCGTGCAGTCGCCAAGGGGGTACGCCGCACCTCCTCGCGCTTCGGCTCCCGGCTCGAGCCGTTCACCCATGTCGATCTTCAGCTCGCCGTCGGGCGCAACCTCGACACGATCACCCAGGCCGAGACACGCTCGCCGTACGGAAACGTCATCTCTGCCGACTACGACCGCTACACGGCCGGAAGCGTGATGCTGGAGACAGCGCAACGGCTGGTCTCCGAGGAACGGCAGCCCTCCGTGCAGCAGTACCTCCTGCTCGTGGGCGCCCTCCGGGCCATGACAGCGGGGGAGCACCGCTCCGGTGACGTGCTCGACTCCTTCTTGCTTCGCTCCCTGTCGGTGGCCGGCTACGCGCCGTCGTTCGCCGCGTGCGCCAACTGCGGCCTCGAGGGTCCGCACCGCGCCTTCAGCCCGGCGGCGGGCGGAACCCTGTGTCCCACGTGCCGGGTGCCGGGGTCCGCGAACCCCGCGCCCGAGACGCTGCTGCTGCTGGGTGCGCTGCTGGCGGGCGACTGGCCGGTCGTCGACGTGGCCGAGCAGCGCAATCGGCGCGAGGCGCGCGGCCTGGTGTCGGCGTTCGTCTGCTGGCACCTCGAGCGGGGCTTGAGGTCCTTGCCCTACGTGGGCGAAGGCTGAGGATGCGCAGGTCTTCGAAGCGCCGCGTCCGGCTGCCCACACCGCATCCGTCCGGTGCCACGCCTCCGGACGTCCCGGCCGACCTGATCCCCCAGCACGTCGCGGTCGTCATGGACGGCAACGGGCGCTGGGCCCAGGAGCGCGGGCTCCCACGCACGGCCGGTCACGAACAGGGGGAGCACTCGCTGTTCGACGTGGTGGAGGGCGCCATCGAGATCGGCGTGAAGGCGATCTCTGCCTACGCGTTCTCGACCGAGAACTGGTCCCGGTCTGCCGACGAGGTGAAGTTCCTGATGGGCTTCAACAGGGACGTGATCCGCCGCCGTCGCGATGAGATGCACGAGCTCGGAGTACGTGTGCGGTGGGCGGGGCGGACGCCGCGGCTGTGGCGGTCGGTGATCAAGGAGCTCCAGGTCGCCGAGGAGCTGACTCGGGACAATGAGGTGTTCACGCTGACGATGTGCGTCAACTACGGCGGCCGCGCCGAGCTCGCCGACGCGGCACGTGCCATCGGCCGCGACGTGGCCGAGGGGCGACTCAACGCCGAGCGCATCAACGAGCGCACCTTCGCGAAGTACCTCTACGTACCCGAGCTCCCTGACGCCGACATGATCTGGCGGACATCCGGTGAGCAGCGGCTCAGCAACTTCATGCTCTGGCAGGCGGCGTACTCCGAGATGGTCTTCAGCAACGTGCTCTGGCCCGACGTCGACCGCCGCGACCTGTGGGCAGCCGTCGAGACCTACGCCAGCCGCAACCGCCGCTACGGGAGCGCCTAAACCCCCGCGAGGCGTCGCGGATTACGGCCGACGCGAGCGACCAGTGGATGACGAGAACGCGTCCGGGCCGAGTCGGTCCATGATCCCGCCATGTTGCGTCCTTTCCTCGACCTCGGGCAGCCTTTGCTCGGCGACCGCTTCCCGCTGCCCCTGGATCGACCCTTTACGCATGCAGCGGCGCGGGCAGCCGGACTCGGCCCTTGCGATCTGGGCCCTTGCGATCTGGGATGGCTCTGCAAGGAGGGATACCTGCGCCGCATGGTCGCCGGCGTGTACGTCGCTGCGCAGGCGCCCGACTCCCTCCCGCAGCGAGCGGCGGCGCTGCGACTCGTCCTACCCCTGACGCAGTGGTGACTGATCGCACGGCGGATGGCTGCACGGTGCCCAGATGATCCTCGCGCCTGGCGACCACCTCGTAGTTCCTCGCGTTTCGGTCTTCGTCAACCGGCGGGGTGGTCGCTTGCGCAACGGCCTCACCGCGAGCGGTCAACGGTTCCTGCGACCCACGGACGTCATGGAGGTCTTCGGGTTGAGAGTGACGACCCCGCTCCGCACTGCGTGTGACCTGGGCAGGTTGCTTCCTCGGGACGGGGCGTTCGCGGCCCTGGACGCCGTGCTCGGCCTTGGCGTTTTCGATCGGGACGAGCTGTGCGAAGAGACGGACCGTCATCGGGGGAGGCGCGGCGTGCGACAGATGCGGGCGTTCGTGCCGCTCGCCGATCCTCGCTCCCAGTCACCGGCCGAGGCAATCGCCCGTTTCAGTGGTCCTCCTGGATCGACCTCGGAGTGGCGGGCTCCTGTTCGGCCTCGAGTACGACGGGGAGGAGTGGCATCGCCGTACGCCCGAACAGCGCGAGCATGACCGCAAGCGGCGCGGTTGGCTCCGCGACGAGCGCGGCTGGATCATCGAGCCGGTGACCAAGCAGAACGTCTTCGGCCATCACCGGGACATCGAAGGCATTATCGCGAACGGCGTCCGCGAAGCTCGGCGCCGGCTCTGATCGCTGTCAGATGAACAGCCCGGCCGTCCGGAGCATCCATTCTGTTTCGCGGTCGTGCTCGCCCTTCTCCGAAGGCTGCGGGCGGGCTTCCTCACTGGTGCGCATGTCCTCGGGACGGATCGGTGCAGAAAGCCGCGCGTACTTGTTCTCGCCGTCGCTCGCGGGTTTCTCGGACATCAGGCCTCCCGACGTCAGCGTACGTCGTGGCACTCGGCGTCGGGACCGCAATCTTCGACGCCTCGGCCGATCTCAGTGCGCAATCTGCGACGCCTCGGCCGATCTCCGGGCGGCTCAGCACGAGCCGCAGGTGCTCAGCACCAGTCGTCTAGGGTCGGCACGTGCTGGTGGTGAACAGGTTCCGGGTGCCGGACGAGACGGCAGAGGCCTTTCGAGCCGACCTCGAGGAAGCGCTCGCGTTGCTCGCCCAGCAGAAGGGGTACTCCGACGGCAGGCTCGGCCGCAACCTCGACGACCCGACCCTCTGGACGATGGTGACCGGCTGGCGCGACGTCGGCAGCTACCGCCGCGCGCTCTCCTCCTACGAGGTGAAGGTGGGTGCCGTGCCGCTGCTGAGCCGAGCGATCGACGAGCCCTCGGCGTATGAGGAGCTGGACGGCGAGCTCAACGAATGGGTACCGCGTGAACTGGGTTGAGAAATCGGCAGAGCCAACTGTGCAGGACGAACTGGTGTGAGAGCGACCGCGGACCCTCGATAAGGTGTGCCCTTCGCCCACCGCAGCCAGCGGACGGGCCGCCGATCCGCACAGGAGCTTCACCGTGGCCAAGCCGCCTTCCCCCAAGAATCAGCCCCCGAAGAATCAGCCCCCGAAGAATCAACAGCGCGTCGTCGACAGCGTCGTCTCATTGGCCAAGCGCCGGGGTTTCGTCTATCCGTGCGGCGAGATCTACGGCGGCACCAAGTCCGCGTGGGACTACGGCCCTCTCGGTGTCGAGCTCAAGGACAACATCAAGCGCCAGTGGTGGCGTTCGCTGGTGCAGTCGCGCGAGGACGTCGTCGGCCTCGACTCCAGCGTGATCCTGCCGCGCAAGACGTGGGAGGCCTCCGGCCACGTCGCGACGTTCACCGACCCGCTCACCGAGTGCCAGTCCTGCCACAAGCGCTTCCGCGCCGACCACCTGCAGGAGGAGTACGCCGAGAAGCAGAGCAAGAAGGGCAGCCCCGTCGCGCCTGACTCCGTCGACCTGGCGACGCTCGCCTGCCCCAACTGCGGCACCCGTGGCGCCTGGACCGAGCCGCGCCAGTTCTCGGGCCTGCTGAAGACCTATCTGGGAGTCCTCGAGGACGAGAGCGGCCTGCACTATCTGCGTCCCGAGACCGCGCAGGGCATCTTCTTGAACTTCGCCAACGTGGTGACCAGTGCGCGCAAGAAGCCGCCCTTCGGGATCGCGCAGATCGGCAAGAGCTTCCGCAACGAGATCACGCCGGGCAACTTCATCTTCCGCACCCGTGAGTTCGAGCAGATGGAGATGGAGTACTTCGTCAGGCCCGGCGAGGACGAGGAGTGGCACCAGTACTGGATCGACGAGCGCACCCGTTGGTACACCGAGCTCGGCATCAACCCCGACAACCTGCGCCACTTCGAGCATCCGCAGGAGAAGTTGAGCCACTACTCCAAACGCACGGTCGACATCGAGTACCGCTTCAACTTCGTCGGCTCCGAATGGGGTGAGCTCGAGGGCATCGCCAACCGCACCGACTTCGACCTGATGACTCACTCCGAGCACTCCGGCCAGGACTTGTCCTACTTCGACCAAGCTGCGGACGAGCGCTACACGCCGTACGTCATCGAGCCGGCGGCCGGCCTGAGCCGCAGCCTGATGACCTTCCTGGTCGATGCCTACACCGAGGACGAGGCGCCAAACACCAAGGGCGGCGTGGACAAGCGCACCGTGTTGCGCCTCGACCCGCGCCTGGCGCCGGTCAAGGTCGCGGTGCTCCCGCTGAGCCGCAACGAGGCGCTCACGCCCAAGGCCAAAGACCTCGCTGCCGAGCTGCGCGGGTTCTGGAACGTCGACTTCGACGACTCCGGCGCGATCGGCCGCCGTTACCGCCGCCAGGACGAGATCGGAACGCCGTACTGCGTCACCGTCGACTTCGAGACCCTCGACGACGGCGCGGTCACCGTGCGTGAGCGCGACACGATGACCCAGGAACGAATCTCGCTGGAGGGGCTGCGCACCTGGTTCGCCGAACGCCTCGTCGGCTGCTGAACCCACGCGGCCTGATCAGCGAATGCCCACGTTCCCGCCACTCGCGGGGCACAATGTGCGCGTGACATCACATCGTCGTGCCCGCACGGCCCTCATCGCCGTCCTGCTCGCGCCGGCCCCGGTGGGCGT
>Ga0075530_1000318_pt1 | contig 22600 bp, 21 predicted proteins | sample NGEPerD_2_FD_75101 | JGI IMG/M metagenome (GOLD analysis project Ga0075530, IMG submission 75101) | Arctic peat soil microbial communities from the Barrow Environmental Observatory site, Barrow, Alaska, USA - NGEE PermafrostL1-D | ecosystem: Environmental > Terrestrial > Soil > Wetlands > Peat ... | reverse complement strand
GGCCCGCAACGGCACGCCCTCGGGAACCTCCTGGCGCATCCGGTCGAGCACCTCGATCAACGGGAGCGGACGCTTGCGCCCGGCAAGACGCATCACCGAGACCAGCGTGACCGGACGCTCCGGGTCGCGCACGACGTCACGCTCGCGCCACCACGCGATCTCCACGGCGTTGGGCACGACCTGGACAGGAGTGGCCGTTCCGAGGGCCTGCTGCATCGAGGCTGCGGCAGCCGCGCTGACGGCGGTCCACACGACCGGCCAGCGGTCCCAGCCGGCGATGGCGCCCACCAGTCGCACCCACCCCTCTCGGCCGGTCCACATGGAATGGATCGTCGCGATGGTCGGGACACCGGCACGCACTGCCGCTTGGGCAACCTTCGTCGAGAACGGTGACACGACCGAGAGGTGCGCGTGGACCACGTCGTACGACGAGACCTGGAGCACGTCTCGCCCCGGTAGCAACGGAGCCGGCCAGGGAGAGAGCTGTGGCGCCCGGATGACCTCGACCGCACTCCTCGGCCCGCTCTGTGAACTCTGGGGCGGCGAACTCTCAGGGGCCGACCTGTCACGGGTGAGGCTGAGCACGGTGACGTCGTGGCCCGCCGCGGACTGGCGCTCGGCCAACTCCTCGACGAACATCTCGATGCCGCCGACCCGCGGACGATAGACATCGGTGACGTGGAGGATGCGCATCAGTCAGCCGCCCGCTGCCTGCGCCGCATGAGCAGCCACCCGCCGAGCCACACGCCGCCGACCGGTATCTCCAGCGCATAGGTGAACCCGCGATAGAGCAGCACGCCCGCCGTCATCACCGCCGGATCGCCGCCCAGGGCCACCAGCGCGGCGGCCGTGCCGGCCTCGGCGAAGCCGGTGCCGCCAGGGGTGAGGAACACCATCGACATGATGCGGTCGACCGCGAAGGCTGCCAGGACCACGACCGCGCTCAAGTGGCCGCCCACCGCGTTCAGGCACGTCCAGAGCAACAGCGCCTGGAGAGCGCCGTACCCGGCCATGCCGATCGAGAGCTGGGGCCAGCAGGTGCCGACGAGCCCGGCCACCCGGTCACGGAACTCCATCAGCCCTGCGACCACGACGTCGCGACCGACCGGCCGCCGCACCAGGCGACTCGCCCGGGACACAGAGGGCGCGAGCAACCCAACCGCACCGGCGGCGGCACGGCGGGTGGCCAGGCCAGAGAGCAGGACGATCACGAGCAGGCCGAGCACAGCCGCTGCGCCCAGGCCGGTCCAACGCACCGTCTCGCTCACGTGCTGACCCGAGAGGACCAGTGCGGTCAACGCCACGGCGGGGAGCGCGAGCTTGAGCAGGATCGACCAGACGTTGGTGACGAGCGTGAAGGCGGAGAAGCCTGCGGCCCCGAAACCCCAGGACCGGACCATCAGGTAGTTCAGGGACATGCCCGCTGCCCCGCCGAACGGCAGCACATTGGCGACCGCACTGCCGGTCAGGTTCAGGTTGAGGGCACGTTGTCGACTCAGGCCCGGCAACGCAGCCGTGAGCACGAAGGAGTAGACGAACAGGCCGGCGGCCCAGAGAACAGCGAGCAACACGGATTCGGGGGCGGTGACGAGCGCCAGGGCACGGACGACCTCACGGACGGTGGTGTCGACGAGCCGTGGCAGAGCGTAGCCCAGGAGCCCGGCAGCCAGTGCCAGCGACAGCACCACGCGAGGCGCTCGACCGGTCGAGCGCCGACCCTTGGGGTCGACTACCTCGTCCTGCTCTGCCTGCCAGACTGCGGAGGTGCCGTTCACCCTCGTCTCCTTCCACGCCCATCCGGACGACGAGGCGCTCCTGACCGGCGGCACGCTGGCTCGCGCTGCTGCCGAGGGACACCGTGTCGTCCTCGTGACCGCCACTGATGGCGAGGCAGGTCTGTCAGATGGTAAGCGCCAGCACCCGCCACTTCGCGAACGTCGCCGTGTCGAGCTCGGGCGCGCCGCCGCGTCCCTGGGCTGCGCCCGGTGGGAGCTCCTGGAATACGACGACTCCGGCTGGGGTGCTGCCACCGGGGCTGGCAAGAACGGGAGCACGCCGTTCTCCGGGCTCGACCCGGCGGAGCCCGCTGCGAGGTTGGCCGAGATCCTGCGTGAGGAACGAGCCGACGTCTTGACGGTGTACGACGCGCAGGGTGGATACGGCCACCCGGACCACGTGCAGGTCCACCGGGTCGGTGTCCTCGCCGCAGAGCTGGCCGGCACCGCTGTCGTCCTCGAGGCCACGGTCGACCGGAGGCGGCTCCAGCGGGTGGCCTCCGTGATGCGATGGCTGCCCGGCATCTCACACCTGGTGCCCCCGGACCGGTTCGGCTCGGCGTACCTCGCCCGCTCGGAGCTGACCCACCAGGTCGACGTACGCCGCCACCTCGCCGCGAAGCGGGCTGCCCTTGCCGCACACGCCTCGCAGGCCGCGGGCGGTGCGTCGGTCCGGACCGTGGCACTCCTGCTCCGGCTGCCTCGACCGGTCCTCGGGCTGGCCCTTGGCCGGGAGTGGTTCCGCGAGCGTGGACGTGCTCCCGACGGTCACCTGCTCGACGACGTCTTCGCCTCATTGCGCTGAGGGCTCGGGACGCCCGCGGGGGTAGATCATCCTGCTGCCGAGATAGCAGGCCAGCACCGCGATCGCGATCCCCGCGGGGTCGTCCACGAAGAAGTGCCAGCCGAGGTAGACGGTGGCGATGATCGTCGCGAAGAGGTACACGGCCAAGGCCACGGTGGTGCGCCGCAGACCATAGTAGTGGGCCATCAGGAGGATCACGCAGGTGACACCTATGTGCAGGCTCGCGAAAGCAGACACTTGCGCGACGACGTCACTGGCCTCCGGGTGGGCGAGGAGGTTGGCCCGCTGTTCCATGTATCTCGCCTGGGTGTCCTGGATCATCGTGTGGGGCAGACCGGCGAACTCCTCGGGAGCCGAGTTGAACGGGCCCAGGGACGGGATCAGGTAGTAACAGGCGGTGCCCAGGATCCACACCCAGAGCGCCGAGGCGATGGCGACATATCCGTCCCGGATGCGGGTCAGGAACACCATGGGCATCGGGATCGCGATCAGCACTATGGTTCCGAACGACTCGTAGATGATCATCAGCACGTACGCGGCGATGTGCTGGCCCAGGAGATCGTGGAGCAGTTCGTGTGGGCTGTGACCGAGGAAAAGCCACCGGTCCCACTGCAGCAGCATCTCGTCACGGGGCTTGTTGAGGACGTCCCAGCTCTTCAGGTTGTGGTAGCAGAAGTACACGCTGTGATAGGCCAGCAGCCCACTCATGGCCAGCGCCAGACGTTGCTTCGACCACCGGCTGCGCAGCATCTCGAGCGTCCTGCGCAGGGTCCATCCACGTCGGCCGACGCGCAGAGTCGCGTCGATCAGCGTCATCGGCACGAACAGCCCGAGCGAGATCCCGACGCGGATGACGAACCACGCGCCATGGGGGTCGCGGATGGGGATGCCGACGTGGTGGGACCAGTACAGCGTGATCGCGGCGAAGCAGGCCACGAGCAACCACACCCGAACCAGCCAGCCATAGTCGGTCTCGCCGTCCGGCGCGGTAGCCAAAGCCGGACCAGCATTCGGCAGCTCAGAGGTTGTCACGGTCGCACCCTAACGAGCGGGACCCGCCAGGTACGTCACCCCTGGGCGAGCCGCTCAGACGAACCCTGGCCGGACTGCGCTGAACTACGCTTGCCACAAGCGTTGGCTCCTGATCCGGCCGTGAGGTGCACCATGGGCGTCCGCACCGTGCTCCCGCCGTGGACAAAGCACTATCAGCGGGCGTGGCTGCGCGGGGACCTGCTTGCGGGCATCACAGTGACGGCCTACCTCATACCGCAGGTGATGGCGTACGCCGACCTCGCCGGCCTACCCGCCGCAACCGGACTCTGGGCCTCGGTCGGCGCCTTGACTGTGTACGCGTTCTTCGGGACATCGCCCCAGCTCTCAGTCGGCCCGGAGTCGACGACGGCGCTGATGACAGCGGCAGCGCTGGGGTCCATCGCAGGCGTCGCCGGCCACGCGGGCGACTTCGCAGCCGCGCTGGCCCTGGCCGTGGCGCTCATGTGCCTGATCGGCTGGCTCGGTCACCTCAGTGGGCTCGCCCAACTCCTGTCCCGGCCGGTGCTCGTGGGCTACATGGCGGGTATCGCTGCGATCATGATCGGCTCCCAGATCGGAAAGCTGACCCGGGTAGCGGTCGAGGCAGACGGGTTTGTCCATGAGCTCGTGTACGCGGGACAGCACATCGGTGCCACTCATTGGCCGACTCTGGCGGTGGGTCTGGTGACTCTGGTCGTGATGCTCACCGGTTCGGCCCTCTGGCCGCGCGCTCCCATGGCGCTGTTCGGAATGGCCGGCGCGACTGCCGCGGTCGCTCTTCTCGGACTCCGCGACCACGGCGTCCGGGTGATCGGCGAGATCCCTGCCGGGTTCCCCGCGCCTGGTCTGCCCGATATCTCGATGAACGCCACCGTCGGCCTGCTCGCGCCGGCGCTGGGAGTGGCATTCGTTGGTTACACCGACAACATCCTGACCGCTCGCTCGTTCGCCCAGCGGCACGGGGACCGGATCGACGACAGGCGTGAGCTGCTGGCGCTGGGCGCTGCCAATCTTGGATCGGCGCTCATGCACGGCTTCCCGGTCAGCAGCAGCGGGAGCCGGACCGCCATCGCGGACGCTGTCGGTGCCCGAACCCAGCTCGCCAGTCTCTTCACCGTCCTGGTGACCGTGTTGTCCGTCCTGACGCTTCGTCCGGTCCTGGCCGCATTCCCCTCGGCAGCTCTCGGCGCCGTGGTGATCTACGCGGCGGTCAGGCTGGTCGACGTCGCGGAGTTCCGGCGCTTCGCCTCGTTCCGTCGCAGCGAGCTGTTCCTCGCCCTGGGGACGACCGCAGCAGTCCTGGTTGTCGGGGTGCTGCCGGGCGCACTGGTGGCGATCGGGCTCTCCATCGTCGACCTGCTGCGCCGGGTGGCCCATCCCCACGATGCCGTCGAGGGCTACGTCCCCGGGATCGCCGGCATGCACGACGTGGACGACTACCCCGGAGCCGAGCTCGTGCCGGGGCTGATGGTCTACCGCTACGACTCACCCCTCTTCTTCGCCAACGCCGAGGACTTCCGAACGCGGGCCTTGCGCGCGGTCTCCGAGTCCAAGTTGCCCATCGCCTGGTTCGTGCTCAACACCGAGGCGATCGTCGAGGTGGACATCACGGCGGTTGACGCGCTCGAGTCGTTGCGCCGCGAGTTCGAGGCCAAGAACATCGTCTTCGCCCTGGCGAGGGTCAAGCAGGACCTGCGCGACGTGCTGCGGCCCTCTGGCCTGCTCGACCGCGTCGGCGACGAGCTGATCTTCCCCACCCTGCCGATGGCCGTGGCCGCCTTCCACTACTCCTGGCGGAAACGGCCTCCTCAGTCACCGGACTGAGCACTGACGAAGGTGGCGATGACGCCAGCCACTCGGGACCTTTGGCGTCGGCTTCGGGCCTTCGGACCATGTCGGCGAAAAGTCGCGCCGTGTCCCAATTGGACCGACCCGAGGAGAAGTCATGACCCAACTTGCCGACCGCCCCGCGAGCACCACACCCAGCGCCCCGCCATCGCGCCTGAGCCTGCCCCAGTCCACCGCGCTGGTGATGGGAAGCATCATCGGGGTCGGCATCTTCAGCCTGCCGTACGCCATCGCCTCCTACGGTCCGATCAGCCTGGTCGCGATGGGACTGGCGACCATCGGCGCCGTCGCGCTGGCCCTCATGTTCGCGGTCCTGTCTCGCCGGATCCCCGCCGAGGGCGGGCCCTACGCCTACTCCCGGGCAGCGTTCGGCAACGGGTTCGGCTTCAGCCAGGCGTGGCTCTACTGGATCACGGCGTGGGCCGGCAACGCCGCGATCGCCGTCGGTTGGGTCTTCTACGTCCAGCAGTTCCTGAACAAGGGCGGCAGCACGCTGGGCTCCATCGTGATCGCCCTGGTCGGGCTCTGGATCCCTGCGGCGGTCAACCTGAGCGGTGTCCGCAACATGGGCGTGTTCCAGCTGTGGACCACGGTGCTGAAGTTCGTACCGCTGGCTCTGATGGCCACCGTCGGGCTGCTCTTCGTCAAGGGCGGCAACTTCACGCCGTGGAACACCAGCGGCGACACCAGCCTCGCCGCGATCGGTGGCGCCATGGCGATCTGCCTGTTCAGCTACCTGGGCGTCGAGACCGCCGCGGTGGCCGCGGGCAAGGTGCGCGACCCGGCTCGCAACGTGCCGAAGTCCACGATCTACGGGACGCTGGCAAGCGCGGTCGTCTACCTGCTCTCGCTGGTCGCGGTCTTCGGGATCCTGCCGGCCGCGGTCCTGTCCCAGGACAGAAACCAGGCGTCGTACGCCGCTGCAGCCAACGAGATCGCCGGTGGCACCTGGCTGGGCTACCTGGTGGCCGTTGCCGTGATCATCTCCGGTCTCGGTGCACTGAACGGCTGGACGATGATCTGTGCGGAGATGCCGCTGGCAGCCGCGAAGGACGGCTTGTTCCCCCGTGCGTTCGGGTCCCTCTCCCAGCGAGGAGTGCCCATCTTCGGGATCATCTCCTCGACCGCGCTCGCCTCGGTGGCGGTCGTGATCAGCTACCTGGGCACCAGCGGGGCCACCGTGTTCACCACCCTCGTGCTGATGACCGGCATCACCTCCGCCATCCCGTACGCCGCCTCCGCGCTCGCGCAGCTCAAGTGGCGAGTGATGGACTGCCGGAAAGGCCGCACCCCGCACCTCGCCCTCGACGTCGGTGTGGCCGTGGTGGCCCTGGTGATGTCGCTGGCCTTCGTCTGGTACTCCCGGAACAGCGGCGAGAACTGGTACGTCGTCTGGGGGCCGTTCCTGATGGCGGGCGGGGCCGCGCTCCTCGGCATCCCGGTCTACCTTTCCCAGCGGGGATCGATGACCGAGCCCGCACCCGTGCCCGAGTACAAGTAAGGAACTCAACGCCATGACCTTCCATGTGGATTCCGAAGTAGGCCAGCTCAAGCAGGTCATCGTCCACCGGCCCGGCATCGAGCTGGCCCGGCTGACCCCCGGCAACGTCGACGAGCTGCTCTTCGACGACGTGATGTGGGCACAGCGGGCGAGAGAGGAGCACGACGCGTTCGTCTCGCAGCTCGAGGCTCGAGGAGTGCTGGTCCACCGGTTCGCCGTACTGCTGGCCGAGGCACTCGACGAGCCCGGTGCGCGGGAGTTCCTTCAGGACCGGCTGACCACCGCCACCCGGTTCGGGCCCGCGCTGGACAAGCCGCTCGACGAGCTGGTCGCCTCCACACCGGCTCACCTACTCGCCGACCTGCTCATCGGCGGGGTGCTCAAGTCCGACGTGAGCGACCAGCTGCGCGAGCCGAGCCTGCTCATGGACTACCTGCGTCAGGACGACTTCCTGCTGCGTCCGCTGCCGAACCATCTGTTCCAGCGGGACAACGCGGCGTGGATCTACGGGGGCCTCTCGATCAACCCGATGGCCAAGCCCGCGCGCAAGCGGGAGACGATCAACTCCCGCGTCGTCTACAACTTCCACCCGATGTTCCGCGGCGCAAAGTTCCCGTTCCTCTACGGCAACGACTCCCTCTCCCACGAGCCGGCCACGATCGAGGGCGGTGACGTCACCGTCATCGGCAACCGGGCCGTGATGATCGGGATGGGCGAACGATCCACCCCGCAAGGCGTCGAGACCCTGGCCCGGGAGCTGTTCTCGGTCGGGTCGGTCGACACCGTCATCGCCGTGGAGCTCCCGCGCGAGCGGGCGTTCATGCACCTGGACACCGCGATGACGATGGTCGACCGGGACGCGTTCAGCGTCTATCCGTACCTTCCCGCCGAGCTGCGTTCCTTCACCCTCGCCGCGAAGGGCGAGGGCGGAGACTTCACGCTCGCGGAGAACGCAGACCTCTTCCCCGCCGTCGCCGACGCGCTGGGCCTGGACAAGGTCCGGGTGCTGCGTACCCCGATCGACAAGATGGGGGCGCAGCGCGAGCAGTGGGACGACGGCAACAACTTCCTCGCCGTCTCCCCCGGTGTGATCCTGGGGTATGAACGCAACACCACCACCAACCGCTACCTCACCGACGAGGGCATCGAGATCATTCCCGTCGTGGGCTCCGAGCTCGGCCGCGGTCGCGGCGGCCCGCGTTGCATGACCTGTCCCATCGAGAGAGAAGCAGTGGCCTGACCATGACAACGAACCCGACAACCAGCCTGAAGGGCAGGAGCTTCGTCAAGGAGCTCGACTTCACCCCCGACGAGTGGCTCTCGCTGCTCGGCCTTGCAGAGCACCTCAAGCTGGAGCTGGCCCAGCGCCTCGAGCTCGGCCAGCCACGTCAGCAGCTCGCCGCGGCGAACGTCGCGGTGATCTTCGAGAAGGCCTCGACGCGCACCCGCTGCGCCTTCGAGGTCGCCGCTCACCACCAGGGCGCGCACGTCACCTACCTCGACCCTTCGGGCTCGCACATGGGCCACAAGGAGTCGGCGAAGGACTCGGCCCGTGTGCTCGGCCGGATGTTCGACGCGATCGAGTACCGCGGCTTCTCCCAGGCCACCGTCGAGTCGCTGGCCGAGCACTCCGGCGTACCTGTGTGGAACGGGCTGACCGACGAATGGCACCCGACCCAGTCCCTGTGCGACATGCTCACGATGCGCGAGCACGCCCATAAACCGGACCACGAGATCGCGTTCGCCTACTGCGGCGACGCGAGGAACAACGTGGCCAACTCCCTGCTGATCGCAGGAGCGATGATGGGAATGGACGTGCGGATGGTGGCGCCGAAGTCCCTGTTCAACCCGCCTGAGGTGGTCGAGGCGGCGATGGCGATCGCTGCGAAAACAGGTGCACGCATCACCCAGACCGACGATCCGGGGGCGGGCGTGGACGGCGTGGACTTCGTCTACACCGACGTGTGGGTCTCCATGGGAGAGCCCGAGGAGACCTGGCAGGAGCGGATCGACCTGCTCCTCCCCTACCAGGTGAACCGGGAGCTGCTGGACAAGACCGGGAACCCCGGGGTCCGGTTCATGCACTGCCTCCCCGCCTTCCACAACCGCGAGACGTCGGTCGGCGAACAGCTCTTCCAGAGCACGGGACTCGATGCCCTGGAGGTCACCGACGACGTCTTCGAGTCGGAGAACTCCGTCGTCTTCGACCAGGCCGAGAACCGGATGCACACGATCAAGGCCGTCATGGTCGCCACGCTCGGAGGCTGAGCGCGTGAGAGTCGTGGTCGCCCTGGGCGGGAACGCGCTGCTGCGCCGAGGCGAGCGGCCCGATGCCGCGCCGCAGCTGGACCAGGTGACACACGTTGCGGAACCACTCGCGGATCTCGCTCGTGACCACGAGCTCGTGCTGGTGCACGGCAACGGTCCCCAGGTGGGTCTGCTGGCGCTGGAGAGTGCTGCAGACCGCTCGCTCACCAGGCCCTACCCGTTGGGAGACCTCGTGGCCGAGACCCAGGGACTCATCGGCTACTGGCTGCAACAGGTCATCGGCAGGTCACTCAGTACGCCGGTCGTCACGCTCGTGACGCAGACCGTCGTGGATCCCGCTGACCCGGCCTTCGCCTCGCCCACCAAGTTCGTCGGGTCGGTCTACACCGAGGACGAGGCGAAGGTAGTCGCAGCCGAGCACGACTGGGTCTTTGCCCGGGATGGCGCGGACTGGCGCCGCGTCGTGGCTTCGCCGCTGCCCAGGCGGATCGTGGAGACCGAGACGGCCGACCTCCTGCTGCGCCGTGGAGTCACCGTGATTCTCGCCGGCGGCGGTGGCATCCCCGTCATCGAGGGCGAGTCCGGTCTGGAGGGCATCGAAGCCGTTGTCGACAAGGACCTTGCCGCCGCGCACGTCGCGCAACAGCTCGGTGCCGACCTGCTCGTGATGCTGACCGACGTACCCGCCGTGATGGCCGACTACGGCACGCCGCAGCAGAGGCCCCTGGGTGACGTCACGGTCGAGGCGATGGAGGCGTTGACCTTTCCCGCTGGCTCGATGGGGCCCAAGGTGGAGGCGGCTTGCGAGTTCGTCCGGGCCACCGGTGGGCGCGCTGCGATCGGTGCGCTCGAGGATGCTGCCGCCGTGTTCGCCGGCACCACAGGGACCCAGGTACGCCTCTAGCCAGGCGGTCAGCTCTCGCCCTTGGGGACCGCGTGCGCGTCGGGTCCGGGGAACATCAGCCCTTCGTGCCCGTCTGCCCACCGGACGACGTACGGCGGAGCGCCTTCGGCGCCGTGCACCTCGATGACCTCACCCACCTTGCGCGGAGCGTCCACCGTCCTGCTCTCGATGACCAGCTGGTCACCCACCTTTGCCTGCATTTCTCCTCCAGGAACGTTGGTCCTCCAACGATGCTCCTGTCCCCCGGCTTGGGCAAGGGGTGAGGCGAGACTGAGATGATGGCTGTCCGGACCTCGTCCGGTCCCGGTAGCTCTGCGATCTCTCCACCCCGACAGAAGGGACCCGCCGGTCATGCCCGATCACGTGCGAGTGCACGGCTACCGATGTCCCACTCCTCGGTCCGTGCGCGCAGGATGACTCGCCCATGTCCGTGACCCGTTGCTACCGCGCGGGCGTCGTGGTCGACAAGGACTTCTCCCTCGACGACGTGGACGTGCATCTCGCCCACTCGCAGGCGCTCGTCTGGGTGGATCTGTACCGCCCCGGTCGCGATGAGCTCCAGGCGCTGGCGGGCGAGCTCGGACTCCACTCACTCGCCGTCGAGGATGCCGCGACCGAACGCGCGCGGCCCATGTTCCACCGCTACGAGGCTCACGACTTCCTCACGGCGTACGCCGTGCGGCTGGACGTGGTCAGCGGAGAGCTGGTGACCGGCGAGATCTCGGCGTTCATCACGCGCAACGCCCTGGTCACCGTCCGCAAGGACGACGACTTCCCCATCGAGGATCTGCTCACGCACATGGACGCCAACCCCGACCTGACCGTGTACGGCATCGGCGCACTGGTCCACGGGCTGCTGGACTTCGTGGTCGACGGACAGTTCGACACCGTCCAGGCGATCGACGACCAGATCGAGAGCCTCGAGGACCTGCTCTTCGACGATCGGCCGCACGACAAGGACGTGCAGCGCGGCAGCTTCGCGCTCCGCAAGAGCCTGGTCCAACTGCGACGCGTCGTGCTCCCGATGCGGGAGGTGGTGAACACGCTGATGCGACGCGATGTGGGGCTGGTGCCTGCGGAGATGACGCCGTACTACCAGGACCTCTACGACCACGTGCTGCGGGCAACCGAATGGACCGAGAGCCTGCGCGACCTCGTCTCGACCATCGTCGAGACCAACCTGTCCATCCAGGGCAACCGCCTCAACATCATCAGCAAGAAGGTGACCAGCTGGGCGGCGATCATCGCCGTACCCACCGCGATCACCGGCTTCTACGGCCAGAACCTGCCCTATCCGGGCTTCGCACAGTCGGCGGGGTTCCTGGCCTCGAGCATCCTGATCGTGGTTCTCTCCGGTGCCCTCTACGTCACGTTCAAGCGCAACGACTGGCTCTGACGCCCCTGCTCTGTCCAGTGCCGCGCCCCGGTCAGCCCATGCGGAACCGGGTCGACAGGGCGTAACGCAGCAGGACCACGTCGTCGATCCGGCGTACTTCCGCGAGTGTCGCGCGCCGGTCCGGGTTCCAGGGGAACCGGCCATCGCCGACGAACCGCCTGGCCCGGGCGTCGCCGACGAAGAAAGGTGCGACCACCAGGTGCAGCTCGTCGACGAGGTCTGCGGTGAGGAACTGGGTGTGCACCGTCCCCCCGCCCTCGACCATCAGCTGCTCCACCCCGCGGGCGCCCAGATCCTGGCTCACCTGACGCATGTCCACACACCGACCACCGTCGACTACGGTCGCCACCGCACCGAGCCGGTCGCGGGCTACGGACACGATCGCGCTCGGGCAGTAGACGAGCTTCTCGGTCTCACCGGTGACGAAGAAGTTCGCGCGCGCGTCCAGCTGCGCCCCGCGGGTCACGGTCACCTTGATCGGTGAGGGTCGAAGCCCCCGCGCGACCCGCGCGCGCCGTCGGGCCTGCGCCCGCACCAGCAGGCGGGGGTTGTCGTTGCGGACGGTGGCCGCACCGACGAGAATCGCGTCGCTGGCGGCGCGGACCGCGTCGACCCGGTCGAGGTCGGCGTCGTTGGAGAGCAGCAACCGCTTCTCGCTCGCGCCGCCGAGGTAGCCGTCGATCGAGATGCCGCAGCTCAGCAGCGTGTAGGGACGCTCAGCCATGTGTCGCGCCTTCCACGCTGGGGGCCCCAGACAGTACCCCGGCTGGAACCGCCCGAACCGGTCCGCGTACGCCCCGTTTGAGCCGCCCGGCCATCAGCACGACCGCGCCCGGCAGACTCGCGACGAGCACCATGACGCCGTACACCACGGCGGTGGCGACGCCCTGGTCCGCACCCAGGCCCGCCACCCCGAAAGCCCAGGCAGACACGCCCTCGCGCGGACCCCACCCTGCGATGTTCGTCGGCAGCCCCATGGCAAGCAGCACCAGCAGGGCCAGCGGCAACAGGCGGGCAGGAGAGGCAACCGAACCGGCGGCACGTGCGGCGATCAGGAAGATCGCAGCATGACCGGCCACGGCAACGGTGGACGCGACCGCGATTCCGGGCCACGCACGACGCGCCAGCAACCCACCGCGCAGGTCGGCGGACACCAGCACCAGGGTTCGCGCCGGGAGGGACGTCCCCAGGCGAGGCACTGCCCGGCTCAGGAGTACGGCGCCCAGCCAAGCCGCCGCACCTGCGACGACCACCGTCGCGACGACCGGCACGGAAGGGCGCACCGGCGACGGCAGCAGGAGCAGAACAGTCATGGCCAGCGCGATCTGGACGACCTGACCGGCGAGGCGTTCCCAGACAACGGCTCGTACGCCCAGACCCGTGTCACCCACATCTCGACCGTGCCGTACGGCGCGCTCCACGTCACCGAGCACGCCTCCCGGCAGCGTCGTGTTCAGGAACTGCGACCGGTAGTAGGCCGAGACCGCCGCCCGCAGCGGCACCCCCGCGCCGAGACCCCGGGCGACGAGGCGCCACCTCCACGCACAGCACACCGTGGTCAGCCCGGTGATAGCGACGGCCGCCGCCAGCGACTGTCGGTCGACCATGCGAACGCCATCGAGGAACGGGCCGGTGCCCACTCTCCAGACCAGTACGCCCAGGATGGCCGCGGCAACCCCCGGACGCGCCCATCGCCAGAACGTTCGCCTCATCCGGCCACCTCCGTCAGGACGCGGGAGACCCGAGCCGAGGTTTCCGGCCAGCCGGGCAGCTCCACGCGGCGTTCCTGGGCAGCCTGCCGCAACCGCCGCCGTAGATCCGGGTCATCGAGCCAGCCGCGCACTGCCTCAGCGAAACTCCTGGGATCACCGGACGGAACCAGCAGGCCTGGCCTCGTTCCGTCGGCCCCATAGCCGAGCGCCTCCGGCAGGCCGCCGACGTCGGTCGCGATGACCGGGAGCCCACGTGCCAGCGCTTCGGTGACGACCATTCCGTACGTCTCGGCGCGGGAGGCCAGCACCAGCGCGTCTGCGGCGGCGTACTCGACGGCGAGGTCAGCACCCGTGAGCGGACCTGCAAACCGCACCCGGTCACCGATACCGCCTTCCTGGGCCTGCCGGCCGAGACGGTCGACGAAGCCCGGGTCGCGAGCCAGGGTGCCCACGCACACGAGCCGCCAGGACGGGTTCGTGAGCGTGGCCAGCGCCGCGAGCAACACGTCGTGTCCCTTTTCCGGCGTCACCGCCGCGACACTGAGCAACTCTCCCCCGGCCCCTGTCCCCAGTGACAGTGTCTCCGGTGCCAGGTCGGCGGTGTCGACACCGGGTTCCGCCACGTGGACACGGCACGTCCGCAACCCGTACCGGTCCAGCACCCAGCGGCGCGTCCAGCTGCTCGTCGTGATGACCGCCACCGCTGCCGACAGCACGGCGCATTCCTGGTGGTGTGTCGTGCCTGCCCGGTCCCCGAGCGGCATGTGCACGAGTACGACCAGACGCAGCCGGTGCGCCTCCGGGAGCAGGACGTCCGGAACGCTCGAGGCGACCAGGCCGTCGAGCAGCACGACGGCGCCGTCGGAGATCCCCGCCAGCACAGTGCCCAGGTCGGCACGCGCCGCCGTGTCCGGTCGGGGCCACGATCCGGGTACGGCGTGCTCGTGCACCGCCCATCCGAGCCCGGTGAGCCCGTCGCAGATGCGCCGGTCGTAGGTGTTGCCGCCACTGGGCCTCGCGGGATCATCGACGCCTTCCGGCACGACGACGTGCACGGAGCTCACAGCGGTCGCTCGTAGCTGGCCGAGGCGACGTGCGACTCCCGCAACGTGACGGCGATCCCGGCGAGTCCCCGGGCGCCGTCGCCGAGTGCACCGGCATGGACCCGCTCGGCGAGCCGATCGGCGACCGCCCGGGCCAGCGTTTCGGTGGTGGTGTTGACGCCGGCGAACGCCGCCTCGTCGTCGAGGTTGCGGTAGTTGAGCTCGCCGACCACGGCGTGCAGCTCCCCGGCCGCCCGCCCGATGTCGACCACGATGCCGTCGTCGTTGAGATCCGCCCTGCGGAACGTGGCGTCGATGACGTATGTCGCACCGTGCAGGCGCTGGGCAGGGCCGAAGACCTCGCCGTGGAAGCTGTGGGCAATCATCATGTGGTCGCGGACAGTCACGCTGAACATGGGCTCACCCCTCGCCGTACCTGATCGTGTGACAGAGCGCTGGGAGGCTACCGTCCGCCAGCCGGGGCATGATGTCCGGAAGCTCGTCGAAACGGGAGGAACCCGAGATCAGCGCGTTGAAGGCGGGGTCTCGGAGCAGCTCCAGAGCGAGCTCCATCCGATCGGCGGCAGTACGGCGACCGCGGCGGGCCGGAGCCACCATGCCGACCTGGCTGGAGCGGATGCCGAGTCGGCCGGAATGGAAGGCCCCTCCGAGTGACAGGCTGACCTCCTCATCGCCGTACCAGCTGAGATCGACGACGCTGCCCTCCGGGGCGAGCAGGTCCAGCGAGTGCTGGAGACCGGCGGAGGTCGCACTGGTGTGGAAGACGAGATCCCGGCCCTTGGCGGCGTCGGGAGGCAACGCGAAGTCGACTCCGAGTGCGGCCGCGACCTGCTCGCGGCCGGCGTCGATGTCGACGAGCGTCACGTCCACGCCGGGAAAGCCGCTGAGGAGTCGGGCAACGCAACAGCCGACCATGCCGGCGCCGACGACCGTGATCCGGTCACCGAGGAGCGGCGCGGCATCCCAGAGTGCGTTGACGGCCGTTTCGACCGCGCCGGCGAGGACCGCGCGCGACGGCGGGACGTCGTCGGGCACGACCGTGACGGCGTGGGCCGGAACGACGTAGGCGGTCTGGTGGGGGTGGAGGCAGAAGACGGTGCGACCGCGCAGCTCCGACGGACCACGCTCGATCACGCCCACGCTGAGATAGCCGTACTTCACCGGTCCCGGAAAGTCGCCCTCCTGGAACGGCGCCCGCATCGCGGCGTACTGGCTCGCCGGAACGCCACCGCGGAACACCAGGGCCTCGGTGCCTCGGCTCACCCCCGAACGCAGGGTGCGCACCATCACCTCGCCAGGACCCGGCTCGCACACGGTGAGCGGCCGGATCTCGCCCACGCCGGGTTCGCGCAACCAGAACGCGAGCGCGTCACGCGACACCGGCCTCACCCCCATCCCGGCCCGAAGTGAACCGGAGCATCGCGTTCGTCGTGTTAACGCCGTACCCACAAGAACACGGAGGCACGGTGCGTGCGGTTCAACCCGGCCCAATGATCGGGCTGATCTCCCAGTTCGCGCTGCTCGGCGCGCTCGCCGGCACCGTCGGCCTTGGCGGCCCGGGTTGGGCTGTAGGCATCGCGAGCGGTGTGATCACCAACGTGGCCCTGGCCCGTGGCCTCGCACGTCACGGAGCAGCCGGGCTCGGGCCTGCTGACCGCGTGACCCTGACCAGAGCCACTCTCGTCTGTGGCGTGGCCGCACTGACCGCGGACTCGTTCAGCCGACCCACACCGGTGTCTACGCTGGTGGCGCTGACCGTCGTCGCGCTCGTCCTCGACGCGGTCGACGGCTGGGTGGCTCGACGCACGAAAACGGCATCGCCCCTCGGGGCGCGCTCCGACATGGAGGTCGACGCGTTTCTGATCCTCGTCCTCAGCGTGTACGTCGCCCGCTCGACCGGCACCTGGGTTCTCGCGATCGGCGCCGCTCGCTACGCGTTCGTCGTCGTCCGCCGGCTGCTGCCGTGGATGCGAGGGACGGTGCCGCCGCGTCAGTGGTGCAAGGTGGTCGCGGCCACCCAAGGCGTGGTGCTCACCGTCGTGGCGGCCGATATCTTGCCCCGTCACTGGGAGTACGCCGCCCTCGCCGCGGCGCTGGCCCTGCTCGCCGAGTCGTTCGGACGCGAGGTGTGGTGGCTGTGGAGCGACCGGCCGGTCGAACCCGTGGTGTGGCCGGAGCCTCACGGACTGGCTGTCGTGGAGGTCCGCGATGGGTGAAACACGCGGTGTCTCGGACAACACCAGCCGGACACGTGAGGTCGCTGCCGCGGTGCTCACCGGCCTCGCTGTGCTTCTCGTCTGGTTCGGCCTGACCGCTCCGGACCGGATCAGTGGGCTGACCCCGAGCGCGTTCGTCCGGATCCCGATCGAGGCGCTGGTCTTCGTCGCCCTCGTGCTCGTCCTGCCGACGCGGGCCCGAGGAGTGGCCGCGATCGCCTTCGGTCTGCTGCTCGGACTCCTGACGATCCTCAAGATCCTCGACATGGGGTTCTTCGAGGCGCTCAACCGGCCGTTCGACTCGGTGATTGACTGGACGTACCTCGGCTCCACCGTCGACCTCCTCAACGACTCCCTCGGGCGGACCACCGCGCTGGTTGTGATGGTGGCAGCGGCCGTTCTGTTCATAGCTCTGCTCGTCCTCATGCCTTTGGCGCTCCTCCGGATCACGAGGACCGTCTCCCGGCACCGTTCCGGCACGTTCCGGGTCGTCGCCGCCCTCGCGATCGTCTGGCTCATGTTGGCGGTCCTCGGCGTGCACGTCGATGACGGTGCTGCAGTCGCGTCCACCAGCACGGTCCAGTACGCCTACGGCCAGGTGAGCCGGATCCCCTCCGAGATCAGGGACCAGCGCGAGTTCACGGAGGCCGCAGCTCACGACCCCCTGCATGACAGGCCCGGAAACGAGCTGCTGACCGGTCTGCGCGGCAAGGACGTCCTGTTCGTCTTCGTCGAAAGCTATGGGCGGGTCGCCGTCCAGGACTCCAGCTTCTCCCCCGGGGTCGACGCGGTGCTGGATGACGGCACCCGCACGCTGCACGCGGCCGGGTTCTCGGCCAGGAGTGCGTTCCTCACCTCGCCCGCGTTCGGAGCGATCAGCTGGCTGGCGCACGCGACCCTGCAATCCGGTCTGTGGGTCGAGAGCCAGCAGCGCTACGACGCCCTCATGACGAGCGACCGCGGCACGCTGAGCAAGGCGTTCAAACGTGCGGGCTGGCGGACGGTCGGCGACTCCCCCGCCAACACCCGCGACTGGCCGCAGGGGGATTTCTACGAGTACGACAAGCTCTACGACTCCCGCAACGTCGGGTATGCGGGGCCGAGGTTCGGGTACCCGACAATGCCTGACCAGTACACGCTGGACGCGTTCCACCGACTTGAGCTCAGCCGGCGGCAGCGCAGTCCGGTGATGGCGGAGATCGACCTCATCTCGAGCCATGCGCCGTGGTCAAGGACACCCCACATGATCGACCAGAGGCGGATCGGCGACGGCTCGGTCTTCGACGGAATGCCGGAACAGGCGCCGTCGGAGAAAGTCGTCTGGCGTTCACCGAAGAGCGTTCGGGCTGCCTATGCGGAGTCCATCGAGTACTCCCTGAGCGCCCTGATCGCCTTCGTGACGACGTACGGCGACAAGGACCTGGTGGTGGTCGCCCTCGGCGACCACCAGCCGGCCACGATCGTCTCCGGAGAGGATGCCAGCCACGACGTGCCGATCACGGTCATCGCCAGCGACCCGCGCGTCATGGACCGGATCTCCGGATGGGACTGGCAGGCGGGCCTGAGGCCTCACCCGGACGCCCCGGTCTGGCGGATGGACGCCTTCCGCGATCACTTCCTCGCTGCCTACGGTCCATGACTGCCGGCGCGGGGATGGTCACAATGAACCTTTCGGGCTGCCCTGCGTTTCATGGGTAGGACGGTGTCATTTGTAGGAGGTTCGATGCCCGGAAGCCAGGTCGCCCTCATGCAGCGGCTGCACGACGAGCATGCTGCCGCGCTCTGGACCTACTGCGTGCGCCTGACCGGTGATGACCGGGCGCGCGCCGAGGACGTCGTACAGGAGACCCTGCTTCGGGCCTGGCGACGCATCTCGGTGCTCGAGGAGTCCCAGGGGTCGGTCCGGGCCTGGTTGTTCAAGGTCGCGCGCAACATCGTGATCGACGAATGGCGCACCAAGCGCTCCCAGAAGGAGTTCGCGGTCGCCGAAGTCCCCGACGTGGAAGGTCAGAGCGACCGCACCGAGCAGCTGCTGCAGTCCTGGATGGTCGCCGAGGCGGTCACGACGCTGTCGCCGGAGCATCGTGCGGTGCTGGTCGAGTGCTACTACCGAGGCGTCTCGGTGGCGGAGGCCGCCCGGCACCTGGGCGTTCCGGAGGGCACCGTGAAGTCCCGCACCCACTACGCGCTGCGGGCACTCCGGCTGGCGCTGGAGGAGATGGGGGTCGGGGCATGACCTGCGACTTCGCCCATGACGCCGGCTCGTACGTCCTGGGTGCCTTGTCCCCGGCCGAACGCCAGACGTTCGAGGAGCACCTGGGTGGGTGCGCCGAGTGCTCGAGGTCTGTCCGTGAGCTCGCCGGACTGCCGGGCCTGCTCGCACGAGTCGACCCCGACGTGCTCTCGTCGCCACCTGTCGGGGACCCGGTCCCGGACACCCTCATGCCGGCCCTCGTCCAGCACGTACGGCGCACCCAGCGGCGTCGCATGTTCGCAACCGCGGGGGTGGCTGCGGCTGCCGCCCTGGCCGCCTGCCTGGGGTCGCTGGTGGTCACTGGCGCTTTCGACGATGCGACCACCCCGGCTGCCGTGCGACCGAGCACAACGCCTGCTCCCGACAGCCAGACCATGGTCTCGGTCGGGCATGCTCCGGTGCAGGGAAGTCTGGCCTTCACGAGCGTGCTCTGGGGCACCCGGCTCGACCTGACCTGTAGCTACTCCGGCGGCGGTGAGTACGGAACGCCCCCGGCTCAGACGTACGTCATGTTCATCCGGACTCGTGACGGGCGGGTGGAGCAGGTCGCCACCTGGCGCGGGCTTCCGGGAAGGACCATGCGACTCGCGGCGGCAACCGCAGTCAGCCCTGCGGACATCACCTCAGTGGAGGTGCGCACGACGGGGGGAAAGCCGGTGCTGAAGCTGACGGCCTGACAGGGCGGGCGACGTAGTACGCAGCATGGTTCTCGTGGTCGCGCCGGGGCGTGACGTGGATGTGAAACGCAGAGTTGCAGTTCCGGGGGTGCTCAGAATCGGGATGTGAAACCGCGCGTTGCACATCCCGTTTGGGGGGTACTCGGGAACTGCAACTCTGCTTTTCACAACCTCGATGGGCGTCGATCCGGCTCACCCCTCTTTGTCGTAGCGGAGCGAGTGGCGCAGGTGCAGCACGCCGCTCGACAGAGCTTGCTGGACTCGAGCTTGAGCGGCACCGTGCCGGTGTCCTCGAAGAGGCGCAGCCGGACATGCCGATGCCGCCGTCGATCGAGTCCTTGAGGGCCCGAACCGCTGCGACGTGGTCCTCGGTGATCGCTGTCGGGTTGTTCCAGACCTCACCCTCGAGCGGGCGGTGCGTGACGACGTACTTTGGCAAATTTCCGAAGCCGTTCCTGCCGCGTCGGCCGGGCGGTGGCCACCAGCCCGGACGCGGTGCACGCGAGCGCCACGACGGGCTCTGACCACCCAGCGGCCCAGGCCGTGTCTCACGGTTGGAACCGTCCGAGCTGGTAGGCGCGGCTGATGGTGGCGACCAGGTCGAGGACCGCGTCCTCGTTCGGTGCGAACGGGCCAGGTCGGAAATGCGGGCTGGCGAGCCCGCGCTGCACCGACTCGCACGCAGCCCAGTCCTGCTTGTTGGTCAGGTCCCAGAACTCGACGGCGCCGCGTGCGTCGGGTGCAGTCCCGTCGGGGCCCGGCGTCACCAGCCAGGAGCACTCGATCCACGTGCGACCGGGGGCCAGGGGCAGCAACCGGTGCGCCATCACGTAGTCGGGATGTGCCGAGACCAGCAGGTTCGGAAGCACCTGTACGTACTCCACTCGCGCCGGGTCCACACCCGGGAGGGGGGTGGCGGCCAGCTCCCCCGTCATCGACATCGTTGCCATGCCGCCGCGCAGGTTCATCGAACCTCCCACCCAGGCTCCGGGCAGGTGATAGTTGTCACCCGAGTCCGGCGGAGTGAGCTGGCACAGCTCCGGGTGGATCAACGGGCAGTGGTAGCACTCGTGGTAGTTCTCGGCGACCACCTTCCAGTTCGCGGCCACCTCGTAGGCATGCCGGTCCGCGAGGACGAGCGTCCCGCAGGCGTACGGCGAGACCAGGCCGGCCAGGTCTCCGAGGTGCTCTGCTAACGACGGCACGAGCTCACTGCCCAATGCGTGCAGGGCGTGATCGAACACCCACCCCTCCCACACCCGCACCGGCAGCTCCACGAGACCGTCGTCGTCGAACTCGAAGCTCTCGTCGTCGCGGAAGCCCTTGGCCCCCGTTCAGCGCACCCGCGAGGTCATAGGTCCAGGCGTGGTACGGGCAGGTGATGCCGCGGCGCTGGGACATGTCGCCGACGGCGAGCAGTTCGTGGCCTCGGTGCCGACACGTGTTCGCGAACATCCGCAGGGACGGACCGTCCTGGACCAGGAGAGCCGCGATGTCGCCGACGACGACGGCGCGCTGCGTGACCGACCTCGCCCCGGAGGCGGCCGGGAACAGGTCGAGCAGGCGACCCAGGCATGTCCAGCTGCCCGCGAAGAGGTGCCGCTGCTCCCACGACAGCACCTCCGTGGAGGTGTAGGCCTCGCCGGGCAGCATGCGTTCCGGCTCCCCGTCGCGTCCTGCCACCGCCCGTCGAACGATGTCGAGCGGGTCGACGTACGTCTCGGTCATGGGCCTACCTCCTGCCGTCGGGGCTTCTATGCTGCGCGTCATGGGAAATCGCCGGTGACGCGTCGTGATCGCCGTGCGGTGGAGGTACGGCGCGAGGAGATCCTGGTCGCGACCACCGACCTCCTCGACCGCATCGGGCTGGCGTCGATCCGGGTGGCGGACGTCGCAAAGGACCTCGGCGTGAGCACCGCCCTTGTCTTCTACCACTTCGGCACAAAGGACACTCTCGTCGCGGAAGCGTTCGCCCACGCCGTAGATCGCGACCTTCGCCGGCTCGACCAGGCCACCGCGAAGGGCTCCGACCCGATGGACCGTCTGCGCCGGGTGCTGCGGCTCTACGGGCCAACTGGCCAGGCGACCGGTTGGCGGGTGTGGATCGACGCGTGGGCACTCGCGCAGCGCGAGCCGTTGATCCGCCGGGTGCTGCGCCGCCTGGACCAACGCTGGTCCGCGGCGCTCCTGAAGGTCATCGAGGATGGGGTCGCCGAGGGCACCTTCACCTGCTCCGACGCGGAAGCCGCCGTGGCCAGGATCTCGGCGCTCCTCGACGGGCTGTCGGTCGCGACCCTGGTGTATCGGACGGTCACCCGCGCCCAGCTTCGGCATTGGGTCGCCGGCGCGGTGGCCGGCGAGCTTGGGCTCGACGCCGAGGCCCTGGTCTGAGCGGGTCCACACGAGAGTCGTCACTTCACACGAGGGGGTCACGTCGGTCGTCGTACGCCCCTCGACCACGAGGTCCGCGAGCAGTCGACCGAACGTCGGCGCGAACTTGAACCCGTGCGCTGCGCCCAAGCCGACGACGACCGACTCGTGCCCCGGCACCGGGGAGATGACGAAGTCACGGTCCGGAGTCAGGGTGTACTGACAGCGCAGCGAGCGGACCGACGCACCACTACCGGGCAGCACCCGTCGCATGTGCTCGGCGAGCCGTGACTGCATCTGTTCGTCGAATTCCGACCCGCGCTGCTCCGGGTCGACCACCGGGTCGTCCATCCAGATCCACAGCGGCAGCCGTACGTCGTTGACCCATGCGTCGGCGCAGACCACCAGCCCTCGCAGTGCAGCAATCCGTCCGGGGTCTCCGACTCCCCTACGATGTCCACAACCACCACGCGAGAGCACGTCGCCAGGCCGAGGTCGTCGAGCCGGCCAACGCAGAACCACTGACCGAACAGCACGGTCTCCCGCTCCGCGAGCCAGGTCTGCTGGTCGACGTACATCTCCCGCGGCAGTGCCGCCTGCAGGGCGTCCTGTGCCATGGAGCCTCCCTATTCGTTCGATCCTTACTGACTCCTGAGTCAGTAAGCAGCATCGCACGTGCAACGCGACGTCGCTAGGTGGTTGGTGCCGAACAGGCCCCTGGGGAGCCGGGACACGCTCCGAGTGAGCGCTAGGTGCGGCTCAGGGTGGTTCGCCGTTG
>Ga0075530_1000317_pt1 | contig 22633 bp, 22 predicted proteins | sample NGEPerD_2_FD_75101 | JGI IMG/M metagenome (GOLD analysis project Ga0075530, IMG submission 75101) | Arctic peat soil microbial communities from the Barrow Environmental Observatory site, Barrow, Alaska, USA - NGEE PermafrostL1-D | ecosystem: Environmental > Terrestrial > Soil > Wetlands > Peat ... | reverse complement strand
TCATCGTCGTAATAATCTTCATCATAATATAGATAAGTCTGCTCTGCCCAGAAAGAAATTACTGTCAGGACCAATATTATGATAAATAATCTTTTGAAAAAGTATTTTGGTATTTTCATTTTGGTTAGTTGAATTATTTATAAAAAGATAATACTAACATCTATTCTAGATTCTGACCGTATTTATTTGCACCTAAGTCGCTATCAGTTGTAAATAAAATTAACATCCATATGAAACCAATCAATGGGATCAAGCTAGCAAGAAGTATCCAACCGTTTTTTCCAATATCATGCAATCTTCTCACTGACACAGCCCAAAAAGGAATGAGCATAATAAATAAATATATAGTGTATAGAATACCATCTTCATCACCAATAATAGATCCAAGGATGAAAACTAACGCAGCTATGATAATATTGTATAATACAAAATACCAATATTCTGCTTTAGTTGATCGTCCACTAAAATCACTATATTTACTTAGAGCTTGTTTGTAATAGTCAAACGATCCTTGCTCCTCGGAATATTCCTTGTTCCTATGGTCCACCTGATCATTGTTCTGTCTATTTCCTGCATTATTCCCACAACTACCACAAAAAGTATCGCTTGCTGATAATTTGTTTCCACACTTCGCACAGTGATCATTTCGTTTTGTTATTGCACTTCCACAACCGCCACAAAATTTAGCGTTTTCGGATAAGGCTGCATTACAATTTTGACATTTAGGCATAGTTTTAATTTTAGTTAGTTAGAAAAAATTAGATCACTTTGTCGCTAAGTATCGAACATGTTATCAAATATTTATTCTGAAATACAAACTTACTTGTCTGTGGGTTCAATTGACCAAATATATAAAAAGAAAAAAAGTATGATAGCTCCACCAACTGCCACAAGTTCATTTTCGGAAAATATTCCAAAAATAACAGATAGAAGAGAAGTCCAGACCAAAGCACCAACAATAGTATGTTGATTTGTATTACGAGACCTATAGTCAATTCCTGAACCACAACCAATACAGAATTTATCACCTTCAGGAAACTCTGCGTTACAATTTTGGCATTTGCTCATATTATTTTAAGTTAGCTATTTATAAATAATGGTTATTCTACAAGATTGCGATATCTATTGATAACAGCTGAGTCGGATAAAGGCACGGCTGAGTCGGATAAAGGCTCATTTACAGATGCAATAACAATACTAGCCGTAATGCCAGGTTTTAATCGTCTTTTCTTATATTTATCGATATCCAATAATGATTCGTACACCTCAAACTTTTCTGAGTATCCAATAGTTTTGCCAGAATAAATAACAACATCTTTTAATTTAAGATTTACTTCTTGCATTATATTGTCGCCTTTTTTTAATAAAACTTTTATTTCTATATTTTTAGCAGAACACTCAGATGAATTATTTTTTAGAATTCCATAAACTCTCATCTCATCAGAATTAAATTTAATATCATTATTATCAAAAGTAGACAAATCATAAAGTCGATATTCTTTTTCCAAAAAGATTAAATTATTTTTTCTATCACATTCGTCTACTGCGACAGGTTCCTTGATTTTTGTTTCAGTGTTTTCAATAATTTCTTTAGGTTTTTCTATTTTTTTTGGCAACGTCGTTTCTATCTGTCTGGTTGTTTCTGTTGCTTGTTGCACTCCTGTCAACTGTATTTCACTTTTTTTTAGAGTCGAAGTCGACGGTTGTATTTTAACAAATATTGCAGTTATAATAATCAACAAGAAAATAAAGAAAATGAATCCTAGTATTTCAAGTTTTGTATTTTGGGACTTTTGATATGCCATATATTTGAGTTAGAATTAAAACTTGATATCATCAATTGATAATTCATCGTTATATTCATTCAGCGAATCTGTTTCTAGTGGCTCAGCTTCAATTTTTTTTCTAATAAATACATTAAATGACGAAAACTTTTCAGATTCTTCTTTCATTTTTGATAAATTTTCAGGACCAGAATGATCTTCGAGATAGATATCGACCCTATCATGAAGCTCTATCGGTAATGGTCTATCCTGACTCGAATAATATTCTTTATCGCCCGTCGTCATGGATAACAAAGCTGGTTCCTCTTCAGCATATGTTGAGAAAGTTTTTTTTATTTTCTCCAAAGTTTTCTCAGGTGCAAGCCCCTTATTGCAAAAATCAGCAAACGCCATTCTTCTGAAACCGCGATCTGTTCCTTTTATTAAAATTCTATCGAGTGGAGATAAATTCCACCACCAGTAAATATCTTCATCGGTTGCTCCCTCTGATTTAGCCCATTTAATATGTTGAACAAGATAAGGAATTTTATCGACTGAAGAAAAGGGCCATCCTTCCGGCCATCCGATAGTTTCGAAAGTTTGTTGCAATTCCCAGTCTTTGGATAACTCCGCAACAAATTCACTCTCTGGATAATATTCTTTTACTCCTTTTGGTAGAGTGTCATAGTCACGTAAATACTTTGCCATTCTCATATTCTGTTTTATGTTGTTAAACAATCCCATAAATTTAATGTTAAAAATAAAACAATCTATGCTCGGTCTAAATCGAGTATATGAAATAGCCGATATTTTATATACAGTAAACTGACAACTTTATGTACCATATTGTTTCAAAGCTTCCACCTCAGTCTTCAAAACTATTACACGAAAAAGCTGAGGATTAAAATTACTTTTCTTGCATTTTATACAATCAAGAACTTGAGTACCAAGAAGAACGATCTCTTGTTCGTAGTCTGCATTCACTAGATGAGGTGGATTCTTGTCCGTAGCTAATAAATCCATAACAGAAATGAGAGAGTCGTAATCATGCATTTCTATTCCAAAAATAATTTTAAGATCTGCAAATAACTTTTTTTGATTAAACCCCTTCACCGCTTCTTTCATGTTGCCTCTTGAATAGCAGGCAACTCTCCATGTAGCAATAAATCTATTTAATTCTCTGACATTGTCTATATTTAATTTTCCGATTTCGTGATTAAACAAATTATATTTCGGATTGAATAGCTCAGATATTAGATTATATGAAAAGTTAAATATAAATATAACAAACTCACTCTCTTCTGAAGAATCAAGGTTTTCTAGTTTATTACGCTTTTCAGAAAATAAAGTTTTCATTATTTTATTCATTCTATAATTTCTTCCGCTAATAGCATCAAACAATCCCATAAATTTAATGTTAAAAATAAAATATTTATAATGTACGATTTACTATCTAGAAATTTGCCAATCAAAACCTGTTGTTAATCTATTCTAGATTTAAACCTTTTATATATGACTCTCTGTCGAAAAGATTGATTTCATAAATTGAATCTGGATCAAAACCTAATCTTTCCAGGACCGAATTATTTTTTATCAATCTCTTCTGTCCTGAATCCCCTTGCGGATATAGTTTGTAGATCTTATTATCGCCTACTGCTCGAACCAATTCGGAAGTTGTATATAAATCCAATACATCCTTGCTCACTTTCTGAATATCTTCCCATCTTAAATGACCATAGTTATTGAATACGGATGGACTTAATATGAGTCTTTTGAATTGTTTTGTTCCTACGTATTTGACTATATATACATCGGGATCTCCATTGTCAGCTTGAATAATAGCACCCTCTTTTATAATCGATTCATTAACACTAGATTCTTCATCTCCGCCACTTGGACTGATGTCGCTTGCACTCTCAGTATTTGAAGGTATTATTGCTTCAATCTTAATACACGATGATTGATTTGAATTCCACTCATAATCAGTTTTACAATCACAGATTAAACCACCATTTTCATTTTTAGTGCCATCCCAGTTGCTATTTAGACCATAGCTATCCTGGCATATCTGATCATTTGTTTTTGCTGGGATAATTGGCGCGGTAATACAACCTGTTCCTTGAGAGTTCCATACATAACCAGTTTTGCAATCGCAAATTCGACTATTATCAGTGTAATCAAATTTTAGATATTTAGTATTTGGACCAAATTTATTTTGACAGCTTTTTGTATAAGTAATACAATCCCCTTCACTATTTTTTGTATACCCACTATCACAAATGCAATCCCTACTATTTTCATCCCAGTGACGATTTCCATCAAGTAAACAAAGAGCTTCCGCCATAGTATCGTCTGGTATATCGCTCTTCATACAACTTCCATTAAAATATACAGAACCGGTAGAGCAGGTTGTTCCTCTCTGTATTTCTTGTCTTTCTAGGCAGTATTCCGTTTGACTTAAACAAGAGGCTTCTGTATATGGATTGCTAGTATCTTTGTATGCACAAGGGTAACAATTATAATATGCACTTACACCATACTGACTTTTTAATCTTTGACTCGTATCTCTATTTGGAGTACCTGACATTGATTGTAAGTACATCGTATAAGCAGACGACACTGATGGAACAATTAGAAACGATACGATTGCTAATAATGCGATAAATTTTTTCATAGTTTTGATATTAAAAATAAAGTATTTACAATTTATAGTCTCTAGTATTTTTCCAATCAAAAAAGGCTCCCCGTTCTGGCGACACCCTTGCGGGCATCCAACATCCTTTCGAATGCTGACGATACAATCAATACCAGACGGAAAGCCGTCTTTATGATCGTATCGTTTTTAAGCCATGCCTCAGATATAGGATCTGAAGTTTAGGCCTATTCTTATTCAGTTGTACTTTTATAATACTACTTAACAATTTATTAGTAAAGGAAGAAAAAAAGTAGTTGTATCAATCACAATACAACTACTTTCCTATTAAGCTCTTTTCTTTATCTCTCTGTATAGCTCCATCCGTAATTGCCAAGCATCATTTCTTGTTAATCCATCATTGGCGAAATATGGACAGAGATGCTTTTTCAAACAGTAATATTCTAGCAGATTGATAAATGGAAATCTTAGCTCAATTTCTTTGAGACTGATTTTCTTGATTTCTTTTCGGCTTGCTTCATCTTCCTCAATCAGTTTTCTTATTCTAAATGCTTCTTCAATATTATTATCATATCCGTCTTTTGAATCGAAATGTATAAATATTAGACCTGGCAATACTGTTATCAATAATGCAATAATTGTTGTTAACATGGCAGTAGAATTAAAAAAATAGAATCGAGCACGCAGACCCGATTCTATTTCCATTAGTTGATTAGCTTTCAAGATATTCTTTGATCATAGAGCTAGCCTCGAATTTATCTAGACTATCAAGTATGTTAAGTCTCTCGTCTCTTTCATCTTCGTCATATACTTTTTCTGTAATAAGAGAAATAAGGAGATCCTTTTGTTTTTCAGTGATTTCGTGTTCTCGTTTAGGGGCTTCCTCGTATTGAATAGCGGGAGTAGTTTCATTTACTAGATCATCGCCCCACTGCTCATATTTGTTCATTTCACTTTGTGTCTCGGGACCGTGTATTTGTTCGGGATTCATGTCTTCTAGGTCTTGGGTGAAAATATCCGACAATCCAGTTGCACGAATCACAGCATCGACATAAGCTCTTTTTTGAGTCATCTTTATTGCTTTATTAGGGTCATTCTGATTACGCTCAATTGTGTCTGAACCTCGACCTTGACCGACAACGATGCCGAACCTTGTTAGAGTACATATATAAGCGATTAAGCCTTTTACATTGCCTAACATATCCAATGACTCATTATCCCTTTTGAATGTGGCTGTAAGATTATAAATCGAGGCTAGTTTCTCAGATCCTCCTTTGGCCAAACTCTTTCTGTCTTTGATAATGTAATAATCTTGCCCTTCTTGTAGCTTGGGCAATACTTGTGAGATGAAATAACTTCTCTTCTCTAGGAGCTCATCAACTCCTAGCTTGAACTGTTTCAGGCTCACGTTCTCTTGAGTCTGAACGGGAGTCATTACGCTTTGAGTTTCCATAAAATTATTAGTTATTTATTTATTGGCTCAACCTGAAGTTTGTAAAAAAGATTTACAGTTCGAGGGTAGCACTTTCCAGTCTCCCCTGTTTCGTTTTCGACTTTTACATAGGTGACGGACTTGATTGCCTTCTCTCCTTTTTTGACTCGAAAGTTATTTGCTATCCATTGTTTATAGGTCATACAATTTTTGTATGGGTCATAGTTCTTCGCTTCCTTCTTTCCGAATCTCTCTGCAATTTGTTCAGCAACCATCTTGTAAGTTGCTTCAGAGCCACTGTAATTGCTCAGGACCTCTTGCGGTTTGATTTCTTTTACTTTGTTCATGTGTTTATAATTAGAAATAAAAAAACAGATAGAGTAATCTATCTGTTATGTAGCTTCTTCATCAAGCGTTGTGATGACAATCTTTCCCGCTTGATAGTCTACTTTGACCTTCTCACCAAGATGAAAGCCAAGATCTGCAAGGAACAATCCCTGTAAGAAAATGCAAGGGACAGGACCCAGTTTACAATGTGAGCGGTAGCTGATTGTCTTTGTTTTTTGCATAGTGTGAGTTTAGTTGATAAATATATAAAAAAATACACTGCTAGGCAGTGCTATTATTGGTAGATTAGTTCGTGAGAGCAATTTAGAAGCAAGCAGAATCGAGGGCTGTTCACTTAAGCGTCGATAAAGCATAACGGCTGAGAACAGAAATGTTGCTTTTTGTCTCACCTCGAAATATTTAATACTGTTTGCTTCTAGATTTCGAGAAAGTGGTATTTTTAGTCTCTTGGTTTGTAGTTAGTATAGAGCTTCAAAAGTAGAGTAGAGGTACTTTGTATCAAAACGATAGAGTAAGATTTGAGACAAAGGGCAAATGAGAAAATATTGGCAAAAAAGGGTATATGTGAAATGGGGTTGGGGCGGTCTTTGCAAATAGAGGCCCCATATTCAATAAACATTACTGAATAAGGACGTTAGCCCCTGCCCTGCTCTTTTTTGAAACTCTTCTATACAGGAAATTCATCGACCAAAAATATTTTTCAAAATTTTTGAGAAGTGCTTGATATATAGAGAGTATTATATTGAATGTTATTCATAATAAAGACCGTTATAATACATTATATATTGTGCGTGCTGTAAATGTTCGTTAGGACCTTTGAAATGTACGGTTTGACTACGGACATTGTTGCTTGTTGTGTAACCGATTTTTCGGTGTTTCGTTTCGAGATTGGCTTGCAGTCCTTGATAATATTTAGCATTGGAGTAGAATGTAGGTATAAATGATAATATATAAAATTATGAGCAAATTACTCAGTGGCAATGTAATATCACAGAAGTTTATCCTTAAAGAGGTTATAATATTTTTGCTTAACGAAAGAATTGCCGTGCTCGGGGATAGCGGGGTTTCTTTTACGGTTGCAAAATTGAAAAAGTTTATTTATAAAACTAAAAATATTTCTACAACCAACAAAAAATTATGCAGTATTGTTAAATCTCTAGAAACTTTTAAAAAAAGAGATGAGGATGGTAATGAAATTGAGCCAAGAAAACAATTATTGAAATATGCTTTTCAAAATAAAAAAATAAAAATAACAAATTGTTCAACAGGCGATCTGCGTAATATATTAAGATATATTATCATATCTATATATTTGAAAAAAAGACCATCAGAATACAAGAATAGAAGTTTATACTCGCTAACTCACGACGGAAAACTTGAATTCCTTGACGAATATTCAGATAGACCCCTTGGAATGAAAGAAAAAGCTATTTTTAGCTTTCTAAGAAGAAACTTTCGAAAAAAATGTAACTACAAAGATATATTTGACGACGCAAATAAAGCACGACGAGGATCAAATAGAGATTTAAATATTAAAAATAATACTGAACCAAAGAAGAGAACCTATATAAACAATGGAATAAAAGATCTTAGAAAAAAGATTTTTGAAGTAAGCTCTAACGCCCATGCAATATCTACCAAAGAAGGAAGAGAATCAATATATATACTAAAATATTAAACTATACACGCAATAACCAAAATCAGCTGACATAGCCTTGTGAAAATGCAAATTTACAAGGCTATTTGCTTTAAATAAGCCACAAGGCTATTCGAATTCCGACAAAAAATAAAATATTGGAGTTTTCAAGAACCGCTATGTTATGCGGTTTTTTTATTGGCTTCAGCGCTCTTGACAAATATTCTGTATACCTCTATATACCCACAACAATACTTTAACAAATATAATCTATGAACATCGCAAAAGAAAAAATTAAAGAACTTCGAGAACTCTATAAAATTGAATTCGGAAAGGAAATAACATTTGAGCAAGCCAGTGAGCTGGGCTCTGCTTTGATTTCAATATATTTCATTTTTTATGATCCATAGTTACATTTGAGACTCTACTTTATCAACTAAAATTAATTATATGGAGTACCCTATAACAATAACAATTGAGGAATACCTAATTAGAAACGGCATATCATACAGACCATCAAATGGAGAATTAATTACAACCTGCGTGTTCTGTGATAAAAAAAATCACTTATACTTTAATACTGAAACTACGCAGTATGACTGCAAGGTTTGTGGAGAAAAAGGAAATATCTTTACACTTGCAAAATTCTTTGGTGATGATATCAAAGACATTATAATCAATAATAACAATAACAATAATACTATGACAACTAAAGAAACACCAATGACCATAAGCGAAGAAAAGGTTGTTGAATACAACAAAGCTTTACCTGGTAAAATTAGGGAGTATTTGAACAATAGAGGTATCACCGATGAGATTATAGAGAAAAATATGCTCGGTTGGGGTAGCTTTTATAGTAAAGGATGGATCACTATTCCAGTATATGACGAGTTTGAAAATTGTAAATATTTCAAACTACGCGCGAATCCCCTTCTTAAGAATACTGGACCGAGATATTTGTACTCACACAAAGGATGTGAGACACTTCTCTATGGATTAAATTCAATCAAAGATAGCAAAGACATCGTTATTTGTGAAGGAGAATTTGACCAAATGATATTAGAATTGAATGGTATATCAGCAGTTTCCAATACCAGTGGAGCAGGAACATATAAAACAGAATGGAATTGTATTTTCACCGAATGTGAGAATATCTATATCTGTTTTGATAATGATGAACCAGGTCAAAAAGGGATGGAAAAAGTTTGCCAAGAGCTACTTAAACTGAATGGTCCAAAAATCTGGAAAATATTTCTTCCAGAAGAATTGGGTGACGGTGGAGATATTACAGATTATTTCTTAAGAGGATTTAAGCCTGAAGACCTGTTCGAGAAATATTCAAAGCCTCAAGAGGTAAATAATAGCGATAGTAAGAAGGAGATATCAAAACCTGCACAAGTAGTAGGCTTAGTTCTAGAAAGCGGTGCAACACTGTTTATCGACCAATTCAATGAGCCCCATATAGCTATAAACGGAAACGGATGTAAACTAGTTAAAGTTGATTCGACGGAATTTGACACATTTATTCATGGACTTTCATATAAAAACAGTATGAGCTTTGGAAGTGAAAGCATCAAAACAGCAAAAAAGATTCTCGAGTCAATGGCATTCGAAGATAATAATATTGTTAACCTGTCTGTAAGAGTCGCGAAAGATCTAAATAATAATATTTGGTATGATCTCGGCGAAAAAGCTGTAAAAATCAACAAAGACAGTTGGGAAGTGTCAAACGAGTCACCTATTTTATTTAGAAGATTTAGACATCAGCAGTCTCAAGTGATTCCAATTGCAGGTGGGTCTATTGATGATATTCTAAAATTTATCAATGTCAAAAACGAAATGGATAGAATATTATTAAAAGTGTACCTTGTGACCTGTTTCATTCCAGGATTTCCGCATCCAGTTCTGGTTGTGTTTGGAGAGCACGGCTCAGCAAAAAGTTCGACATTCAGGATTCTGAAAAGCACTGTCGATCCTTCAGACCTATTGACACTAGCACCGATTAAAGATCGAGTTCAATTTGTTCAAACAGTTTCGCATCACTGGATGGCTCTCTTTGACAATCTGTCTGGGCTATCAAGTGATTTGTCAGACGATTTATGTCGTGCATGTACTGGTGAAGGTTTTTCTAAGAGAAAACTGTATTCAGACGATGATGATTATGTTTACAATATGCAACATTGTATTGGAATTAACGGCATCTCAAATGTAATTAGTAAGGCGGATTTACTTGATAGGTCTCTTTTAATTGAGCTCGGAAGCATATCAAGTGATGCCAGAAGAAGTGAAGAAAAATTAAAGAATGAGTTTAATCTTATTAAGCCTCAAATTGTCGGGAGTTGTTTTGACATTCTCTCAAAAGCAATGAAAATTAAGCCGAGCATTGAAGTTCCTAACCTTCCACGAATGGCAGACTTTACTCAATGGGGTTATGCGATTACAGAAGCAATGGGAATTAGAGGAGAAGTATTTATGAATGCATACAGAAATAATATTGAGAAGCAGAACGAAGAAGCAATAGATTCCAGTCCAATCGGTCTTGCAATTATTCAATTACTCAATAATGAAAACGGAAGGATACATGCAGAACCGTCATGGATATTAGAGCATATAAACGATATAGCTGATAAACATCGAATCGATCGAAGTCGAGATTATTCTTGGCCGAAAAATGAAAGATTTCTCTGGAAAAAATTATTAGAAATATCACCGAACTTGAAAGCACAGGGTATTAGAATACAAAAAGGGAGAGATGCAAAAAGATTTATCCTAATTGAAGATACAACAAGAAACAATCCCGTCCAAGAAATCGAAAATGATGATGATGTCCCGTCATTGCCGTCATCGATATTTGGAAACTAGAATGTTAACAAACAATCAAAAATAAGCTATAATGTATGTACTGATCCAATTTAATAGAATACCAAAGATATTATCTATTTGTCGCTCAAGATGGGCGGTTCTGCCGACAAAAATACTTCTTTGGTATTTAAGTTGGGTCAGTCAGGACCGTCCTTTTTGAATAAATAATAAATAAAAATATGAATAAACCACAACAAAAACTTAAATTCTTTCTTTACGCCAGGAAATCAAGCGAGAGCGAGGACCGCCAAATGGCTTCAATCGATTCTCAGATGAATGAGCTTGATAAACTCGCCAAAGAATTAAATCTTAATATTGTTGGCAAGTTTTCAGAATCAAAGTCTGCAAAGTCTCCTGGAAGACCAATATTCAATGATATGATAGAGAGGGTTAAAAAAGGAGAAGCAGATGGTATTATCTGTTGGAAATTAAACAGATTGGCAAGAAATCCAATTGACGGTGGAGAAATAATTTGGCTTCTTCAAGAAGGAATTGTCCAACAAATACAAACACACGGAGGTCGTTATAATTCAGAAGATAACATACTTATGATATCTGTTGAATTTGGAATGGCTAATCAGTTTATTCGAGACTTAAGTGTCGATTCTAAGAGAGGTACACTCTCCAAAGCTGAAAGAGGATGGTATCCTGCTTTTGCTCCTTTAGGCTATCTCAACACAAAAGACCGTGGTAAAGGAAAGCAAGAGATTATCGTAGACCCAGAAAGTTTTCAAAATGTCAGAAAAGTATTTGATCTTGCTCTAACAAACTGTCATACAGTAGCAAAAATGCTTAGAATTATTAACGACGAATGGAATATGAAAAATCAGTTTGGCAGAAAAGTCGCTAGAAATACTATTTACAGAATTCTATCTAATCCGTTTTACTATGGCAAATTTGAATATCCAAAATATTCTGGAAATTGGTATAATGGACATCACAAACCAATGATTACAAAAAAAGAATTTGATGAACTTCAAGTTATTTTAGGCAAAAAGGACAAGGAAAGACCTTATAAGCACTATTTCCCATATACTGGCATGATGAAATGTGGAGAGTGTGGAGCAACAATTACCGCCGAAGCTAGAGTTAAAAAACAAAAAAATGGCAATATACATAATTACACATATTACCATTGCACAAAAAGAATAAACCCTTCATGTTCTCAAAGAGTAATTACAGATGAAGATCTTGAAGATGAAATCATAAAAAATCTTGAAAAAATTGATATTCCAAAAACATTTATAAATTGGACTATTGAAGGAGTCACTAAACAAATTAAAAAAGAATCTAGTGAAAATAAATATGACAAGGCAAAGGTCACAATAAAATATAATCTCTGTGTTAAAAAATTAAACGGACTGATTGAGATGAGAGCAAATAATGAAATCGACGTAGAAGAGTTTTCTGCTATGAAGAAAGAATTAAACAAAGAAAAGTCAGACCTGGAAGATTTGATAAAAGATCCAAAAAATGAAACTGCTGAAAGAATAAGTAAGCTAAAAAAAGATTTTTCTATCGCAGAAGATGCTCAAAGAAAGTTCTCGAAAGCAACTGATTACGAGAAAAAAGAGACACTTTCAAAATTAGGTTCGAACCTCTCTCTAAAAGACAATAACCTCTTTGTTAAAGAGGAAATTTTACATTTGATGATTAGAGATGTCAAACCTACCGTAGATGTCATTTCTGCTAGGTTCGAACCTCCTAAAAGTGGCTTAAACAAAAGGACTTTGGAAGTAATGTACTCCCAAAGTCCCACACTGCTCCGCGAGAGGGATTCGAACCCCCGACCAATTGATTAACAGTCAACTGCTCTACCACTGAGCTATCGCGGAATAAAAAAAGTGATTTTCCTTGCAATCCAGTAGGCTTCTTGCTAAATTAATTTCGTTACGAGATTTTTATATCTTATGGCAAATTTTTCAAACAATTTTTGAGGTTTAGCCAAAGCTAAGCTGAAAATAATTTTTGGGAAATTTGACTAAGATATATAGATTGCAATAGAAACTAATTTCGCAGGAGGTCTAAAAACTTGAGGAAGTTCAAGTGTTTGAAAATCACTTTTATAATATACTATTGATTTGGTTATTCGTCAACACCTCGAATAAAGTTCAGAAAAAAATCTAATAATCAAGCAACTTTTTCGACTCTTTGTGCTTCCTAATTTTATCCAAAGCCTTAGCTTCAATCTGCCTAATTCGCTCTCTCGTCACCCCAAATTCTTGACCTATTTCTTCCAAGGTATGCGTCACACCGTCCTCCAAACCAAAACGCAATTTCAGGATTTTTTGTTCTCTGGGAGAAAGTTCAACCAGAATTTCTTTGACATATTCTTTGAGTAGTTGCCTGCCAGCAGATTGTGAAGGCAAGACGGCATCTGTGTCTTCAATGAAATCACGCAAGGTACTTTCATCATCATCTTCACCAACAGATGTCTCCAGTGAAACTGTGTCTTGAGAAATCTTCATAATATGCCTTACTTTTTCAATTTCAATTTCCATTTCAGAAGCAATTTCTTCTGGCATAGGTTCACGACCCAGGTCTTGAACTAGGCGTCTTGTAACTTGCGAAAATTTATTAATCGTTTCCACCATATGAACTGGAATTCGAATTGTCCTCGATTGATCAGCAATTGCTCTTGTAATGGCTTGCCTAATCCACCAAGTTGCATAAGTTGAAAACTTATATCCTTTTCGATAATCAAACTTTTCCACCGCTCGAAAGAGTCCAATATTTCCCTCTTGAATCAAATCCAACAAACTCAAATTTGCACTTCTGCCAACATATTTTTTGGCGATGCTAACAACCAAACGAAGATTTGCTTCCGCTAGATTCTGCTGGGCAGCAACATCTCCTTTCTCTTTCCGCTTTGACAATGAGACTTCTTCTTCACCTGTCAGCAGAGGAACCCTTCCGATTTCTCTCAAATACATTTGCACCGAATCACTCGAAATATTATCAAGTGACAAATTTTTCATCTCCTTCTCAATTTCCTTTTTGCTCTTTTTGCTTTCATCTTCATTTATCTCGGAAACATCAATTATATCAACAGTAGTCTCAATCTTGATGTTTCGTTGCTCTAACTCATCATAAAGCGCTTCAAGCCGATCAATGTCATTTTCAATATCAGGAATAATATGGATAATCTCCTCTTCTGTCACGAATCCCCTCGATCTGCCTCTTTCGATTAAATCCTTAATTTGCTTGTCCGTATCGCCAGCTTTTTTTTCTGAAGACACGGAAACTTTCTTTGTTGAAGATGTTTTCACTTCCTTTTTCTTTGCCACGGCTACACTTTTCTTGACTACTTTTTTTTCTTTCTTCACTCCCACTGTCTTCTTTTTAGCAACTTTCTTTTCTGGTTTAACATTCATTTTTTTCTTTGTTTTTGAATTAGCTTCCTTTTTGACAGAACTTACTTTTTTACTGTTTTTCTTCACAACATCCTTTTTCTTGCTAGCAACTTTTTTAGTTTCACTATTTTTTTTCTTGATATTTTTTGTAATTGTCTTTTTTGTTTTCATATTTTAATTTATTAAATAAAAATTTTTATTCAATGTCTATACTATTCAACTCTTTGTAAAGTTTATCAAATTTTTCGATATCTTCCTGTGTTGCCCCATCCTTCATTTTCACTTCCAACTCCTTCAATTTTTCTTTCAGCTTTATTTTCTTCAAGTTGATAACACAAGTTTTTGCTTCCTTGTGAATATCAGCAATCTCATCTATTTTTTCCTCAACTGCCAGAGCCACAACATTCCAGAGGTGAGTAAGCGATCCATTCTGCTCTTCCACTTTCCCTTGCAATGAAATATCACGATTCAGTTCTGCAAGAATAGCATCATTAAGTTTGTTTTCTTCTAAATATAAATTTCGAATAAGCTTGTATATTTTGCTAATCTTTTCATGAGAAATATAATCTTCTAAATCAAAAAAGAGTTCCTGAAAATATTGGGGATATAGGATGATAAAACCCAGAATTCTCTCCTGTAACTGATTTTCTCTCGATGATGTTACTTTGTCTCGATCAAATTCTCGATTATTTGAAAATCCCGCTTTTTCTCTTTTTATTTTATTTTCATATTCAAAAATTATATCTTCATCAAGCCCAAGTTTGTCAGATAACATTCCTCGATAGACCCCTCGATCTATGCTGTTGGACATTTTGCCAATAATTCTCAAAAGTTCATCCGCAATTTTTTTCTTACCCTCAATATTTTCAACATCATATTTTGCAAAAACACTGTCAAAATAAAATTCCATAATCAACTTTGGATTTCGCACGGCCTCTTCCCAGAGCTTTGGATTATTTTTGACACAATCAGCAGGGTCCTTTCCTTCAGGGACGGTAATAATGCTCACACTCACATCTTCTGCCAGTGCCATTTCAATTCCCCTGTTTGCTGCTTTGATGCCAGCCGAATCCATATCAAATGAAAAGGCAATATTCTTTGTATATCTTTTGATGATTCTGATTTGTTCTTCCGTCAGTGCCGTCCCTGATGTCGCCACCACATTTTCCACACCCGCTTGAAACGAAGCAATTACATCCATATTTCCCTCCACCATAATGCATAAATCTTTTTGCCGAATTTCAGTTTTCGCTTTATCAAGACCGTATAAAACTCTACCTTTATTATATATCAAAGTTTCCGGAGTGTTAATATATTTTGCTTGAGACTCATCACCTCCAGGCATAACCCGCGAACTAAAGCCAATCGTCTGACCTCCGATGTTGTTAATGGGAAACATAATGCGATTTCGAAATCGGTCATAATACCCTCCGCGGTCTTTTTTGACAGTCATCCCCGTGGCCGCAATATCAATCTCGGAAAAACCTTTCTTTTTCAAGAAATTACTCAACAAGTCCCAAGAGTCAGGAGCATATCCCAATTGAAATTTTTCAATAATATCAGATGTCAGTCCGCGGTCTTGCAAATATTGTAAGGCTATTTTCCCATTTTTAATTTTCAGACATTCCTCAAAAAATTTTCGGGACATTTCCACAATTTCAAAAATGTTTCTCTTTTTCCCATCCTGAGCAGGATTTTGATTCTTAATCTGCACTCCAGCTCTTTCGGCTAATAGTTTCAAAGCCTCATAGAATTCAAGACCTTCAATTTTCATAATAAAAGAAAAAATATCTCCCCCTTCATTACAACCGAAGCAATGCCACGACTGTCTTTCGGGACTAATCATAAATGAAGGAGTTTTCTCATTATGGAAAGGACATTTTGCTTTAAAGTTTCTTCCAGCTCGCTGCATTTGCATATAGCCTGAAAGAACCTCTTCTACGCTTAATTTTGCCTTTATTTCATCTGTCTGTGAATCCAACATAAAATTAGCGATAAACAATTATCCTATCGTAAGATTAGCATCTAAAGCCATTCTGGTCAAACATTTCTTTAGAAAAGGAAATTTGTGAACCCCTCCCTGTACCAAGAGCACAGGGCGTCAGGCACAGTGGAAATCGGTAGACCCTGTGACAGAGACCACAGGGTGTTAGATTAAGCTATCTTTTTAATCTTTTCTAACAAACCATCCATTTCATTAAAATTAAAAAGCAAGGTTTTCATACCAAGTTTTTCTGCTGGTGCAATATCTCTTCTGTGAGAATCTCCGATTACTAGAATTTCCGATGAAGATAATTCTAATTTTTCCATTGCTTTAATGTAATATTTTTCTGAGGGTTTCATTGTACCAGTAACTTCTGGTGTAATCAAAAATTTAAAATACTTTTCCCAATCACCAAATATATGATTGAGTTTTAAAATTAAATTTTCATAGAACTCTTCACTTGCTACTACCAATGTATATCTTTCCTTAAGCTCCTTAATTGAAGATAAACAAAATTGAGAGGATTCCAAATCTTCTATCGCAACCTTCCAAAAAATATCCAAAGACTCCGCAACAAATTGATTTATGTTTTCACTATTAAACTTAAGCTCTTCAAATGTTCTCATAAGAGCATATTGCCGACTCCGTTTCAGAGGATTTGTTGAGTCCAAACCGCTGAGATTGATTTTACTAATTGTATTTTTCCATTCTAGCAAAATTTTATCTGCGTTAATACCATTGCAAGACTCTAAAAAATCTGCAGTCGCCTTGTATGCACGGTATGTATTTATACCGTAAAGAGTTCCATCAGCATCAAAAATTATAGCTTTAATCATTTTCTTTTATAATTTCTTTAATAATATTTTTGAATTCAGTATATAAAATAACATGACTGGGAACATTATCCCTAACCAAAGAATTAGGACCAATTCTTGAGTCACACCCAATAAGTACCCCTGGCATTAAATTTACAGCAATACCTAGATGCGTCCGGTCCCCGATAGTCACTCCCAGCGCAGTGAGCTTAGTTTCTACTCTCTCGCCTTTTACTACTGGCCTAATCTCTCTACGATCGCTTCTTAAATTGGCAGTAATAGTTTCAGCACCAATTCTTACGTCTTCCCCTACTATAGAATCACCAAAAAAACCAGAATGTGTATGACTTCTTGATTGAAAAATTGAGCGAGTTACTTCGGCATTTGCACCAATAAGTACTCCATCTTCTAGGTTAGTATATTTTCTAATCAAAGTATTGTTGCCAATAGTACATCCATTTCCAATATAGCATGGACCTTTTATAACTGCATGCTCAAAAACAATCGCATTTTCTCCTATCCAAACAGGGCCTTCGATAATAGCACTTTTGGCAATTTTTGCATTCTTACTAATTTTCTGCTCCTTTAGAAGTGCATCCATCATTATCTGACTATCCCTAAAAAGATCCCAGGGATATTTTAAGCTTAGCGTCTCTTGTGGAGAAATCACCAATCGCACATCCTGTTCCTTCATACAAAGATCCAAGGCATCTTCATAAGCATATGTATGCTCAGCAACTCTTCGGTAATAAGAAAAAAAGTCTTTTGACAACAAATAGATACTGGTAACTTTTATATCTGAGGGCTCTTGCCCTTCTTTTGGTTTTTCAATAATTGAAGTGACTTTATCACCATCAAACTCAAGCATTCCATAGTTCCACGGCTTGTCTGTTTTAACTCCCAATAAAACCATTTTTGCATCGGTTTCTTTTTGCTTTTCAATCATCTTTTCTAAATATTCATCAGCGTTAAAAACATAAGGATTCAAAACGAAAAAAGAGTCTTTGATCAAAGATTCTGCTTGCATTACTGCATTACCCATTCCCTTGGCTTCTTTTTGAATGAGATAAGTAAGTTTTACACCAAAAAGAGAACCATCCCCAAGAAATTTTTCTATTTGAGAATTTGGAGAATGCACAATGATAATATCTTTAATTCCAGCTCTTGATACAGCCTCGATAGTCCACTCAATTAAAGATTTTCCCATTATTTTAATAAGGGATTTATGTTTTTTTTCCGATAATGGCCAAAAACGAGAAGACTCCCCCGCCGCCAATAAAATTGCTTGTTTTTCCATAGTTTTAATGTTTTATTAGATATTATCACAATTAGAGTCATCTATATGACCCGAACTCTATAATCTGTAGCTTATTATAAATAATATACCAAAACTGTTCAAAAAACAAGAGCAAAAAAAAGAGCAGGAGTAGCCTATTGACATTTTCCTAAAATCTGCTATACTACTTAATCATACTAAATATAGGTATGAACCTCGGTATCACTGAGATGGTCTTGCCCTTTTACAATTTATTATTGTGATGGATATCTGTGTCTTTAAAAATAAGGAAATGGGTGTCTGTCACAATAAATAAAATAGAAAATAAAGAAAAGTGCCATAAAGGCAAAAAGGAGAAAAGTAAATGGCAATAGAATGGAAAACAATTGCGAGCGAAGAAGAATTAAATAAAAGATTAGAGCTTCTTTATAAGCAAGTAATTGCTCAAAAAGAAACTCTTACAATTGGAGAGTGGATAACTTTCTTTCTAAAAACAGGGATTCAATGTGAATTAGCAGTAAAGAAAAAAATATGGGCAGAGTTCTTGTCTATAAATCCACCGACTGAATGGTTATTAGCTCTAACTTTCGTTCCGTGGAGTATTTCACTTTTCGATAGCTATGCCGCGAGGGTCCTAATAGAAGGAAAAGGGGTTTCTTGTGAAATTCTGAAACATCTTTCAAGAAAAAGTCTTGCAATTCGCGAAGATGGAAAAATTAGAAACATCAGCGCAGAGGCACTACTTCTTCTTCTAAAAAGAAAAGATGGTGGTCGGTGTGACTGTGATTCCTGTATTGAATATAAACCATCTGGTATTATGGGATTGTTCAAAAACAAGAAGAGGAGTGGAACACAAAATCTAAACGAAATACATAGCTTTTATTTCGATTTTACGCAAAATGATAAAACAGATCTTAGTGGCATAGACGTGATAATTCTCTATGGAGAAATTATCGACAACTATAAAAGCTCCGGCAAAGTGAAAATAAAAAATGTCAATAAACTGATAAGCTCGATGAGAGCCGAAGTAAAAGCAGTAGAAAAGGAAGAGGAAGAGGAAGAGGAAGAGGCATCCACGAATTTTTCTTATTTAGTAATGAGACTCTATAGAACAAAGAATAGAGAATTGGAGGCAACTATATTTAAAACATTGTTAGAAATGCCTGTTTCAAATACAGAATTGCGAAATACTGTATACAGCAGATCTGTGTATTTAAATGATAAATATAGTGATAAATTCATAAAAATGTTGTCAGATAGGAAGAAACTAACAGCAAAAGACCTATGGGCGATAATTATCACCACCAGCGATCAAGAACAAAAAGCTAAAGCTTGGGATCTCATGACCAATTTAAAAAGTCCAGTAAATGAGACAATATCTGATATGTCGCTCATACAGAATGCAGTTTGGAGACGGGATGAATTCCATAAATAAAATTATTTTTTGCATCGGTTGTACAATTTTACGACTGATGCTCTTTTTTTGCTAAAAAAACAAAATCTGCAATCTTGAATACAAAAAAACACTCCCCACGAAATATGTAAGGAGTGTTTCTCGATTTTTAAAATTATCTATTCGAAGCGATTAAAATCATTTTATGTATTTCTTTATTTCTTGCTGTAATTGCCGCTTGCTTGATATTTTTATATTCAAACGTAGAGCCATCTTTCTTAGTTAAAATCGCGCCGGCTTTTTCTGCAATAGCAGAGCCACAATAATCCCAAAGCCTTACAGGCAACGAATCAAGCACTGCGTCGTATTGCCCAGTAATAATCATTGCCTGTTCCAAAGGACCAGAATTATTTAAAACCAAAATTTTCTCATCAGCTAGATCTGCCAAAAACGGTAAATGTTTTTTTACTCTTTCCCCTTTTATAGCATAACTTGCTACCAAATATCTTTCGCCTTTACTTTTCAGGGAAAAGGAAATTTTTTTTCCATTACAATAAGCAAACTCTTCATCACAATAATAAATATCACCAGTAATCAAATCTCCAACAAAAGAAGCCAAAACTCTTCCCTCTTTAACAAACATTAACGCCGAACAACAAAATCGCTTATTGCCAAATAAATAATAGCTGGACCCATCCAACGGGTCAATATAAACTTCAATTTCAGAATTTTTACCAATTTGAAAAGTCTCACTCTCTTCAGAAATAACAGTAAAACTATAACCACTTTTCTTCAAAATGCTTATTATCGCTTTTTCAGCCTCTAGATCGGCTACAATCTGAATATTTTTGGCAAAACCTTTAAACTTAATAACCTCAACCGAGGATTTATTTAAAACCTTCAGCGATGCCTTAATACATTTTTTACCAAGACTAACTAAATTCATTTTTTAACACCTTAAAATCTATCTTATAAACTCATTATTAATTTTACTAATTTTTCTGGATCATAAATTATTGCGCCTTCTGCCAACAAAAGATCTCTACCAATAAATTTTTTATTATCTAAGTCAGGGTGAAATTTTACTGGTTCCAAAAATAATGTTTCTTCGCTTTTATATTCCAAAACTCTTTCTATCGCGGGAATTTCTGTGTTATAAATAACAAAATCCAGAGAGCATCCCATATATTTTTCAATCTCATTAGCGAAATCTAGAACAGAAAAATTATCTGTTTCACCATGCTTTGTCATAGTATTACAAATAAATATTTTTTTAGCTTTTGATTGTTTAAAAGCTTCTTTCATCCCCTCCATTAACATACAAGGTATTGAAGAAGAATATAAATCTCCAGGAGCAATAGTAATTAAATCTGCATCAATAATTGCCTTGAGGGCTGGTGGATATGCTTTTACTTTTGGCTCTATATAAACTCTTTTTATTTTTAAATCAGCATTGTGCTTTTGAGGAACATCTATTTCATCCTCGCCTTTTACAATTTCACCATTTTCCAATTCTGCACAAATCTGAGTTTGTTCAATAGTAGCTGGTAATGCATTTCCCTTTACTTCCATAAAATCGTTAACAAATTCTAATACTTTTTTGTAGTCGCCAAAACTTTTTTCAAGTCCAGCTATAAAAACATTAGCAAAACTATGGCCCATATGCCCACCATCAAACATTTCATGCCCAAATCTAAAATTCCAGAGATCCTTTTTCCACTGAGGAGCATCGGATAAAGCTAAAATATGTCGCCTAATATCTCCTGGTGGTAAAATATTAAAATCAGTTCTTAGTTGCCCTGTTGACCCCCCATTATCAACCATTGAGGTAATTGAAGTAATAGTTACAGGATACTTTTTTAATGGTGTAATAATGGCTTTTGGTACAGCATTTCCACCACCAAAACAAACTACTTTTTTTTGTTCTTCCATAAGTTTTATTTAATTATTATAATTTCTATTTTTAGTATAGCCTAATTAAAGTTTTTAGTCAAAAAAAAGTCAAAAAAAAGCGGAGATTTATATATATCACTATAGATAAATCATTCCGCATAACTTGTTGCACCTTTACTTACTTAATTCTTAAGACAGGTGGTTTGTTTTATAAACTCTAAGGCTCGAGATTAGCTCCTTTACTTTTACAGGTGCTACCTCTTCTCTTATTGTCTCTGCCGCATTACAGAATGCATTCATTATGATTTGATGACATTCATCTGTTGGGGCGACAATTAGACCTGGTGCGCAATACTTCTCGCAAACAGGAGGTGTTGCTTTTATAACATGCCCACTACTGAAGACAGTTTTCTCTCCAGTCATATTGGTTATTATAAACCTCTGGAGGACTGGTAAACTACAATTAAGCCAGTTTATCAGCGTAAAGATTATTTCTTCTTTTGGCTCGTTCACATACGACTCGCACAAAGCAATATTATACGGGCTAATAGTGCCTGTGCTTGCATCGAAATTACCAAAATAATTACTTAGCATCCAGAATGGCCCCATGGAGTTATAAACTCCGACACCCTGCCCTACTATTTCAGCAATCATATGAGCCATTGCTTTCCAGTGTGGTTTTGATTTTTGACCATAAACACATAGCTGGGGTGTAATTTCTATATCACAAAATGTTTTATTAACACCCGTGATTTTTATAAATTTACCCTCCTTGCTGCAAAGCCAGACACCCTCTATAGAACCGACGGCAATAGGTAGTTCATCTCCAAATACTGCCTTTATGGCACAAGATTCCAGGTTGCCTTCGTCACGTATGGAGATCGCAATACTTGCTGTGGGTTTAGGGAACCTAGATTCTTCACCATTCCAATCATCTGCAGACGCAACGAATCTTTTCATTATTATAGGATTTCCACAGTTAGAAACTGCATGGGAAATTCTTCCTATGACTGCTTCTTTGGTACAATTTGGTAGATCTCCCGTAGCAATCGCCTTCGAAAGACTAGCACTCTCATCGCTGAGTATTTTTGCCAATCCTCTCAATGAAGCTCCCCACCCCAAGGGGATGGGGTATCTGTTTTGCAAACACGCTATTTTTAAATCTCAAATAATCTCAATTGCCCCGTTTGACGATCAGCTTCTTTTTTATCGACACTTTGATTTT
>Ga0075530_1000315_pt1 | contig 22677 bp, 18 predicted proteins | sample NGEPerD_2_FD_75101 | JGI IMG/M metagenome (GOLD analysis project Ga0075530, IMG submission 75101) | Arctic peat soil microbial communities from the Barrow Environmental Observatory site, Barrow, Alaska, USA - NGEE PermafrostL1-D | ecosystem: Environmental > Terrestrial > Soil > Wetlands > Peat ... | reverse complement strand
TGTGAGCCGCTTCGGCGGTCAGGTCGTCGTGATCACCGGAGCCGGGCGGGGGATCGGTGCGGCATACGCCAGGATGTTCGCGGCTCAGGGCGCGAAAGTCGTGGTCAACGACCTCGACGCCGACGCGGCGCGTGAATGCGCACAGGCGATCGGCGGCATTGCGGTGCCCGGCGACGCCTCGACCGAAGCCGGCGTCGAGCTGTTGATCGGCACCGCCCGAGAGCGCGCCGGGTCGATAGACGTCTACTGCGCCAACGCCGGGGTGGCCCGCCCAGGCATGGTCGATGTCGCCGAGAGTGCCTGGGAGACCTCGTGGCAGGTCAACGTCATGGCACACGTGCACGCCTCGAAAGCCCTTATACCGCAATGGGTTTCGCAAGGGCATGGCATGTTCGTCTCCACCGTGTCGGCAGCCGGGCTGCTCACCATCCCCGGTGCCGCCCCCTATGCCGTAACGAAGCACGCCGCCTATGCCTACGCCGAGTGGCTGTCGATGACGTATGCCGATGCGGGCGTGCGCGTGCATGCCGTCTGCCCACAGGGCGTGCGAACGCGGTTGTTTGAGGACTCCGGCCCGGCAGCCAAAGCGCTCATGGACGAGTCGGCCATCGAGGCTGACGATGTCGCCTCCGCGTTGTTGGCTGCGATCGAGGTGGGCCGGTTCCTGGTTCTGCCCCACCCCGAGGTCGCTCTGATGTATGCCGGTCGCGCGGCTGACCCTGATCGGTGGCTCGCGGGCATGCGACGGTTGTGCCGATCCCTGCCCGACACCCACACCCCGCCTGATGCCTGAAGCCCGACGCCGCACTCCACCACCCGCTTGTTGCGCCGAGACCACGGTTTGAGGCCGGTTGAGGCCCTGTTTCGGTGGTTTCGGCGCAACAAGGCGAAGGGTGATGACCGGGATCAGTCCTCGGGACCACCAGCCACGTAGATGACCTGACCCGAGACGAACCCGGCCTCTTCGCTGGTCAGGAACGAGATCGTGGCCGCGATGTCCTCCGGCTGGCCAACGCGGCCGACCGGGATCTGTGTCGCGGCTCCGGCCAGGAAGTCCTCGAACGGGATCTTCATCCGCTCGGCGGTCGACCTGGTCATATCCGTGGCGATGAAGCCTGGGGCCACCGCGTTGGCGGTCACGCCGAATCGTCCGAGCTCGATCGCCAGAGTCTTGGTGAAGCCCTGCATCCCGGCCTTGGCAGCGGAGTAGTTGACCTGCCCCCGGTTGCCCAAGGCCGATGTCGAGGACAGGTTGACGATCCGGCCGTACTTCTCGGCTGTCATGTATGCCTGCACCGCCTTGGTCATCAGGAAAGACCCACGAAGATGCACGTTCAGGACGGCATCCCAGTCCTCGACGGTCATCTTGAAGATCAGGTTGTCGCGGATGATGCCGGCGTTGTTGACCAGGATTGTCGGAGCCCCGAGCTCGGCCGCGACCCGGGCGACGGCAACATCGACCTGGTCCGGCTGACTCACGTCGACGCCCACGGCGATGGCACGGCCCCGGGACGAGGTGATCGCCGACACCGTCCCTGCGCACGATGCCTCGTCGAGGTCCAGGACGGCGACGGCATGCCCGTCTTTGGCGAGGCGGATCGCGGTTGCGGCGCCGATGCCGCGGGCCGCGCCGGTGACGATCGCGGTGCGCTGGGTGGTGCTGTTCACAGATGCCTCCAAGGCGTGATGAGTTTCATTGGTATGTCAGGGGTTTGGCCGACTAGCTCAGGGCCTCACGGCCCGCGGAAATCAGCGGCTCGACGATGCTGCCGATCTGGTCGAAGCCGGCGCCCACGGTCTGGCCGGCGGCATAGCGGAAGTGAATGCCCTCGCAGATGACGGCAAGCTTGTAGTAGCCGAGGGCGGTGTACCAGGACAGCCCGCTGACATCCAGACCTGAGCGATCGGCATACCTCTGGATGAGGGACTCCATCGCCGGGAAGCCGTTGTGGGGGCCCATGCCGTCCGAGACGACGCCGGCAACCCCGGGCACGGGAAGTGCATAGACCGGCAGCAGGCCCACGTCGCACAAAGGGTCACCCAGTGTGGCCATCTCCCAGTCCAGCACGGCCCGGATCTGCTGGTCGGGTCCCACGATGACGTTGTCGAGACGGTAGTCACCGTGCACCACGCTGGCCCGTTGACTGGCTGGAACACGTTCGGCCAATTCGGTGGCGAGCTCGTCAGCGCCGGGTATGTCGCGGGTCCGGGACCGCTCCAGCTGCTGGGTCCAGCGACGCACCTGCCGCGGGAGGAACCCGTCGGCGTGACCGAAGTCGTCGAGTCCGACCGTCGCCGGGTTCACGTCATGCAGGTCGGCCAAGGTGTCGATCAGCTGATGTGCCAACGCAGTTCGCTGAGCGTCGTCCAGGTTGGCGGTGTCCCTGGTGTGTCGCAGGATCGAGCCCTCGACGTACTCCATGACATAGAACGGCGCGCCGATCACGCTCGTGTCCTCGCAGAGCATCACCATCGCCGGGACGGGCACCGGGGTCCGAGCGAGGGCCGACATCACGCGATACTCGCGGGCCATGTCGTGAGCCGTTGCCAGGACGTGCCCGAGCGGCGGTCGGCGCAGCACCCAGTCGTGGGAGCCGTCGGTGATCCGGTAGGTCAGGTTGGACTTGCCGCCCTCGAAGAGGTCGGCCCGCCATCGTGGCGCGGACCCTGGCGCCACGACGTCTGGCGTTTTGCTGAACTGCGCAAGGTAGCCCGACAGTGCGTCGAGGTCGAGTCCGTCAGTCATGCCCGTGAGCCTACTAAGCGATCGCTTAGCAGGTAAGTGCGGCCGTCAGTGTCAGCCATCACTCACGAGTGCCGTCAGGACTGCTGCCGTCGCGAGCGCTGCCGTCACGACTGCTTGACGCGGAGCATGCCTTCCTGGGCGACCGTCGCGAGCAGGATGCCGTCCGTGTTGAACATCCGGCCCGCCGCGAGCCCACGCCCACCCGACGCCGAGGGCGAGGCCTGGGTGTACAGGGTCCAGTCGTCCGCACGTCCGGGTCGGTGGAACCACATCGCGTGGTCGAGACTGGCCGCCCGCAGACGTCGGTCGGACCAGGCGAGGCCGTGGCGGCGAAGCACTGGCTCGAGCAGCGAGTAGTCCGAGCTGTAGGCGAGTACCGCGGCGTGCAGCAGCGGGTCGTCGGGCATGTGGCCGATGGCCCTGAGCCAGACGCTCTGCTGGGCCGCTTGCTGTCGCCCCGGGCGGACGTAGATCGCCCCCTCGACGTGGCGCAGGTCGATGGCCTTGTCCTCGGACCAGAACGTGGCCTGCGCGTTGTCGATCCCGGAGAACACCTCAGCCAGCGTCTGCAGGGTCTCGGGGTCGGGCGCTGCCGGCATCGAGTCCTGGTGGTCCATCCCACCGGCGTCGGTCTGGAACGAGGTCATCACCGACAGGATCGGCTGGTCGTTCTGGATCGCGTGGACACCCCGGGCCGAGAACGAATGGCCGTCGCGCAGTCGTTCGACGACAAAGCGAATCGGCGCGCTGGAGTCGCCCGCGCGCAAGAAGTAGCCATGGAGCGAGTGGATCCGGCGTGGCTGCTCCGCCGCGTCGGGGAGGTCGTTGACGGTCCGGCCGGCGGCGATCACCGTCTGGGCGAGCACCTGCCCCCCGAACACCCGGCCATGTGGCATCGGCTGGCTGCGCCCGATGAAGACATCTGGACCGGCGGGCTGGAGGTCCAGGACGTCGAGAAGGTCCGCGAGTGGGTCGACGATGGCTCGGTTCTCGGGGATGGTCACGGAGGTGACCATATCGGCGGCTGCGATGATGGCGCCATGAGTGAGCCCCCGTACCACGTCGATGTCCCGCTTCGATGGTCCGACATGGATGCCTACGGGCACATCAACAACGTCCAGTTCCTGCGCCTGCTCGAAGACGCCCGCGTCGTGGGTTTCGAAGCGTGGTTCGGCCCGGATCGCTCCCTGCTCGATGAGGGCGTGGTGGTCGCCCGTCACGAGATCGAGTACCTCGCCCCGCTGGATTTCCGTCACGCGCCGATCAGGGTGGACATGTGGACGACCAAGATCTCGGGGGCCAGCTTCGACCTTGCCTACGAGGTGCGCGATCCGGCTGAGATGGGCACGACCTTGTATGCCCGGGCCGAGACGACGCTGGTGGCCTACAACTTCGCCGGCGCGAGCCCTCGCCGACTGCGCCCCGACGAGCGGGCGGTGCTCAAGAGTGTGTCCGGCGATCCGGTGCCCTTCCGCTGGCGTCTGCTGGCATCATGATGAGCGAGCTGCTGTTCGCCGACTCATACACGCGCGAGGACCTGAGGACATACGTCAACCGCGCCCGGTCCCTGGACGCCGACGGCGCCATCCGGTTGCAGTCACACGGTACGGTCCTCGCGGCCTATGTCGGCGTCCTTCAGGGGCACGGGCTGATGACGGAGGGCGCAGTCATCGGGCTGCGGGTGATTGCCCTCGGCGAGCCGGTTGACCTGGATGTCACGGTGTCGCTGGCCAGCGTGTCCGAGCGTCTCGCTCGAAAGGGGATCTCTGCCTTCTCGATCCCGCCGTCCACCGTCAGTGTCGGCTGGGCAGCGTTGACGCCTCCGCGCAGCGGCTGGAAAAAGGTGGGGGACGTGAGCGTCGCGGATCTGAAGACCATTGCCACGCAAGGCATTGTCGAGATCGCGCAGGGCACCCCGGAAGGTTCGGGGGCGCATGCGGTGGCGGCCCTGCGGCAGCGTGTGTGGGCCCGCGACACCCAGACGACTCCGCCGATCCCGTCGGGAGCTGCCTTCGCGGCATACGCCTTGGGCTTCCTGGTGTCGGAACGCGCTCAGGTCTTTGCGCATGGTCACTGGACCCGGCTGTCGACCGAAACAGGTCACGTCCTGGTTCGTTGACCGCCCACGATCACCAGGGACGCGACACCGGCGAGGATCACCCACATCAGGACGAACACCGGCACGTCGGAGCCGTGTGGATCATGCATTGCGGCAAACACCGCGCCGGCTGCCGAGATGCCCATCACGCTGCCAAGAACGTCGGCGAGCTGCAGCGAGGACCCTGTGCGCCCGTGGTCACGGACAGCGGAAAGCGCGAGCGAGAGCACCGATGTCGAGGACATGGCCAACCCCATGCCGAGTCCTGACAATGTCGTGGCCAGGCCCACGAGGTAGTTGTGCCAGTCGAACTGGGCGATCGCAGCCAGCAGCAGGATGCCGAGGGCGAGTGACGTGCCTCCGGTGATGACGAGCTCCGAACGGCGGTCGTGCAGCGTGTGGTGGCCTTGCACGAATGAGCCGAACGACCAACCGAGTGCGCCAACCGACAGCATGAACCCGGCGGCGGTGAGGCCGAGGTGACGTTCGTTGACGAGCATCAGCGGGATGAAGGTCATGGCGCCGGTGAACGACCCGGTGAGCAGGAAACGGCTGTTCATCACTGACGGGAGTCCCCGCGCCATCCTCAAGGTCCCTGGCGGGAGGAGGCGCGGCGCAATCACGGCTACTCCGACGAAGCCCAGCACGGCAACGCCGACCGGCAGCAGATGTGAGGTGGACAGTTGATCCGCGCCCCACTGCATCGCTCCTGCGGAGACGGCAACGGCGAGGCCGAGGAACGCCATCTGGCGGTGGCTTACATGGCCAACGCCAGCACCGATCTCGGCGTCCGGGTGCACAGCGCCGGCGGTGATGCGGTCGCGCTGCGACAGGACCACCACCAATGTCACGGCGATCGGGACGAGCACCATGAGAAACACCCAGCGCCAGGACCAGGTGGAAGCGAGCCAGCCGCTGATCGGCGGCCCGATCAGGGAAGGCAGCACCCACGCAGCTGAGACCCAGCTGAACACCTTTGGTCGCAGCGAGTCGGGGTAGGCACGGCCAATCACGACGTAGAGCGCGACGACGATCAAGCCTGAGCCGAGACCGGCGATGAGGCGGCCGACAAGGAGCATGGGGAACGTCTGCGCAAGGCCGGCCGTTGCAGATCCGGCGGCCAACAGGACTTGCCCGGCGAACAGCGGGGGGAGCGGGCCTTGTCGGTCCGACCAGACTCCGGCCAGCACGATGCCGAGAAGCTCGGCGGTGAGCATCAGCGAGAAGGCGAGCCCGTACGAGCGGACGGCGTTCAGGTCCTTGGCCACGCTCGGCATGGCTGTCGAGATGGCCATCGACTCGAACGCGATGATGGTGACCAGCGCGAGGAGCGCCACCGTCAGCCACCTGTAGGTCGAGCTCATCGGGCCCCGCCGCCCACGAGCCAGAGCTTCGACCGAACGGCCTGGGGTGGTCACCGGGTCAAGCGTGGCCATGGCCCCACGTCACCACATGAGGCCAAAGTTCGAGTCGGTTTCATGGCCGGGCGATGAGCCAGACGGTCGTGTCGGCGGGCACCATTCCCAAGGGGGTCAGCAGGCCACTGGACAACAGCATCGTGGTGCCGGGGGGAACGGTCACCGGACTCGAGCCGAAGTTGGTGATGACCAGGACGCGTGCGCCGGTCGCAGGCGCGACGATGAGGGCCAGCACGTCAGCGGGGTAGCCCTGCAGCCAGCTCATCGAGCCCGCGCCGAGCCCGCGCGCGCGACGGGTGGCCAGCAGGGCGCGATACAGCTCGAGGGTTGATCCTTCGACGCCCACCTGACGGTCGACGGCCAGCGTCTCGTAGGACGTCGGCTGCGGCAGCCAGGTCTGTCCGGAGGGGCCGAAACCGTATGACGGCCGGTCACCTTCCCACGGCATCGGCACCCGGCAACCGTCCCTGCCCCGCTCGGTGTGACCGCCGCGCGGCCACGTCGGGTCCTGGCGGGCGTCGTCCGGCATGTCTGTGGAGTCCGGGAGGCCCAGCTCTTCGCCCTGGTAGAGGTAGGACGAGCCCGGCAGCGCAAGCATCAGGGCGGTGGCCGCCCGCGCTCGACGGAGGCCGAGAGCCGCGTCCGGCTGGGGGTCGCCGACACCAATTCCGTTGGGGCGCTTGGTTCCCACTGGGAGTCCGAGCCGCGAGGCGTGGCGTACGACGTCGTGGTTGGACAGCACCCAGGTGGTGGGGGCGCCGACAGAGTCCGTCGCCGCGAACGACGACGTGATGGACTCGCGCATGTCGGCGGCGCGCCACTGCGACTGCAGGAAGTCGAAGTTGAACGCTTGGTGCATCTCATCAGGGCGGACGTAGCGAGCGGCTCGGTCCTGGGAGTCGACCCACGCTTCAGCACAGAGGATGCGGTCGTTGTCGCCCGAGTAGCCGTCGGCATCGATCGGGTTGTAGGAGTTGAGGATTCGGCGCCATGCCCGGTAGATCTCGTGCACGACGTCCTGGTCCCACATCGGCGGTCGCTTGCCGTGGTGGTCGTGCGGCACGCCGTCGGCGTCGCCCAGGATGTGCAGCGGCTCGTCCCAGTCGGGCAACCCCGCTTCCTTGATCAGTGCGTTGGCGACGTCGACCCGGAAGCCGTCCACGCCCTTGTCGAGCCAGAACCTCAGCACGTCCTCGAACTCGGCGCGGACCTCGGGGTTCTCCCAGTTGAAGTCCGGCTGCTTCGGGTCGAAGATGTGGAGGTACCACTGGCCATCGAGGCTCCCGTTCGTGTCATTGCCGTTCGTGCTCTTGCCCGACGGCACTCGGGTCCACGCCGGACCACCGAAGACGCACAGCCAGTTGTTCGGCGGCAGGTCCCCATCCGGGCCACGGCCGTCACGGAACCAGTAGCGGTCGCGCTCGGCGCTGCCCGGGCCGGCGGCCAGAGCCGCCTGGAACCAGGCGTGCTCGTCGGAGGAGTGGTTGGGGACGAGGTCCACGATGACCTTGAGATCGAGGCCGTGGGCGGTGGCCAACAGCGTGTCGGCGTCGGCCAGCGTTCCGAAGATGGGGTCGATGTCGCGGTAGTCGGCCACGTCGTATCCGGCGTCGGCCATGGGCGAGACGTAGAACGGCGAGAGCCAGACGGCGTCCACGCCGAGGTCGCGAAGGTAGGGGAGGCGAGACGTGATCCCCGGCAGGTCGCCGATCCCGTCGCCGTTGCCGTCAGCCCAGGAGCGGGGGTAGATCTGGTAGATCACGGCAGAGCGCCACCAGGCAGCGTCTGCGCCGGAGCCCACGTGGACCAGCGCCGTCGAGGCAGCCGCCGTTGGGGAGTCAGCCGCCGAGGGGTCCATGGTCAGCGCGGCATCGTCCACTGGGGTCGAGGCCATGTCATTGAGTTGCGTTTGGGTCACAACAGAGCATTCTCCACCCCGGCAGGGATGAGGAAAAATCAGTCGTCCAGGGAGTTGACCATGGACTGCGCCGCGCTGGTGAGGTAGTCGCGCAGGATCCGGTCGTTGGCCGGGGAGAGCTCGAGCGTGTCGACCGCCGCCATGATGTGCGTGAGCCACCGGTCGCGCTGGACAGGGGTGACCTTGAACGGCTGGTGGCGCATCCGCAGCCGCGGGTGACCGCGCTGGTCCGAGTACGTTGCCGGACCGCCCCAGTACTGCTCGAGAAACATCCGGAACCGCGTCTCGGCCGGCCCGAGGTCGTCCTCGGGATACAGCGCCCTCAGCGTCGGGTCGCCGGCCACGCCCGCGTAGAACTCGTGGACGAGCTTGGAGAACGTCTCGTGGCCACCCACCTGGTCATAGAAGCTCTCAGCGGTCACGAGCACAGTCTTTCAGCCGGCCCGGGTAGCGCGCGCCATTGCTACCGCCACACCCGTCAGTCTCAGGCGTGGGGAGCACCCGGCGCCCCGCCATACGGCGGCATGACCAGCGGAGCACGGATCCCGGCCGAGTCGAAAGCCACCTTGACCCGCTCGCGGATCTCCCGCTGGACAGAGAAATTCTCGTTCGGAGCGCACTTGGCGAAGATCCGGACCGTGACCACACTGCCCGCGATCGACTCGACCCCGGCCAAAACCGGTTCCTCGAGGAGCCGTGTATTCCAGTCCTCCGACTCATCGATCTGGCGCAGCACCTCGCTGATAAGCGGTAGGACGACGTCGAGGTTCTCGCTGTAGCTGACCGGGATGTCTACGACCGCCGTCGACCACCCCTGCGAGCGGTTGCCGATCCGGACGATCTCGCCGTTGCGGATGTACCAGACGATCCCGCTGACATCCCGCAACCTGGTGACGCGCAGCGTGACGTCCTCCACCGTGCCGATCACCTCACCGGCGTCGATGACGTCGCCAACGCCGTACTGGTCCTCGAGGATCATGAAGATGCCGCTGAGGAAGTCCTTGACCAAGCTCTGTGCGCCGAAGCCCAGCGCGACCCCGACGACCCCGGCCGACGCCAGGAGCGGTCCGAGCGGCAGACCGAAGTTGGACATGACGGTCAGCAGCGCGAGGGTGAAGATGACGAACGTCGACGTGCTCTTGAGAACGGCGCCCATCGTGCCCGCGCGCTGGGCGGTGCGAGTCTGGTCCAGGCCCATGGCATTCGCCAGGACGCGGGACGCCCGGTGAGGTGTCTGGCTCTCACGACTGGCCGCTCGGGTCACGGCGCTGTCGACGACCCGGTCGATCGCCCGGTGGAGCACCCATCGGAGCAGCATCGCTCCCACCAGCGTGCCGATGATGGTCAGCGAAGGGCCGATCAGCCACCGCCAGCTGGTCACCGCGTCCGAGCTCATGGAGCCCACCTTGCCGAGCGGGGGCAGTGGAGGCAGCAGCCCTGTGGACAGCGTGGGGTTCGGGAAGGAGGCGAGGAAAGCGAAAGACATGCCCCCATCTTGCCAACGGATCGGCACGTGGTTGCACCGCCACCATGAAACACTCGCTCCGTACCCAAAGCCCTCCCCAACGATGCCTTCCGACAGGATTGACGTGCCCACCCCCGAACCCTCGCATGCACTCGCTGAGCTCGCCCGCGCGTTTGGCGTGGCCACCGAGTACTGGGACTGGCAGGGCAACCACGTCATCGTGAGTGCGGCGACGATCTCGGCCGTGCTCGAATCCCTCGGGCTCGAGAGCTCGGACGACGCCGGCATCGCGAGATCCCTGGCCGTGGTTGCTGACCGGGCGTGGCGTCGGACCCTGCCCCCGATCGTCGTATGCCGTGAGGGCGGGACCCCGTGGGTGCCCATGCACCTGCCGCACGGCGAAACGCCCCTGGTGTGGGTGCTCCTCGAGGATGGATCACGCCGCGAGGTGCGGCAGGTCGACCACTACGTCGAGCCCCGGATGATCGATGACCAGCGCACGGGAAAGGCGACCTTCGAGATACCGGGCGACCTGCCGTTGGGCTGGCACACGGTCAACGCGCGGATCGGCCTCGACACGTTCTCGACCCCGCTGGTCGTGGCACCGTCCGCGCTCACCCTGCCGGCCCCGCTGCAGCAGCGGCGCGCGTGGGGCCTGATGAGCCAGATCTACTCCGTCCGGTCACGGCAGTCGTGGGGTTTGGGGGACCTGGCGGACCTCGGCGACATGATGGCCTGGGCGGTGGCCGACCTGCACGCGGACTTCGTCCTGGTGAATCCTCTTCATGCCGCCGAGCCGGTGGCTCCGATGGAGCCTTCGCCCTATCTGCCGACGTCCCGACGGTTCGTGAACCCGATCTACATCAGGGTCGAGGACATCCCGGAGATGGGCTACATGTCCTCGGCGGAGCGGCAGCTGCTCGAGTGGCACGCGGATGATGCGCGCACCTGGAACGAGCAGGACACCATCGACCGGGATCTCGTCTGGTCTGCCAAGGTCGCGGCGTTGCGCACCGTGTTCCACCAGCCGCGGCCGTCACGGCGCGCGCGGTCGTTCACGGCGTTCTGCGAGCGCGAGGGCCAGGGTCTGCTCGACTTCGCCACATGGTGCGCGCTCGCCGAGAAGCACGGACTGCCGTGGGGCCAGTGGCCCACCGACCTGCATGACCCCCGCGGCGCGGCCGTCGAGGCGTTGCGCGACCAGATCGCCGACGACGTCGAGTTCTACCGCTGGCTGCAGTGGATCGTCGACGAGCAGCTTGGCGCCGTCCAGCGTCAGGCCAAGGAAGCCGGGATGTCGCTGGGGGTTGTTCACGACCTCGCGGTGGGCGTCCACCCCGAGGGGGCCGACGCCTGGGCTCTGGCTGATGCCCTCGCGCGCCGGGTCACCGTCGGTGCCCCGCCGGACCAGTACAACCAGCTGGGCCAGGACTGGAGCCAGCCGCCGTGGCGGCCGGACCGGCTCGAGGAGCTCGGCTATGCGCCATACAGGGACATGCTGCGCGCGGCCCTGCGTCATGCCGGTGGCATCCGGATCGACCACGTCATCGGGCTCTTCCGGCTGTGGTGGGTTCCGAACGGCAAGATTCCCAGCGAGGGCACGTACGTCCGTTACGACCATGAGGCCCTGATCAGCATTCTCGCGCTCGAGGCCCATCGGGCGGGTGCGCTGGTGATCGGCGAGGACCTCGGCGTCGTCGAGCCGTGGGTTCGTGACTATCTGCGCGACCGAGGCATTCTGGGCACGTCGATCCTGTGGTTCGAGAACGACTCTGAGGGCAAGCCGCTGCCCGCTGAGGCCTATCGCGAGCTGTGCCTTGCCACCGTGACCACCCACGACCTGCCGCCGACCGCGGGCTTTCTGGCCGCCGAGCACATCGACCTACGGCATGAGCTGGGCCTGTTGACCCGCCCTGTCGCGGTGGAGCGCGAGCTGGCCGACCAGGATCGTCAGAAGGTTCTCGACATGCTGGTCGACCGGGGTCTGCTGCGTCCCGAGGCCCAGGAGGCCGAGATCGTCGAGGCGTTGCACCGGTTCCTGTCGTGGACACCGGCCAAGCTGCTCGGGGTTGCCGTTCCGGACCTCACCGGCGACCACCGGGCGATGAACCAGCCCGGCACCGATGAGGAGTACCCCAACTGGCGGCTGCCGCTGGCTGGACCTGACGGCAAGCCGGTGCTGCTGGAGGACCTGATGACCTCGCGGTGGGCCCGTCGTCTGGCCCGTTGCGTCGCCCAACGCTGAAATTCGGCTGGAGCGAAGGAATGCAGGCGTCCAGACGCCCACATTCCTTCGCTGTGACGCTGTATTCCGCTTAGCTCTCGTTCCGATCCTGAGCGGCCAGGGCTCGTGTCACGCCATCGCGGTTCTCCGACACGACTCGCCGCAGGGCGGGAATCGCGTCGGGGTTCGCGTCCAGCCACGACTGGGAAGCGTCTGCCAGCTCACGGTTGGCCAGCGCCACCGGATAGAAGCCCTCGACGATGGACTCGGCGATCGCGTGGGTTCGAGCGGCCCAGACCGTCGTGAGCATGGCGTGGTACTTCTCGATGTAGGGCGTGAGCAGTGACGTGTCGTGCACCCTGACGAAGCCCTGGGCGACCGCGTCGACCGTCTGGTTGGGCAGGCCCTCCGCTTCGATGACCTTCGCCCACGCCGTGGCCTTGGCCTCGGCGGTGGGGATGGTCGCCAGTGCCCGGGCGGCCCGCTCGCGACCGGTCGCGGTGTTGTCCTGCTGACGCTCGGCCTCGATCTCGCCGACTGCGGCCGCTCCGGCCGTGGCCAGGCTGGTGAGCAGGGTCCAGCGCATCTCGGTGTCGATCGCCAGACCGTCGAGCACGGCGCTGCCCTCCAGCAGACCCCGCACCCAGGCCACGTCCTCGGCGCGTCGGGCAAAGACGGCGAACGCGCTGACCAGCTGTAGCTGCGCGTCGCTGCCCGGCTCGGCCGAGGTGGCCAGGGCCCGGAGGCGTGCCGTCAGAGAGACCAGCGTCGCGTCGCGGTGGGCGGGGGCGACATACAGCTGCACGGCGGACTGCAGCTGTGCCAGCAGCACGCGCAGGAGCGTTGAGTTCTTCTCGCCCGGCAATGACTCGAGCACCAGGTCGCAGAAGTCGCGTGCTGACATCTCTGCGTCGCGGGTCATGTCCCACGCCGCGCCGAGCACGAGGGCGCGGGGCAGGCTCGTGGTGAACCCCCGCGGGTGGGCGAGAATCGTGGCCATCGAGCGCTCGTCCAGACGAACCTTGGCGTAGGCCAGGTCGTCGTCGTTGACCAGCAGGAGGTCCGGTCGCTGTTGACCGATCAGCGCCGGCACCTCGGTGCGCTCACCTGCGATGTCGAGCTCGATCCGGTTGACCCGCCAGAGCTGGTCGCCCTCCAGGTTGTAGCTGCCGATCGCCAGGGTGTGCGGACGAAGCGTCGGGAACGCCTCGACCGCCGCCTGGGTGATCACGGCAGCCGTGATGACGTCCTGGTCGTCGACGGTGACCGCCAGGCGCAGGGTGTTGACGCCGGCAGTCTCGAGCCACAGCTTCGACCAGGCGCCCAGGTCCCGACCGGAGGCTTGTTCGAGGTGGCCGAGCAGATCGGAGAGCGTGGTGTTCTGCCAGGCGTGCTTGGAGAAGTAGTCACGAAGACCGGCCGTGAACGGCTCGCGACCGACGTAGGCCACGAGCTGCTTGAGCACTGAGGCGCCTTTGGCGTAGGTGATGCCGTCGAAGTTGACCTCGACGTCCTCGAGGTCGCGGATGTCCGCGACGATCGGGTGGGTCGAGGAGAGCTGGTCCTGTCGGTAGGCCCAGGCCTTCTCGGCGGTGCCGAACGTGGTCCAGGAGGTGTCCCACTGGGTGGCCTCGGACTGGCACGTCGTCGAGGCCCACTCGGCGAACGACTCGTTGAGCCACAGGTCGTTCCACCACTGCATCGTGACGAGGTTGCCGAACCACATGTGCGCCAGCTCGTGAAGGATCGTCAACGCCCTGCGCTCGATGATCGCCTCGGTGACCTTGGCCCGGAAGACGTACATCTCGTTGTACGTCACGGCTCCGGCGTTCTCCATCGCGCCCATGTTGTATTCGGGGGTGAAGATCTGGTCGTACTTGGTGAAGGGGTACGCGTAGTCGAACTCGTTCTCGTAGAACGTGAATCCGCGCTTCGTGACGTCGAAGACGTTGTCCGCGTCCAGGTGCGGGGTCAGCGACTTGCGGCAGAAGATGCCCAGCGGCACGGCCCCCCGACGGGTCTGGACCTCGTCTTGGACCACGTCGTACGGGCCGGCGATCAGCGCGGTGATGTAGCAGGACATGCGCGGCGTCGGCGCAAACGACCAGGTCGCGCTGGGCACCTCTGGACTCTGGCCGACGACGACGGGCTCGGGTGTCGGCACGGCGACGGGCTCCGGCGTCGGCTCGTTGGAGACGACCTGCCAGTGCGCCGGGGCGGTGACCGTGAACGTGAAGGTGGCCTTGAGGTCGGGCTGCTCAAAGACGGCGAACATGCGCCGGCAGTCGGCGACCTCGAACTGCGTGTAGAGGTAGACCTCGTCATCGACGGGGTCGACGAAGCGGTGCAGTCCCTCGCCGGTGTTCATGTAGACACCGGTGGCATCGATCGTCAGCTCGTTGGTACCAGACCGCAACGCCGGGAGCTGCACGCGAACACCGTCGAAATGTTGCGCTGGATCCAGCGACTCACCGTTGAGGGTGATCTGTTCGACGGACTCGGCGATCAGGTCGATGAAGGTGCTCGCGCCGTCTTCGGACGATGTGAACTCGACGGTGGACCGGGTCCGGAAGCTGGTGGGTCCGGTCGTCAGGTCGAGGGCGACGTCATAGGCAGCCACAGACAACAGGGAAGCGCGCTCTCGGGCTTCGTCGCGGGTCAGGTTCTTGCCAGGCACGGGGTCATCTCCTGTGGGGAAGCATTGTGTGGACTCGGCACTGGTCACATGCCCTGAGTCACTCTTTGGCCATGTCATCCTCGCACGACCCCGGTGGCCCCTCGTCGGTCAAGGGTCGCGCTCGCCGGCTGACAGGATGGGGCCCGTGACCGCGACTGCCAAGGCTTCCGTCGAAATGTGGTTCGACCCGATCTGCCCATGGGCGTGGATCACCTCTCGCTGGCTGATGGAGGTCGAAAGCGTCCGCGACGTCGAGGTCACCTGGTCGGTGATGAGTCTGTCCGTGCTCAACGAGGGACGGGACCTGCCCGAGAGCTACCGCGACCTGATGGACAGCTCTTGGGCGCCTGTGCGCGTCATCGTCGCGGCTGCCCACCAGCACGGCCCCGCGGTGGTCAAGCCCCTGTATGACGCGATGGGCACCCGCATCCACCCGGGCGGCGAGGAGGACTACCGCAAGGTCATCGCCGAGTCGCTCGATGAGGTCGGTCTGCCCGCGGACCTCCTCAGGTTCGCCGACAGCACCGAGGTGGACGTCGAGCTGCGCACCAGCCATCAGCGCGCCATGGACCTGGTGGGGGACGACGTCGGCACGCCCGTGATCTCGGTGGGGGGCATCGCCTTCTTCGGGCCCGTCGTGTCGCCGGCTCCTGCCGGTGAGGACGCCGGCAGGCTCTGGGACGGCGCGCTCCTCGTCGGCAGCACCCCCGGATTCTTCGAGATCAAACGCACTCGCACCGTCGGGCCGATCTTCTGAGCCCATACGGATCTTCCTGAGAACCGCAGCAACGCATCTCCTGAAAACCTCCGACAGCAAAGGAAACCCACGAAAATGCGCGTTCACATCGGCGGCGACCACGCGGCATACGACCTGAAATGCGCTCTGGTGACATTTCTGCAGGGCAAGGGCTATGACGTGATCGACCACGGGCCTGACTACTTCGACGCAGAGGACGACTACCCGGTTGCGGTGCTGCGTGCGGCCGAGGCCGGGTCAGGCGACATCGGGGCGTTCGGCATCGTTCTGGGCGGATCGGGCAACGGCGAGCAGATGGCGGCGAACAAGGTCAAGGGGATCAGGGCGGCACTGGCCTACAACGTCGAGCTGGCCACCCTGGCGAGGACGCACAACAACGCTCAGATCCTGTCCATCGGCGCACGGATGAACACGCAGGCCGAGGCCGAGGCCATGGTCGAAGCCTTCCTGACCACGAAGTTCAGCGGTGACGAACGTCACGCCCGACGACTGGCCATGGTCGAGCGGTACGAGCAGCAGGGTGACCTGCCGCCGATTCCGGCATCCGAAGGCTGAGCCCGCAGACTCCAAGCGTGACAAGGGGGGCCCTGATAGGGGGGTGAGCCCTGACAATGAGCCCTGACAAGGGGTGGGCCCTGACGGGGATTGTGTCCTGATGGGGTCCCGGTTTGACGATGAATGTGCAAACACCCAGCGTGCACACATCTGCTGCGAATACCATCCGAGACGTGATGACAGAGGCGCAGGTGCTGAGGCGTGGAGGCCTCGGATGGCGGCGCCCCGCACGTCCAGTGCCTGGCGGTGGGCGCCGCCACCCGAAGCTGCGTAGGTTTTCAGGGCGCCTGTTTGGGACGACCCAGGGTCTCCCGCCTGTTGTTGCATCGATGCTCGTGCTGATGGCCGTGCTGATGTCCGTTCTCATCGACCAGTGGCCATCGGTCGTGCCATGGATGTCCTTCGTGCCCCTCGTCGTCATTGCCGGCCTGTTCCTGCCACCGAGATGGCTCGCTGTCGTCCTGGTGGTCATCTTCGGTCTCTTCGCGCATGAAGGGTGGCTCCTGGGTATGGACAAACCCAGCTTTGCCGGCGCGTTCGTCGTGAGCTTCATCGTGGCGGGAATGATGGTCTGGTTGTCGGTCTCCAGAGCCCGGCTGGGTGTTCACGGGATAGCGGGGGAGTCGATCTTGGTCGACCTGCGCGATCGGCTTCGTGCACATGGTGAGCTGCCGACTCTGCCCGAACCGTGGCACGCAGAGGCCGCGCTGGAGCCGGCCCGCGATGAGTCGTTCTCGGGTGACTTCGTCGTGGCCACCCGCTCGAGCTCCGGCAACCGCCTCGAGATCGCCCTGGTGGACGTCTCGGGCAAGGGCGTCAATGCCGGCACACGAGCCCTGCTCCTCTCCGGGGCGTTGGGCGGACTGCTGGGCGCCCTCGACCCAGCGGACTTCCTTGGCGCGGCCAACTCCTATCTGCTTCGCCAGAAGTGGGGCGAGGGATTTGCCACCGCGATCCACCTGGCCCTCGAGCTCGACACCGGACGGTTCTGCCTTGGCGCGGCCGGACACCCTCCGGCGGTCAAGTTCTCGGCCGGTTCGGGCCGGTGGCAGGTGCTGGACGCTAAAGCAGGTCCACTGCTCGGCGTCGTGGACGGCGCAGCCTTTCCCCGCGTGAATGGCCAGCTGCACCGCGGCGACGCCGTGCTGCTCTGTACGGACGGCGTCATCGAGACCCGAACCCGTGACATGAACGTCGGTATCGACCGGATGCTCGGCGCAGCCGAACGCCTCGTCCCGCACGGCTTCAGCGGCGGAGCGTCACGCATCTGCGCCGCACCGTTGGGCGTGACCGACGACCGTGGCGTCGTACTGATCTGGCGAACCTGAGCCTCAGGCGGGGCACCGTGAACCTCAGGCTGGGTTGGGGGTCGTGGGATGGCGCGGTGGGATGGGAGTCGTGGAGCGGGCGACGAGAATCGAACTCGCGTGGTCAGTTTGGAAAGTTGGCTACTTTGGAGGGTATAACCGCAGGTCAGAGGCTTATCGGGGCCTTCGCTGGCCCCCTCAGGACCTCCACAGGACCTAAGCGCTTTGTGCTCGCCGCGCAGCGGGCCGCGCCGGCACCAGGGCCGAAGTCGCATTGCCGGTGACCATCGCGTCCAATGCCCGCGCAATCTCGCCGTCCCGTTCGCTTACCGCGTGCTGATAGACCAGCGCGGCCGCCGAGGAAGCGTGTCCCAGCCGGTGCATCAGCTCTTTCGTGGTTGCGCCCGTGGAGGCAGCCAGCGTCGCGCCCGTATGCCTGAGCCAATGCACGCGCGTGTGAGGCAGGCCGCAACGCTTGACCGCTCGCCGGAAGGTGGCACCGAAGTTGTGATTCTGGACGAACTGGCCCGAGGCTGTGCCGAACACCAGCGCGTCGGGGTCGTCCGCGACGAAGTCGGCCAAGTGGGTCTCCAGCAGCGTGGCCACAGACCCAGGCAGAGTGACCGTCCGCCGCCCCGCGTCGGTCTTTGGGGGCCCAACGGTCCACGCTCCGTGGATGTACCGGCAGGTCCGCTCGACCGTAAGTCGGGCATCAGATACGTCCCGGCGTCGGAGCGCGGTCGCCTCCCCGAACCGAAGGCCGCCGAATGCGAGGACCATCACCAATGCTTTGTAGCGTGGCGGTATCTCCTCCGCGATGGCCAGGACCTCGGGAACAGTGAGGGACCGGGCGGCCACCGCAGGTTTGACCATGCCTGCGCTCTTGATCCTGCATGGGTTGGACTTGAGCACGTCGTCCTGCACGGCGACGTTGAGGATGCCTCGGAGCAGGCGGTACGCCTGAGCCAGGGCCGTGGGTTTGAGCGATTTGCCTGCCATCGCGTGCCAAGCGCGTACGTTCGTCGGTGTCGCGTTTCCGACCTTGATCGGACCCCACTCCTTCTCGAGGTGGTTCGCCCACACCGACTCGTAGAGGGCCCGCGTCGATTCTTTGATCTCGCTGCGCGCGAGGTAGGCCTCGGCGTACTCAGCAACGGTGCGGCTCGCGAGTTCGGGCGCACGCCAGTCCTGTCGCACGATGTCGGTGCGCTGACCCGACAGCCAAACGCGGGCATCGGTCACGGTGCCGAATGATTTGGACCGTCGCCTGCCCTCCGGGTCGGTGAATCTGGCCCGCCACTGACCCGAAGGTCGGCGGTCGACGTGACCGAAGTCGGAACTGCGAACGTGACTGGCCATACGGGACCTCACAGGTTGAGTGTGTCGCGCCGATCGGCATCAGGTGACCCCGCCTCGTCTGACCCACGTGAGGCCGACGGGCTGGACGGTGCCGCACGCCACGAAGTCCTCAAGGGCAGACATCGGAATCCGCACATGCCGACCCACGTGCACGAACCGGATACGCCGCTCGGCAACCAGTCTACGAGGGAAACGCGAGGTCGTGCCCAGCGCTTCAGCTGCCTCGTCGATGGTGAGTAGCTTCTCCATGGCTCCTCCGCGGTTGCCCGTACTCGAACTCGCTCGGGCCGGCATGTCGTTCCGCTGGCCCACTGCCGTCACTATCTGTAAGCGAGGTCCGCCCCTGTTCGTGGACACGAGTCGCGATCCGGATCGGCGCCTCGCTGCAGATGGCTTGAACCGGCGGCGCTCTCCTGTGACGCGAGACGGGGAAGCGCCACGTTCGGGTGCTTCATGGTGTCTACCGATCGTTAGGGGCACCATCAGTCGCGAGGGGAGCGTGCCGGGTATCGTCGCGCCTGGTCTTCGGCGAACGGGGCGGGTGGAGTTACAACCCCAAGGCGTCCAACAGGTCGTTGGTCAAGGCCGCGAAACTGACCGCTACTGTGGGGTCGGACGGCATCTCGGAGGCTGCGAGAGTCGACAGGAGATTCGTGGCTGTCCGGCCGTTGTCGGCCAGGAAGTGGAGCGAGGCGGCACTGGTTCGCTCTGCGTGGGGCTCCGTCCGGTGCAGAGCGAACCCCTCAACCAGCTCATTGGTCTCCACTGCACGCAACAGGCGGAATACGTCGAGGGCGTCCTTGCCGCGAACCCGATTGGCTCTGCCGAGCAGGGAGTTGCGCGAGCGCTCTTCCAGCTTGATCATCTTCGCGGCAATCAAAGCGGCTGGACCCGCGACCGCGATGGTGTGGGTCCGCTCGTCCTTCGATTCCAGGGCGCCGAGTTCTCGGGCGGTGTTGTCGATCAGTGCTGGTTCCAGTCCTGGGGTGATGCGCGCGACAGTCTTTGCATGAGGGGGCAACCAAGCCGCCCTGGCCCCGCCCTTTGACCGGTTGCTCTGGTGCGGTACGACCATGAGATCCACGGCAACCTGGCCCTGCCCGAGCCAGCTGCCTGGCTGACTTCCGGGCACGAACCCGGCCGCCTCGAGCGCCGATGCCAGTTCTGGGTCGGGTGCCAACGAGTCGACCTGCAGGGCGAGGTCACTGTCGGTTGTCATGACAGCGACAGACCAGTTCGTGTCACCAGCGTGGACGTAGACCGCTTGGGCGCCAACGAGAACAACGGACGCTCGGTGAACTCCGATCGCGTCCAACGCGTCAAGCAGGACACGGCGCGCGGCGACATACTCCGGCGCGTTCGTCATGTCGTCTCCATTTCGGCGCGCCAAGCCGGGTCGGTGGCGGCCAGGTAGTTGATGAGCTGCTCGGCTTCCTCGGGGGAGCGTCCGGGAAGGGTCAGCAGGTCCGCAATCGCTTGGGCGATAGGAACATAACCCATTGGACCCTGCTTCGGCCGCGAGCCGAGCAGCGACGTGTCAGCAGGTCGTGCCAGTGCCACATTGGCTGTTCCGGGCGCGGCGTCCACCAGCCGCAAACGTTCAGCGGTCTCTTCCGGATGCGGGGTGTAGAACGTGGCGAGCATCAACGGAGTCACCGGCACGGTCCCTGTCGGGAGGTACTCGCGCAGGGCCAGCGAACCAGTCGCCGTCGCGTCGTCCTCGTGGCTGATGCGGCTGAGCACATCGTCGACTCCACGAGGCGCCAAGTACCAGCGCACCTCCGGGTTGGACTCAGCAAACGAATAGTCGGCAGTCCAACGGTTCAGGAGCAGGCGCGGGCGCACCCGGGCTACCGCCCCGGTGTCTGCACGTTCGATGGCGCCGTCGCGGGCAAGAGTCGGAAGGAGCTTCGCAACTGTTCCCGGACTCACCTGTGACGCAGCGGCCAGTTCGCGCACGCCTATCGGAACCGATGCCTGTAGCAACATTCGAATGATGCGCGCGGATGCTGGACCATTGAGCCGCACGGTGCTGCCCGGCCGCGTCGTCGCTGTTGACTTCGCCGCTCCTTGGGTCTTGATCAGCAATGGGGGAGAGTCGCTCACCAGTCGCAACCACCCAGTGGCGTCGGCGAACCCGATTCCGGTTTGCACGCAGGCGTCGCGCAATGCCGGGTTGGCAAAATTGGTGATCAGAACCGTGGGCATGCCCACGACGTCGCGCAGAAGGGCCCCTCGGGTAGCCGCATCGATCGCCGATCCCCGGCCAAAGGTTCTGACCTCTGCGGCAAATTCAACCACGACGCCAGCCGGTGTCGTGATGACAATCGCCGCATCCAGTCGTCCGCCAGGCACGCCTGGGGCGGACGGATCGGGTACGACGCGGGCGCTCCACGATGGGGGCAACTCCTCGCGCAGTGTGGTCTCGACGCCCCGGATCAACTCTTGCCTCCCACGGCTTGATTCTTCAAACTGCTTGTTTCTCATCACAGGAAACAATATCAATCAAGAAACACCCTTAGTCAAGACCCGCCAGGCGAGGTGGTGCACTCCGGCTCGTTTTCGAGTGGCGAAAGACCAGGTCGCATGGTCTGCGCTGATCGCCTTCACCAGTCACGGCCGAGACCGTCACAACCACCGGGGCAAACCTTGGCCCCCGGCCAGCCACCTGCGGTCGTCGCCGCGCCTCGCCTGAAGCGCTGACCTCGTGGCTACCACCGGACGCGCGGCGGGTGACGTTAGCGGCGTCGGCGTCACCCGACCTCAGCAAACGCAGCACCTTGCGGATCAGGGAGTTGTCGCGATGGCGCATGATCCTCACGGAAGTGCGGTAGTCGCTGCTCTTGCGGCAGCGCTGGCATGAGCAATGGCCGAACCTCGGGTCGACGAATTTCAGGAAGCAGCGGTCACGAAGACCTTCGGCATCCTCTAGCTGGAACTGCTTGAGGGTCTGCGGGAGGTTGCAGATCCCGATGCGGTGGTCGTGAACCTCGAAGCGCGTCGCTCGCTCGGTCCAGAGCTGGACGAGCAGGGGGCTGAGTCTTGTCGGTGCAGGACACTGAAGCTCCGAGAAATCGGTCGGCGCGCCCGCGCTCTTTGGTTGGAGTCGGGCTAACGCCGTTGCTCGGTGGCGTCCCTTGCCCGTCGGTTCGTCATGGTGCCAGCATGCATCCCGGGACCGACACGTCACGCGCAGGTCCCAGCCATCTTCTGTGACTCACCGATCTGGCTGTGCCCAGCCCCGGCTCAGATGTTTCGCCCAAAGACCACCACCTCGATTGGCCACCCGAATCCCTGACAAAGCCCATTTCCCTCATCGCACACGTCTGGCACCTCAGGTCTCAGTGGGAATGGTGCCCCGTCCGGGCGGTATGCAGGGTGGCTCGATCGGCTCCGCGACTGACGCCGAGGACACGCGAATGAGGGCCGCAACCATGACGATGTCGATCCGCCGGATGAGTCTGGGGGCCGGGTACCGGTACCTCATGTCGTCGGTCGCCCGGGCCGACGGGACCGGGCATGCAGCGTCGGCGTTGACCCGGTACTACGCCGAGTCGGGGACTCCGCCGGGGCGGTTCCTTGGCCGGGGACTCGCTGGTCTTAACAACGGCAACGGGGTCCTGGTCGGCTCCACAGTGACCGAGGAGCACCTGTTCAGGATGCTGGGGATGTTGCAGGATCCGATCACCGGACAGCAGCTGGGCCGGTCTCCGCGACGGGGCGGCACGGCGTACATCGACTCCCGCGGCGTGACGCGGAAGGCACCGCTGCCGGTGGCCGGGTTCGACCTGACCTTCAGCGCCCCCAAGTCCGTGAGCGTGGCGTGGGCGGTCGCGGACAAGGCGACGCAGGGGCTCATCTATGCCGCGCACCAGGCCGCGCTGGAGCACGTCATCGGCTACGCGGAGGAGCGCGTGTTCTCCTCCCGGTCGGGTTCGGGTGGGGTGGTGCAGGAGGACATTGCCGGGGTGGTCGCGGCGGCGTTCGATCATTGGGACTCCCGGGCGGGGGACCCGCAGTTGCACACGCACGTGGTGGTGATGAACCGGGTTCAGACCAGCGGCGGGGTATGGCGGACGCTGGATTCCCGGGGCCTGTTCCGGTCCGTGGTGGGCTTGTCGGAGATGTACAACGGGGTGCTGTCGGACTACCT
>Ga0075530_1000314_pt1 | contig 22715 bp, 22 predicted proteins | sample NGEPerD_2_FD_75101 | JGI IMG/M metagenome (GOLD analysis project Ga0075530, IMG submission 75101) | Arctic peat soil microbial communities from the Barrow Environmental Observatory site, Barrow, Alaska, USA - NGEE PermafrostL1-D | ecosystem: Environmental > Terrestrial > Soil > Wetlands > Peat ... | reverse complement strand
GCGCCCGCCGCAGCCACGCCCGAGGCGACGGCACGGAAGGACGCGCTCGACGACGACATCGACAGCGTGCTGGACGAGATCGATGGCGTCCTCGAAGCCAACGCCGAAGAGTTCGTGCGCGGCTTTGTCCAGAAGGGTGGCCAGTGAACCTCGGATTCGGCGGCGCCGGTCGACTGCCCGCAGCGTTCATGACGACCGGCTCATCGTCCTTCACCGAGTTCATCAGCGCGCACTCTCCTGAGCTGCTGCCCTCGCGCCGTGCACTGCCCGTGGGCGGCACGGTCGAGGCGCCACACGGAACGACCATCGTGGCGCTCACGTATGACGGCGGCGTCGTCATGGCGGGGGACCGTCGCGCCACCATGGGCAACCTGATCGCCAACCGCGACATGGACAAGGTGTTTGCCGCCGACGAGTACTCCGCTGTCGGGATTGCCGGAACCGCGGGCCTTGCCATCGAGGTGGTGAAGCTGTTCCAGGTCGAGCTCGAGCACTACGAGAAGATCGAGGGGACGCTGCTGTCGGTCGAGGGCAAGGCCAACCGGCTCGCCTCGATGATCCGGGCGAATCTGGCGATGGCCATGCAGGGCTTGTCCGTGGTCCCGATGTTCGCCGGTTTCGACCTCGACGCCATGGCTGGCCGGATCTTCTCCTATGACGTCACCGGCGGCTGCTACGAGGAGCATGACCATCACAGCGTCGGCTCAGGCTCGCTGTTTGCCCGAGGCGCCATGAAGAAGCTCTGGCGACCGGGCATGGACCCGGCTACCGCCACTCGCGTTGCTGTCGAGGCGCTCTATGACGCTGCGGACGATGACTCGGCGACCGGCGGCCCCGACCTCGGCAGACGGATCTGGCCGACCCTTGCAGTGGTGGATGCCGGCGGGCTGCGGTTCCTGGACGACGACGCGCTTGCCGGCGTTGTCGAGCTCATCGTGGCGGACCGCCGCGGCAACCCCGGAGGTGCCCGATGACCATGCCGTTCTACGTCTCGCCCGAGCAGCTGATGAAGGACCGGGCCGACTTCGCGCGCAAGGGGATCGCCCGAGGCCGCTCCGTCGTGGTTCTGGGCTATGACAGGGGTATTGCGTTCGTCGCCGACAACCCCTCTCGCGCTCTGCACAAGGTGTCTGAGATCTACGACCGGATCGCCTTCGCTGCCGTCGGCAAGTACAACGAGTTCGAGAACCTCCGAGTGGCCGGTGTGCGCTACGCCGATCTGCGTGGCTACTCGTACGACCGCAGGGATGTAACGGCACGGGGACTGGCCAACGCCTATGCGCAGACGTTGGGCACGGTCTTCACCCAGGAGTCAAAGCCGTACGAGGTTGAGATTGTCGTTGCCGGGGTGGGTGAGACAGCCGACCTGGACCAGATCTATCGCTTGACCTATGACGGCTCCGTCGCCGACGAGCAGGGGTTCATCGCGATGGGTGGAACCGGCGAGCACATCACCGCTGGTCTCAAGGAGCGGTGGAGGCCGGGCATGAACCTCGGTGATGCTCTGGCGCTGGCTGTCGATCTGCTGGGGCAGGACCCGAGCGGTGGGCCTTCACGCACTCTGACCGGGACCCAGCTCGAGGTCGCTGTTCTGGACCGGGCGCGGCCCAGGCGCACCTTCCGCCGTCTGGCGGGGCCGTTGCTCGACGCGCTCCTGAGCAGCGAGAACCCCACGAAGGACGTCCCTGCCGACGATGATGCGGCGCCCGGACGTCACGACACGTTGACCGGCGAGACTGAGCCGTCCGGCGAGGGCGCTGGCGGCGACCCCCCTGTACCAGATCCGTCATGACCATCTCGGTGACCGGTGCCATCGGAGGACTCGGCGGTCGGGTTGCCCGCGAGCTGACGGCTTGAGGCGTGCAGCAGCGGTTGATCGTCCGCGATCCTGCTCGGGCGCCGCAACTGCCGGGCGCCGAGGTGGCCATAGCACGACCACGGAGCCACCGAGCAGGCCATCCGCGACGCCGGGATCAGCCTCACCTCGATGCGGAACACCCTGTATGCCGACGCCGCGCCCAGGTTCGTGGGGCCCGACGGGGTGATCCGCGCTCCGGCCGGGCACGGTCGCGTGGCCTGGGTCGCTCAAGCCGACGTGGCGCGACTGGCCGTTGTCCTGCTGACCGACCCCGGCCATGAGGGACAGATCTACGACGTGTCCGGACCCCACGCCATTGACCTGCACGAGACTGCGCGCATCCTGACCAAGGCCACTCGCAGGGCAATCACGTACCACGCCGAGACTCTGACTGAGGCCAAAGAGTCGAGGGCGGGCCACCCAGACTGGTTGGTCGACGGCTGGATCGGCTCGCACCTGATGCTGGTCACCGGCGAGGGCTCGGTGACCAGTCACACCATCGAGCACCTCACCGGCCAGCGTCCGATGACACTGTCCGAGCTTCTCGCCGCCGAACCCTCGTCGTTCGCCCATCTGACCTAGAACGAACTCAGCGCTTCGAGCCCACCTTCCGGCCTGAGCCGGATGTCTTCTTGCCGTCGCCGTTGACGTCTGATTCGCCGTCCGCGGTGTCGCTGGTGTCTTCGCCTGATTCGCCGTCCGCACGTGCCTCGACGGTCAGCTCTGCGGCAGCAGGGTCGTTGTCCGTCCCAGCGGTGTTCTCGTCAGTGGTTTTCGCGCCATCGTGGGCGTCGGTCACCACCGCTTGCGGCTCGACGCCGGCAACGACCTCGGTCTCCTCGGCAACGACCTCGGTCTCCTCGGCAACGACCTCGGTCTCCTCGGCAACGGCCTCGGTCTCCTCGGCAACGACCTCGGTCTCCTCGGCAACGGCCTCGGTCTCCTCGGCAACGACCTCGGTCTCCTCGGCAACGGCCTCGGTCTCCTCGATCGGCGCGATCAGCGCCACACCGCCGAGCGTCGACAGCATCTGGCGGACGTTCGTGAGCTGCGCGTTGATGCTGTCGCGTCGCTGGGTCGCGGCAGCGAGCTCGCGCTCGGAGTCGGCCCGGATGCGTTCGGCCTTGATCTTCGCCTCGGCCACCAGCGTCTGCGCGTGCCTGGTCGCCTGCTCGAGCTGCTGACCAGATCTCGACTCGGCTTCGTGCTGTGCCTGTTCTGATTCGCTGCGGGCCCGCTCCGCCCGCAGCCGGACTTCGGCCAGCTGCTGCTCGGCGGCGGCGATCTCGTCGACGAGCGCCAATGCCGACGCGTCCCGGCGAGCGGCCAGAGTTGTCTCGAAGTCGACGGCAGAGGCGGCGGACTTGGCGCGGGCTCGCTCGTAGACGGCTTCGGCTTCTTCCCTCCGGGCCATTGCCTCGCGGTCGGCGTCGTCCAGGAGGCTGTCAGCGTGCCGCTTGGCGTCCTCCAGGATCCTGGCGACGTCGGCGTCGACGGCGCTGCGTGTCTCCGCCGCATAGTCGTCGGCGCTCTGACGCGTCGCGCGAGCGCTCTCGTCAGCCAGCGCGTGGTGATTCGCGGCGTCGGCCTGAGCCTGCGTCCGCATCTCGGCCGCTTCCTTGTCCGCCAGGGCCAGGATGGAGCCGATGCGTTCGCCCAAACCAGCGTAGGTGGGCGCCGCGGCCTTCGTCTGTGCCTCTTCCAGGGCACGGAACTGTTCGACGTGACGTTCGATCTCACTCTTGAGCTGCCCAGTCGCGGCTTCGAGCTTGCTGACCTGGATGGTCCTCTCGCCTGCCTCCTGCTGAGCTGCGGCAGCTGCTTGTGACAGCTCATGCACGAGCTGGTCCACCTGAGCGGGGTCGTATCCGCGTAGCACGCTGCGGAAATGGGCGTTGGGGTCAGTCATCGGATTCCTGTCGTCGCTTCGGTGGTGAGGGAGAGATGGGGTGTTGGGTTCTTGGGAAGGGGATCCGAGCTCTCGGGCGGGGTCGCAGCGAGCGCCGCAACGGCCGCTGAGTGCTCGGACACGGCAAGGGCCTCGATCACGCCTGAGAGGTGGCGGAGCTGTTCGGTGATGTCATCGCGTCTTCGTGCCAGAACCGCCACCTCCGCGCGGGCGCGGGCGAGGAGATCGCGCGTCTCGGCCCGGCTGCTGTCTGCGTCGGCGCGGGCAGCAGCAAGTATTGTCGTTGCCTCTTCGCGGACCGCCCGGCGGTGCTCATGGGCCTCGGTTTGCAGCCGAGCCACCTCGGACGCGGCCCGTTCGCGCAGCACCTTGGCGCCACCCTCGGCCTCGTCCAGTCGCCGCTGTGCGCGCTCCAGCCGCGCCTGTGCCGTCAGGTCAGCCTCGCTGATGACCCTCTCGGCGTGCGCCCGGGCGTGCTCGCCAGTGGCGATGGCGTCGTAGTCGGCTGCCTCGAGAACGGCATTCGCCTGGGCGCGGAGCCGTTCGGCTTCGGCAGAGGCTTCGGCCAAGGCGGTCCGTGCACGCAGGGAGACGCGGGAGATGAGGTCCTGGACGTGTCGTCGTCGTGCGGTCAGATGAGCAGCATTTCTGGCGTGGCCGGCCAAACGCGTCAACTCGGCCTCGGCCTCGGCCGTCGACAGCAGAGACCGGACGGTGTCCTGCGCCCATTGCATGTGGTCGGCAGCGTCGCCCAGGACGCGATCCGCATCCGCCGTCGCGGCATCTCGTGCGGACGCGATCTCTTCGGTGGCGGTCGATCTGAGCGCGGTTGTCTCGGACCGTGCCTTCTCGAGCTCTTGTGTCGTCGCGGCACGCGCCGCGTCGGCATCCGCGGTGGCTTGCGTTCTTGCCTCGGTCGCGAACTCTTCGGCGGCAGCCCTGATCGAGGCGGCATGCTGGGCAGCCTCTTCGGCCAGCTGCTGCAGCTCGGCATCGACCTGCAGCCGTCGGGACTCGATCTGCGCCACCGTCTCGGCCTGCAGCGCAGCGTTGCTCTCTCGGACCTGCTCGAGCTCGGTGTTCGCCAGGCCCTTCAGCCGTAGCGCCTCCGCCAGAATGTTTGTCCGAAGCTCCGTGGCCTCTACCTGGGTGCTGGCAACGAGGTTCTCGCTCGTCCTGGCAGCGGCGTCGGCGACCAACGTGGCCTGGTCTGCGGCGTCGGCAATGAGCTGAGCCGACTCCTCCTGTGCCTCCTGCAGGCGGGCCTGAGCCGAACGCTGGGCGCTGAGGGCGTCTTCGTGGACCGTGGTGGCGTCGCTCAGCAGCCGTCTCGCCTCGTCGTGCGCAGCGTGGGCGTCGGCGCGCAGTGCTGTCACCTCTGCCTGAACATCCGCATGAAGACGATCGGCAAGGGCTTGCGCCCGCGACAACATGCCAAAGGCAGCCGAGCTGGGTTCTTCGGGGGTGTGGTCCGGGTCGCCTGAGGACTGGTTCAGGGTTCCCGGTGAGGCAGTCACATCGCCAATCATCCCATGTGACCAACTACCGTCAAGGCGGCAGCCACGATTAGCTACGAGCAGCCGCGATCAGGTGGCGCTCTTCTTGTGGAGACAGGCCGGCCCGGTCATCGCGGCCAAGGCACTTGGTGACCTCCCTGTGAAGGACGTCGGCGAGTGTCTGCTCCAGCGGTCGGCAGACCAAGCCGGCTGTGGTTGCCGCATCGGTGACTGCCCGACCACGTCCGACCCCGTCGACAATGGCACGTTCACAGGCGACCTTTGCCTCGCCATTGGCAGCCATCGTCGCCTCATCTCCCTGCAGCGCAGGTAAGAGGTCGGCTGACTCGTCCGCGCCGATCGTGTCGTGTACGGCGTAGACCGAGCAGGAGGAGACATAGACCCATGTCCTGGTGCGCTGAACGAGCGCAGCGACCGCGCGTCTGACGAACCCCGGTTGCCACGAGACATCCACGACTCCGTCCCAGTCCCGGTCACACACCTGGTCGTGTGCCGTCTCCTCAGCTCGGTCGGCGCGCACGAAGGTGGCGCTCGAGGGAGCCGGTCCGGACTCACCGCGCGCGAGACAGGTGACCTCGTGGCCGCGCGCCAGTCCGACCCGCGCGACCTCGTCGCCGAGCCAGGACGTTCCGCCGAGCACCAGGATCATCATCCGGCCACCCAGACACGCCCTCACAGATGTGTCGACGGAGCAACACTTCGTTCAGCCAAGCGCGTAGCGGTCCCGGCCCGCCTAGAGTGAGCCCATGGATCGCCGAATCTTCGGTATCGAGAACGAGTACGGAGTGACGTGCACGTTCGGCGGGCAGCGACGACTGACCCCGGATGAGGTGGCGCGCTACCTGTTCCGCAAGGTCGTGTCCTGGGGTCGGTCCTCAAACGTGTTTCTCGCCAACGGTTCCCGGCTCTATCTCGACGTCGGCAGCCACCCCGAGTACGCCACGCCCGAATGCGACGACGTGCGCCAGCTGGTCACTCACGACAAGGCCGGCGAGCGCATCGTTGAGGGGCTCGTGGCCGACGCCCAGCAACGGATCACCGACGAGGGCATCTCGGGCGAGATCTATGTCTTCAAGAACAACACCGACTCGGCAGGCAACTCCTACGGCTGCCACGAGAACTACCTCGTCGGACGTGCTGGGGAGTTCCAGAAGCTGTCCGACGTCCTTATTCCGTTCCTGGTCACCCGCCAGGTCACGTGCGGCTCAGGCAAGATCGCGACCACGGCACGCGGGGCGACATACTGCCTGAGTCAGCGGGCGGACCACATCTGGGAGGGCGTCTCCAGCGCTACCACGCGTTCGCGGCCCATCATCAACACGAGGGACGAGCCGCACGCCGACGCCGAGAAGTACCGCCGGCTGCATGTCATCGTGGGTGACTCCAACATGAGCGAGACGACCACGATGCTCAAGGTCGGCTCGGCCGATCTGGTGCTTCGGATGTTTGAGGCCGGTGAGTCGATGCCGGACCTGACGCTGGAGAACCCTATCCGGGCCATCCGTGAGATCAGCCATGACCTGACGGGCCGCAAGAAGGTCAAGCTCGCTGACGGTCGCGAGCTGAGCGCCGTACAGATCCAGGCCGAGTACTACGAACGGGCCGCGGCATTCGTCGACCGCGAGGGACTGAACGACCCGAGCCACAAGAGCGTCCTGGATCTGTGGCATCGGACGCTCATCGCCGTCGACACGGGGGACCTGGCCCTGGTTGGCACCGAGATCGACTGGGTCATCAAGTACCAGTTGATCTCGCGGTACGCGGCCAAGCACAACCTGCCTTTGTCCAGTCCCAGGATCGCCCAGCTCGATCTTGCCTACCACGACATCAACCGTGAACGTGGCCTCTTCTATCTCCTGCAGCGTCGCGGCAACGCTGCTCGGATCTGTTCTGACGTCGAGATCTTCGAGGCCAAGAACCAGCCCCCGCAGACGACCAGAGCCAAGTTGCGCGGCGACTTCATCCGTGCCGCCCAGGCGCACAAGCGGGACTTCACCGTCGACTGGGTCCATCTCAAGCTCAATGACCAGGCCCAGCGGACGGTCCTGTGCAAGGACCCGTTTGCCGCGGTCGACTCCCGGGTTGAGCGGCTGATCGCGAGCATGTGATCGACGAGGCCGGCGCAGGGCGGGCTCGGCACGCGACCGAGCGCATTCGGAGACACACAGGTCGCGGCGTTATGGTGGGGTGAATCCATCGCCCAACGATCGAAGGTCTTCGCGTGCGCCTGTTCCGCTTACGAGTTGTTGCCGCCGCAGTCATACCCCTGGTATTTCTGGCGGCCTGTGGGTCGGGGAACTCTGACAAGAACCCGGCCGACGCCCTGGACGCGATCACCGTGGGTGGCACGGCCGCGGCGCCCACGCTGGCCCTCAAGACCAAGCCGTTGACGGTCAAGGCAACGACGACCAAGGTCATCACCGCGGGCAAGGGCGCCAAGCTCACCAAGACCAACTCGATCACGTTCAACTACATCATCGTCAACGGCAAGGACGGCAAGCAGATCGAGTCCAGCTTCGGCAAGGGCGCGGTCTCCCAGGATCTTTCGGCTGATACGTTGCTGCCGGGTCTGGGCAAGGGACTGAGCGGCCAGCAGGTCGGCTCCCGGTTGCTGGTGGCGATCCCGCCGGCGGACGCCTTTGGTGCCGACGGCAACCCCCCGACCATCGGCCCAACCGACACCATCGTCTTCTTGATCGACGTGGTCTCAGCCACCACGCCGCTGAAGACCGCCACCGGCGCTGCGGTTGCACCCAAGGCCGGACTGCCCACGGTGAAGGTGGATGCCAAGGGCGTCCCGGTCGTGACCGTGCCCAAGACCAAGCCGTCAGCCAAACTGGTCGTTCAGCTGCTGATCAAGGGCGACGGCCCGGTGGTCAAGGCCGGTCAGACGCTGTCCGCTGCCTACACCGGCCTGGTCTATGGCACCGGCAAGGTGTTCGACTCCTCCTACGAGTCGGGCAATCTGCTCAACCAGCCCGTGGGCAAGGGCCAGCTCGTGCCGGGCTTCGACAAGGGCATCGTGGGCCAGACCGTCGGGAGTCGCGTGCTGCTCGTGCTGCCGCCAGCCGAGGGCTATGGCAAGGCGGGAAACCCCCAAGCCGGCATCAAGGGAACCGACACGATCGTGTTCGTCGTCGACATCCTTGCCGCGACCTGAGTCTGCACGTCGAACCGTTCTCGCACGCTCGCACGAAAGGACCGCACGTCATGGGTTTTGACCCCAGCACCACCAAGCCCGAGATCGACTTCCCCGGCGATGTCGCACCCACCGATCTGGTCATCGAGGACCTCAAGGTGGGCGATGGCGTCGAGGCCAAGGCTGGTGACACCATCAGCGCGCACTATGTCGGTGTCGCGCATTCGACCGGTGAGGAGTTCGACGCCTCCTGGAACCGCGGCGCGCCGCTGGACTTCCGGCTGGGTGTCGGTCACGTTATCAAGGGCTGGGACGCCGGCATCGTCGGCATGAAGGTCGGCGGCCGTCGCAAGCTGACCATCCCCGCACACCTCGCCTATGGCGACCGCGGCGCTGGTGGCGCCATCAAGCCCGGCGAGGCCCTCATCTTCGTTGTGGACCTGGTCGACGCCCGCTGAGCCATTCAGCGCAGCAACGTCGCCGCGAAACGACCGGCGGCCGCGGCAGCCAGGAACGACGCCTCATCCTTGTCAAGGCCACGTCCCATCGTTGACAGTCGCACCGGGCTCGAGGCCAGCGCGTCAAACAGGCCGGTGGTGTCCACCTCGTGCAGGCGAAGTCGCCCTGCGCTGTCCCGGACAAGGTCGTGCGCCTGCTGAAGGACGAGCTTGCCGAACGCCCCGCCCAGCAACGGGACCGGTAGGTCGGCCGGGGCCATGGCGACGCGGCCATATGCCGTCAGGCTGTGATGGGAGATGCCTCGGTGGCGTTCGCGTTCGTCGGCTTCGGAGATGCGCAGTGAACCGATGGCCCGCCCGCCGAGCACCGCGGTGGCGTTGACCGCTTCCCCGGTCGCCACGCCGGAATAGCCCCACGGGGAGCCGGTGCCCAGATTGCCCGGCCCCTGGGCGACGATCGCAACGTTCGCGTGCAGGACGTGAGCAGCGGCCAAAAGCCCGGTGTGGACGTTGACGGCTTCCAGATCGCCGCCGAAGGACTGACCCACGGTGACCGTGCCGGTGATCCAACCGGCGTCGCGCAGGCCGGCCACCGTGCGGGAGAACGCGATCGGCAGGGCGCCACCGTCCGTCATCACATAGACCGCCCGAACCTCGGGCGCGGCATCTCGCAGGCCCGCCAGAATCGCCGGCACGGCTGAGTGCAGGTCGGCCATGATGACGGGCATGGCGTTGACCCCCGTGGCATTGCGCAGCACCTCGTGGTGCGGGCTCTCCTGCTCGTCGACGCCGAGAACCATCGTCTGCATCGGCGTATAGCGCGCCTTCACGACGTGGCCCGGGGTCGGCAGGGGATCGGCAGGCAGGCGGTCAGGGATGGCCACGATGAGCGCCATCCCACCCGTGCCCAGCCCGCGATCCAGAGCCCCGACATTGAGCAGGACCCGGTCGCCGGGCGCCGGCTCACCGACCAGGTCGGTATAGGCCAGGGCCGTGACCGTGTCGCCCTCAGGGCCGCTCAACGTCACGTTAAACTCGATCGCGCCGGGCCACCGGGCCCGAACCCGTTCGACGGTTGCCTCACGCCACTGGATCACGTCACGAACAGTAGTGCTGGAGGCACCTCACGTGGGGCTTCACGGTCCGGTACCGTCGTGCCTCATGAGCACCCAGCCCAACGCAGCCGTCAAGACCGAGCGTCTGCTCAACCTGGTGATCTGTCTGCTCTACACGCGAATGCCGATGTCCAAGTCCAAGATCCGCGAGGTCGTGCCCCAGTACGGGGCGACCGCTTCCGAAGAAGCCTTTGACCGGATGTTCGAACGTGACAAGGACGAGCTGCGCGACCTCGGCATCCCGCTGGTGACCGAGCCGCTGGACGTGTTCTTCGATGACGAGCCGGGCTATCGCATCGACCGGCGGGAGTACGCCCTGCCGGAGATCTCCTTCGCAGCGGATGAGCTGGCCGTTCTGGGCCTGGCCAGCAGGGCATGGGCGCAAGCCAGTCTTGCAGGACCGGCGGCTCAGGCCCTGCGCAAGCTCAAGGCAGCAGGTGTCGAGCGCGACGACTCATCCCTGATCGGTATCGAGCCTCGGGTGCGGACAGCTGAACCCGCCTTCGAAAAGGTGAAAAAGGCTGTGCTTGAACGTATTCCGGTGACCTTCACCTACCGGGCCGCGGGCTCTGGGGAGGGAACCACTCGCCATGTCCAACCGTGGGGAATCGCCTCCTGGCACGGTCGCTGGTACCTCACCGGCTTCGACACCGACAGGGGAGCACCGCGGGTATTTCGGCTGGGCAGGATCGAGGGCGAGGTCGCCACGGCGGGCAAGCCGGCGGCATACGACGTTCCGGTTGACCATCAGCCCAGGGCGATGATCAGCACCATGGCCGTCGAGCGCGACCCCCAGCCGGCAGTCCTGCGGGTGAGAGTGGGTGCAGGGCACAGCCTGCGCCGACGCGCCGCCAACGTCGGTGACATCGACGACACGTGGTCACAGGTCCGCATCGACTTCACCGACACCGAGGCTTTTGCCGACGAGATCAGCAGCTTCGGCCCCGACGTCGTGGTCGAGAACCCCACCGAGCTCAGAGAGTCCGTGATCCGCAGGCTGACCGGAGCGCTCGACCCCATGCCCAGCAGCGAAGAGGTCAGCGGATGAACGCCACGAGGCACGTATCCGAGTCGGCCACCAGCCGCCTTTCGCGACTGCTGACGATGGTGCCGTGGCTGCTCAAGCGTCAAGGTGTCGAGATCGAGGAGGTGGCGCGCGAGTTCGGGGTGACCCCGGCACAGGTCGAGGCTGATCTGGCGCTGTTGTTCCTGTGCGGTACACCGGGCGGTTACCACGGTGACCTGATCGAGGCGGAGTGGGAGAGCGGCAAGGTGTTCCTGGGTAATGCCGACACCATCAAGAGACCTTTGCGTCTCGGTGTCGATGAGGCCCTTGCCCTGATCGTGGGCCTGCGCGCCCTCGCCGCGGTCCCCGGGATCGGTGAGCGTGACGCCCTGGTGCGCGCCCTGGCCAAGCTGGAGGCAGCGACGGGCTCCGCGGCCACTGGGGCCTCACGGATCCAGGTGGTGATCGACGAGGGGACGAGCAAGGAGACGATGGCACTGGCTCAGGAGGCGCTGGCCGCCCATCGACGTGTTCACCTGCGTTATCTGGTCCCGGGGCGCGATGAGTCCACGGAGCGGGACGTCGACCCCATGCGGGTGATCAACTTCGACGCCCAGTGGTACCTCGAGGGCTGGTGCCACCGGGCCGAGGACGTCCGCCTCTTCCGTTTCGACCGGATTGAGTCGCTCACGGTTCTGGACCAGGACGGCACGCCGCCGGCCGAGGCCCAACCTCGTGATCTGGACTCGGGGGTCTTCACGCCCCGCGCGGACGACCAGCTCGTCCGACTCGCCCTTGGACCCGGGGCGGCCTGGGTAAGCGACTACTACCCGACCGAGAGCATCGAACCGACGCAGGACGGAGGAGCGGTGGTCACCCTGCGCACCGCGGATACCGCCTGGCTTCGCCGGATGATGTGGCGACTGGGGTCACAGGCCAGAGTCCTCGAGCCGGCAGATCTAGCCCTCGAGGTTCAGCGGGGTGCGCGCGAGGCCCTCAAGGCCTATGCCGCCGCGGCCGGCTCGACCGTTCCGAGCGGGTAGGGTCCGCCTCATGTGGTGGTGGCTGATGATCTGGGTGTGCCTGCTCCTGGTGGCGGGCGTCTACCTCGGCACGCGGGTCTGGGCGCTGTGGGGGCAGACCAAGGAGCTGGGTTCCGAGCTCTCGTCGGCTCAGTATCGTCTCGATGCGGTCCAGGGTCAGATGGAGCTGCTGGGTGAGCGGATCGGATCGCCGGAACAGCTCGCGGTCTTTGCCAGCCCGGAGGCCGCTCGCAGGGAGCGTGACCGTGCCAGAGTCGCCGGTCGTCGCGCACGACAAAAGCGTCGTGCGACATCCCGCCCAGCGTGGGCCAAACACGTAGACTGAGGTCAGGCGCACCTCCCGCGCACAGTTTCTTCTTCGTACTTCCACGGAAGGTTTCAGGCCCATGATCCGCAACCTGCTGGACCACCCGGTCAATCTCCTGATCGTGGTACTGGTGATCGCCGTACTAGTGGGCTGGAAGCGGCTGCCGGACGTCGCACGCAGCCTCGGCCGCCCGATGCGCATCTTCAAGTCCGAGGTCGAGGAGATGAAGGCTGAGGGCAAGTCCACACACAGTGCAGCGAGCGGCGACACGGTCAAGGGTGAGACAGTTGACCCCAGTGCTCGGCAAGAGACCGTCCAGGACCCGCCGGCCCGCGAGACGCATAACCAGCCGCCGGCCTGAGCCACACGCCCGCAGCGACCAGCCCACGGCCAACCGAGATCTACTCACTCATGGCAAAACTGCGCAATAAGCGCAGCCCTGACGGGCGCATGTCTCTGGGCGACCACCTGCGCGAGCTTCGCCGCAGGTTTGTTATTGCCGCCGTGGCTGTTGTGGTCGGTAGCGTGCTCGGTTGGGTCGAGTACGACTGGCTTTTCGCAGAGATCATGGCCCCGCTTCGCAAGCTCGCAGAAGAGCGGGGTGGCTTGGTCAACATCAACTTCGGAGGCATCACCCAGCCCTTCACCGTTCAGCTCCAGGTCGCGCTGTTCGTCGGCGTCATCGTGGCCAGCCCGGTCTGGCTCTTCCAGGTGTGGGGCTTCATCGTCCCCGGGCTGACCAAACGCGAGAAGCGCACTGCGATGGCATTCGTCGGGGCAGCCGCGCCCTTGTTTCTCGCGGGGTGTTTCTTGGCCACCACGGTGGTGCCGAAGGCCATCGAGATACTGATCGGCTTCACGCCCCAGGGTGCCGCCAACCTGCCCGATGCGGCGCTCTACCTGACGTTCGTGACCCGGTTCATCCTGGCCTTCGGGCTGGCTTTCCTGCTGCCGGTGTTCCTCGTCGGCCTCAACGTCGCACATATCCTGCCTGCACGGATCATGCTGAAGGGCTGGCGGATAGCCGTCATCCTCATCTTCGTGTTCTCGGCGATGATGACGCCAACCCCGGACGCCTGGACCATGCTCGCTCTCGCCTTGCCGATGGTGGGTCTCTTCTATGCCGCCGTTGGTGTCTCGATGCTGCTGGACAAGCGACGCGCGCGGCGAGAGCCCGCATGGGCCAAGGTCGCCGATGACGAGGCCAGTCCGTTGTGACAAAGCCAGTCCGTTATACCGTTCGGCCGTGACCAAACGCATCGGGTTGATCATCAACCCCACCGCAGACAAGGGGAGAGGTGCCGCGATCGGCACCGAGGTGGCGGCCCGTCTGGCCGCCGACGGCCATGAGGTGATCGATCTCTCCGATCGGTCGGGGCCCTCTGCGCGCGAGCGCGCCCTGGCCGCCATCGAGTCAGGGCTGGACCTATTGGCGGTCACCGGCGGGGACGGCACCGTCAACCTTGGGGTCAACCTCTGCGCCGGCACGGAAACCGTCCTGGCCATCGTTGCCGCCGGCACCGGGAACGACATCGCACGCGCCCTCCATCTGCCGCTTCACGACGCAAAAGCAGCGGCGAAGGTCCTGGCCAGCGGCACGGTTCGCACCATCGACGCCGGTCGGCATGCCGATTCCGACGGCGTCTCGCATTGGTTCGTCGGCGTCCTGGGCGCGGGGTTCGACTCGGTGGTCAACGAACGAGCCAACACCTGGGGGTGGCCAAAGGGCCGGATGCGTTACAACCTGGCCATTGCCCGAGAGCTGCCGGTCTTCAAGCCGATTCCCTACGTCATCGAGGTCGACGGCGTCCGCCACAGCACCCAGGCGATGCTGGTCGCGGTGGGCAACGGCCCGTCATACGGCGGCGGCATGTTGGTGTGCCCGGATGCCAGCTTCGACGACGGCATGTTCGACATCCTCATCGTTCACCAGATCTCGACCATCGAGTTCCTCAAGGTGTTCCCCAAGGTGTTCAGCGGCAAGCACGTCGGGCACCCTGCCGTGGAGATCCTGCGTGGCAAGGAGGTCCGGCTCGAGGCCTCCGGCATCGTGAGCTATGCCGACGGCGAACGTTTCGCGCCGCTTCCCATGAGCGCCCAGATCGTGCCCGGCGCGCTGAACGTCCTGGTCCGCAACACCTGACGTAGCCTGAGCGGCATGGCCACCTCTGCGCGTGCCGCACAGCCTCATGTCGACGCGTTTGCCAAGAGCTACGACTTCCCGCTCGACGACTTCCAGCTGCGGGCCTGCCAGGCTGTCGCGGTTGGCCAGGGCGTCCTGTTGGCCGCTCCCACCGGCGCGGGCAAGACCGTCGTGGGGGAGTTCGCGGTATTCATGGCTCTGGCCACCGGGCGCAAGGCTTTCTACACCACGCCGATCAAGGCGCTGTCGAACCAGAAGTACGCCGACCTCGTCCGCCGTCACGGTGTCGACAAGGTCGGTCTGCTCACCGGTGACTCCTCGATCAACGGTGAAGCACCGGTTGTCGTGATGACCACCGAGGTGCTGCGCAACATGATGTATGCCGGGTCCGCCACCTTGCGCGGGCTCGGCTTCGTGGTCATGGACGAGGTCCACTACCTTGCCGATCGGCTGCGCGGGGCGGTGTGGGAGGAGGTCATCATCCACCTGCCCGAGGACGTGCAGGTGGTCTCGCTGTCGGCGACGGTGAGCAACGCCGAAGAGTTCGGCGCCTGGCTGGGCGAGGTTCGCGGCAATACCGAGGTGATCGTCGAGGAACACCGACCCGTGCCGTTGTCGCAGCACATGATGGTCGGTCAGGACATGTATGACCTCTTCGTCGACGGCACCTCTGCCGGCACGGCGGTCTGGGACCCGACCCAGGTCAATCCCGAGCTGCTGGAGGCGATCCGCGGTGGGGACCGGTCTGGCGGCCACGACGGTTACGGACGCGGTCGGGGTGGCGCCGCGGAGGGGCGCGGCCGGGGTGGCGGCCCAGCTGGGGGGCGCGACCGCGGCCCTCAGGGTGGCCGGTTCGGCGGAGGCCCGAGCCGTTCAGAGGTCATATCGCGCCTCGACCGAGACGGGCTGTTGCCGGCAATCACGTTCATCTTCAGCCGCATTGGCTGCACCTCGGCAGTGAGTCAGCTGCTGTCCAACGGCATGCGACTGATACCGCAGGCTGAAGGCGACCGGATCCGACGCACGGTCGAGGAGCGCATCCAGGGCCTGGCGGACGAGGACTTGGGTGTGCTCGGCTACTGGGAGTTCGTCGAGGGTCTCACTCGTGGGTTCGCCGCCCACCACGCGGGAATGCTGCCGACCTTCCGGGAGATCGTCGAGGAGCTCTTCACCGCCGGCCGCATCCGCGCCGTGTTTGCGACCGAGACCCTGGCTCTGGGCATCAACATGCCCGCTCGGTCCGTGGTCCTGGAGCGGCTGGTGAAGTTCAACGGTGAGACTCACGCGGACATCACCCCGGCCGAGTACACCCAGCTGACCGGGCGCGCCGGACGTCGCGGCATCGACATCGAGGGCCACGCTGTCGTGCTGTACAACCGGGGCCTCGACCCCCTTGCGGTGGGCGGCCTGGCATCGACGCGCACCTATCCGCTGCGGTCCAGCTTTCACCCGACCTACAACATGGCGGTCAACCTCGTCGGACAGGTAGGACGAGAGACCTCCCGCGACATCCTTGAGACGTCGTTCGCGCAGTTCCAGGCTGACCGCGCCGTCGTCGGAATGGCGGTGACCGTCAAGCGCAACGAGGAAGCGCTCGCCGGCTATGCCGAGTCGATGACCTGTCACCTGGGGGACTTCACCTCCTACGCCGCGCTGCGCAACGAGATTCGCGTCGTCGAGAAGGAAGCCGCCAAGACGCGGTCGGCGAGTCGTCGGGCAGAGGCGGCAGTCAGTCTGGAGAAGCTCCGGCCCGGGGACGTCATCAAGATCCCGGTTGGCCGCCGATCTGGCTACGCGATCGTCATCCAGGGCAACAAGGGTGGCAAGAAAGAGAGCGCGTCCCCGACTGTCTTGACGTCCGATGCTCAGGTACGTCGACTCACACTGATGGACGTTCCCACCCCGGTCGAACCTGTCATCAACCTCAGTGTCCCCAAGCACTTCAACGCACGCAACGCCAAGTCCCGCAAGGATCTTGCGGCAACGATGCGGGTCAAGGTGCCTCACGACCAGCCACCCGCACGAAAGAAGGAATCGGGGGTTTCGCAGGACGTGGAGCGGGTCGCCCAGCTGCGCCGTCAGATGCGTGCGCACCCCTGCCACGCGTGTCCAGAGCGCGAGGACCACGCACGCTGGGCCGAGCGGTGGTGGCGGCTGCGCCGAGAGACCGACGCGGTTGCGCGCACCGTCGAGGGCCGAACGAACACCGTGGCCCGGACCTTCGACCGCATCTGCGAGCTCCTGGTCGAGCTGGGGTATCTCACCGAGGGAGGCGCCGCCGTGACCTCGCACGGTGACACGCTCAAGCGGCTCTACACCGAGAAGGACCTGCTGGCGGCCGAGTGCCTGCGCCATGGAGTCTGGAAGCGCCTCGACGCTCCGAGCCTGGCTGCGATCGTCTCGATGCTGCTCTACGAGCCGCGGGGCAGCGATACTGAGGTCTCGCCCCGGATGCCCAACGACGACGTCGGTGAGGCGTACGACGTGATGGTCCGACGTTGGAGCCAGCTCGAGGACCGCGAGCGCGCGCATGCGCTGCCGACTACGGGCGCTCCGGACGCGGGTATGGCCTGGATGCTGCACCGTTGGGCCAGTGGTCAGCGCCTGGAGGTGGTCCTGCGCGACAGCGAGATCGCCGCGGGCGACTTCGTCCGCCACTGCAAGCAGGTCATCGACCTGCTCGGTCAGATCGGTGATGCGGCTGCCGAGCCGACCCTGTCCGTGACGGCGAGGCGTGCCATCGACGCCGTGAGGAGGGGCGTCGTCGCGGCCGACCGCATCGACTGACCACTCACGGCTTCTGGCACGTCGCGGGCTTGTCCACGCAACCTGATCAGAAGACGGCAGGTGCCAGGAGGGTGTGTTCAGGTCGCCGCACTTCGCTGAGCCAGGCGTGCGAGCTCGATCCGGTTGGCCGTGCCTGTCTTGCGCAGCAGGTTGGAGATGTGCAGACTCACCGTCTTTTCGCTGATGTAGAGCGCTCGGGCGATTTCGGCGTAGGTGCGGCCAGTGGTAACGAGGGACAGCACCTCCCGCTCGCGGGGGGTGAGCCCGGCGATGGTGTGACCGCTCATGCTTGAGAAGAGGACGTACCCACTGGAGCCAGACGGCGCAGCGCACGCGTCTCAATGATGCGGCGACGAAAGAATGTCGGTAAGGCACGCAAACTCTTGACACGGCGATCGGCCAGACGTCGGGCTGAGCTGTCGGGTTTGACCAATGAACGTGTGGAACGTTTGACCATCATGGACAGCCTGATCGTTCGCCAGGTGATGACCGTTTCGTGGCCGCCAGAGGCAGCCGCAGCTCGAAGATAGCCCCCGACTCCCCGCTCCCGGGAAGCAGGTTGAGCGTGCCGCCGTGGGCGTGGGCGATCTCCCGGCTGATCGCCAGGCCCAGCCCGCTGCCGCCACTGTCTCGGGCCCGAGCCGGGTCGAGGCGAGTGAACCGGTCGAAGATCCGAATGCGGTGCTCGAGCGGCACGCCGGGGCCGTCGTCGGCGACCTGCACGACCGCCCAGTGGCCGTCGCGGCGCAGCGACAACGACACGGTTGTGGCAGCGTGGCGGGCCGCGTTGTCGGCCAGGTTGCCGACGACCTGGGCAAGCTTGGCGCCATCCCCGCGGACCCGCAGCGCCGGCAAGGGAACCACGTGTACCGTCACCTCGGCGTGCATGCGGAGCCGCTCGGCCTCTTCGTGCACCACGTCATCCAGGTCGACATCGTCGTGAGCCAGTGGGATGCGCCCGTCCAAGCGGGCCAACAGCAACAGGTCCTCGACCAGATGCCGCATGCGGTCGTACTCGCCCTGGAGGTCTTGGCCGGTCTCCTGCCACAGGTCGAGGTCCTGACGGGCGAGAGCCACTTCGAGGGAGGCCTGCATGTTGGCCAAGGGGCTGCGTAGCTCATGGGAGGCGTCGGCGACAAACCGGCGCTGTCGCCCGGCGGAGGCCTCCAGCCGGTCGAGCATCGAGTTCATGGTCTCGGCCAGGCGGTGTACCTCGTCGCGCGCGGCCGGCAGGGGCACCCGCTTGGACAGGTCGCCGCCGCCGATCGCGGCGACCCCGCGGCGTATTCGCTCGACCGGCGCCAAGGCGCGACCCACGCCCAGCCAGGTGACCAGCGCGGTCAGCAGTAGTGCCGCAGGCAGGACTTGGAACAGTAGCGACCGCGCGCTCTGGACCGCCTCGTCGACTGGGGCCAACGACAGAGCCACCACGATCGTGCGATGCGCCGGCGGGGGCCCGGTCGTCTCCTGCAGGACCCGGAAACGCTCACCACTGCCAATCGGCAGCCCGGACAGCGTGCTGATCTGAGGCCCGCGCTGGCCCGGGTTCGGCAGGACCAGCGCGCTCTCGCCCTCAATGTTGCCGCTGGCTGCAAGGACCCGCCCGCTGCTGTCAAGCACCTGCACCACGCTGGCGTCGTCCTGGGCCGCGGGCAGGACCGACGGGAGCGCGCCGCCGCTGAGCGCCACGATGTCCTGGGCGCGGGTGCGTGCCGACGCGTCCACCCCCGCGAGCAGATCGCGCTGCAGCAGGACGACAAGCGCGACGCCGGCCAGCGCCAGGACTATCGCGACCGCGGCCGTGGCTGCCAGCGTGATGCGTCCGCGGACGCCAGGTCTGGTCCACGTCATCGCTTCCGCCCACCCAGGCGATATCCGACGCCACGGACGGTCTCGATGCCGACGTCCTTCGACGACGCGAGCTTGCGTCGCAGGTGGCCGATGTAGACCTCCACGACATTCGCGTCACCATCGAAGGCCTGGTCCCAGACGTGCTCGAGGATCTCGGTCTTGCTCACCACATGGTCCGCCCGGTGCACCAAGTAGCTGAGCAACCCGAGCTCGCGGGCGGTCAGGCGCAGCTCCTGGTCACCCAGCCAGGCCCGGTGCCGCTCGGGTTCGACCCGCAACGACCCGACCGTCAGCGAGGGGTCCGGGCCGGCGCTGCTGCGGCGAAGCAGAGCCCGCAGCCTGGCCACCAGCACCACCGGGGAGAACGGTTTGGAGACGAAGTCGTCGGCACCGATGTCCAGGGCGTCTGCCTCGTCGTACTCGCCGTCCTTGGCGGTCAAGAACAAGATCGGTGTGTTGTCACCGGCCGCTCGCAGATTCCGGCAGATGTCGTAGCCGGACATTCCTGGCAGCATCACGTCCAGGACGATGACGTCAAAGTCGTGCTCGCGGGCCGCCCAGTCACCGTCGATGCCGTTAGCGGCCAGCACCACGGTGAAGCCCTCGGCCTCCAGGGTGCGACGCAGGGCCCTTGCCAGGGGGCGTTCGTCCTCCACCACCAGGACCCGCACCGTCGTCTCCTTGCCGTTGGCTTGTTGAACTTGAGAGTAGACGCCGGGGATACATCTGTGGGCGGCCGAGGATCACCTCGGCCGCCCACGTTCAGTACTCGTTACTCGTTGCCCTCGAACTGGTGGTCAACGTTGCTGCCCTCGGCGTCGGCATGCCCGCCGGGGCCGTCGGACTCCACACCCGCCTTCTCGGTGCCGGGCGCCTCAGGCTTCTCGGTGCCGGCCTGCTCGGTCGTCGTCCCGGTGTCCGGAGTGGTCTGGTTGCCCTGCTGGACGTTGGTGCTCTGGTGGGTGTTGGCGATCGGAGCGGTACCGGACGCGAAGGCCGTTCCCGTGCCGGCCAGCGCCGCAATGCCAAGGGCCGTGGCGGCGGCGCCGCCAATGACGATCTTCTTGATGTTCATGGGGGTTCCTTTTCCGTTGGGATCGTGCGAACAACCCCCACTGTGCAGACCCACGCCTGTGCGGAACCTGATCAAACCTGTCGATCCATTCAGGTTCGACCGCGAAGCACAAAGATCGGGCGGACATGGATGCGCCGGCACGGCTTCGGCACTCCGTCTGGGGGTACAACGCGCAATCCACCCGGTCGCGTCGGCATGCGGATCTTCTTGAACACCCGCGCCGCGGGCTCCATCTCGGCCGTGGACGCCTCCCTGCTGGCCTTACCGGCCGGGCGAGTCCGACTACAGGCGATCTGGCAGCGGCTCTCCCGAAGCGTCCGAGAGGTCGATCCTGTAGGTGAGCCGCGAACGGGATCGGTGTGCCTTATAACTGGTCGCGAGCGATGGTGGGATGCGGAACCTTTTGTCTCGTTCGCCCTGTCCTCGACCGCCCAGCGGCTAGCGGATGTTCTGAGCGATGATGCGGTTGTGACGGTGATCGGCTGGGAACGTACACCCGGCATGACGACGTTGGCCCTGACCAGATCATCCTCAGAGTTGCCGACGCAGAAAAGTGCGTCGAGTTGGTCCCGCGTGCACTGCCGATGCTGCCGGGCTCGCTGCGTCGCTGGGTCAATGACGTGAATTTGCTTTGTTTGCAAGGGTTTTCATGACCGAAGCCTTGTGTATGTCGGTCCCCTCGGGTAGACTAGAACACATGTTCGAGAACACCGCAGTTGAGGGCCCGGCCGGGTTCCTGACTGCGGTCACCGAGCAGCTGGCCAAGCTCCCCTCCGAGCTCTGGCGCACCGGCAACGACGGGTTCGCCGGGATCGCCGCCGCGGTCGACGCCCTGTCCGTCCAGCTGGACTGTGCCCGGGTCGGCCTGGTCCAGGAGGCTGAGTCCCGCGGGGTCGTCTCGCAGTCCCACTCAGCCTCAAGCACCGACTGGCTGCTGGCCAACAGTGACCACCTCGAGCCGGCCGACGCCGCCCGGACCGTGGACCTGGCCCGGCTGTGTGCGCTGCCCAAGAACCAGGTGATGGCCGCCGCCGTGTCAGGCGGCACCCTGACGGTGCGTAAGGCGATGACCGCGCTACGCCAGCTCGGCCAGGTCGAACACGCCCTGGCGCCGGGCAAACGCGAAGAAGCCCTCGCCTCCCTGACTTTGATGGCCCAGACCGGGTACGACCGGCACGTCATCGCCGTGGGCCGGACCCTGATGGCCCTGGTCGGGGCCGACCGGTCCCTGGAACGCAACGAAACCGCCCTGCGCTCGCTGAGCTCGCTGAAGCTGTGCCCGCTGGCCAACGGCATGGTCGCGATCAGCGGCCAGCTCGACCCCGAGTCCGGTGCCGTGCTGAGCGCCGCCCTCGACCCGCTGAGTAAACCAAACCTCTGCGAGACCACCGGCGGCCGCGACCCCCGCCAAGCCGACCGACGCCGAGCCGACGCCCTCATCGAGCTGTGTAGGCGGGCCACCGCAGCCGGTGGCTCCGCCCCGGTCACGACCAAAGCCCAGATCGTGGTCACCATCGGCTACGACCGGCTCGCCGGTGCCGTCAGAGGTTCCGGGACCACCCTGGCCGGTCAGGTCCTCTCACCCCAAAGCGTCCGCAAGCTCGCCTGCGACGCAGGCATCATCCCCATGGTCCTGGGAAGCCAAGGCCAACCCCTGGACGTCGGCCGAACCAAACGCCTGGTCACTCCAGCCCTGCTCGCCGCGCTCTGGGCCAGGGACAAAGGCTGCACCTACCCCGGCTGCGGGCGGCCACCTCAATGGACCGACGCGCACCACGTCAAACACTGGATCGACGGCGGCACAACATCCCTGCTCAACCTCGCGCTGCTCTGCGGCTACCACCACACGTTTGTTCATCAACGCGACCTCACCGCCACCGTCACCGCCCACGACGTCACCTGGCAGGCCTGACACTTGTGCAGGCGCTCGTCAGCAGACCTGACCGCCCAGGCGCATGGTCAAATCTTGCCCACGCCGAGCGCGCTCAGCACTCGGTTGATGGGGTTGGTCAGTCCGTAGCTCGATGCCAGGGATGACAACAAGGTTGAGTCGCCAACCTGGCGGGGGAGTGAGGCGTCGAAGTCCGGGACAGGAGCGTCCAGCGCGACCTGGACGACCATGGATGCCACGTCCAGATAGGCGGACGCGGCTTCCAGCCTCGTCCGCTGAGCGCCTTTGATCTGCGGGTCGCCCGCGGCGAGGGCGCGACGCAGACCGGCGAGGTCGCCATACCGGTTGATCAAGGTGGCGGCGGTCTTCTCGCCGATTCCTGCAACCCCTGGCAACCCGTCGCTTGCGTCACCGCGAAGCGTGGCCATGTCCGCATAGGCCTGACCGGTGGGCACGAGGTACTTGCTCTGCAGGAATGACTGCGTGACGACGTCGGGATCACGGACCCCGCCGCGCGCGGTGTAGAGCACCCTGACGCCTGCATCGTCGTCGACAAGCTGGAACAGGTCGCGGTCGCCGGTGACGACGTCGACCAGCTGCTGGCCGCGCGCGCGGC
>Ga0075530_1000313_pt1 | contig 22728 bp, 23 predicted proteins | sample NGEPerD_2_FD_75101 | JGI IMG/M metagenome (GOLD analysis project Ga0075530, IMG submission 75101) | Arctic peat soil microbial communities from the Barrow Environmental Observatory site, Barrow, Alaska, USA - NGEE PermafrostL1-D | ecosystem: Environmental > Terrestrial > Soil > Wetlands > Peat ... | reverse complement strand
GCGCGATCGTTCAACCAGATGGCCGCCGAGCTCGAAGCCACCGACCGGATCCGCCGTGATCTCGTCGCCAACGTGAGCCACGAGCTCCGGACTCCGATCACCGCGCTCCAGGCGCGCCTGGAGAATCTCGTCGACGGCGTGGAGGAGACCGATCCCGAGACGCTCGCCACCATGCTGGCCCAGGTCGAACGCCTCGGCCGGCTCGTCACCCAGCTGCTCGACCTCTCCCGGTTGGAGTCGGGCTCGGTGCCGCTCGACCGCCAGGCTTTCGCGGTAGGCCCGGTGCTGACTCACGTGGTTCGAGAATCTCGCCTCCACGCGCCCGGGCTCGATATGACGGTCAACGTGCAACCCGAGTCGCTCGCCGCGGACGGTGATCCCGAGCGCGTGCACCAGGTCGTTGCCAACCTGCTCGAGAACGCGGTACGCCACTCACCTCGCGGCGGCGCCATCACCGTGCAGGCACACTGTGACGACGGTGGCGTCCGCATCGAGGTCACCGACGAGGGTCCGGGCATCCCCGATGCCGACGCGACTCGCGTCTTCGAACGCTTCTATCGATCCGACTCGGCTCGTGCCGCCCAAGATGGCGGCGCCGGCCTCGGGCTCGCGATCGCACAATGGATCGTCGAGCTCCATGGCGGAGAGATCCATCCCGAACGACGAAGACCGCACGGTTGTCGGATGGTCGTGACCATCCCAGCCGCGGCGCACGCGTGACCCAGGAGGAACTGTGACCAGGAAGCCGACCGAAGTCGACGAGGCGCTCCAGCGAATCCGCCGGGGCGAGATGGTGCTCGTCGTCGACGACGAAGACCGCGAGAACGAGGGTGACCTCACGATGGCCGCGAGCTGGGTCACGGCCGAGGCCATCAACTTCATGCTCCGCTGGGCACGCGGCCTGGTCTGCATGCCGTGTGATCCGGCGCGACTCGATGAGCTCGAGGTCGCGCCCATGCTCCCCCCCGGCCAGGAAGGCTGCGACACCGCCTTCTCGGTCACCATCGACCACCGCGACGCCGGAAGCGGGATCGGCGCGGCCGACCGCGCGACCACGATCCGATCCATCGTGGACGCCAAGACCCGGCCCGACGATCTCGTGCGCCCCGGTCACGTCTTTCCGCTCCGCGCCCGACCGGGTGGCGTGATGGAACGCCGGGGCCACACCGAGGCGGCCGTCGATCTTGCCCGGCTCGCCGGTCTCCCCCCCGTCGCCGTGATCTGCGAGGTCCTGCACGACGACGGCTCACCGGCGCGCCTGCCCTTCCTCGAGCTGTTCGCGGCAGAGCACCGGATCGCGATCATCTCGGTCGAACAGGTCGCGGCACATCGCTTCGCGCTCTCCGAAGACGCCGATCCCTCCGCGCGCCCCCTGCTCCTCTGACATCACGACGGCCGGCGACCATCCTCGGTCGGCGCTGAGCGGGTGCCGTCCGACGACGACGCGGTGAACAACGTTGGCGAGCTCAGGGGGCCTCACCGATCTCTCGGAGGGCTGCGGCGAGGGCCGCTCGAAGCCTCCGGGTCGTGTCGGGCGAGAGATGCGCGATCACGCCGAGCCCGGCGCGGCCAACCTCCTCCAGCGTCAGCACGACGCGCAGCTCGCCCTCACCGCAGCCGTCGCACGCATCTTCGAGGGCAACGGCCCACGAGGCCCCGGGACGTTCCTCGTCGTCGGCCGGGTGATCGTCGCGGGCATCATCGATCGAGCGGCGCATGCTGAGCTCCTCGTCGTCGCGGGCCGGCTACCGCAGGAGCGACAGCACCAAGCCCGCCTGTCCCAGGTGGTAGGTGACCATGATGGTCACCGGCGCCCACCGATTGGGGCGCACGAAGCGAGTCTCGCCGATCAACGCGTCGGATCCCATGAACACCAGCGCGCCCACCGCCGCGACGACGTTGCCACTGGCGAGCGCGCTCGCCACCATCACCGCGATCACGCCCACGTAGGCGACCACGGGGACGATGAGCGCCCGGTGGTTGCTCGCGATGATCCCGCGGATGAGCCGAAGGCCGAGCAGGCCCGCCACGGCGACAACGGGTAGCGCCCACCACCAGTCGCCGCTGGTATGGAGGTTGAGCCCGATCGCGTAGGCCACGTGGGCGAGAAGGAATGCACCCAGACCCGCCACGAACGCGTCGGACGGCAACATCAGGAACACGTCACCGGCCAGCGAGAACACCAGGGCGACCACGAACCACACCCGAACATCGGAATGCACCGGATCCAGCGTCACCGCGACGAGGATCAGGGCCACGAGCGTGGCCGGCTTGCACACGTACTCGAGCCGGCGACGAGCACCGGCTCGCGCAGACCAATCGCCGATCGCGAAGGCTCCAGCGACGACGAGGAAGATCGTGGCACCGATGGTCACCGCCGGAGTTCTACTCTGCGAGCGGTGTCCGCGAAAGCTTCCTTCGCCTACGGGCTCGAGATCCAACGGCGCTTCGGTGCCCAGCGAGGCGGCAACCTCGCCGCCGCGATCAGCATGCGCGCCTTCCTGGCATTGTTCCCGATCCTCGTGCTCGCGATCGCGGTGGTGGGGATATTCGTGAACAACCCAGTCGATTTCGCGGACAAGATCGTCGATACGTTCGGCTTGAGCGGCGACGCCGCGTCGACGATCACCGATGCGACCCGAGTCGCGCAGAAGAGCCGGGTCGCATCGTCGATCGTCGGGACCGTGGGGCTGGTCTGGACCGGCACCGGGTTGGCTGCGTCCATCACCGACGCGTGGAACGTGATGTGGAGGATCCCGGGCGGGACGCTGCGGGGCCGGGCCGCCGGGGTCGTCTGGCTCCTGGGCGGCGGCGTGTTGCTCGTCGCCGGGATCACGGCGACGGCCGTCCTGGGCACGAACGACTGGCTCACTGTTCTCGCGGCGATCTGTGGTGTGGTGGTGGACACCTCTCTCTTCCTGTGGACGGGGTGGATCCTCCCGGCGCGTCGCACGTCATGGCGGGTGATGCTCACCGCCGCGATCGTCGGCGGGGTCGGTTTCGGGGCGCTCAAAGTCGTAGGGGGATACGTCGTCCCCACGCTCGTGGCTCGCTCATCGGCCCTCTACGGGACGATCGGGACCGTGTTCGCGCTCCTCATCTGGATGCTCGTCCTGGGCTACCTGATCGTGTACGTCATCGTGATCGAACGGGTCACCTGGGAACACTCGAACGCGACAGGCGACCGGACGGACCGACCGCCGGATGCCGATCAGGGTGCGAGCCGCTCGATGAGCCAACCGTCCGACGATCGCGCGTAGCGCACGCGGTCGTGCAGCCGGTCGGTCCGGCCGACCCAGAACTCGAACACCGCCGGCTCGACTCGGTAGCCACCCCAGAACCCCGGGCGGGCGATGATCGCGCTGGGATCCGAGAACCGATGCTCAGTCTGGGTGAGTCGCTCGACGAGCGCGGCGCGCGATTCAATCGGGCTGCTCTGGGGAGACGTCCACGCGCCGAGCTGGTGGCCACGCGGGCGGGACTCGAAGTACCGGTCGGATTCCGCCTCGCTCACCCGACTGGCGCGGCCCTCCACCCGGACCTGACGATCGAGATCCGGCCAATACCAGACCAGCGCGACCCGATCGTTGACGGCGAGCTCGCTCGCCTTGCGACTGTCGTAGTTCGTGAAGAACAGGAAGCCCCGGTCGTCGAAGCCGCGCAGGAGCACGACCCGGGCCGACGGTGCCCCTCCGGGCGTTGCCGTCGCGAGGGTCATCGCGGCTGCACGATCGTCGGTCGTGTCGACCGCGGCCTCGGGCCACCGAGCGAACTCCACGAACGGGTCGGGAGCAACCGTCGATTCATCGAGGCCGGCATCAGCGTCCATGGAGGCGAGGGTACCGGGTACCCTCGCCCTCATGGCTTTCCATCATGTTGCCTTCGCAACGCGTGACTTGGCTGCAACCCACGCGTTCTACACCGAGGCGATGGGCTTCGAGCTGGTCAAGGTCGAGGCGATCGCAACGCCCGGCGCGGGTTGGGCACGCCACGCGTTCTACGACACGGGCGACGGGATGCTGGCCGTGTGGGACCTGCACGACGACGCTGAGGTCCCCGATGCATTTGACCCGGCGATCAGCACGGGCCTCGGACTCCCGGCCTACGTGAATCACCTCGCGTTTCGCGCCGACGATCGTGACGGCCTCGACGCGGCGCGTGACCGCTAGCTCGCCTTGGGCCACGACGTCCTCGAAATCGATCACGGTTGGTGTACCTCGGTCTATGCGACGGACCCGAACGGGATCCTCGTCGAGTGGTGCACCACCACGCGGGCCCTGACCGCTGACGATCGGGCCGAGGCGCAGCGTCTCCTGAGTGCCGATCACCCGGACATCGACCACAAGCCGCCCCACGCGATCGCCTACGAGGCCGAGCCCGCGGCCACGCGGGCGTAGACCTCGCCGCCCTCACCCCCCGAACGTCTCCAGCAGCTCGAGTCGGCTCGAGTCTGCTCGAGTCTGCTCGAGTCTGCTCGAGTCTGCTCGAGTCTGCTCGAGTCGGTGCACGAACCTGCGGCTAGCGACCGTAAGCGCACCAACGCTGGGGCTCTAGGGTTCGGGCATGGATTTTGCCATCAGCCCACGAGCCGAGGATCTGCGAGCTCAGCTCCAGGCATTCATCGACGAGCGCGTGGCGCCGGCCGCGCCGGTGTACATCGAACAGGTCCGGGAATCGGGTGATCCCCACTTCCATCCTCCCGTCATGGAGGAGCTCAAGTCCGAGGCTCGGGCGCGTGGTCTCTGGAACCTGTTCCTGCCCAACCCGAAGTGGGGTGCCGGGCTGACCAACCTCGACTACGCGCCGTTGTGCGAGCTGATGGGCCGCAATCTTCTCGCGGCCGAGGCGACCAACTGCGCGGCGCCCGACACCGGCAACATGGAATTGTTGGCCGAGTACGGGACCGCCGAGCAACAGGAGCAGTTCCTGATCCCGTTGCTCGAGGGTGAGATCCGGTCGTGCTTCGCGATGACCGAACCGTGGGTCGCCAGCTCCGATGCCACGAACATCCAGTCGACCATCGTGCGTGACGGCGACGACTACATCGTCAACGCGCACAAGTGGTGGACGAGCGGCGCGGCGTCGAGCCGCTGCACGGTCGCCATCGTCATGGTCGTGTCCAGCCCCGACGCGGACCCGTACCATCGCCATTCGATGATCCTCGTGCCGCTCGACGCACCGGGCGCGAGCATCGTTCGCACCCTTCCCGTGTTCGGCCACGATGCCGGTGGTGGACACTGCGAGACCCTCTTCGAGAACGTCCGCGTCCCGGTCGGCAACGTCCTGGGCGGTGAGGGCAACGGCTTCGCGATGGCCCAAGCCCGGCTCGGCCCCGGACGGATCCACCACTGCATGCGAGCGGTCGGACTCGCCGAGCGCGCGCTCGAGCTCATGTGCCGGCGCGCGTGGAACCGCGCGCCGTTCGGCAAGCCCCTCGCCGAACAGGGTGTGGTACAGGATCAGATCGCCGAGAGCCGCATGGAGATCGAACAGGCCCGCCTGCTGACGATGAAGGCCGCCTGGCTGATGGACACCGTTGGCAACAAGGGCGCACGTTTCGAGATCAGCGCGATCAAGGTCATCGCGGCCCGGACCGCGACGACGGTCATCGACCGCGCCATCCAGGTGTTCGGGGGCGCCGGCGTCTCGGACGACTGGCCGCTCGCCGACATGTACACCCATGCGCGAACGCTGCACCTGGTCGACGGGCCCGACGAAGTGCACAAGATGCAGATTGCGCGACGCGAGCTGCGCAAGCACCAGCCATCGTCACCGTGAGCACGTCGTGTCAGTGACCTCGTGAAGACCAGGATCGGTTACGGCCTCGGCGCGCTCGCGGGGCTCGGCGACGCCTCGGCGTTCGCCGCACTCGTCGACGGTCTCGAGCACCATGGTTTCGACTCCCTCTGGCTGTCGGAGCGGGTCACCGGGCCGGCACCCGATCCGATCATCGGCCTCGCGGTTGCCGCGGGTCGGACCCGGCGTCTCAAGTTCGGCACGAGCGTGCAGGTCCTCCCCGGTCGCAACCCGGTCTTGGTGGCCAAGCAGCTCGCGAGCCTGGACGTGCTGTCCGGTGGGCGGCTGCTCCCCGCATTCGGTCTCGGCGTTGCCAGCGGGGCCGAACAACAGGCCTTCGGCGTCGAGCGGGCCGAGCGCGCCCCGTGGTTCGACGAAGCCCTGCCGTTGATCCGGAGGATCTGGACCGAAGAGTCCGTCGACCATGACGGCCCGAGGTTCCACTACGAAGGGCTCCGCGTTCTCCCCAAGCCCGTGCGGCAACCATTCGACGTGTGGCTCGGCGGCAAGGCGCCGGGCGAGCTTCGCCGCGTCGGCCGGCTCGGCGACGGCTGGCTCGCGAGCTTCGCGACACCGGCCGACTGCGTGGCCGCACGCCCCGTCATCGAGGCGGCGGCAGACGCCGCCGGGCGCGCCATCGACCCCGAGCACTACGGAGCCATGATCTTCTACTCCCGCACCGGCGTTCCCGACACGGTCATGGAAGCACTGCGCGCCCGCAACCCCAACGCGTCGCCGCAGGAGCTGGTCATCGACGACATCGCTGCGCTCGGCCCGCGCATCGAGGCCTACGTCGATGTCGGGTTCTCGAAGTTCGTCCTCGTGCCGTTCGGTTCACCGGCTGACTGGGACACCGAGCTCGGTGAGGTGGCCGAGGCCGTGCTCAGCCTGCAGACCTGACCAGAGGCCCGGTCAGCCACCGAGCCGGTGGTCACACGAACGTCCGGCGGCGCAGCCGCCGACGCGCGCCCTAGCTGAGTGCTTCCACGTCGAGGTCGCCGGCGGCGTGTCGGGCGCGCAACACCTTCTTGTCGAACTTACCGACGCTCGTCTTGGGGACCTCGTCGATGAACACCCAGTATTCCGGCACCTGCCAGCGCGCGAGCTGCCCCGCAAGAAAGTCCCGGAGCTCGGTCGCGTCGACATCAATGCCCTCGCTGATCACGACACACGCGAGCGGACGTTCGCTCCACCGCTCGTCCGGAATCCCGACGACGCTGGCCTCGGCGACGGCCGGGTGACCGACGAGCAGGTTCTCGAGCTCGACGGACGAGATCCACTCCCCGCCCGACTTGATGACGTCCTTGGCACGATCGGTGATCTGCACGAACCCGTTCGGTTCGACCGAGCCGACGTCACCCGTCCGCAACCAGCCGTCGTCGAACTTCTCGGGGGACGGGTCGCGGTAGTACGAGGCGGTGATCCACGGCCCGCGAACCTCGATCTCACCGACGACTTCGCCGTCCCACGCGATCTCGCCACCGTCGTCGCCGACGATCCGCAGCTCCACACCACCGATGATGCGACCGGTCTTGGCCCGCCAGTCGACGTCGGCGACCGAACCTTCCTCGACGCCGCGGGGCGGATGGGCCAGCGCGGCCAAGGGGCTGGTCTCGGTCATGCCCCAGCCCTGCACGATCCGCACACCGAGCGCGTCGAACTGCTCGATGAGCGAACGCGGGACGGCCGAGCCGCCGCACACGACGCTGCGGAACGAGGAGAGGTCGGTGTCATGTTCGCGCGCGTAGCGGAGCAGGTCCGACCAGATCGTGGGGACGGCGCCGGCGACCGTCGGTCGTTCGGTCTCGATCAGTCGGGCGAGCGGCTCGGCCTGCAGGAACCTGTCCGGCATCGCGAGACCGGCGCCGGAGAACCACGCTGCGTAGGCGAGGCCCCAAGCATTGGCGTGGAACATGGGCACGATCGGGAGCACCCGGTCGTGCTCGGTGAGGCCGACAGCGTTGGCGGCGTTGACTCCCATGGTGTGCAGGACGGTCGAGCGATGTGAGTAGACGACGCCCTTGGGGTTGCCGGTCGTGCCGCTCGTGTAGCACATCGCCGCGGCGGCGCGTTCGTCCACCTCGGGCCAGGCGAAGCCGTCGCGCTCAGCCGCGAGGAGCGCGTCGTAGCGCAGCACCTCCGCGGCGTTGCCGGCCTGGGCGGCCGCCTGCTCGAGCGCCGACGCGTCGCCATCACCGATGACGACGTAGCGCTCGACCGTCTTGAGCTCGGCGGCGACGTTGGCGAGCAGCGGAACCAACGAGTCGTCGACGAGCACCACCCGGTCCTCCGCGTGGTTGACGACGTAGACGAGCTGTTCGGGGAAGAGCCGGATGTTCAGCGTGTGGAGCACGGCGCCCATCGCGGGGATCGCCAGGTACGCCTCGAGGTGCTCCTGGTTGTTCCAACAGAACGTACCCACCCGGTCGCCTTCACCGACGCCGAGGCGTACGAGCGCGGCCGCGAGCTGCTCGGCCCGCTCCGCCACTGCGGTGAACGTGGCTCGGCGCGACCCGGCTTCGATGCCTTGGAACGTGGCAACCTCGCTATCGCCGTACACGGTGCGACCGTGACGGAGGATCATCCCGATGGTGAGCGGGAAGTCCTGCATCGTCGAATCGAGCATCGGTTTCCCCCCGGAGGCAAGACGGCTGACGACGGGATCGTATCGCTCGCGCCTCATCGCCGTGCAGGGCATGCCCCGCTCGATCGCGGCTTGTGCGTGGCGCGGGTGCGGCTTGTTTGAGGTGATCGAACATCGGGGCTTGGGGACCCCGCAGGGTCAGCCACAGCCCCGTCACCGAGGTTTGATGCATCCGTCACGTCTGGCGTCACGAAGGGATCAAACGTCGGAACGGGGAACGGTTCAGAAGAGACGCGGCCCCGGTGAGAACTCGACCGGAAGGTGCTTGATGCCACCGATGAAGTTCGAGCGCAGCCGCTGCGGTTCACCGGCTTGGCGCATGTCGGGCATCCGCTCGAGGATCTCGCTGAACATGTGCCGGATCTCCGAACGGGCCAGGTTCGCGCCGAGGCAGTAGTGCGGGCCGCGTCCACCAAACGCGATGTGCTCGTTGGGCTGACGGTCGACGCGAAACGCCATCGGGTCCTCGAAGTGCTTCTCATCGCGATTGGCGCTCGGGTACCACATCAGGATCTTGTCGCCCTCGGCGATCGACTGGTCGCCGAGTTGTAGGTCACGCGTCGCGGTACGGCGGAAGTGCAGCACCGGACTCCCCACCCGCAGCATCTCCTCGACCCCGGATCCCAGCAGCGATCGGTCGGCAAGCAGCTTGCGGTGCTCGTCGGGGAACTGGAAGAGGTGGTGCATCCCGTGGGCGATGAGATTGCGAGTCGTCTCGTTCCCGGCCACCGAGAGCAACATGAAGAACGTGTTGAGCTCGAGGTCGTCGAGGCGGTCGCCGTCGACCTCGGCGTTGATGAGCGCCGTGAGGATGTCGTCGCGCGGTGACCTGCGGCGCTCCTCGCACAACGCTTGGCAGTAGGCGTACAGCTCGACCTGGGCCTCTCCGGCCGCGTCGGGGCTGATCTGGAACTCGGGGTCGTCGCTGCCGATCATCCGGTTCGACCAGTCGAACACGAGGTGACGGTCCTCCTGGGGGACACCGATGATCTCGGCGATCACCTGCAGCGGCAGCTCGGCCGCGAGGTCGACGACGAAGTCGGCCTCGCCCTTCTCGATCATCTCGTCGACGATGCTGTGCGTGCATCGCTGGATGAACTCGTCGAGGTCACGGATGTGCTTCGGTGTGAACGCACGGCTCACCAGCAGCCGGTAGCGCGTGTGCTGGGGCGGGTCCATGTTGAGCATGAGCAGACGGAGGCTCGCCAGCATCTCCTCATCGGGATCCATCATGAAGACCCCGCCACGTCCGCTGGAGAAGGCCTGCGCATCGCGGTTCACCGCCACGACGTCGTCGTAGGTGGTCACCGACCAGTACGGATCCTCGGTCGGATGCTCGGTCCAGTGCACCGGGTCGTGGGCACGCCAGTACGCGAACGTCTCGTGAGGGATGCCCCCGACGAACGCGTCGGGATCGTTCAGGTCGGCGAGCTGGGACTCGTCGATCTGTGTGGTCGGGGTAGTCGTCGCCATGGATCAGGACCTCCGGGAGCGTCTCCGTCGCGAGAACCCAGTATAGAATGGGTTCCCATGTCTACGCATTCAGTCGTCGTCCACCGCGTCCTGTCGGCCGAGCAGGCCGAGCGCCGTGACCGGGTGATCCAGGCCGCGATGGAGCTCGCGGACGCCGGTGGCTACGACGCGGTGGTCATGAAGACGGTGGCCGAGCGCTCGGGTGTGGCCCTCGCCACGCTCTACCGGTGGTTCGCGTCCAAGGACCACCTGCTCACCGAAGTGCTCCTGGCCTGGGGCTCGGACCTGTCGGCCGACCTCGCGGACGCCCCGCTGATTGCCTCCGACCCAGTCGCTCGGGTCAGCGGGGCGCTGCGGCAGATCATGGTCACCGCAGCCTCCCGACCCCGCCTCGCAGAAGCCATCGTCGCCGCGGTGCTCACAGTGGAACCGGCGGTGTTCGAGGCCCAGAACGACTTCCACACGATGGTCGTCGCCTGGATCGACATCGCACTCGGCGACGACGACCTCCCGGACCGAGAAGAAGTCGTCGAGGTGCTCGAGCTGGTGTGCTTCTCGACCATCATCGGCCTCGTCTCCGGCCGAGACACCGCCGAAACCGCGGGCGACAAGCTCGAGACCGCGGCGCGCCTGCTCATCCGCACCGCCTGAGCCCACATCTTCCACTTCGGCGTCGCAGGTCATGGATAATTCATCACCTGCGACGCCAAACGCGTTGGGGGTGCTCAGCCGCCGTCGTTCATGCGGGTGTCCTCCATCACCATTGGTCGGACACCCACCCTGGGCTCACCCGCTCAGCCGCCGTCGTTCATGCGGGTGTCCTGCATCACCATTGGTCGGACACCCACCCTGGGCTCACCCGCTCAGCCGCCGTCGTTCATGCGGGTGTCCTCCATTCGCAGGACGGGTGTGGACTCGTCGGTGAGGAAACCGCAGTCGACGACCTCGCCGACGAAGAACGTGTGGTTCCCGACGGTCAGCGCGTCCTGCAGGTTGCAGTCAAGGTACGCGACCGCCTGGCTGAGGACGGGCGAACCGGTCACGTGCTCCTCGTACGAGAAGCCGTTGAGCGTCCGGGACTCGAGATCGACGTCCACGGGTTTGGTGAACTTCCGCACCGTGGCGCGGTCCTCGCGGCCGATCATGCAGATGCTGAAGCAGCGCCCCGCCTCGATGAGCTCGTGGGTGAGCGCCGTCTGCTCGACGCCCACTCCCACCCACTTCGGATCAAAGCTGAGCTGGGTCACCCAATTGGTCGTCATGCCGTTGCGGCGCGAGACACCGTCGGTGCTGCCGACGACGTACAGGCCGTACGGCATCTTCCAGAGCACGCGCCGACGCAGACGGTCGTATTCCTCCCGAGCCGCTTCGCTCTCGACACCGGGCGGATACGGACCGACCGGTCCTGCGCCTCCGGGCTCGGCCATGAGGGCGAACTACGCGAGGCCTGACGTCGGGAAGCAAGAAGAGGGCACCAAACGCCCCGCGAGACAACGCCGGGCATGACCCAGCAGCAGGTTACGGGCGGCGGAAGGCCGCGTCGATGATCTCGACCAGCGCGGTGATGGCCAGACCCTCCGGGGCATCGTCGCCGTCGGCCGTCACTGCAGGGTCGACGGACTGGTACGCGGAGATCAGACCGGAGAGCAGGCGAGCCAGCACACGCGGATCGCCAGCGCGGAACCGTCTGGCGCGCTGACCGCGCGCGAAGACCTCCGCGTGGAGCTCCATCGCGGCATCGAAGTTGGCCGAGAGCTCCGGCACCTCGGAGAAGTCGGCGAGGCCAGGAAGCTCTCGGGCCGACCGCAGGTACAGCTGACCGAAGTGAGCGTGATCACGGAAGTACTGCACCTCGAAGTCGACCAGGGCGTGGAGCTGGTCGAGCGGATCCTCGGACCCCTCGATCGCGGCACGCATCCCGGGCAGGAACTCCGACCCTCTGCGAAGGAAGACGTTGACGTAGAGGTCCTCCTTGTTCGTGAAGAACGAGTAGATCGAACCGACGGAGAACTCGGCGAGATCGGCGACCTCCTTCAGCGTCGTCGCGTGGTAGCCCCGGTCGGCGAACACCGCCTCGGCCGCGTCGAGGAGCTGGGTTCGGCTCAGGTCACGATGTCGGACCCGGCGTTCCGCGCGCCGGCTCCCGACGTCGGCTCGCGACCTGTCGCGCGCCGACTTCGCTCGCACCGAGACCTCTCCGGTGGGCCTCGCCATGGCGCCGCCTCCCCGCGTCGACCGTCTCGATGACGCGTTCGCCGAGCCGGTCTCGCCCGAGCCGCCTCGTCGAATCGCCCTTCGACTGATTGAAGCAACATTCTAGATTGGCGAGCCCGAACGGCGGCGATCACTTCGCGCCGGCGCACCGTACGCGCCGTCATGGCACGTCGCGGCCGCTCGGCGTCGCCGACGCCGGGCTCAAGCAGGGGTCGAGCGGCGACGATAAGCCGAGAGTGCCGCGTCCTTCGCGCCGCGCGGTCGTGGCTGCGGTCGTGACGGCAACCGCGCTCTTCTTGACCGGCGTCTCGATCCCCCGGTCGGCGACCGCTGGAACCGCCACGGCACAAGATCAGTCCCGCTCACAGTACTGGGTGGCGACGTTCGTCGAGCGCGCCGACCTGCGAGCCGCGCTCGACGAGACGAACTGGGTCCGCCGGGGTCGGTTGGCGGTGCGCGCGCTGCGGCGCGCGTACCGAACGGCCGATGCCCGGCCACGGGTCCGCCGCCTCCTGCGCGGGCACGACGCGGCGGCGACCCCGTTGTGGATCGCGAACGCGGTGCTGTTTCGGGCTTCGAAGCCAATCGCGGACGAGGTGGCACGCATCGTGGGAGTCAGCGAGGTCGTGGGAGGGCGTGACCTCGACCTCGAAGCCGAGCTGACCACCGCGACCGCCCGGCCCGTCGGCACCCCGACGGCTGCTCCGGCCAACCTCCTCGCCGCTCACGTCCCCGACGCACGCGTGGCCGGCCTCACCGGAGCCGGCGTCGTCATCGGAATCGTCGACACCGGCGTCGACGCCACCCACCCCGACCTCGCGACCAGCTACCGCGCCGAGGGCGGCTGGTTCGATCCCTCGGGACGATGCCCCGACGATCCGTGTGACGGCAGCGGGCACGGCACCGCGGTCGCCGGGGTCGCGGTGGGCGAACGGACCGGCGTGGCGCCGGGGGCACATTGGATCGCCGCTCGTGGGTGCAGTGATACGCGCTGCACCCTGGCATCGCTGCTCGAGTCGCTGCAGTTCATGCTCGCTCCCGACGCCGGCCACGGCGACGGCCCGGATCCCGATCTGCGCCCCGACGTGATCAACAACTCCTGGTCGATTCCCGAGCCGAGCACGGCCCTCGGACGCGCCATGACCTCGATCTACGCAGCAGGGATCCTCAGCGTGTTCGCAGCGGGCAACACCGGTCCGGGATGCGCAACGGTCAGCTACCCCGCGTCACAGCCCGAGGTCGTCGCCGTCGGCGCGACCGACGATGCGGGGATCGTGGCCCGGTTCTCCGCCCGGGGACCCGGGCCGCTCGGCCCTGAGCCCACCCTCGTGGCACCCGGGGTCGACGTTGTCACCACCGCGATCGGCGGCGGCTACGTCTCGGTGTCGGGAACATCGATGGCGGCCCCCGAGGTGAGCGGAACCTACGCGCTCACCATCCAGGCTGCGCCGAGCCACCAGGGCAGCAATGCCCTGCACCGAAGCCTGATCACGGCGTCGGGTGGCCGGCCGGAGTCCGACTGCGACACCCCCGGCGTGCCCAACTCGGCGTACGGGTACGGGCTCCTCGACGCGGTCGCCTCGGTACAGGCCGCCGAAGCCCTCGGCTGAGTCGAAGCCGCCGGCATCGGCGACGGAACCGGCTGCCAGGCGATCCGGACGCGACAGACCGAGATTCGAGCTGAGGCAGTGAGCTACGGCTGCTCGGGCTGACCCGCGTCGCTGCGGGGACGCGCCGCGGGCCGAGGATGACCGGAACCGGCAACCTCACGCGCCGTGATCGGCGCACGGCTCGGCGGCGGCTCGGGAACGACGCCGGGGACCGGTACGACCGTCGGGTCGGGCGCGCTGAGCGGCTCGGGCACGGCGGGTTCGGGTGTGTCGATCTCCCCACGAGGGCGCTCGCCTGCTCCCTGCGCGGCCTGGTCAGAGGCGGATCGATCGTGTTGCAACAGCTCGATGACCACAACGGCGCCGAGGGTGGCAACGCCGAGCGCGACGACGATCCACATCCAGTCACGCAGGGAGTCGGCGACCGCGTCGAAGAGCGCCGCCATCGCGTCGCGCGTGCTGCGGCGTCCGAAGTCGCCGAGGTAGGCCACCCGCAGCCACGCGAGCGCGCCGAGACCGAGACCGCAGGTGATGACGATCCCCGCGGCAGCCACACCGACCGTGCGGCGCCGCCGGACATCGACCGCGATGCCCCCGGCGAACAGACCGACCACCGCGAGAGGAACCCAGTAGCCGAGGTCGTCGAGGACTCCGAACAGGCCGCTGACCGTCGAGGTGTCTTCACGATCGAGCAGGACGATGTTGTCACCGGTCGTCGACGCGGGCAGCGCCGCCGCGAGCGGCGCGGGCAGCCGAGCGACGACCGCGTCGACGAACGAGTCGAGATCCAAGACCACTCGGCCGCGCCGGAGAGCGAGGGCGGACCCGTCCTTGCCATCGGCCAGCGCCACGACGTCCGAATGGGCAGACCGGAGAGCCGACTCCCAGAGCGACTGGAACGAATCCGACGCGATCACCGATCGCGTCGCGCTGCGCACCGCCGAGCGGGTCACCCCGGGCGCGATCTGGCTCAGGGGGAGCCCGGATACTTGATCCAGCTCGGTGAGGAGCGCGTCGCTCACTTGATTCGACACCTCACGCTGCACGGCCGGATCGGCGGCGACCGACGAACCCGCCGCGACGAACCGGTCAGTGTCGAGGAGCTGATACTGCAACCAGACGCTCGAAAGCGCCACGGGCACCAACAAGGCCCCGATGACCACGAGCGCGAAGCCCACGACGGGCCGGACCACATGCCGCCGGGCGGCAACACGCCCCGAAGTCGGGGTCGACCCCGCACCGGTCTGCACGATGACGACATCGGCACGAATCGCCGTGGCCTGAACCGTGCGGACGAGACCCGCCCGGGCGGCTCTACGATGCGCCTCCATGGCAAGACTCGCTGTGATCGGTGGCCATGGGACCCTGCGCGCCGCTCTCGGCGCGGGTGCTCGTCGGTTCGACCAGGACGGGGTCGCCCTGCTCGAGGTGGACGACGTCATCGTGTTGGAGCGCCACGGGCTGGACGACTTCACGCCGGCGCATCGGATCGACCACGCCCGCAACCTCGCGGCGCTCGCCGCGCTCGACTGCCGGCACGTGCTCGGTCTGTCGTCGGTGGGCAGCCTGCGGCTCGACTGGCCGGTAGGTAGCGTGGTGGTTCCCGACGACTTCTACGCGCCGCTCGTGACGCCGTCGCGTTTCGCCGACGAGCGCGGCCACCGTGTCCCCGGTTTCGACGCGAGGTTCCGCCGGCTCGTCATCGACACGTGGCGCCACGCGACGTCGACTCCTGTTCGCGACGGGGGTGTGTACGCGCAGACGACGGGGCCTCGCTTCGAGACCCCTGTCGAGGTGCGGGCCTTGGCGCAGGTCGCGGACCTGGTGGGTATGACCGCGGCATCCGAGTGCGTGCTCACGCCGGAGTTCGGGCTCTCGTACGCGTCGGTCTGTGTGATCGACAACCTCGGGAATGGGCTCGAGGTCGATCGTCTGACGTTGGAGCGGTACCGCGTCGGCGTGGCTGAGAACAGTGAACGCCTTGCCGGCGATCTCCGCGCGGTCGTCGCCGGCCTCTCGAGCGCGCCGGAATGAGCCTCGTCGTTCGCGACGTCACCTTCGCGGGCGAGACCGTATCGCTGCGCGCCACCGACGGCGTGATCGCCGAGCTCGGCGCGACCGTCACCGTCGAACCCGACGACGACATCATCGACGCCGCGCGTCTCACGCTCACCCCGGGCCTGGTCAACGGCCACACCCACGCCGCGATGACCCTGCTCCGCGGCTACGGCGACGACCTCCCGCTCATGGAATGGCTGCGCACGAAGATCTGGCCGGCCGAAGCGCGCCTGACAGCAGAGGACGTGTACTGGGGGACACGGCTCGCCGCACTCGAGATGATCCGGTCGGGCACGGTGATGTTCTGGGACATGTACTGGCACTCCTTCGAGGCTGCTCAGGCGGTCGCCGACGCGGGCCTGCGCGCGTCGATCAGCATGACCGTCATCGAGGCGGCCGACGCTCCCGAGTGGAACCGGATCGAAGGCGTGGCCGATGGTCTCGCCCGTCTCTCGGAGTATGGACCGCGCGTCACTCCGTCGATCTCGGCTCACGCCATCTACACGGTGAGTCGGGCGTCGCTGGAGCGGATCGCCGAGCTCGGCGCCACGCACGACGTACCACTGCAGATCCACCTCTCGGAGACGCGCGGCGAGGTCGAGGACTGTCTCCGAGACCACGGCACGTCACCGACCGCCTACCTGGACGAGGTCGGGTTCCTCAGTGACCGTACGGTGTTGAGCCACGCAGTCTGGCTGGACGATGCCGAGCTTGATCTGGTGGCGAGTCGACAGACGACGATCGTGACCAACCCCGCGTCGAACATGAAGCTCGCGACCGGTGCGGCGTTCCCGTACGCGGGCGCCCGGGCTCGGGGCATCCCGATCGGCATCGGCACCGACAGCGCGGCGTCCAACAACTCGCTCGACGTGCTGCAGGAGATCAAGCTGCTCGCACTGCTGCAGAAGCACGCCTCCGCCGACCCGGCGACCCTCCCGGCGGCCGAGGCCTGGGCGATCGCGACGGGCATGGCTTCGCCCCGGCTCGGCGGGCACGCGATCGCCGTCGGCGCCCCGGCCGACTTCCTGCTCGTCGACCTCGCCACGGCGGAGAACCGGCCCGCGGGAGAGGCCGCCGGACTCGTGTACTCGGCCACCGGCGCGGTCGTGGACACCGTCGTGGTCGACGGTCGCGTGTTGATGCGCGGCCGTCACGTGCCGGGCGCCGAGGAGGTCATCGCGCGCGCGACGGAGTGCGCGGCCCGGCTGCGTGCCGAGCCCGACCACACCCCCTAGTCTCGGACCCGTGGTGAGCATCGACGAGATCAAGCTGGGTGACATCGAGTTCTGGGGGCGGGCGGAGCCCGAGCGCGAAGCTGCATTCCGACTGCTGCGTGACGAAGCCCCGATCTCGTTCCACGAGGAACCGGTCATCGAAGGCTTCGGCCAGGGTCCGGGATTCTGGGCGTTGACCCGCTTCGACGACGTCGTGCACGCCAGCCGCCATGCCGAGCTGTTCTGCTCGGGCCGGGGCGGTTCGAACATCGGTGACATTCCGAGCGAGCTCGGCGAGTTCCTCGGCAGCATCATCAACATGGACGATCCGCGGCACGCGCGAATGCGCCGGCTGGTGAGCAACGGGTTCACACCCAAGGCGCTGAACGAGGTCCTGGACACAGTGCGCGCGGTGGCGCGCGACGTTGTCGCGGACGTCACCGAACGCGGTGAGTGCGACTTCGTGGCCGACATCGCCTCCCAGCTTCCGCTGCGGATCGTCTGCGACATGGTCGGATTGCCGGCCGAAGAACGCGCGACCGTCTACGACCAGTCGAACATCATCCTCGGTCTCGGAGATGCCGAGTTCGTGAACTCCATCGAGGATCTCATGGGCGCGTTCCTCACGCTCCACCAGATGGCGATGGAGCTGGGACAGGCCCGCCTCGACCAACCCGCGGACGACATCGCGACGACGCTCATGCATGCAGAGGTCGACGGCGAGCGGCTCAGCATCGTCGAGTTCGCGTCGTTCTTCATCCTGCTCGTCGTCGCGGGCAACGAGACAACCCGCACGGCGATCAGCCACGGCATGCTGCAACTCAGCCGCAACCCCGACCAGCGCCAGTTGCTGCTCGACGACTACGCGACCCACGCGATCGACGCAGTCGAAGAGATCGTCCGCTGGGCGACCCCGGTCATCCATTTCCGACGCACCGCGACCTGTGACACCGAGATCTCCGGCCACCCCATCGCCGAAGGTGAGAAGGTCGTCATGTGGTTCAACTCGGCGAACCGCGACGAGCGCGCGTTCACCGATCCCTCCCGATTCGATGTCACCCGCTCACCCAACCAGCACGTCGGCTATGGAGGCGGTGGGCCCCACTTCTGCCTCGGTGCCAATCTCGCCCGGCGCGAGATCTCGGTGATGTTCGAGGAGCTGTTCCGCCGGCTGCCCGACATCGAGATCAGCGGCGAACCCGACATGCTCCAGTCGAGCTTCATCCACGGCATCAAGCGGATGCCGTGCACCTTCACACCGGCCTAGCCGGAGACGACACCCAGCTCCGAAACCGCCGGCGCTTGCCCACGCGCTCCGACGCGACGAGTTGACCTCAGGCGCGGGCGCGTTCGCCGGCTCGGCGCAGGCCGAAGGCCAGCATGATCTGCACGAGCCCGGCGATGATCGCGTAGATCCCGATCAAGATGAGCACGACGTAAGCCGTCTTGCGCGGCCAGACCAGTGCCCCGATACCCACGACCGCCTCGACCACTCCGATCGTGAGGAGCCAGCCCCAGCCCTCGTCGCGGAACACGAGGGAACCGATGATCCGCGCCAGGCCGCCGATGAGGATCGTGATGCCGAAGATGACGGCGATCGCGAGGATCGTCACGCCGGGCCACGCGATCGCGACGATCCCGCCGACGACCAGAACGAGCCCGAAGATCACACTCACCGCGCGTGAACCGCCGGTCTGATCACCGACCGCGGCCTCGATGATGCCGCTGAAGACCAGGAAGGCACCGACGATCACGGCGACGACACGTTCACCGGCGGCAACGTCGAAGAGCAGGACGATGCCGAAGCCCAGGAAGACCACGCCCACGATCAGCACGATCCCCCACACACTCGACACTTCACGCATCATGGCGCGCGACTCAGAGGGCGTCATCGGTTCCATGACCGAAGGGTGACGGACGCACGCGACAGTGTCAACGACCCGACACCGCCATAGCATGCGCGCCATGGTGCGCGTCGTGGATCCCGGGCTCGTGGAGCAATTCGACCGTGACGGGTTCGTGGTGGTCCCCGACCTGTTGACCGACGACGAGCTCGACCACTTCGGAACGGCCGTCGACGCAGCCGTTGCACACCGCACGCGTCACGACCACCGCCCGCTCGCCGAGAGGAGTCGGTACGAGCAGTGCTTCCGCCAGTGTCAGAACCTCTGGGACGATCGCCCCGACGTGCTCCCACTCACCTTCCACCCGACCCTCGGCCAGGCCGCCGCCGAGCTGCTCGGCTGTGACGCGGTGCGCCTCTGGCACGACCAGGCGCTCTACAAGGAGCGCGGCGGTCGCCCGACCGACGCCCACCAGGACCACGGGTACTGGCCGATTCGCGAGACCGACCAGGTGACCGCGTGGATCCCGTTCGACGGCTCGACGCGCGCCGCGGGCGCGCTCGCGTATGTGCCCGGATCCCACCGGATCGGCCTCGACCAGTTCGTGGACATCTTCGGGATCTTCACCGCCGAGCCCGAGGACATCCTGAACCACCCCGACGTGGCTGGGCGCGACCCCGTCGTGGTCGAGGTCCCGCGGGGTTCGGTCGCGTTCCACCACGGGCTGACCGTCCATCTCTCCGAGCCCAACACCAGCGACCGAGTGCGTCGCGCGCACACCGTCATCTACCTGCGTGACGGCTGTACTCGCAGGGGGCCGATCCCGCACCCGTCGGTCGACCGTGCCGGGGTCGCCGCCGGCGACCCGATCGTCAGCGACGTCACACCGATCGTTTGGCCCCGCGACGCCGGCGATCTCCCCCACCCTCCTGACTGAACCCACCGGCGCGCCGACGACCATCGAGCGCCCCATTCCGGCCGGTACCGTGCTCCCGTGAAGCTCCCCGCGTCGCTCGCTCCGCTGCGGCACCGCCCGTTCGCGCTGTTGTGGGGCGGTGCGTTCGTCTCCAACATCGGGACGTGGATGGAAGCGGTCGGGGTGGGCATCCTCGTCACCGAGACGACGGGCCAAGCCGGTTGGACAGGGCTCGTCGCGGCGGCAAGCTTCGCGCCCGCAGCCGTCATCGGACCCATCGGGGGCGCGCTCGCTGATCGTCTCCCCCGGCGTCGGCTGCTCCTGGCCACGTCGTCGGTGCAGGCCGGGCTCGCGGCGCTCCTCGCGGTCCTCACGTTCTCGGGCACACCGTCGCCCGGGCTGGTCACCCTCATCGTGTTGTGCGCCGGGGGCGTGCAGGCCCTCGGCTTCCCGTCGTACCAGGCAATGCTGCCGGATCTCGTGCCCGAGGAAGACCTCGTGGGGGCGGTGGCCCTCTCGTCGGCGCAATGGAACCTCGGCCGGGTGATCGGCCCCGCGCTCGCCGGCGTCGTGATCGCCGCCGGAAGCTACTCATGGGCGTTCACGATCAACGCGGCGAGCTTCATCGCGGTGATCGTCGTCCTCGTGCTCATTCGCCTCCCGCCTCCCGCGCGTCACGACGGCACTGGCATCCTGAGGGCGATCGGCGACGGGCTGGGTTATGTGCGGCGCGACCCTACGATCAGCAGGGTCGTCGCATACATGGCCCTCAACTCCCTGCTCGCGGCACCGTTCATCGCGCTCCTCCCCGCGATGGCGATCACCGTGTTGCACTCCGGAGCCGGGGGCACCTCAGCCCTCGTGACTGCGCAGGGCATCGGCGCAGTCGCCATGGCGTTGTCGCTCGGCATCCTCGCGGCAAAGTTCGGTTCGGCGCGGGTCCTCTCCGCGGTGTTGTGGATCTTGCCGATATCGCTCATCGCGTATGCCCTTGCGCCGAACCTCCCCGCGTCGGCGCTGGCCCTCATCGTCGTCGGCTTCTTCTATCTCGGTGCCCTGTCGAGCTTCATGAGCATCGCCCAGCTCCGATCTCCTCCCGAGCTTCGGGGACGCGTCATGAGCGTGCTCATGACGCTGCTCGGCTTGGTCTATCCGCTCGGCGCGCTGGTCCAGGGCGAGCTCGCTGACCGGCTCGGCCTCCGAGCCGTGACCGCAGGCGCCGCGATCCTCATGGTGATCGTCCTGGCAGGGGCGCGCATCGTGTTCGGCGACCTCGCCACCACCGCCGACGGATCTGACCTGCTCGCGGCCGGAGAGATACCGTCGATCGACCAGCCCGAGCTAGGAGAGCCGCCATGGTGATCGAACGCGAGACGCACGGACAGACCGCGGTGTTACGAATCAACCGACCCGAAGCGCGCAACGCGGTCAACCGCGAGGTCGCCGAGGGGATGGAAGCCGCACTCGATGCCGCCGAGGCCGACGACGGGATTCGCGTCGTCGTCATCACCGGAACCGGAACGGTCTTCTGCGCCGGCGCGGATCTGAAGGTCATCGCGCGGGGCGAGGCTGGATCGATCGCGACCAAGCGCGGCGGTTTTGCCGGCATCACGAACCGCGACTTCGCCAAGCCACTGATCGCGGCAGTCAACGGCCCCGCGCTCGCGGGTGGGTTCGAGATCGTCCTCTCGTGCGATCTGGTCGTCGCCTCGGCCGACGCTCGGTTCGGGATTCCCGAGGTGCAACGAGGGCTGTTCGCGGCCGCGGGTGGTCTCATCCGCCTGCCGCGGCGAGTGCCCATGGCCACTGCCATGGAGCTCGCGCTCACCGGTGAGGCCGTCGACGCCCCGCGCGCGCTTCTGCTCGGCCTCGTCAACCGCGTGGTGCCGACCGAGGCGGTCCTCGACGAAGCGATCCGGCTGGCCGAGCGGATCTGTGAGAACTCGCCCATCGCAGTTCGCAACTCGCGGCGCATGGTGCGCGAAGCACCGGACCTCACCGAGGCCGAGGCTTGGCCCCGCAACCACGAGCTCGCTATGGAGGTCTTCTCGAGCGGCGACGCAGTGGAGGGCGCGACTGCATTCGCCGAGAAGCGCGCCCCGCGCTGGCAGTCGACCTAGCTCGTCCCGGCCACCGAGGTCCTACACGCGGGCGCCGCGCTCGCTTGCCGCGAGCGTTTCGTGCGCCGTGAGCATCGACGATACGAGCCCGCGACCCACCACCGCGGCTGCCACCGCCAGCAGGACCGCGATCGCGAACGCGACGTACGTCACCGCGAGCGGAGCGAAGCCCGCCATCATCACGATCATGCCCATCAGGCCCGATGTGAGGTAGAGCACCCACCACCGCACGACGAGTCGCACCTGTGGGTGGTGGTCCCCGAGGGCGTCGCGCGCGGCCCGGTAGGGCCACCAGAAGTTGAGGATCGGGATGATGAGCGACACCGCACCCAGACCCGCGGAGCGACGCAGCGGCTGTCCGGCGGTGCGTGCGGTCGCCCCGGCGCGGTACAGCCACAGGATGAGGACGACGAGCACCCCGAGCCCGGCGATGCTCAGCCAGCTGAGCACGGGAGCCGTCGACGGCAACGTCTCGGCCCCGTCAGCCAGCTCGTCGAAGTGCTCGGCGAGCCAGCGGCCTTGGATCGCAACCGACACGAACCCGGCGATCTGGAAGACAGGGTTCAGCGTCATGGCGAGCCGAGCCCAGCGTGCCCACTTCCGCTCGGCGTCGACCTCGGCAACCACCGAGGTCTCCCCGACGGTGCGGTCGGTGAACCCCGTCCACTGGGCGCCGTCCCACCACCGCCATCCCGCCTCGCCCCACGGGTCGGCGTACCAGGCCGGCGCGGGAGGCGGTGTCGCCTGAGGAGGCCGGGTCATCATCAAATCAAGCCGCATAAGAAGAAGACAAGGTACCAAGACGAAAAATGCGACCCAGAAGGGAAACCGAACCTTTG
>Ga0075530_1000312_pt1 | contig 22755 bp, 22 predicted proteins | sample NGEPerD_2_FD_75101 | JGI IMG/M metagenome (GOLD analysis project Ga0075530, IMG submission 75101) | Arctic peat soil microbial communities from the Barrow Environmental Observatory site, Barrow, Alaska, USA - NGEE PermafrostL1-D | ecosystem: Environmental > Terrestrial > Soil > Wetlands > Peat ... | reverse complement strand
CGTGGGCAAGGCCCTGTACGCGCAGGCGTTCACGCTGGCCGAGGCGCTGGACGTGGCGGGTCGTCCGTGAGGGACCTGGCCCCGAACCAGTTCGCCGACGACGACGGTTCCGCGGAACCGTCGGTGGCCCAGGCCGTCTCGCGGGGGGACGTCTCGGCGGTGGTCGCGGCGCTGCCCGGGACGCGGCTGCTGGTGCCGGTCGTCGCCGACGGGAAGGACTCCGGCGACATAGCGTTGGTCACGTTGACCGCACCCGACGGACGCCGGACCATGCCGGCGTTCACCTCGACCGCCTCGCTGGCGGCCTGGGACGCCGCGGCGCGGCCTGTCCCGGTCGAGACCCGTCGCGCCGCGCTGTCGGCCGTCGACGAGGGATGCGAGCTGGTCGTGATCGACCCCGGGACGGCATCGGTACTGCTGCCGCGACCGGCTGTATGGGCTCTGGCGCAGGGGATCCCGTGGGTACCCTCACCACAGCGGGACGACGTGGCCGACGCCCTGCGGCGGGCGGTCGCCGACGTCGCGGAGGTGATCGACGTCCGGCCCGAGCCGGGCCGACGGGCCGAGCTGGCCGTCGTCCTCGCCGTCCGTCCCGGTCTGGACTCGGCGGCCCTCGCCGACGTCACGTCGCAGGTGGGCGATGCGCTGGCGGCCGAGCAAGCCGTCGCCGACCACGTGGACTCGATCGAGCTCCGCGTCGTCCTCGATCAACGCGGGATGGGTCAGACCTTGGCGGCCTCGTCCCGCGGCGACACCGGCGAGGGGCCTGCGGCGGGCGCCACCTCACCCTGACCGGCGCGCACGCCCTCCTCGACCTTCTTGCCGAGGTCGGCGTCCACGTTGCGCCAGTACTCGAAGACGCGCTGCAGCACCGGCTCGCTCACGCCGTTGAGCGCGTGCCCGACGATGTTGCCCACGAGGCGTTCGCGCGCGGCGTCGTCGAGCACCTCCCGCACGAGCGTCCCCGCCTGGCCGAAGTCGTCGTCCTCGGCGTGGTGGACGTAGCCGGTCCGCACCATGGTGGGCTCGAACTCCCACGAGGCATCCGTCGTCCGGGAGGCGTCCGCGCGGGGGCCGTCGTAACCGTTGGGCGCGTACACCGGCAGCGACGGGTCGTTGTAGGAGTAGCGCATCGAGCCGTCCTTGGAGTACGAGTGCACGGGCGACTTCGGTGCGTTGACCGGCAGCTGCATGTAGTTCGCGCCGATCCGGTAACGGTGCGCGTCGGGGTAGGAGAACAGCCGGCCGAGCAGCATCTTGTCGGGGCTCGGGCCGATCCCGCGCACGAGGTTCGAGGGCTCGAACGAGGACTGCTCGATCTGCGCGTGGAAGTTCTCCGGGTTGCGGTTCAGCGTCCAGGTGCCGACCTTGATCAGCGGGTAGTCCTTCTGCGACCACACCTTGGTCAGGTCGAACGGGTTGAACCGGTACCCCTCGGCCTCGTCGTACGGCATCACCTGGACGCAGACGGTCCAGCTCGGGAAGTCGCCGTTCTTGATCGAGCCGAACAGGTCCTGGCGGTGGTGGTCGGGGGCGGTGCCGGCCAGCTCGTCGGCCTCGGCCTGGGTGAGGTAGTCGATCCCCTGGTCGGTCTTGAAGTGGTACTTGACCCAGAAGCGCTCGCCCGAGGCGTTGATCCACTGGTAGGTGTGCGAGCCGTAGCCGTTCATGTGCCGCCACGACTTCGGGATCCCGCGGTCGCCCATCAGCCAGGTGACCTGGTGCGCGCTCTCGGGGGAGTTGGTCCAGAAGTCCCACTGCATGTCGTGGTCGCGCAGCCCCGAGTCAGGCATCCGCTTCTGGGAGCGGATGAAGTCCTGGAACTTGATCGGGTCGCGCACGAAGAAGACCGGGGTGTTGTTACCGACCAGGTCGTAGTTGCCCTCGTCGGTGTAGAACTTCATCGCGAAGCCGCGCGGGTCGCGCCACGTGTCGGGCGAGCCCTGCTCGCCGGCGACGGTCGAGAACCGCACCAGCGACTCGGTCGTGCGGCCCGGCTGGAAGAGGTCGGCGCAGGTGTACGCGCTGACGTCCTCGGTGACCACCAGCTCGCCGAAGGCGCCGCCGCCCTTGGCGTGCACCACTCGCTCTGGCACCCGCTCGCGGTTGAACTGGGCCATCTTCTCGATCAGGTAGTGGTCCTGGAGCAGGATCGGACCCTGTGCTCCGGCGGTCAGCGACTGCTCATCGCTGGCGACGGGGATACCGGCGTTGCTGGTGGTGTGGTCGCTCATCGTGGCGCTGCCTCCGTAGTGGGCTGCTGATCTGGACTGGTCTGTGGAGCTGGGCTGGTCTGGCAGTCGGGGCACGTGCCCCAGTAGATGACCTCGGCCTCGGTGAGGACGAAGCCGTGGTCGTCGGACGCGTCGAGGCACGGCGCCGTGCCGGTGGCGCAGTCGACGTCGCGCATCGAGCCGCAGGTGCGGCAGACGGCGTGGTGGTGGTTGTCGTCGACCCGCGTCTCGTAGCGGGCGGGCGAGCCCGCCGGCTCGATCCGGCGGACGAGCCCCGCCGTCGTCAGCGCGCGCAGGACGTCGTAGACGGCCTGCGTGGACACGGCCCCGAGCCGGTCCCGCACGAGGACGGCGAGCGTCTCGGCGTCCGTGTGGGGGTGCTCGGCGAGGGTGAGCAGCGTGCTCACCCTCGGGCCGGTCACGCGCAGACCGGCGGCGCGCAGTTGCGCGCCGGGGTCCGGCAGGGCATCGGGCACGGGCCCACCCGACCACCCTTTCCGGACTGAGTCAAGAATGGGTCGCGCCGGTTTTCTCGTTGGCGGGGGGTCGCCGCCGGCTGCCACTATTCGTCCCATGACCCTAGCCCCCTATCGGCGCCTGCTCGCCGTCCCCGCGGTCCGCTCGCTGCTGCTGGTCGGGGTGATCGCCCGCATCCCGCACACCGCCGCGGGGATCGCGCTGACCCTGCACGTCGTGGAGACGCTGGGACTCGGCTACGGCGCGGCCGGGCTGGTGGGAGCGTCGGCGACGATCGGGATGGCGGTGGGCGCCCCCTGGCGGGGCCGGGCGATCGACCGGTTCGGTCTGCGCCGGGCGCTCGTGCCGTCGGTGATCGCCGAGGGTGTGGTCTGGACGGCGGCCCCTTTCCTGCCGTACGGCGTGCTGCTCGCGGCGGCGGCGGTCGGAGGGCTGCTCGCGCTGCCCGTCTTCACCGTCGTCCGCCAGTCGATCGGCGTCCTCGTCGCGCCCGACCAGCGACGCAGCGGCTACTCGATCGACTCCATCGGCGTGGAGCTCTCGTTCATGGCCGGCCCCGCCCTCGCGGTGGTCGCCGCCACGCAACTCTCCACGGCGGCCGCGCTGATCGGCGTGGGCGTCACCGGGGTGCTCGGCGGTCTGGCGCTGATGTGGCTGGACCCACCGACCCGCAGCGAGCAGGTGGCGGGACGGCGGGTTGGAGGGGACGTCGACCGTGGTGAGGTCGTCGGCTCGATCGCGCCCGCATCCGCGGCCGGGTCCCAGCGCGCCGAGCTCGAGCCCGGGGCGGTGCTGACCGAGACGCCGGCGACCGTGGGGACGCCCTGGCGGACGCCGGCCCTGCTGGCGGTTCTGCTCGCGGCGGCAGGCGCGACCATCGTGCTCGCCGGCACCGACGTCGCTGTCGTCGCGGTGCTGCGCGCCACCGGCGACGTCGAGCTGACCGGGCTGGTCTTCGCCGCCTGGGGGGTCGGGTCGATCGCCGGGGCCCTCGTGTACGGGGCTTGGCCCACCTCGATCCACCCGCTGTGGCTGCTGCTGGCGCTGGGTGCTCTCACGGCGCCGGTCGGCCTGGCGACGTCGCCGTGGTTGCTGGCGCTCGCGATCCTGCCCGCGGGAGCGCTCTGCGCTCCGACGATTTCGGCCACCAGTGAGGCGATCGCGCGGCTGGTGCCCGAGCGGGTCCGTGGCGAGGCGATGGGGCTGCAGGGCTCCGCGCTGACGATCGGCAGCGCGGTGGGCGCCCCGGGCGCGGGTTTCGTGATCGACCACGTCGCACCCGGCGCCGGCTTCGCCGCGGTGGGACTGGCCGGCGTCGCCGTCGCCCTGCTGTTCCTCGCCGTGATGCGTGCGCGGCGTCCCAGGGAATCTTCGCCGACGGCTCCGTGCTGATACTGTCGTCACAGACCGACCAGTAGCTGCGCCTCCATGGGTGGCTGCCGGTGCGCGAAGCGGAGTCACCTCCCACCCGGTGCGGCCAGAGCGACACAGAAGCACGAATCACAGGCCGCAGGGTTCCGGTCCGTCCCGGGGGCAGTAGACCCGGGAACGCCCCTCACGGGGACCGTCACGGTCCCCGGAAGTGGCACCGGAGCGGCAGGCCCCCGCAGAGCGAGCGCCGCGGGGGCCTTTCCCGTGTGCGGCGGTCGTCACACCGTCACGAGGGAGTAGCACATCAGCGAGCCGCGCATCAACGACCGGATCCGAGTCCCTGACGTTCGACTGGTCGGCCCCAACGGCGAGCAGGTCGGGATCGTCCGCGTCGAGGACGCACTCCGGCTGGCCGCAGAGGCCGATCTCGACCTCGTCGAGGTCGCGCCCCAGGCCCGGCCCCCGGTCTGCAAGCTCATGGACTTCGGCAAGTTCAAGTACGAGTCGGACATGAAGGAACGTGCCGCCCGCAAGAACCAGGCGAACACGGTCCTCAAGACCATCCGGCTGCGCCTGAAGATCGACCCGCACGACTACGGCACCAAGCGTGGTCAGGCGGAGAAGTTCCTCAACGCCGGTGACAAGGTCAAGGTCATGATCATGTTCCGCGGTCGCGAGCAGTCCCGGCCCGAGATGGGCTACCGCCTGCTGCAGCGCATCGCCGCGGACCTGTCCGACCTCGGGTTCGTCGAGAGCTCGCCGCTGCAGGACGGCCGGAACATGGTGATGGTGATCGGGCCGAACCGGAAGAAGGCCGACGCCAAGGCCGAGGCGAAGGCGCGCGCGAAGACCGACAAGTCCCGCCGTCGTCGCGACGAGGCGCCGGCCGAGGCCTCCGCGCCCGAGGCGCCTGCGCCCGAGGCGCCGGCACCCGAACGCGAAGCTGCCGAGAGCCAGACCACCAGCAAGAGCTGACCTGCACCACCAGACCTACCGAGGAGACACGGCAGCCATGCCGAAGATGAAGACCCACAGCGGCACCAAGAAGCGCGTCCGGCTCACCGGCAGCGGCAAGCTGATCCGGGAGCAGGTCGGCGGTCGCCACCTGTTCGAGAAGATGCCGAGCCGCAAGAAGCGCCGCATCGCGAGCAACCAGATCATCTCGCCCGCCGACACCAAGCGGGTCAAGAAGCTCCTGGGCAAGTAGCACCAGCACCCGAGCCGACCCCGAAACCTGAGGAGTACTCACGTGGCACGCGTGAAGAGGGCAGTCAACGCCCAGAAGAAGCGCCGGGAAACCCTGGAGCGCGCGAGCGGCTACCGCGGTCAGCGGTCCCGCCTGTACCGGAAGGCGAAGGAGCAGGTCACCCACTCGCTCGTCTACGCCTACCGCGACCGCCGCGCCCGCAAGGGTGACTTCCGTCGACTGTGGATCCAGCGGATCAACGCCGCCGCCCGCGCCAACGGCATGACCTACAACCGCTTCATCCAGGGCCTGAAGGCTGCGGGTGTCGAGGTGGACCGGCGGATGCTCGCCGAGCTCGCCGTGAACGAGCCGGCCGCGTTCGCGACGCTGGTCTCCACCGCGCGCGACTCGCTGCCGGCCGAGGGCTCGGCCGCCTGAGCGAGCCGGCACCACCGGACGCCCGGTCCGCCGAGGTGCTCTCCAACACCCGCAGCGAGCGGGTGCGCGGGGCGCGCCGGCTGGTCGGGCGTTCGGCGCGCCAGCGCGCGGGAGCATTCCTTGCCGAGGGCCCGCAGGCGGTTCGTGAGGCGGTGGCCGCCGGCGCCGTCCGCGAGCTGTTCGCCACGCTCGATGCCGCCGACCGGCACCGCGAGATCGTCGTCGCCGCCGCCGAGGCGGGCGTCGCCGTCCGGTGGAGCACACCAGAGGTGCTCGTCGAGATCGCCGACACCGTGACGCCGCAGGGGCTGGTGGCCGTCTGCTCCGCCGTCGACCGGTCTCTGGACGACGTCCTGGCCGGCTCACCGTCCCTGGTCGTCGCGCTGTCGCGCGTGCAGGACCCCGGCAACGCCGGCGCGGTACTGCGAGCCGCCGACGCGGCCGGCGCGGACGCCGTCGTCCTGACACCTGAGTCCGTCGACGTCTACAACCCCAAGTGCGTCCGGTCCACGGCGGGCAGCCTCTTCCACCTGGACGTCGTGGTGGGCGCGCCCCTGCCGGCGCTGGTCGAGGCGGCCCGGGCGGCCGGGCTCGGTGTGCTGGCCGCCGACGGTTCCGGCGCCGAGGACCTCGACGACCTCGTCGACGACGCCGAACGGGGAGCGGGTCCGCTGACGCGGCCGCTGATGTGGGTGTTCGGCAATGAGGCGAACGGGCTGACGGACGACGAGGCGCGCCTGGCGGATGCCGTCGTCCGCGTCCCCGTGCACGGCCGCGCCGAGAGCCTCAACCTCGCCACCGCCGCGACCGTCTGCCTCTACGCGGCCGCCCGTGCCCGACGTCGTCGCGTCTAGCGCCCGGCAGCTTCCCCGTGCTCCCGCCGCTCCGGTTTACTCACGCCCGTACGGTTTTCGGGCACGATACGGCAGCCGAAACCGGCTCTGTGTGAGCAAAGCGGTGTCGGCTGAGCACGGCTGGTCGGGAGCCGGGGCTAGCCTGCGGCCGTGCATGCTTCCTACGACGAGCTTCCGGACGGGCTCGTCGTCGCCGACGACAGCGCCCGCCTGACCGCGGTCAACACGGCGGCGCAGGCGATGACGGGTCTCGACCCGGAGCAGGTGCTCGGTCGTGACATCCGTGAGGCCCTGCCTCTGCAGGACACGACCGGTCGGCGCTGGTGGGACTGCACCGACCCGTGGACGGGTCTGGCGATCCGCAGCGGGCACCGCGAGCGGCTGCTGGTGCTGCCCGGCGTCCGCGAGCTGCTCGTCACCGCGCGTTACGTGCGGGCGGGGCGCTCCCAACCGGTGCAGCGCGTCGTCCTGCTGATGCGGGACACCGACGCCCGCCAGCGCGCCGAGCACGACCACGCCGGCCTGATCTCCACCGTCGCGCACGAGCTGCGGTCGCCGCTGACGTCCGTCAAGGGCTTCACGTCGACCCTGCTGCGGCGCTGGGACCGGTTCACCGACGAGCAGAAGCTCCTGATGCTGACCACGATCGAGTCCGACGCCGACCGGGTCACCCGGCTGATCGCCGAGCTCCTCGACATCTCCCGCATCGACGCCGGCCGGCTCGAGGTCCGCCGGCAGCCGGTGGACGTCGCGGCCCAGCTGCGCGGCCAGGTCGACCGCCTGGTGGCCTCCGGTCACGCGGAGGAGCGCTTCTCGGTCGAGGTCGAGGAGCCGCTGCCGGAGGTGTGGGTCGACCCCGACCGGCTCGAGCAGGTGCTGGCGAACCTGGTCGAGAACGCGGTGCGGCACGGCGACGGTGCCGTGCGCCTCGCGCTGGGCCCCGACCCGGACGGGGACGGTGTCGTCGTCACGGTCTCCGACGACGGCGATGGAATCCCCGAGGAGCACATGGGCCTGGTGTTCACCAAGTTCTGGCGTGGGGCTCGCCGCGGAGGGACCGGGCTCGGGCTCTACGTCGTCCGTGGCCTCGTCGAGGCGCACGACGGCCGGATCACGGTGGGGCGCTCGCCGTCCGGGGGAGCGCGCTTCAGGTTCACGCTGCCCGCCGCCGTCCCCGACTTCGCGTCGTCCTGACCGTCAGACCCTGCCGCCGCTCACGATTCGGGATCCCGGCGCTCCGCGACCGCTACAGGACCGCGCCGCGGGGCGCTACCTCGACGGCGGCAACGCCCCGTGCGTAGAGCACCATCAGCCGGTCACCGTGTCGGCAGCGGAGCACGCCAGAGGTCTCCCCCAGGGTGGAGAGAGCGTGCTCGATGACCTCGTTCTCGCTCACCGACTCGGGTTCCTCGTACCTGACATCCACGTGGTCACCGCTCGTGAGCCGGACACGCAACACCACCGACACCATGCTCACGGAACCTAGTCGTGACAGTGCCCAGCTGCCAGCAGGTGTTTGTCGTCGCGCATCGGGCACAACCCGTTCGCTCGGGCGGTCGGCGTCCCCGTAGCCTTCGGCCCATGTCCGCACCGAACTCCGACTACGACCCGGTCGAGGTGAGCGCGTTGTCGGAGGCCGACCTCGCCCGGGCACTCGAGTCCGGGCTCGCGGCCGTCGACGCGGCGTCGTCCCTCGACGAGCTGAGGGCCGCGCGGGTCGAGCACGACGGCGACCGCAGCCCGCTGGCGCTGGCGAACCGGGAGATCGGCGCCCTTCCCCCGGCGGCCCGGGCGGACGCCGGCAAGCGCGTCGGTGCCGCGCGCGGACGGCTCCGCGCGGCCCTGGCCGAGCGGACCACGGTGCTGGAGGCCGAGCGCGACGAGGCGGTCCTGCGTGACGAACGCGTCGACGTCACCCTGCCGACGGACCGGCGTCCCGCCGGCGCACGCCACCCCCTGACGATGCTGTCGGAGAGGATCGGCGACATCTTCACCGCGATGGGCTGGGAGGTCGCCGAGGGCCCCGAGGTCGAGGCGGAGTGGTTCAACTTCGACGCCCTGAACTTCGGCCCCGACCACCCGGCCCGCCAGATGCAGGACACGTTCTTCGTCGACCCGCCCGGCTCCGGACTCGTGCTGCGGACCCACACGTCCCCCGCGCAGGCCCGCACCCTGCTCGAGCGTGACCTGCCGGTGTACGTGATCTGCCCGGGCAAGGTGTTCCGCACCGACGAGCTCGACGCGACCCACAGCCCGGTGTTCCACCAGGTCGAGGGGCTGGCGGTCGACGAGGGCCTGACGATGGCGCACCTGAAGGGCACCCTGGACCATTTCGCCCAGGCCGTGTTCGGCGAGGGCACCACCACCCGTCTGCGCCCGTCGTTCTTCCCGTTCACCGAGCCGAGCGCCGAGATGGACCTGCGCTGCTTCGTCTGCCGCGGAACGGATCCCGAGTGCCGGACGTGCGGGGGTACCGGCTGGATCGAGTGGGGCGGTTGCGGCATGGTCAACCCCAAGGTGCTACGGGCGTGCGGCGTCGACCCGGACCGCTACTCCGGCTTCGCCTTCGGAATGGGGGTCGAGCGCGCGCTGATGTTCCGCAGCGGGGTCGCCGACATGCGGGAGATGTTCGAGGGCGACGTCCGCTTCTCGGCGCAGTTCGGGGTGGAGGTCTGATGCGCGTCCCGCTCTCGTGGCTCGCGGAGTACATCGACATCGCGCACGGCGTCACGGGGGAGCAGGTGGCCGCCTCGCTCGTGCGCGTCGGTCTGGAGGAGGAGGGCCTGTACGCCGCCGAGGTCTCCGGGCCGCTGCTCGTCGGGCGGGTGCTGGAGTTCGCCGACGAGCCCCAGACGAACGGCAAGACGATCCGGTGGTGCTCCGTCGACGTCGGCGAGGGCCAGGCGCGTGGCATCGTCTGCGGCGCCTCGAACTTCGCGGTCGACGACCTCGTCGTCGTCGCGCTGCCGGGTTCGGTGCTGGTGGGAGGCTTCGAGATCAGCGCCCGCAAGACCTATGGGCACGTCTCCGACGGGATGATCTGCTCGGTGCGCGAGCTCGGCATCGGTGACGACCACGCGGGCATCCTCGTGCTGGGCGCGCTGGGCCTGACCGGGGAGCCCGGTGACGACGCCGTCGCCCTGCTCGGCCTGGCGGGCGAGACCGTCGAGGTCAACGTCACGCCCGACCGGGGGTACTGCCTGAGCCTGCGCGGCATCGCCCGGGAGTACGGCCACGCCACCGGTGCGACGGCGTCCTTCCGCGACCCGGGGCACCGCCAGACCCCCGGGCCGACGTCCGACGCCTTCGCGGTCCGGGTGGACGACGACGCGCCGATCGACGGCAACGTGGGTTGCGACCGGTTCGTCACCCGCGTCGTCCGCGGGCTCGTGCCGGGCGCCGTGTCGCCGCACTGGATGCGCCATCGGCTGGTGCAGGCGGGGATGCGGCCGATCTCGTTGCCCGTCGACGTCACCAACTACGTGATGCTGGCGCTCGGCCAGCCGCTGCACGCCTACGACCTGGGGGCGCTGGACGGCGGCATCGTCGTCCGGCGCGCTCGGGAAGGCGAACGGCTGGTCACGCTGGATGACGTCGACAGGGAGCTCTTCCTCGAGGACCTGCTGATCACCGACGGCGAGGCCGGGTCGCGCATCATCGGCATGGCCGGGGTGATGGGAGGGGAGCTGACGGAGGTCGGGCCGTCCACGCGCGACGTGCTGATCGAGGCCGCGCACTTCGACCCCGTCTCGGTCGCCCGCACGGCCCGTCGCCACCGACTGCCGAGCGAGGCCAGCAAGCGCTTCGAGCGCGGTGTCGACCCGGACGTTGCGGCCGCGGCCGCAGACCTCGCGGTCGCGCTGCTGGTCGAGCACGGCGGTGCCACCGCTGATCCGCGCGTCGGGGACCTGGACGACCGCACGCCACCGACGACGATCGAGCTGCCGGTGTCGCTGCCCGCGGCGCTGGTCGGCGTGGACTACCCCGATGCCGAGGTGACCGCACGACTCCTCGAGATCGGTTGCGCCGTCACGGGTGACGAGCTGCTGACCGTCGCCCCGCCGTCGTGGCGTCCGGACCTCGTGCAGCCGTACGACCTCGTCGAGGAGGTGGCGCGGCTCGAGGGCTACGACCGGATCCCCTCCGTGCTGCCGCACGCCCCGTCCGGGCGGGGGCTGACACCCGACCAGCGCCGCCGGTCGTCGGTCTCCAGGGCGCTGGCCGACTCGGGTCTGGTCGAGGTGCTCACCTACCCGTTCGTGTCTCCAGATGTGCACGACGACTTCGGCCTGGCGCCGGACGACGACCGCCGACGCGCCGCGCGCCTCGCGAACCCGCTGTCGGCCGAGCAGCCGGAGATGCGCACGTCGCTCCTCGCCACCTTGATGGACGCCTTACGGCGCAACGTGTCACGGGGGGCGCCCGACGTCGGCGTCTTCGAGATCGGGTCGGTGACCCGGCCCCGGCCGGATGCGCCGCCGGCCCGGATCCTCGGTGTGGACCGGCGCCCGGACGACGGGGAGCTGAAGGAGATCGCGGAGGCCGTGCCGCCCCAGCCGTTGCGTGTGGGCGGGCTGCTGACCGGGCTTCGCGAGCCGGCCGGCTGGTGGGGCCCAGGCCGCCAGGCCGACCACTTCGACGCCGTCGACGCGGCTCGGGCTGTCGCGGCGACCCTGCACGTGCCGGTCGAGGTGGCCGCCGATGAGCACCCGCCATGGCACCCCGGCCGCTGCGCGCGGCTGTCGCTGACCGACGGCACGCTGGTCGGGCACGCCGGGGAGCTGCACCCGGCGGTGCTGTCGCGGCTCGAGCTGCCGCCCCGGACCCAGGCGTTCGAGCTGGACCTCGATGTGCTCCTCGGCCGTGCCCCGGTGGTGCCGGGCTCGGCACCGGTCTCGACGTACCCGGTGGCCCTGCAGGACGTGGCGCTGGTCGTGGACGCCTCCGTGCCGGCGGCCGACGTCGAGCGCGCCCTCGTCGACGGCGGGGGCGCGCTGCTCGAGCAGGTGCGCCTGTTCGACGTGTACTCCGGGGAGCAGGTCGCGGCCGGGCGCACCTCGCTGGCGTTCAGCCTGCGGATGCGGGCGCCCGACCGCACCTTGACCGCCGACGAGACGGCCGCCGTCCGGACCGCCGCGGTCGCCGAGGCCGAGCGCCGGTGCGGCGCGGTGCTGCGCGGCGCGTGAGTACCGGTCCTGTGCCCGCTCGGGTCGCGCTCGTGACTGGGGCGTCCCGTGGCATCGGGCGGGCGATCGCCGAGGGCCTGGCGAGCGTGGGTATGGACGTCGGCGTCCTCGGCCGGGACGAGGCCGCCTTGCGCGAGACCGCCGACGCGGTGGAGCGCGTCGGCGCATCGGCGTGCGTCGCCACTGCCGACGTCCGTGACCTCGAGCAGGTCCGGGCTGCCGTCGAGCGGGTCGAGATGACCGTCGGCCCCATCGATCTTCTCGTCAACAACGCCGGGATGATCGAGGCCGACGCGGTGCCGATCTGGGAGGCGGAGCCGGCCGAGTGGTGGGACGTGGTCGAGGCCAACGTGCGCGGGCCGTTCCACTGCCTGCAGGCCGTGGTGCCTGGCATGGTCGAGCGCGGCGGCGGGCGGGTGATCGACCTCGCGTCGGGCGCCTCGACGCGTGACTCGGCCGACTACTCGGCGTACTACGCGAGCAAGACGGCGCTGCTGCGGCTCGGTGCCTCGGTGCACGCGGCCGGATACGACCTGGGTCTGCGGGCCTTCGAGGTGGCCCCCGGCGTCGTGCGCACGCAGATGACCGGCGGGATGGCCGTGCACGCCGACCGCACCGAGTGGACCGACGTCGCCGACGTGGTCGAGCTCGTCGTCGCCTGCGCCCGCGGCGACCTCGATGCCTGGTCGGGCCGATTCCTCCGGGCCGGTGCCGACGACGTCGACACGTTGCGCGAGACGGCGCCCGCGCTCACGGACGACGCCCGCACCCTGCGGCTGCGGCCCTACTCCGACGACGACCCCGTCGCCTGACCCGAGCGATGTCCCGGTCAGGTCGGGACCAGGCTCCCATTTGTGCGGGACATCGCCGGCGCGAGCGTGAGTGGCGCACCGGCGGGGGAGCCGCCGCTCATCAGGAGGTCTCGACATGACTGCAGAATCCGGCGTCGCGGTGACGGGCGACATCGCACCGACCATCCGCACCGTTCCCTTCCCTCGACGCCTGGCGGTCGCCGGCCTGGTGCTCGGCGCGGCCGGCAACACGGCCGAGGCGATCATCGGGCAGCTCATCGGGGACCGCCCGGACACCGTCGCGGAGAGGATGCAGATGGCCGCCGAGAAGACGGCCGTGATCGGCACGATGATGACGATCGGCACGGTGGCGGTCCCTTTCATGGCCATCGGCTTCCTCGCCGCCGCCCACCTGCTGCGCCGACGCGCACGCAGGACGGCGACCGTCGCCGCGGTGCTGCTGCTCGCCGGGATGTGGGGCTTCGTCGGCGTCCACGTGCTCGAGCTGCTCAACCTGGCTGCGCTGAACGCCCCCGACCCGGTCGCGATCGGGACCTTCCTCGACTCGCTCGAGAGCGACCCGTGGCTGCTCGCCCTGTTCGGTGTCCCCTTCATGGCCGGAGCCGTGCTCGGGATGCTGACGCTGACGATCGGGATGCTGGTCACCGGGGCCGTGCCCCGTTGGATCCCGACGACCTGGCTGGCGTTCATGGTGCTCGACTTCTCGATCGGCGCCGTCGGGCCGGTGAACCCGCACTGGCTGTACCTGGTCGGTGCGGTCGGGTTGGCGGTGCACATCGCCCGCCGTGGGAACCGTGCGTGGGCGAACGCCTGACGGCGTCACCGCGCCGGTCCTACCGTTCCAGCGTGCACACGCAGCGGATCACCGCGCAGGGCCGGGCCGCCGTCCGGGTGGCCCGGCTCCTGGCCGTGACGGCGACCGCGGCCGCCGTCACGGCGGTGGCCCTGCCGTTGGTCGGCGGCCTGGGCTACGTCGGCGAGCTGTTCGCCTCACCGGAGGTGGTCGTCGCGGTGTCGTTCTCCGTCACCGGGGCAGTGCTCGTGGCCAGCGACGCGGCTCGTCGCATCGGCTGGCTCCTGGTGGTCGTGGGGCTCGCGTCGGGCATCTACGTGCTCGCGGTGTCGTCTGTGGCCTGGTCCCTCGACGGGGATGTCGACGCCGCGCTGCCGTCGGACGCCGCGTGGTGGGTGCCTTTCGCCGCGTGGGCGAGCACGTGGGCCTGGTTCCCGGCGTGGGCGCTGGTCGCCACGGTGCTGCCACATCTGGTCCCGTACGGTCGGCCCCTGTCGAGGCGTTGGCTGGCCCCGATCGGCGTTGGACTCGTCGTCCTCGTGGTAGGGGTGGTCGGTTTAGCGGTCCAGCCGGGTCCCCTCGGGTTCTTCACCGGCATCGAGAACCCTTTCGCCGTACCGGTTCTCGCGAGGGCGTTCGATGTGCTCGCGCCGGCGCTCGACGTGGTCGTGCCGAGCCTCGCGCTGCTCGCTGTCGCCTCCGTGGTCGTCCGGTTCCGGCGGGCTGATGGCGTCGAGCGGCGGCAGGTCGGGTGGTTCGGCTACAGCGTCGTCCTCGCAGTGGTGCTGATCGTCGTCGGACCGTCGTGGCTGGTGAATATCGCCGTGCTGCTGGTTCCCACCGGCATCGCCGTCGCAGCGCTTCGGTACCGCCTGTACGACCTCGACCTCCTGGTCAACCGGACCCTGGTCGGCGGCGTGCTGTTGGCGGGGGCGGTGCTCGCCTACGTCGCCCTGGTCGCCTGGGTGGGCGCCCTGTTCGGCACGGACGGCGGGATCACCACGTTCGCCGCGGCTTTCGCTGTCGCCCTCGCGTTCCACCCGGCGCGCGTCGCCGTCCAGCGTGGCGTCGACCGGTTGCTGTTCGGGCAGCGTCGCGATCCGTACTCGCTCGTCCGGCGCCTGGACGACGACCTACGCCGGGCCGAGTCCCCGCGCGCGGCACTGGCGGCCGCCGCCGAGCTCGTGCGCGACGGGCTCCGCTTTCCGGGGGTCGCGGTCATGGTGCCGGTCAACCACGGGGGCCCGGTGCGAGAGGAGAGCGGCACGGTCGCTGACGACGTCGTGACGCTCCCGCTGCTGCTGCACGGCGAGCAGGTCGGCGAGCTGCTCGTCGTCCCCCGCCCGCCGCAGACGCAGCTGGCCGGCGCGGACCAGCGCGTGCTCGCGGCCCTCACCGGGCCGATCGCCTCCGCTGCCTACGCGCTGCGTCTGTCCGGCGACCTCGAGGAGTCGCGCGGCCGGCTGGTCGGTGCGCGGGAGGAGGAGCGACTGCGCCTGCGGCGTGACCTGCACGACGGCCTCGGGCCGCAGCTGGCGGGCGTCGTGATGGGACTCGACACGGCTCGGGCCGCGCTCGGCCGCGGTGACGACGCCAAGGCGGAGCGGCTGGTCGGCACCGCGACGTCCCAGGCCAAGGAGGCGGTGGACGACGTCCGGCGGCTCGTGCACGGGCTGCGCCCGCCCGCGCTCGACGAGCTCGGGCTGCTCGGCGCCCTGGCCACGGTGGGTCCCGCGGTGGTGGAAGGTGGCCCACGCGTGGAGATCACGGCCGACGGCGACCTGACGGCGCTGCCCGCGGCCGTCGAGGTGGCTGCGTACCGCATCGCCTCCGAGGCGGTGACCAACGCCGCCCGCCACGCGGCGGCGGCACGCATCGCCGTCCGGTTGCGCGGGACCGACGAGGCGGTGCGCGTAGAGGTGACCGACGACGGCCGCGGGCTCGGAGCCGACCGGACTCCCGGCGTGGGCATCGCGTCCATGCGCGAGCGTGCGGCCGAGCTGGGCGGCTGGTGCACGGTCGGTGCCAACGAGCCGCGCGGGACGAAGGTGGTCGCGATGCTTCCGCGGAGGCTGCCGTGACCGTCCCGCTGCGCGTTCTCGTCGTGGATGACCACCCGGTGTTCCGGCAGGGTCTGCGCGTGCTGCTCGAGGACACCGGGGTCGAGGTCGTGGGGGAGGCGGCGGACGGCGACGCGGGGGTCGAGATGGCGCTCCGCCTGCGCCCGGACGTCGTCCTGATGGACGTGCAGATGCCCGGCACCAACGGGGTGGAGGCGACGCGGCGGCTGGCCCGCGAGGCGCCGGACCTGAAGGTGCTCGTCCTGACGATGGTGGACGACGACCAGGCCGTCTTCGCAGCGATCCAGGCCGGCGCCCTCGGCTACGTGCTCAAGGGCGCCGGGCAGGACGAGATCCGGAGGGCGCTGGAGGGGGTCGCGGCCGGCGAGGCGATCTACGGGCCCGAGGTCGCCCGACGCGTCCGTGCCTTCTTCACCGCGGGCTCGGGCGTCGTCGCCAAGCCGTTTCCGGCGTTGTCCGACCGTGAGCGGGAGGTGCTGGGGCTCGTCGCCTCGGGGGCTAACAACGGCGAGATCGCGCGGCGGCTCTACCTGTCGGACAAGACGGTGCGCAACTACCTCACCAGCGTGCTGGCCAAGCTGGGGGTGGAGAACCGCTCCGCCGCGATCGTGCTGGCCCGCGAGGCCGGCCTGGGCTGACCGCTCACCGCGGGAGGGCGAGAGCGATGTGCATTATCATGCGTGGGTCTGTATGGTGATGCGTCATGGTCACGGTGGCGGTAGCAGGAGCGAGCGGGTACGCGGGCGGTGAGCTGCTCAGGCTGCTGAGCGGGCACCCGGACATCGAGGTCGGTGCGGTGACCGGCCACAGCAGCGCCGGTTCCCGCCTGGGCGAGCACCAGGGCCACCTGCTTCCCCTGGCCGATCACGAGATCCTGCCGACCTCCGCCGAGAACCTCGCCGGCCACGACGTCGTCTACCTGGCGCTGCCGCACGGCGCATCCGGTCCGATCGCGGCCGAGCTCGGGGATGCAGCGGTGGTGATCGACCTCGCCGCCGACCACCGGCTCGCGGACGCCGCCGCCTGGACCGAGTTCTACGGCTCCGACCACGCGGGGTCCTGGCCCTACGGCTTGCCCGAGCTGGTGCTGAGCGACGGCGCCAAGCAGCGCGAGGCGCTGGTCGGCGCTCGGCGGGTCGCCGTCCCCGGCTGCTACCCGACCTCGGTCTCCCTCGCGCTCGCCCCCGGTCTGGCGGAGGGCGTGATCAGCGGCGGCGACGTCGTCGTGGTCGCCGCCTCCGGCACGACCGGCGCGGGCAAGTCCGTCAAGCCGCACCTCCTCGGGTCGGAGGTGATGGGCTCGATGTCCCCGTACGGAGTCGGCGGCCTGCACCGCCACACCCCGGAGATGGAGCAGAACCTGTCGGCGGCGGCAGGCAGCGACGTCCGCGTCAGCTTCACGCCCACCCTGGCGCCGATGGCCCGCGGCATCCTCGCGACCGCCACCGCCCGCGCCGCAGACGGCGTCGGGCCCGACGACCTTCGCGCCGCGTGGGAAAAGGCCTACGCCGACGAGCCGTTCGTGCACCTGCTGCCCGAGGGCACCTGGCCCCGGACGGCGGACACCCTGGGCGCCAACACCCTCCACCTGCAGGTCGCGCTGGACCGCCGCACGGGCCGGGCGATCGTCGTCGCCGCGGTCGACAACCTCACCAAGGGGACGGCGGGGGCTGCGGTGCAGTGCACCAACCTCGCCCTCGGCCTGCCCGAGACGGCGGGCCTCACGACCATCGGCCTGGCGCCGTGAGCGTCACCGGGCCGAAGGGGTTCAGCGCCGCCGGCGTCGAGGCCGGGCTGAAGACCTCCGGCGGCAAGGACGTCGCGCTCGTCGTCAACACCGGGCCCCAAGACGTCGTCGCCGCAGTGTTCACCTCGAACCGCTGCGTGGCCAACCCGGTGGTCTGGAGCCGTCAGGTGGTCTCCGCCGGGAGGGCGCGGGCGGTGGTGATCAACTCGGGCGGGGCCAACTGCTACACCGGGCCGGAGGGCTTCGCCATCACGCACGACACCGCCGAGATGGTGGCCGAGCGGCTGGGTATCGGCGCCGGGGAGGTGGTCGTCTGTTCGACCGGCCTGATCGGACTGCTCAACGACCGCGAGGCGCTGCTCGCGGGTGTCGACAGCGCTGCCGACGCGGTGACCTTCGACGGCGGGCAGGACGCAGCCGAGGCGATCATCACCACCGACAGCCACCCGAAGCAGGCGCTCGTGCAGCGGGACGGGTGGAGCGTGGGCGGGATGGCCAAGGGCGCCGGGATGCTCGCGCCGTCGCTGGCGACCATGCTCGTGGTCCTGACGACCGACGCGGTGGCCGACACCGCGACGTGCGACGCGGCCCTGCGCGCCGCGACGAGGGTCACGTTCGACCGGCTCGACTCCGACGGTTGCCAGTCGACCAACGACACGGTCGCGTTGATGGCCAACGGCGCCAGCGGCATCGAGCCGACGCCGGCCGAGCTGAGCGAGGCCCTCACCGAGATCTGCCACGATCTCGCGCAGCAGCTGCTGCACGACGCCGAGGGCTCCGAGCACGACATCGCGATCGAGGTGGTCGGCGCGGCCAGCGAGGACGACGCCGTCGAGGTCGGTCGCTCGATCGCCCGTAACAACCTGTTCAAGGCCGCGGTGTTCGGGCGTGACCCGAACTGGGGCCGGATCCTCGCCGCCGTCGGCACGACCCGCGCCGCGTTCGACCCGGCCGACCTCGACGTGGCACTGAACGGGGTGTGGGTCTGCCGCAAGGGAATGGCCGGCGAACCGCCGGACACCATCGACATGACGGACCGCGCCGTGACCGTGACCGTCGACCTCAAGTCAGGGGAGCACCGAGCGACCGTGTGGACCAACGACCTCACGCACGCCTACGTCCACGAGAACAGCGCGTACTCGTCATGAACCCCGAGGTGAACACCGACACCACCCCCCGCTGGGGTACGTCCCGCACCATGCGGCCCGCCGACCCCGAGTGGGACGCCAACCGCGCCTCGGTGCTGATCGACGCCCTGCCCTGGCTGAAGGAGTTCTTCGGCCAGGTCGTCGTGATCAAGTACGGCGGCAACGCGATGACGGACGAGCACCTCAAGCAGGCCTTCGCCGAGGACATGGTCTTCCTGCGCTACTGCGGGATCAGGCCGGTCGTCGTGCACGGCGGGGGGCCGCAGGTTTCCACGATGCTGGGGCGGCTCGGCATCGAGTCGGAGTTCAGGGCCGGGCTGCGCGTGACCACCCCCGAGTCGGTGGACGTCGTCCGGATGGTGCTCGTGGGCCAGGTGGGCCGCGAGCTCGTCGGGCTGATCAACTCGCACGGCCCGCACGCCGTCGGTCTGTCCGGCGAGGACGGCGGACTGTTCCGCGCCGAGCGGACCCGCCCGGTGGTGGACGGCGAGGAGGTGGACGTCGGCCTGGTCGGCGACGTCGTCGAGGTGGACGCCGCGGCGGTGCTCGACCTCGTCCAGTCCGGTCGTATCCCGGTGGTGTCGACGGTGGCCCCGGACGAGACCGGTCAGGTGCTCAACGTCAACGCCGACACCGCGGCCGCGGCGCTCGCGGTCGCGCTCGGCGCGGTGAAGCTCGTCGTCCTCACCGACGTCGAGGGGCTCTACAGCGACTGGCCGGACCGGTCGTCCCTGGTGCAGAAGATCACCGCCGACGAGCTCGAGGCCGTGCTGCCGGAGATCGGGACGGGAATGGTCCCCAAGATGAACGCCTGCCTGCGGGCGGTCCGTGGCGGTGTGCGTCGCGCCACCGTCGTCGACGGCAGGCTGCCGCACGCGATGCTGCTGGAGATGCTCACCAGCGAGGGCACCGGGACGATGGTGATCCCGTGAGTGAGCAGTGGTTGGAGCGCTACGCCAACGCAGTGATGGGCACCTACGGCACGCCCCAGCGTGTGCTGGTGCGCGGCGAGGGGTGCTACGTCTGGGACGCGGTCGGCCGGCGCTACCTCGACCTGCTGGCCGGGATCGCCACCAACCTCCTCGGTCACGCCCACCCGGCGCTGGTCGACGCCGTGGGTTCCCAGCTGTCGACGATGGGGCACGTCTCGAACTTCTTCGCCTCGCCCGTGCAGGTCGAGCTCGCCGAGCGGCTGGTCGCCCTGCTCCACGGGGGCGGCGGCGCTCGCGTGTTCTTCTGCAACTCCGGCGCCGAGGCCAACGAGGCCGCCTTCAAGATCGCCCGGCGCACCGGCCGGTCGCGTGTCGTGGCGGCCGAGGGCGGCTTCCACGGCCGCACGATGGGGGCGCTCTCCCTGACCCACAAGCCGGCGATCCGCGAGCCGTTCGTGCCGCTCGTGCCGGGTGTCGACCACGTGCCCTTCGGCGACGTCGCCGCGCTGGAGGCCGCCGTCGACGAGACCACGGCCGCGGTGATCCTCGAACCGGTGCAGGGGGAGGCCGGCGTCCGCCCCGCGCCGGACGGCTACCTCGCGGCAGCACGCCGGCTCACCTCCGACGCCGGCGCCCTGCTGGTGCTCGACGAGGTGCAGACCGGCATCGGCCGGACCGGCGCGTGGTTCGCGCACCAGCTGCCCGGCCTCGGTCTCGACGGCTCCCTTCCGGACGTCGTCACCCTCGCCAAGGGGCTCGGCGGCGGGATCCCGGTCGGCGCGGCCGTCGCGCTGACCGAGCCCGCCGCGACCCTGCTCGGCGCCGGCGCCCACGGCACCACCTTCGGTGGCAACCCGGTGGCCGCCGCGGCAGCGCTCGCGACCCTGGACGCCGTCGAGCACCACGATCTGATCGCCGCCGCCGTGGACGTCGGAGCCCTTCTCCGGCAAGGGATCGAGGCCCTCGGGCACCCGCTGGTGACCGGCGTCCGGGGGGCCGGGCTGCTGCTGGCCGTCCAGCTCGCGGAACCCGTGGCAGCCAAGACCGCGCACGAGGCACTCGACGCAGGGTTCATCGTCAACCCCGTGGCGCCGGACGCCGTCCGCCTCGCCCCGCCGCTGGTCCTCAGCGCGGACCAGGCGAGGGAGTTCACGGCCGCCCTGCCCGGAATCCTCGACGTCGCCACACCACCAGGAGGCACGCAGTGACCCGACACTTCCTGCGGGACGACGACCTGAGTCCCGCGGAACAGGCCGACGTCCTCGCGCTGGCCGAGCGGGCCCGCGCCGACCGGCTCTCGCTGCGCCCGCTGGACGGCCCACGCGCCGTCGCCGTCATCTTCGACAAGCCGTCGACCCGCACCCGGATCTCCTTCAGCGTCGGCATCGCCGAGCTCGGGGGTTACCCGCTGGTCATCGACGCGGCGTCCAGCCAGATGGGCCGGGGGGAGCCGATCGAGGACACCACCAGGGTCCTGATGCGGCAGGTGGCCGCGATCGTCTGGCGTACCTTCGGCCAGGACCGCATCGACGCGATGGCCTCGGTGAGCTCGGTGCCTGTCGTCAACGCGCTGACCGACCAGTTCCACCCCTGCCAGATCCTGGCCGACCTCCAGACCGTGGCCGCGCACCGCGGAGGCGTCGGGGCCCTGGGAGGCCAGGTGCTCGCGTACCTCGGCGACGGCGCGAACAACATGGCGCACTCCTACGCGCTCGGCGGCGTCACCGCCGGGCTGCACGTGCGGATCGGCACCCCCGAGGGGCACGTCCCCGACCCCGCGGTGATCGCGGACGCGCAGCGCGTCGCGGCCGGTACAGGTGGCTCGGTGACCGTCGTCCACGACCCGGTCGCCGCGGCCGACGGCGCCGACGTCCTCGCGACGGACACCTGGGTCTCGATGGGCAGCGAGTCCGAGGGCGAGAGCCGGTCGGGCTCCGCGAGCCCGTTCGCGCGGTTCGCCGTCGACGAGGCGCTGGTCTCGCGGGCCGCCGGGGACGTCACGGTGCTGCACTGCCTGCCGGCCTACCGCGGCAAGGAGATCGCGGCGTCGGTGATCGACGGACCCCACTCCGCCGTCTGGGACGAGGCCGAGAACCGGCTGCACGCCCAGAAGGCGCTGCTGGCCTGGCTCCTGGAGCGGGCGTGAACGTCGTCCGCAGGCCGGCGCCGACGGAGCCGGCGGGGCCCGCAGAACGGAGGCCGGCGACCAAGGCGGCACGGCACGCCCGGATCCGCGAGATCGTCACGACGGTGCCGGTCCGGTCGCAGACCGAGCTGGGCGCCCTGCTGGCGGACGACGGCGTCGCCGTCACCCAGGCGACCCTGTCGCGCGACCTCGTCGAGATCGGCTCGGTCAAGGTCCGTGACGCCGTCCTCGGCCTCGTCTACGCCGTGCCGGGGGAGGGCGGCGACCGGACGCCGCGCGGTGCCGTCGACACCGGCGTGCTCGACGCGCGTCTCGCCCGGCTCTGCGAGGACCTGGTGGTGACCGCCGAGGCGTCCGCCAACCTCGTCGTCCTGCGCACCCCGCCGGGCGCCGCGCAGTTCCTGGCCTCGGCCATCGACCACTCGGTGCTGCCGCAGGCCCTCGGCTGCGTCGCCGGTGACGACACGGTCGTGGTGATCTCGCGACGAGCCGACGGCGGCGCGTCCCTGGCGCAACGCTTCCTGGCCCTCGCCGCCGGCCGCTCGGACGACTGACCCCAACTTTTCAGCAGGACCTATCCGAAGGAGCACCACCGTGACCGATCGCGTCGTCCTTGCCTACTCGGGCGGCCTCGACACCTCCGTCGCCATCGGCTGGATCGCCGAGCGCACGGGTTCGGAGGTCGTCGCCGTCGCCGTGGACGTCGGACAAGGTGGCGAGGACCTCGAGGTCATCCGCCGGCGGGCCCTCGCCTGCGGTGCGGTCGAGGCCTACGTCGCCGACGCGCGCGACGAGTTCGCCGAGGAGTACTGCCTGCCGGCGTTGCAGGCCAACGCCCTCTACATGGACCATTACCCGCTGGTCTCGGCCCTGTCGCGCCCGGTGATCGTCAGCCATCTCGTCGCGGCGGCCCGCCAGCACGGCGCGAGCGTCGTGTCGCACGGCTGCACCGGCAAGGGCAACGACCAGGTGCGCTTCGAGGTCGGCATCTCGGCACTCGCGCCCGACCTCACGTGCATCGCGCCGGTCCGCGACCTCGCCCTCACCCGCGACAAGGCGATCGAGTTCGCGGAGGCGCACGCGCTGCCGATCGAGACCACGAAGAAGAACCCGTTCTCGATCGACCAGAACGTCTGGGGCCGGGCCATCGAGACCGGCTTCCTGGAGGACATCTGGAACGCGCCGACCGAGGAGGTCTACGCCTACACGTCCGACCCCACGACCGCCCGCGACCCGGACGAGGTCGTGATCACGTTCGAGGCCGGCGTCCCGGTCGCGCTCGACGGGGTCAAGGTGACCGTGCTGGAGGCGATCGAGCAGCTCAACACCCGCGCGGGCGCGCAGGGGGTG
>Ga0075530_1000311_pt1 | contig 22766 bp, 20 predicted proteins | sample NGEPerD_2_FD_75101 | JGI IMG/M metagenome (GOLD analysis project Ga0075530, IMG submission 75101) | Arctic peat soil microbial communities from the Barrow Environmental Observatory site, Barrow, Alaska, USA - NGEE PermafrostL1-D | ecosystem: Environmental > Terrestrial > Soil > Wetlands > Peat ... | reverse complement strand
TCTTTTCAGTTTTTTTAAACGCTAAAAAACTTTTTCCAATAGTTTTAAAACCCTTTAGAAAAGAAGTTTTAATAAAAAGAAGAATATTAATAATAACATCTTTAATCCTGATTAGAGTTTTAATAACAAAAACAATAATGTCTAAAATAAGCTCCATAAATAATTGAGGCAGAAGATAAGTTCTATGGGATATTTATTATGGCCAAATTATACTATTTAATAGAGTTTTTTAAAAGAGGCAATTGTTTTTAAGGATTAGGCGTTGGAGAAGGTTCTGGATGAGCACAATTTAGACAATATCTATCACCAGCAGGATCTATTATGATTTGAGCATCTTTTAATTCTAGATTATCAGTTTTGCCTGGTAGGGGAATTGCTTGAGTATCTTTGTCTACCCAAATCTTTTCATTTTTAATAACAGTTTGATTTTTTTCAGTTCCTTTTATAAAATATTCAAATCTTGTTTGACAAGATTGTTCTCCATTACCTTGATCAGGATTTTCAGAAGAAGAGGGAAGAGTTCCTGATAATCCACAAATTGCTTTTTGAATTACATCAGGAGGTTTTTGCATAGGTTCATTAGGTTTATCTTCAAGTAAATAGCTCATTATTTCATGCCAGATTGGGGCAGCACCAGTAATACCTGAAGCAAGTCCATTCATGGCATCATTATTATTATTTCCAACCCAAGAAGCTACAACAAATGATGGAGTATAACCAATTGTCCAGTTGTCTCTAAAATCATTCGTAGTTCCAGTTTTTGCAGAAACAGTTTTATTAGGAATTCTTAATGCAGAGTTTGATCCAAACTCTGTAAGCCTTGCATTGTTATCGGCTAAGATATCAGAAATTATAAAAGCAACTCCTGGAGGAAGTACTTTTTTTCCAAAAATAGGGCTTTTTGGAGGTTTATATTCTTCCATAACTTTACCATTCCTATCAGTAATTTTTAAAATTGGATGTAGATCAATTCTATATCCGCCATTTGCAAATACTCCAAATGCCTGAGTCATATCAAACATAGTTACTTCTCCTCCTCCTAAGGTTAAAGAAAGTCCGTAATCTTCAGGGTTTTTAAAAGTTGTAATTCCCATTGCAGAAGCAGTGGCAATCATAGAGGGAATAGTATTTGCTTTAAGCATTTTAACAGCAGGGATATTAAAAGAATTTCCCAAGGCAAAACGCATTTGAACAACTCCATGAAACTTTCTATCATAATTTACAGGACAATATTGTTTTCCTCCTTGATTTGGAAAACAAGTTTTTTCATCTATAAAAGGGGTTGCAGCAGTAAATCCTTTAATAAGTCCAGTTGCATAATTTATAGGCTTTATTGATGATCCTGGTTGTCTATGGGCAAGAGTTACATTAACATTTCCATCAATATTTTCATCAAAATAACTTTTACTTCCTACCATTGCTAATATTTCTCCTGTTCCCGGATTAGTTACCATTGCAGCTCCATTGCTAACGTTATAGTTTTTTAATTTAGCAACTTCCGATGCAACAGTGTCTTGAGTGTAATTTTGAATATCAAAATCAAGACTGGTAATAATTCTTAAACCTCCTTCATCAACTATTTTTTCACCGTATTTTTTAATGAGTAATTCTTTTACATACAAGACAAAATGAGGAGCTTTAATCTCTGTTGCAAATCTTTTGTAGTTTAAATTTTCTTCATATGTTTTTGAAGCTTGTTCTTTAGTGATATATCCTTCATCAACCATTGCTTCTAACACTTGTTTTTGCCTTTTCTTGGCAAGTTCTGGGTGAGCGCCAAAAGGAGAGAAGGTGGTTGGTGCTTCAGGGAGTCCTGCTAGAAGAGAGCTTTCAGAAAGAGTTAGATCTTTTGCATGTTTTCCAAAATATGTTTGAGATGCTGCTTCAATTCCCCAAGCTGTTCCTCCATAAGGAGTTTGATTTAAATACATTTCTAAGATTTTATTTTTGGAATAGAAAAACTCTGTTACATAGGCAAGAATTATTTCTTTAACCTTCCTAGTAATTGTTCTCTCTGGAGTTAGTAAGCTATTTTTTACAAGTTGCTGGGTAAGAGTAGATCCTCCTTGAATTTGTTTATGAAAGACTGTGAACACAAAAGCTCTGGCAATTCCTCTTAAATCAATTGCACCGTGTTTATAAAAATTTCGGTCCTCGATTGCAATAGTTGCTTCTTGCATTTGTTTTGGGATAGTTGAAAGAGGAACATTTATTTGATCCTTTTCTCTATAAATACTAAATAAAAGCTTTCCGTTTCGATCAAAGATCTGACTTGATTGTGGAGTATGGGAATTAGATAATTTGGAAGGAGAGGGGAGCTCACTATAGATAAAATAAAATAAAAGTCCCAAGATAATAAGAAAGGCAATGGGAATTTTCCAGTACTTTAAGAGGGGAATTCTTTTTTTGATATTATTATTAATAATCTGTTTCACTGTAATATAATACCATTAGGCTTTAAACCTGACAATATCAGAAACATTCTGTATAATTAATTTCACAATGGATGCTCTCTCTTCATTTTCTTTTATAAAAAACTTAGGATTAAACTGGGTTGATTTTCTAATACTTTTAGTAATTCTTTTTTACGCAATAGAAGGTTATGCAGTAGGGTTTTTAGAGGCTGTTTCTGATTTAGCAAGTTTTGTTTTGGCTTTTTTAGCAAGCCTTGCCTTTTATAATTATTTTGGAAAACTTTTTGTTTTAGTTTTTGCAATACCTCCGGGATTTGCCAATGCTATTGGTTTTTTTGTGGTTGGGTTTTTAGTTGAAATTTTAGCAAGTCTTGTTCTTAAAAAAATAATTATTGCAAATCTTAGTAGGCATATGGATTTTTCTGATAAGTTTGTAAAAAAAATAAATCTATTCTTAGGTATAATTCCCTCTATTCTTTCAGGAATCTTACTTATTTCCTTTATCTTAATCTTAATAATCACACTTCCTTTTTCAGTTGTGTTAAAAAAATCTATTTCAACTTCTAAAGTAGGTAATAAATTAGTAGTTGCAACAAGTGGGATTGCAAAAGATGTAAATAATATTTTTAAGGGGGCAATTAATGAAAGCTTAGCTTTTTTAACTGTTGAACCAAAAGGTGATGAAATTGTTGATCTTAACTTTAAGTTAAAAAATTACGCTATTGATAAACAAGCTGAGCAGAAAATGTTTGATATGGTGAATGAAGAAAGAAAAAAAGTAGAGCTTAATTTACTTGAAAAAAGTCCGCAATTAACAGAAGTTGGCAGAAAGCATTGCATGGATATGTTTGAGAGAGGATATTTTTCACATTACACTCCTCAAGGAATAAGTCCTTTTGATCGTATGAAATCACTAGACATATCTTATATATATGCAGGCGAGAATTTAGCTTTTGCACCAAATACAGAGCTTGCCATGGATGGACTTATGAAAAGTACGGGACACAGAGAAAATATCTTGTCTTCTGATTTTGGGAAACTAGGAGTAGGAGTAATAGATGGGGGTACTTATGGAAAAATGTTTTGTCAGGAATTTACAGATTAAATTGAAAAGATAGGTGGTATACTAAAAAAAATGAAAGTTAGAACATTTCAAGATAAAGATGTTTATAATAAAAAAGTTTTTCTAAGACTTGATTTTGACGTTCCTATTGTAGGTGGAGAAATAACAGATGATTTAAGACTTAGGGCAGGGCTTTTATCAATAAATTATTTATTAAAAAATAACTGTTTTTTGGTTTTAGCAGGGCATTTAGGAAGACCTGATCATAATTTAGAGAATAATTATAAATTGTCACTTAGCACTGTTGCTAAATGGTTTAAAAAAGAACTTCAAATAAAAGACTCTGAATTTAAAAAAGATAAGCTTAAAGAATTTGACGGGTGGAGTCTTGGAAGTAAAATTTTTCTTTTGGAAAATTTAAGATTTAACAAAGGAGAAGAAGAAAACGACTTTGAATTTTCAAAATCCCTTGCAAGTATAGCAGAAGTATATGTAAATGATGCTTTTGCAGTAAGTCACAGAAATCATGCCTCAATTACTGGAATAACTAAATTTTTACCTTCTTTTGCAGGGCTAAGGCTTACGAAGGAAATAGAAGTATTATCAGAAGTGTTAGATAAGCCCAAAAGACCTTTAGTTGTTCTTATAGGTGGTGCAAAAATTGAAACAAAACTACCAGTTGTAGAAAAAATGCATCAAATAGCAGACTATATCCTAGTTGGTGGAGAAATTGCAGATCAAGACAAAGTGCTTCTTAAAGTGCAGCACGAAAAAGTAATTGGCAGAAAACCAGTTCTGCTTGTTGCAGATATAAAAGAAGACAAAAGAGATATTACTAAGAAGAGTGCAGAAAACTTCTGTCAAGTAATATTTCAGGGAAAAACAATTATCTGGAATGGGCCAATGGGACTAATTTCAGATAGCAAAAAAGTTTATTCTAAGGCAACAAAACTCATTGCAGAAAAAATAACAGAAACAGATAGTTTTTCTATTGTTGGAGGAGGAGATACTGTCGGGTATTTAAACAAAATAAATCTTTTAAATAAGTTTTCTTTTGTTTCAACTGGTGGAGGTGCAATGCTTGATTTTTTAGCAGGAGAAAAACTTCCAGGGGTTGAAGTACTTAGAAAGTAATATCTACTTGATGATACCTCTTTTTAAAGATATACTACTAATATATGTTAAAAGTTGCGATTAATGGGTATGGTCGGATTGGAAGAGTTGCCCATAGGGTGATTTTAGAGCGCTTTTATAACGATATTGAAATAGTTGCTATTAATGCAGGTTCCTCAACGGACATTAAAGGCTGGGCAAATCTTTTAAAATACGATTCAGTTTATGGACCAATTTTAAGTCTTGAGGTTTCCTCAGAAGAGAAAGATCTAAATTCGTCATTAAAAGATCAAATAGGAATAATATCTATCGATGGTAAAAAAATTCCAGTATTGTCTCAAAAAGATCCATTGCTTCTCCCTTGGAGAGATTTAGAGGTAGATGTAGTAATTGAATCTACAGGACATTTTACAACTCAAGAAAAAATAAGACCTCATATAGATGCCGGAGCAAAAGCAGTTGTTTTGTCAGCTCCGGCAAAAGATAACACACCGACTTTTGTTTTAGGAGTAAACGGAAAAGATTATAAAAACGAAACTATTATAAATAATGCTTCTTGTACGACTAATTGTATTGCTCCTGTTGCAAGAGTAATGGTTGATAATTTTGGAGTAGAAAAAGCAATGATGACAACAATTCATGGTTATACTTCGGATCAAAAACTCCAAGACGGCGGGCATAAAGATTTAAGACGAGCAAGAGCTGCTGGTTTAAATATTATTCCAACAACAACAGGCGCTGCAATTTCTGCTGCAAAAACAGTTCCAGAGCTTTCTGGTATTTTTAATGGACTTGCGATTAGAGTTCCTGTTCCTGTTGGATCACTTTCTGACTTTACATTTGTCCTAAAAAAAGAAGTAACAAAAGAAGAGATAAATGACGCTTTTAAAAAAGCAGCAGAAAGTGATTCCTTAAAAGGAATATTAGAGACAACTGAAGATCCGATTGTTTCAAGTGACATTATTGGGAATTCTGCTTCATCTATTGTTGATTTATCCCTAACACAGGTTGTTGGAGGGAATTTAGTTAAAGTAATAGCTTGGTATGACAACGAATACGGGTATGCAAATAGACTTATTGAAGAAGTACTAATGGTTGGTTTAGGTAAGAATAATACTCCTGCCCCAGAGGAAAATGGACAAACCTATTGATCTTAAAGACATAAGAATTATCACTATTTCCGGAAGGATTGCTTCTGGTTCTACAACTCTTGCTAAAAAACTTGCTCAGATTTTACATTGGAAACATATTGAAGGAGGAGAAATAATATGGGAAGCAACAAAAATAAATGAGCTTGGTGCAGGTGCAAAAGATACAAATAAAAGACCAGACGAAGAGGATCTTTTATTTGATGATTCTCTTAAGAAAATCTTAAAAACTCAAAAGTATATTGTGCTTGAAACAAAACTTGCTGGGTTTAATGCTCAAAACGTTAATGAGATTTTTAAAATTGCAGTTATTTGTGATGATGAAGATGGAAAAGATCAGACACAAATAAGGATAGATAGATTAGTTAATAGGGAAGGAATAACAACGGAAACAGCAAAAGAAGAAGTGATTTTGAGAGAAAAAAACGATTTAGAAAAATGGAAAAGATTATATGCAGACAATGATCCTAATTGGAATTATTGGGATAAAAAATATTATGATTTAGTAATTAATACTTTTAATCATAACGCAGAAGAAACTCTCAAAATTGCTCTTAAGACAGTGGGAATTTGAAGTTAATAAGAAGTATTAACGGAATTTACTTTCTTTTGTATTCATCCCTGACTTTTATTTGTGAGACTACAGTAAGAGGAAGTGAAGTTACCATAGTTCCATCATCTTTTTTTAGAAATTTGTAATCTGGGGGAGGGGAAACTGGAACCATTTCTGTAGAAATATTGTATGCTTCAAAAGCTTCATCAAGGAGCATTCTTTGCATTTCTGCAACTTCACCCGTACTGTGTCCTACTGTTTCTTTTGTGAAGGAGAAAAAAACGAAAACCGCATTATCAGAAACTGCGTGTTTAGCCAATCCAGGGAGAAGAAGTAAATCATTAATTCCTTTTGTATCTTTTTTGATAGGATATGTATCTGCAAATATTAAATTAGCCAGTTTTCCCTTTGCGCTCAGATCTTCTGCTACTTCGGTTGCCTCTCCTTGATATAAACTAATTTCTATATTAGGTTCAGGGTCTAAGCCCTCATTTGATTGTAAACTAAAAGCCTCAAGCCAATTTTTTTTCCAAGCTAAAGCCCTTTCGTAAACATCTTCACTAAGTTCAATTCCCCGATAGTGAATTTTTCTTCCTGTTTTATGAAATTCTGCTAAACCTTCAATTATTATTCTGTTTGCACACATAAACAAGCCTAAGCCTGCTTCGGTTACTTTTAAATTTTCCCCTGTTTTTAATTGAACTTTTTCAATTCCAGCTCTGACCGCTTTTACCCAATAGGGATATTGACATGAATCGATAACTTCTTCTCCTTCAATATACATTCGTACACCAGGTTTATAGGTGTATGTTTGAACTTCATTTACAACTCTTCCTCCAGGATAGGGTGAAAGAATTATAGGAGCCCCGCTCCACTCTTTTACTACAGGGTCTGTAAGTAAAACACTGTCGACTGCACGATGAAATTCGCCATTTTCTTGTGGTTTTTTACCTATTCCCATTCTCGAACCTTGATTTCTTTCAGAAATTGCCATATTTTAAGTCTGGATATTCTACGCATTATAGGTTTGTAAGTCAAGTTTTATTTATTTAATAAATCATTCTTAAGATATTATATATACTTGAAATAAGTATTAATTTGGACTACAATCTTTGAGCTATGAAAGTCTCTAGCATAATGCAAACACATGTAATAACAGTAAAGGAGCAAGACTCTTTAAAAGAGGTAGGTCGGTTAATATTTAGTTTAGGAATTAGTGCAATACCGGTAGTTAAAGGAAAAAAGTTTATTGGGATTGTTACTCAAAAAGATATTCTTTCAAAACTATATCCTAGTATGAATGAGTTAGCTGAGGATTATGTTCACGCAAGAAATTTTGAGGAGATGGAAAATAATCTATCTAGCTTATTAAATCTTCAAATATCTAAGATAATGACAGCTAACGCAGCTACAGTTGATCCAGACTGCCCAATTATGATGGCACAATCAAGAATGTTAATAGAGGGATTTAGTCATATGCCTGTTATCGACAGGGAAAAAAATTTGATTGGAATAATTTCGCAAGGAGATATTTTCAGAACATTAATAAAAAAGGAAATACCAAGATTAGAGCAGGGGAAATATGCCTCTTTTATAGAATCTCATTTGGATGAAATGATTGATTGGAAAGAAAGAGAAGAATCAGAATACCCAATTTTGACAAATTTACTTGATGGATATAACGTTGAGCACTTGATAGAGTTTGGTGTTTGGACAGGTGAATACACAATTGGTCTTGTTAAAACTGGTAAGTATAATATTCTAGGACTAGATCATAATCCCGGTATGATTAACTTATGCAATAAAAAAAAGAAAAAACTTTCGGCGAAGGAAAAATCAAAAATTCGATTTGAGATAAGTGATTATTTAAATCTAAATAAAAGATTTGGGAAAAAATTTGAAGCTGTTATATCAGTAGGAAATGGACTATCCTATATCCCAGCTCCAATAGGGCAAGTTTTTAATGAATTAGGTGAAGTTTTAAAAAATAAGTCTTTAATATTTTTGCAGATATTAAATTTTGATAAAGCTTTGAAGAAAAAAGGAAGATTGTTAAATTTTAATAACTCAGAAGAGAAATTGGGAAAAAGAATAAAAAAAGAAGAAATATTTGTTGATTTTTTTGAAAGAAAAGATAAAAACACTGTGCTGCAGAATCTAATTCACTTTGACACCGATGGCACAAATTGGCTTTACAAAGGAATAACGTCAATAGAAATTCATTATCTAAATAAGGAAATACTTATGGAATTATTAAAAAAGATAGGTTTTAATGATATTTCTTTTTATGGAGGAACAGGAAAATATAAAGGGGACCCTTATCAAATGAGTCTTAATGAGCCCTTTGATCCAAAAGAAAGTGATTGGTTAAACGTAGTTGCTAAAAGATAGTATTATTATATAATAACTAACATGAAAAAACTTTTATTTATAATCTTCTTTTTCTCAATTTTTTTGTTTAATTTTCAAATTGCTTTTGCCCAAGAAGAAAAAATGGCAACAGCGCCAGCAAAAGTGGAGAGCTATGAGCTTCCTTATCCAGGACTTCTTCCTGATCACCCATTATATTTTCTGAAAATGTTTAGAGATAGAATAATTGGTTTTTTCATTTCAGACCCAGTTAAAAAAGCAGAATTCGATATTTTACAAGCAGATAAAAGACTTAATGGTAGCGTCTATCTTTTGTATAAGAATACTTCTAAAGCAGATGAACTTGCTATTTCAACAATTTCTAAAGGACAAAACTATTTTGATGATGCATTGGGAAAAATAAAACTTGCCAAAAAGCAGGGGATTAATATTTCAGACATTACTACAAAATTAAAATCTTCATTAAAAGGACATAAATTAACACTTAAAAACCTAGAAAGTAAAGTTTCTAAAAAAACAAAAGACCAATTATCTTCTAGCCAGGAAAGACTTGAGAAACTTGAGAAAGAGGCAACTTTAGTTAATCCTTAATCTATATATAAAATCTTTTTATTAGAACACTATTTTTACTCCGGATTTTGACTCTTAATCACTCAACCTTTTTGTCTGCTTGAATATTTATAAAACAGGAAAGAATTTAAGGCTAAAAAACAAGTTGACCTTCTTTGATCTATTTATTAGTAGTTGACAGTATAGATCTAGGGTTTTATGATTTGTCTTAGCACTAGATATAGTGAAAGCAAGATGAATTTTGGAGAAAAAAGCTAGCAAATTAAAATTTTATGAAGTGTCCATACTGCGGAAGCAGGGAAACAGAAGTAGTAGAAACAAGAGACAGTGAAGACTTGCAGACGATTAGAAGAAGAAGAGCGTGTTTGAAATGCGAGAAAAGATTTACTACTTACGAAAGAGTTGAAAACGTTACTTTAGTTGTAATAAAAAAAGACGGAAGACGTGAACAGTTTAGCAGAGATAAATTAAAAAGTGGAATAATTAGATCTTGTGAGAAAACAACTGTTTCAGTTGAAAAAATAGAAAAAATAGTAAACGAAATAGAAATGGAGTTAAGAGGGGCAGATTCAGTTGAAGTAGAGAGTAAAAAAATCGGGCAAATGGTGGCAACAAGACTTAAGAAGCTTGATAAGATTGCGTATATTAGATTTTCAAGTGTTTTTAAAAGATTTGTAGATGTTGAAGATTTTGAAAAAGAAGTTAAAAGATTAATCAAATAGCAAGGATTTGCAAAAAGGAATTATTTTATGAAATTAGATGGTATAAGAGAAAAAGTATTTTTAGATAGATATTCATTAAAAGATAAAAAAGGTGATCCTACTGAAAAATCTCCCGAAGAGATGTGGAGGAGAGTTGCTAAAGGTGTTGTTGGAGCAGAAAAAAAGCAAGATAGGCAAAAATGGGAGAAAAAGTTTTATGAAGCAATGCTTGATTTTAAGTTTGTTCCTGGTGGAAGAATATTAGCAGGAGCAGGGACAGGTTTTGATGTTACTTTTTATAATTGTTTTGTTCTTCCAAGTCCTAAAGATTCAAGAGATGGAATAATGGATAATTTAAAAGCCATGATAGAAATTATGGCAAGGGGTGGAGGAGTAGGTCTTAATCTTTCCTCCTTAAGACCAAGAGGAGCAAGAGTTAGAAAAGTAAATGGTTTTTCTTCAGGTCCTTGTAATTGGGCCCAACTTTATTCAATTGCAACTCATGACATTATTCAGCAGGGCGGTTCAAGAAGAGGCGCTTTAATGCTTATGCTTTGGGATTGGCATCCTGACATAGAAGAGTTTGTAACCGTAAAACAAGATCTTACTAAAATTACCGGAGCAAATCTTTCAGTTTGTGTTTCCGATAAATTTATGGAAGCAGTTAAGAATGACGATGACTGGGATTTGGTTTTTCCTGATATTACAGATAAGGAATATGACGAAAAATGGGACGGTGTTTTAAGCAACTGGATTGCAATGAAGAAAAAAGTAAAGGTGCAAAAAACTATAAAAGCAAGGCATCTTTGGGATTTAATTTGTCAAGCTGCTTGGAAATCTGCTGAGCCAGGAATTGTTTTCATGGAAAGATATAATAAATGGTACAACAATTGGTATTGGAACACTGTTAATTGTACTAATCCTTGCGTAACAGGAGATACGCTAGTTGGAACAACAGAAGGCATAAAAACAATTAAAAATCTTTATGATCAAAAAATGCCGTTCACGGTGGCAGTTAACGGGAAGTATCATATGAGTTCTCCTGTTAAACTTACCGGTGTTAAGCAGGTGTATCGTTTAAAAACTAAAGAAGGATATGAACTTAGATTAACAGAAGATCATAAGGTTTATACAGAAAAAGGAAAAGTTGAAGCAGGAAAGCTTAAGAAAGGAGATAAAATCCTTCTTTCATCTGGTGGAGCATTTGGATCTATTGGAACTCTTGATGAAGGAAGAGTTTTAGGTTGGCTTGTTAGTGACGGGTCTGTAAAACAAGACGTTGCAACGCTTTTCTTCTACAAAAAAGAAAAACAAGAGCTTGCTCCGCAATTTGCACTAATGGTTAATAAGATGGTTCAAGAAGAAGGATTTGTCAGCAGGGCATATCCAATAGCTCCTCAGTATATAGAAAAAGAGGATAAAGCAGTTGTCGAGTCAACAAGACTTTGGCGAATAGCTAACAGATTTGGATTAAGTCACGGCAATAAACACTTAGTGCCCCAAAAAGTTCTTGAAGGATCTGAGGAATTTCAAAGAGGTTTTTTACAAGGAATTTTTTCAAGCGACGGAGGAGTGCAGGGAAATCTTAAAAAAGGAGTAAGCATTAGACTTACATCAATAAGTAAAAGTCTTCTTATTGATACACAAAGACTTCTTCTTAATTTTGGTATTGCTAGTAAGCTTTATAAAAACAGAAGACTTGAGGGAAAAAGGCTTTTACCCGACGGAAAAGGAGGATTAAAGGAATATAAATGCAAAGCTTATCATGAGCTTGTGATTTCTAAAGCAAGTCTTGCTCAGTTTGCAGCGTTAATTGGATTTTTACAGGAGGATAAACAGGAAAAATTAAGAACATTACTTTCTCTTTACACAAGAGAGTTCAATAAGGAGTCTTTTACTGCAAGCTTCCTATCTTTAGAAAAAGAAGAAATGGAAGAAGTTTATGATATTACGGTTTCTGGTATTCATAGATTTTCTGCAAACGGAATGATAATTTCTAATTGTGGTGAAGAAGGCTTACCAGCTTGGGGAGTTTGCAATTTAAGTTCTTTAAATCTGTCGGCTTTTATAAAAAACAATACTGTCGATAAACCAGGAGAAATGGATTACAAGTCACTTGCAGAGCATGCAAAAATAGGAGTAAGACTTCAGGATAACGTTATTGACATAGATAGTTATGCTTTTCCACAAATTAGAGAAATACAACAAAACGGAGAAAGAAGAATTGGTCTTGGAACAATGGGACTTGGTGATGCATTAATTAAAATGCATCTTCGCTATGGTTCAGATGATGCACTAAAAGTTGTTGAAAAGATCTTTAAAACAATAAGAGATGCAGCATATGAAACATCAACAGAACTTGCTAAAGAAAAAGGATCTTTTCCAAAGTTTAACGCAAATAAATATTTAAAAGGCTATTTTATTAAAAAACTACCAAAAGAAATTAGAACAAAAATTAAAAAATATGGCATTAGGAATTCTCTTCTTCTTCAAGAAGCACCAACTGGATCAACGAGTCTTTTGGCGGGAGTTTCTTCAGGAATTGAACCAATTTATGAGTTTGAATTTACTAGAAAAGATAGATTAGGAGAACATAAAATCTATCACCATCTTTTTGAAGAGTGGAAGAATATGCATCCTAATGAAGAAAAACCAGATTACTTTGTTTCAGCAAATGATTTAACACCAGAGGATCATGTTAAAGTACAAGGTTTAATTCAAAAATATGTTGATGCTTCTATTTCAAAAACAGTCAATGCTCCTAGAACGCATACAGTTGAAGATGTAAAAAAATTATATGAAATGGCTTATGAATATGGTTGCAAAGGAATTGCCTATATGAGAGAGGGATCAAGAGAAGGAGTTTTGGTTAGAAAAGAAGAGGAGAAAAAAGAAGAGCAAAAAGCAGTTGTAACTCCAACTGCACCCAGACCATATATGGTTGAGGGAGTAACGTATAAAACAGAAACACCAGTTGGAATAACTTATATTACTATTAATCATAATCAAGACAAACAGCCGTTTGAAATATTTATTACAGTTGGAAAATCAGGATCTGATGTTGCAGCAATGGCAGATGCATTAGGTAGAATGATTTCTTTAAACTTAAGACTCAATGCTCTACTTTCTCCAAGGGATAGAATAAAACAAATTGTTGCACAGCTTATTGGAATTGGCGGAACCAAGAGTGTTGGCTTCGGAGGAAACAGGGTTAGGTCTCTTCCCGATGCTATTGCTAAGGTTTTATCGGCTCATTTTGCTTTTGCTGTAAATGGAGTAGTGGAGGATAAATATAAAACAAATCATGCCAATGGAAATCATCATAATGGAGAATCAAATGGACATTTAAATGGAATATCAAACGGTCAAGTGAGGTCACATATAGCTGAAGAAGAAGTAATTATTCCTTCTAAGAAAGAAGAAATTGTTGCTATGGAACAACTTACTTTAAGTACAGATTCCGGAAGTCTTTCTACGGAAGGTTTATCAACAGGACTTTTTGATATCTGCCCCGAATGTGGATCAGGGAGCCTTGCTTATGAAGAAGGCTGTAGAAAATGTTACAGTTGCGGTTATAGTGAGTGCTAACTAATCTTTAATTAATTTACTTCTATGGCAATTTACACCAGAAAAGGAGACAGAGGAGAAACCTCTTTAAGAAAAGGTCAAAAGATTTTAAAATTTCATATAAGAGTATCCTCTTATGGGAATATTGACGAATTAAATAGTTCTCTAGGAGTAGTTTTATCAAAAAGTAAGAATAAGATAATTAAAGACGAGGTCTTAAAAATTCAAAATGATTTGTTTGAAATAGGAGCTGCTCTTGCAAATCCTTTTGAAAAAACAAAAAATCTTAAAGAACTTTTAAACAGAAGAACACAAGAAATGGAAAAAAGCATTGATAATTTAACCAAAAAAATTCCTGTTCTTTCTAACTTTATTCTTCCTGGAGGAGGGGAAGCTGGTGCATTTTTACATTTAGCAAGAACAATATGTAGAAGAGTAGAGCGAGAGATTATAAGGCTTTCAAAAAAAGAAGAGATAGAATTTAATATTATTTCCTACTTGAACAGGCTTTCTGATCACTTGTTTACCTTGGCTAGATTTGCTAATGTGGTAGAAAGACAAAAAGAAATTATCTGGATTAAGAAAACAAAATAGTTTCAATCGGGTGAAATGCCGGTGTAAGTCCGGCGCTGTGCCGCAACTGTAAAGTTTGCTTTTGCAAAACAAGTCAGAACCCCGTTCCCTTAAGAAAGGAAAAAAGACTTCCGGAGCAGAAGCAATATAACTCCTTCGGAAGATAAGGAGTTTTTTTTATGGAAAGAAAAAAAGTTTACGGAAATCTCGCTTTAGATTTAGATAGAAAAGATAATTTAGGATCTGCAGCTTTTAGAATTGAAAAGGGGCAAAGGGCAACTCAGGAAGAGGCAAGAGATGATATTCTCTCATACTTAGGAGAGTATCGATTTAAACTGCCTACGTATAGCTATAAACTGCATTTTGCTAAACAAGAAGGAAGGTTTCATTTAAGAGATAGGCATAAACTTGAACCAATGGTAATAAAGGCAAAAAGAGCAGTAAATGAAAAAACTTTCAGGGGGCAACCAGTAGAAAGAGAAGTAGCTGAAAAAGAAGGGCTTGAGAAACTTGACGAAATGCTTAGTTTTGCAGGAGAAGATTGTAATATCTTCTGGGCAAGTCCTCCTGGGCCAAAAGAACAGGGTTATGGAGATTATGGATTTATTTTTGTCGGGAAAATAAAAAGAATAACTGAAAAAGAAAAAGAAATAGACATGACTGCAATAAGAGTTGAATCTCCAGAGATTACACAGTTTAATAAAGCACTTTCAGATGTTTCAGGTATAGATTTTAAATATACAAGAGCTGAGGAATTTCTTTCTAGTCCGCTTGTTTTAAGAGGAGTAGAGAGCAGGATAAGAGCTGCATTGGGAAACTTTGTTATAGAAACTAATCAGTTGGTTTTTGAGAGATTTAAACGTGATACAGCAAAGATAAAACCTTTAATAGATAGATTTGTTTTAGCAGAGACAGCAGAGGAAAAATTAGTACTTTTTAATACAATTGAGAATTGTGTAGTAGAACTTGAAGAAGGAGAAAATCTCTTTTCATTAGGAAAGAATTTATTAATAGAGGCAGGGGAGATAAATATAAGAGCTTTGGCGGCAAGGTATGGAGATAAAAAAGCTCCAACAGTTCAGGGAAGCTGTGGCAGTACTGGAACGGAAAGTAGTAATATTTTTAATAATAAAGGAAGTGTGAGTTCTCTTCTAAAAGAAGAAAACGATTTAATGAAATGTGTCACATGTCCTTTTTGTCACGAAAAAGTGGACGCCCAGTTAACTGAGGGTAAAATTACTTGCCCAAGCTGTAAAGAATCTGCAAATAGATAATAAGGGGAAAGTGTAAGCTAAATGTAATGACAGTGCCTTTTTTTCGTGCTATCATGAATATGTATGAATGATCAAAATAAGCAGGTTCAAAATACTGATGATAAAACAATTGATCAAAAACAGAACGTATCGATTGCTCAAACTAAGGAAGCAGAACCGATTGTGGTAACAGAACCTTTAATTGTAGCTTCTGAAACAGAACCAAGATTGCATCCGGAAGTTGAAGCAGCAGGGGTTGAGGCAGTTGATGAAAAGCTGAGATTAACAGAAGAACATCTTAAAACAGGACTTAACCATGCAAAAGAATCAACTCCTGTTAAAACAGATTCTGCAAGCAAGATTCAATATCCGATTAGCGAATCTGATGCAAGAAAAGCATTAAAAATTCATCAAAGATTTAAGAAATCAATTGCCTGGCTTGCCTTATCGGTTTTAAGACAGATCGATGTAATACGTGGAGGGAAAAAATGATTAACTATACACCGGACCAATTATATTCTTTTTTAATTTCTCTTTTTTTAGGGTTTCTTCTTTCTTCTTTTATTATTCTTACGTCAGTAGCAGTTTTTTATGTAGTTTATCTTTGGTATAAAAATAAAAACAGAGAAAAAGATTCCCTTAACTCAACTCTTTTACAAGTTATTCTTCCAAGAGAAAATGAAATAAAAATTGATGCAGCAGAGCAGCTTTTTGCAGGCCTTGCGGGTTTAAGAAAAACCGGAAAATTGAGTTTTTTAAAATCACAACCACATATAGCATTTGAGATAGTTGGTATTTCACAAGATATTCGTTTTTATGTTGATGTTCCAAATAAATATAAAGATTTAGTAGAAAAACAAATTAATGGTGCGTATCCAGATGCAGAGATAAAAGTAGTTGATGCAAAGTCAGGAAGACAAGGGTATACATTTGGCAACGAATATAACATTTTCTCAAAGGAAGGAAAAGTTGTTTTTGCAAGCTTGAGGCTTAAGACTTCGGACTATTTACCAATTAAAGTTTTTAAAGATTTACCTACGGATTCATTATCTTCATTAACGTCAGTTTTAGCAAAGATGAGTGAAGGAGAAGGAGCAGCAATTCAAATCATGGTTGAGCCAGCAGGATCAAAATGGAAAAAAAGTGGCAGAAGTTATATTGCCTCAACTAAAAAATCTGAAGCAAATCCAGAAACAGCTAAGTATTCATTTGATCCAAAAGAACTTGAGGGAGTTGAAAATAAAATATCGAAACCAGGCTTTAATGTTGTAGTCAGAATGGTAGTCTCATCAAGTACAAAAGAATCAGCAGGAGCTCATTTAAATAATATAAAAAATGCTTTTAGTCAATTTTCAGGAGCAAATTCCTTTACATCAAATAAACACTTATTAAAGGGAATGTTTATGACAGATTTTGTTTATAGATATATGCCAATGCGTGGCCAAACATCAATTTTAACAAGCGAAGAACTTGCAACAATTTTCCATTTTCCAAATAAACAGGTACAAACTCCGCATATTCATTGGCTTACTTCAAAAAAAGCACCAGCTCCGGCGCAAATTCCAGATTCTGGTCTTTTTCTGGGAACAAGTAATTTTAGAGGTATGTCAAAACCAATTTATATACAAAAAGATGATAGAAGAAGACATATGTATACAGTTGGAAAAACAGGTGTTGGTAAATCTGAATTTTTAAAAGATATGATTTTGCAAGATATTAAAAACGGAGAAGGGGTTTGTTTTATTGACCCCCACGATACGATTGACAAACTTCTTCCTTTAATTCCTCCAGAAAGAGCAGAAGATGTAATTTTATTTGACCCTTCAGATGTAGATCGTCCAATGGGACTAAATATGCTTGAGGCAAAAACAGAAGATCAGAAGCATTATGTAGTTTCTGCAATTGTTGGGCTTATGTATAAACTCTATGATCCAAATAAAACTGGAATTATCGGTCCTCGATTCGAACATGCGATTAGAAATGCAATGCTTACGGTTATGTCAGAACCTGGAAGTACTTTTATTGAAGTAGTACGTGTTTTAACAGATTCTGCTTTCGTAGAAGAGCTTTTGCCAAAAGTGAAAGATCCAATTATAAGACGTTATTGGACTGATCAGATTGCTCAAACAAGCGATTTTCATAAATCTGAGGTACTTGATTATATTGTTTCAAAATTTGGTCGTTTTGTAACCAATAAAATGATGAGAAACATTATTGGTCAATCAGAAACTGCTTTTGATTTTAGGAAAGTAATGGATGAAGGGAAAATTCTTTTAATATCCCTTTCTAAGGGAAAGATAGGAGAAGAAAACTCTGCTTTCTTGGGTCTTATTCTAGTTCCTAGAATATTAATTGCTGCAATGAGTAGGCAAGATATTCCTGAAGAGTCAAGACGTGATTTTTATCTATACGTTGATGAGTTCCAGAATTTTGCCACACCAGATTTTGCTCAAATTCTATCTGAGGCAAGAAAGTATAGGCTTAATTTAACTGTTGCGAATCAGTTTATAGGACAAATGGATGAAGATGTTAAGAATGCAATTTTTGGAAATGTGGGAACTTTAACAGCATTTAGAGTAGGCGTTACAGATGCAAATTATCTTCAGCATGAGTTTCAACCAGTATTCTCAGAGGTAGATCTTATCAATGTCGACAGGTTTAATGCTTATATTAAAACAGTTGTTCATGGAGAACCTGTTCCACCATTTTCTATGGATTTAACTCGTGATATGACAAAAGAGCATGCAACAGAGAACCCACGGGTTGCAGAGCTCATAAAAGAGTTATCAAGGCTAAAATATGGAAAAGATGTTGTTTCCATAGAAGCAGAAATTGCCTCAAGAGCTAGACTCTAGAATTGACATTTTTCCTTAATTTTCGTACTATCTATATACATACTATATGGTATGTATATAGATAGTTTCATAATGAGAATTAAAGATAAAGAAAAAGCAATATATTTCAGAAAACAGTGCAAAACGTATTCTGAAATAAAAGAAATTCTGAAGATATCGAAAAGTACGCTGTCTGGATGGTTAGCGGATTTTCCCTTAACAGAAGATCAACTCTTGCAGTTAAATAAATCAATAGAAACAAGAAAAAGATTAGGAATGGAAAAAACTAGATTGATTAAACAAAAAAAAAGGGAAGATAGATTGTTAAATCAGTATAAAAAACAATTAAAAAATTGGAAAAAAATGACAAAAAGAGAACTTGAATTATGTGGAATTTTTTTATATTGGGGAGAAGGAAATAAGCGAATAAATGGTCCAATTTCTCTAAACAATACAGATCCAAGTGTTATTAAATTTACTCTTTTTTGGATGAATAATATTTTAAAGATTCCTAGAGAAAAAATAAAAGTGGGTTTGTATTTATATTCTGATATGGATATTGATAGGGAGATTCAGTTCTGGAGTAAGGAATTGGGCTTACCATCTAAGCATTTTCATAAACCTTATATTAAAACAGCTAAAATCTCTAGTGTTTCACATAGTGGCTTTGGGCACGGAACGTGTGGGCTAATAGTGGGAGATGTTAGAAAAAAAGAAGAAATAATGATGGCAATCAAAGCTATAGCAGAAATATATGGTAATAGAATTTAGCTTATGATATACTTTGTCTAAATTTGCGCCCGTAGCTCAGCGGCAGAGCGATTGTCTTATAAACAATAGGCGCTTGGTTCAACTCCAAGCGGGCGCACAGCTTTGCTTTTCAATTATTTAAAGTTCGGAGAGACTTTGAGTTTCTTTGCCTCGATCAGAGACATATTGAAGGTATCTTTCAGTTGTAGAAAGTCTTTTGTGTCCTAATACTTTAGATAAAACAATTAAAGAAACACCATGCTTTAGATGATGGGCAACAAAAGTGTGTCTTAGGTCATTAACTTTAGCATTTTTTATTTCAGCAAGTCTAAAATAACGTTCTACTGCAGTTCTAATATTTCTAATTAAGAAAGGTTTTCCTGATTTTGTAATAAAAATAGTTTGCTCTTCTACACTTGGCCTTATCTTAATATAACTATTTAATGCTTCCTTTGCTCTTCTATTAAGAGGAACTGTTCTTTCTTCATGTTTTTCAAAAGGAGCAATTCTTAAATTATCATTTTTAATATCAGAAAGTTTAAGTTTGGCGAGTTCTCCGATTCTAATTCCTGTTTGAAGCAAGAGTTCAATAACAGCATACATTCGAGGATCATTCCTAGCAGCATCCCTTAATGCTCTATATTCAGTTGGATTTAAAATTCTAGGTGGTGCTAATTGATAGGTTGGGTGAGAAACTAGAAGAGAAGGATCATCAGTAATATATTCATTTACTTTTAAGAATCTATAAAAAGTTCTTGTTGAGTTGATTTTTCTTGAAATTGATTTAGGAGTGTATCCATTTTTGCCCATTTTGGCAAGAAATGCTTCAATATCTTCTTTTATTACTTCATGAATCTGATTTTTTTTAAGCTCTTCAAGAAAAGAAATAAGCTGATCAATATCCTTGCCATAGGCAACAACAGTTGAATTTGAATGTTTCTTATCTTTTAGAAATTTTGTAAATTCCTTATGGGCATCCCGTAATTGAATTGGTTTCATATTTTTAATAACTTCGATAGAACCTTAGATATATTTGGTAGTAATAATGTCCTATAATATCACTGAATCTTAACTTAGTCAAGGAGAAAAATTGATAAATAGTTTATGCTAATATTAAATGTATGAAAAAAATTGTTTTTATTGCAATAGTTGTAGCCTTAATTGTTGTTATAAACAACTTGGTTCATTCAATTTATGATCTTTCTCAAAAGCAAGATTTTGTAGTAAGTGCTAAAAAAGAGCTTGAAGATGAAAAGATGCTAAATCAGAAACTGAAAGCTCAAATTTCAATTGTTCAAAGCAAAGATTTTATTGAGCAAGAGGCAAGAAATAAGCTCTTTATGGGAAAACCGGGGGAACAGCCAGTAATAATTCCAGTAAATCTTTTAGAAGGGAAGAAAGAAGAAAAGCCTCAAGATAAATCTCCTAATTGGCAAAAATGGTGGAATTTGTTCTTTAAGAACTAGAAATTCTTACTTTTGCAAATTTGCAAATTGGATATTCATAGTTCTTCGATTGGTGATTATACATAAATTAATTATAATAGAAGATTTTTTGAGATTTAAAATCTGTGTTGCGGGGATTGGAAGAAATACGTATCTTCTTCCTCTCTCAAACTACGCCTATATTTATACCAGATTTAGACTAAAAAGTCTATTCTTGTAAGAGACATTTGCTCCGAGTGGTAGAGTTTGAAACTATTTGTATACTCCTTGACGATGTTCTATTTTAACTATTTGTATTAAACTTTCTTTTACATTAAAGCTATATATTATGCGGTAATCTCCGACTCTAAATTTATAGTAATTCTTAAGCTCTCCATGTAACTTAATACCAGAAACTGGATTTTGTATAATTTTATCAAAGGATGAAAATATTTTTGTCTGGATATGTTTTGGAAGTTTTGCTATGTTTTTATCAACGCTTTGAGCTAAGCGTAGGTTTTTAGCTGACATTTGAAGTTATTGTTTTATGTTATATTTCTTTTTAATTTCCCCTAAGGTTAGAAACTTACCTTGTTTTAATTCTTTTTCAGAAAGCTTAATATGGGGGAGAGAGTTCTTAAGACTATAAATTGTTTCTTCTAAGGAATCAAGATAGTCGGGAGAAACTAAAGTAGCTTTAACTCTACCGTTTTTAGTTAAATCTACTCTTGTGTATGCATCATTTATCTCGTCTACAAGACTAAGGAGTCTCCTTCTAGCTTCTGTTACTGGTATTACTTGTGTCATATTATGAATGTACATTAAAATGAGCACTTTGTCAATATATCAATTTCATATGCTTAAACCTTTGTACTTGATCTTTTAAGCAAAAACGCCCTATCTTATCCTTAAGAACTGTTGAGCCAGTAGAAACTTATCAATAATGAAGCTAAAAAACCTATGTTGTAAGGGTTGGAAGAAATTAGAAAATATTTTCTCTCAGAACTTCCGATATCTATTCCAGAAATAATATAGCTACTATATGTCTATTGCTGAATCTTTTGGTTTCCATCCAAAAGGATTTGAAACATCGTGAATTCTGCCTGGATTATCGGACATACCATACATCACGACAAAATTATCGGGAATGTTGTTTGCCTCAAGTATTGCTTTGATTAAAGATACACAATCGTTATGACTAAACCAAACTGCTCGTTCATAGGTGGGTTCAATTGCTGGTTTATTTTGAGGATTTATTCCACCAAAGCGAACGTAAGCAACTTGAAGTCCTTTTGTTGCGTAATATCTACCCATAGCCTCCATCTCTACCTTCAAAGTCCCATAAGGGCTATCTGGGATTGGTATTCTGTTAGGCGATATTTTATCGGATTCTTTCCATTTATCAAATGCATCTGCATGGACAGAACTTGCCATAATTACACGAGGAACGCCAGACTCTAATGCTGCTTTAAATACATTATGAAACATTTCAACATTTTCAGGATACATATCACCGCTGCGGGAATTATCTATTTTAGTAGCCCATGCTAAATGAATGATTGCGCTATGACCTGGAAAAATATTTAAGAGTTTTTGATAATCTTTAACATCTGTATCTGGTAAATTTAACGGTGTTATCTTATAAATATCATTTAGTCCTTCTGTCATAACACTTCCAATTACTCCCTTTGCACCAGTAATTGCGATCTTTTTTTTCATATTATGTATTATACCAAAGGACGCGATTATTTCAGTCCCGATGTGAAGCTTTGAGGCTAAGAACTTGTGTTGCGGGGCTAGGAGTTGCGCCTAGCCTATGAGATTATGCATCTGTTTCTCTGATTACTCAGAGTGTCGGACTATATCATCACCCTTTTAAAGGGGTTCGGCGTTTAGTCTCTACGGTGTCCTATTAGAATAAATAGGTTCCCTCGGTATTGTCCTTCAATACGTAAATATTGTTAGGATTTCACCGATACAGCCGAATTCTCTTTTGATATTACTAACAAAAGGGCCCATATTGAGCCTCATGTGCACTGTACACTACCCCGCGCGTGGTTAGGATTATAACACTTGATCTACGCTCAGTCAACGCTATTGACAAATAATCGAACCCACGATATAGTACTAATACTCACTAGAATCGACTGTTTTATGGCAAAGTTTGATTTAAAAATTAAAGCAAGAAAGCTTAGGAGAAAAGGAATAAGCGTTAATAAAATTGCAAAAAAAATTGGTGTCTCTAAGAGTACTGCTAGTATTTGGGTAAGAGATATTATCTTAACCATAGAGCAGCTTGAAAAAATAAAACAGTTGGAGATAAAAGGTTCAGAGCGTGGTAGATTAAAAAGTGCCTTGTTGCAAAAAGAGAGAAGGTTAAACTTAATAGAGAAGCATAAAAAATTAGGCATAGAAGAATTAAGAGATATAAGC
>Ga0075530_1000309_pt1 | contig 22789 bp, 17 predicted proteins | sample NGEPerD_2_FD_75101 | JGI IMG/M metagenome (GOLD analysis project Ga0075530, IMG submission 75101) | Arctic peat soil microbial communities from the Barrow Environmental Observatory site, Barrow, Alaska, USA - NGEE PermafrostL1-D | ecosystem: Environmental > Terrestrial > Soil > Wetlands > Peat ... | reverse complement strand
GTTGTCGTTGCCGTCGTCGGGGGCGTCGTCGGGGGCGTGGTGGGAGCAGTTGTCGTTGTCGTTGTCGTCGTCGTTGTCGTCGTGGGCGGTGGCGGAAGCGAGCTGTCACCCAAGCCTTCGCGTGGGGGGAAGTCGAGGACCTTCTGCCCCTTGAGGGCTCCCTCCATGAACGCCGTCCAGATGTCGACCGGGGTGCGGCCACTGGAGATCAGGCGGTCGTTCTTGACGGTGACCGGATCGTGGCCTTTGTTCTTGTAGATCCCGACCGCAGCCGAGAGCTGCGGGGTGAAGCCGTCGAACCAGACCGCTTCGGTGTTGGTCGTCGTGCCGGTCTTGCCGGCAGCCGGACGACCCAACGCCCGGGCGCGGGTGCCGGTGCCTTCGGTCACCACACGCGTCATGGCGTCCGTGACATCGGCTGTCACCTTCTTGTCGAAAGCCGGCGTCAGCTGCTTCTTGACCTTGTAGTCGATGCTGCCGTTCGCGGACGTCACCTTGGTGATGAGGTATGGCGCTGCCTTCTGCCCCTGCGCGGCGATGGTCGCGTAGGCGTTGGCCATGTCGATGACGTGCACCGAAGCGGTGCCCAGGATGTTGTTCATGTTGTCGCTCAGCCCGGCGCTGTTCTCCGGCACTCCGGCCAGGATAGCCGCATCCATCACACCCGAGGCCTTGGTGCCTCCGTCGGCCAGCTTGATGTTCAGCTGCGCGAAGACGGTGTTGACCGAGTGGGCCGTCGCCTTCCGCAGGTCGATCGTGCCGAACTGTTCGCCGCTTCCCGGGCCGAAGTTCTTGACCCGACCCCGAGGGTTCTTGCTGTCTGCGAACTCCGGGAAGTACTGGGGGCTGTGGCCGTCGAACTTCGTCTTGGTGCTGATGTCCTTCTGTAGCGCCGCCAGGAGCCCGAACACCTTGAACGTCGAGCCACCCTGCATCGTGGCCTCGGTCGCGTCGTTCCACTGGATCTTGCTGAAGTCCTTGCCGCCATACATCGCGACGATGGCGCCATCACCTGGCTTGATCGCGGTCAGCCCGACGTGCAGCTGGGGGGCGTCCTCCTCCGACGGCATGGTGTCGGCAACGGCCTTGACCGCCGCAGCCTGGGCCTGCTTGTTGATCGTGGTCTGGATCCGCAAGCCGCCACGGTCGATGTCGGTGTCGGTGAGGCCCAGCTTGTTCGCAAGCTCCCGGCGAACCTCTTCCGTGATGTAGGGGACCGTTCCGGCCTTGGTCTTCTTGGGCTGGGGATAGACCTTGGGGAAGGCGGTCTTGGCCCGCTCCGCGGGGCTCAGCCAGCCCTGGGTCACCATGCCGTCCAGGACGTACTCGACGCGTGCCTTGGCAGCGGCCGTCTGCTTGGGGCCGAGTGCGGGATCGTAGAACGCCGGCCCACGGATGACGGAGGCGAGCAGCGCGCCCTGGGCGACGTTCAGCTTGGAGGCGTCGATATGGAAGTAGGCCCTGGCCGCAGTCTGGATCCCCGAGGCGCCACGACCGTAGTAGATCGTGTTGAGGTAGTTCTCCAGGATTGTGTTCTTGGACTCCTGCTGGTCGATCTTGATGGAGATGATGAACTCTTTGAGCTTGCGGCTGATGGTCTGGTCCTGGGTCAGGAAATAGTTCTTGACGTACTGCTGGGTGATGGTGGAGCCACCCTGGGTAGGTCCGCCTGTGATTGCCACTCCGACGGCCCTGGCGATACCCGAGGGTGAGACGCCGCTGTTCTCGTAGAAGGTGCGGTCCTCAGCGGCCAGCAGAGCGCGCTGGACGTGCAGCGGGATCTTGTCCAGCGGCACCGACTCGCGGTTGACCACGCTGAACCGGTCCATCTCGGTCTTGCCGTCGGAGTAGTAGACGATCGACGCCTGCGCGTTGGCCAGCTCGTTCGGCTGGGGGACATTGGTGGCGGCATAGGCCACACCGAACGCCGCGACACCAAGCAGAAAGAACCCGAGCAGCCCCAGCAGGATCCACTTCATCGAGAAGAACCGGCGCCAGTCCCTGCGGGGTTGCTTGCGTTTCGCTCGGGCCATGCTGGCGCTTCGGCTAGCGCTTCGGCTGGCGCGGGTGGGCGGGGTGCTCACTGGTCTTCTTTCGTCGGCGACAATCGTGCGCTGCCCTGGGGCAGCACTCTCCAGTATGACGACGCCCGGGCCGGGTGCCGTGCAGCCAGTCCAGCGCCCACCCTCGTCCGGACACCCGCGCGGCACCGTTTCGGGCCTTCATCGGGTCGACAACGGTGCCGGAGCGATGTCCGGTCTGAGCCTGCCGTTTTGACATTTCGTCCCTAAACCGGTTTATTACCTTCTAATGGGAACCAAGCGCCCCACCATCACTGACGTCGCCCGGGTCGCGGGCGTCTCCAAGGGTGCGGTCTCCTTCGCGTTGAACGGCAAGCCGGGGGTTGGCGCGCAGACGCGCGAACGGATCCTCGCCGTCGCCCGTGACCTGGGCTGGACCCCCAGCCTGCGGGGCAGGGCCCTGTCGGTCTCCCGCGCCCTCGCCGTGGGGCTGGTCATCGCCCGCACCCCCGAGACCCTCGGCGCCGATCCGTTCTTCGCCTCGTTCATCACCGGCATCGAGACCGTGCTGTCCGAACGAGGCTATGCCCTCATGCTCCACGTCGTCAGCGACGAGCAGAGTGAGCACGAGAGCTACCGTCGGCTCGCCGCGACCGGCCGGGTCGACGGCGTGTTCCTCACCGACATGCGGGTCGACGACCTGCGGCCGCAGCTGCTCGACGATCTGGGCCTGCCCACTGTCGTCATCGGCCTGTCCCCGGGTCACGGACCCTGGTCGTCCGTCTTCATCGACGACCAGCCCGGGATCACGGCAGCCGTCGAGCATCTCGTCGCACTCGGGCACCGAAACATCAGCCACGTCGCCGGACCGGCCGAGTTCGTCCACGGCGTCTCCCGCCGCGCGGCGTGGGCGTCGGCCGTCACGGACGCCGGGCTGACGCCAGGCGCTTGCATCGCCTCCGACTTCTCCGCCCAGGGTGGCGCTGACGCGACCAATCAACTGCTCGACCTGCCCGAGCCGCCCACCGCGATCGTGTACGCCAACGACCTGATGGCCATCGCCGGCATGTCCACGGCGATCGGCCGCGGCGTGGACGTCCCGGCCCAGCTCTCGATCACCGGCTTCGACGACGCCCCCCTCGCGGCCTATCTGCAGCCGGCCCTCACCACCGCGCGCATCGACGTCGTCGGGTGGGGGCGCGCGGCCGCCTCCCGGTTGCTGGCCCTCGTCGATGGCGAAACGGGCTGCGAGATCGACCTGCCTTCACCCGAGCTCGTTGTTCGAGCTTCCACCGCGCCGCCATGCCATCCGGACACCGGCGCACCCAAGGACCGTCGCGGACCCGCGCCGATCCGCAACGGAAAGAGGTTGCGATGAAGAGCAACAAAGTAGCCGCAGCAGCGGTACTCACCCTGGCGATCGGCACCACCGCCGCCTGCGGAAGCTCCGGCGGCTCGGGCGGCTCCGACGCCTCCGGCGCACAGGCGGCGCACGGTCCGGTCAATGTCTGGCTGTCCAACAACCCCGAGGAAGTTGCCTGGGGCAAGGCCATGGTCGAGGCGTGGAACACCGCCCACCCCACGGAGCTGGTGACGGCCCAGGAGATCCCCGCCGGCAAGACCTCAGAAGAGGTCATCGGCGCGGCGATCACGGCCGGAAACGCGCCGTGCCTGGTCTTCAACACCGCCCCCGCAGCCGTTCCCCAGTTCCAGAAGCAGGGCGGCCTGGTAGCGCTCGACAGCTTCCCCGACGGCAAGGCCTACGTCGAGGCGCGCACCGGCGCACCCGCGGACCAGTACAAGTCTCCGGACGGGAAGTTCTACCAGCTCCCGTGGAAGTCCAACCCCGTCATGATCTTCTACAACAAGGACATCATGACCAAGGCCGGGATCGACGCCGAGAACCCGCCGTTGGCGACCTACGACGAGTTCCTGGCAACCAGCAAGAAGATCGTCTCCAGCGGCGCGGCCCAGGCCGCCATCTGGCCGGCACCCACAAGTGAGTTCTTCCAGTCATGGTTCGACTTCTACCCCCTGTACGCGGCTGAGACCGGCGGCAAGCAGCTGGTCGAGGACGGCAAGGCGACCTTCGACTCCGAAGAGGGCAAGAGGGTCTCCAACTTCTGGCGCACCATGTATGCCGAGAAACTGGCTCCCCAGGAGAAGTACCCTGCCGACTCCTTTGCTGACAAGAAGGCCGCCATGTCCATCGTTGGCCCGTGGGCCATCTCGGTGTACGGCGACAAGGTCAAGTGGGGTGCGGTGCCGGTGCCGACCTCGGCCGGCACGACGGCGGACAAGACCTACACCTTCTCTGATGCCAAGAACATCGCCATGTACTCCGCCTGCAAGAACCAGGGAACCGCCTGGGACCTGCTGAAGTTCTCGACCAGCAAGGACCAGGATGGCGCCCTGCTGGACAAGACCGGGCAGATGCCGCTGCGCAAGGACATCGCAACCGTCTACGCCGACTACTTCAGCTCGCACCCGGACTACAAGAAGTTCGCCGACCAGGCCGCCCGCACCATCGAGGTGCCGAACGTGCCCAACTCGATCGCCATCTGGCAGACCTTCCGCGACGGGTACACCTCGTCCGTGATCTTCGGCAAGACCCCGATCGACGACGCATTCAAGACATCCTCCGACAAGGTCACGGCCCTGGCCGGACAGTCCTGATCGGACGATGGACATGCCCAACGCTACGGTGACCGGCAAGGCAAAGGACCGATCCGGGTCCACCACGCCGCCGCCGAAGCGCCGCGCCCCACGGCTGACGACCTTGTTCGGTCGTCAGCCGCTGGGGATCGGACTTGCCGCGCCGTATGCCGTGTTCCTCGCGGCCGTATTCGCCTACCCGCTGGGCCTAGCCGTGTGGATCAGCTTCCACGACTACTTCTTCACGGCGCCGGGCGCGCAGGTGGCCCGGCCGTTCGTGGGCCTGGACAACTACAAGACAGCATTGGCGGACCCGGCGGTTCGACGCTCGTTCCTGAACGTTGTCGAGTTCCTGGTCATCAACGTCCCCCTGACGGTGGTGCTGGCCCTGGTGCTGGCCAATGCCCTCAACGGAGCCATTCGCGGCCGTACCTTCCTGCGCGTCGCCTACTACGTCCCCTACGTCACGGCCAGTGTCGCGGTGGTGGCGGTCTGGCTCTTCCTGTTCAGCAGCAACGGGATGGTCAACCAGCTGCTCGGTCCGCTGGCACCCGACCCCTCCTGGCTGATCAACAACAAGCTGGTGATGCCGGTCATCGCCATCTTCGTCACGTGGAAGCAGCTCGGATTCTTCATTCTGTTGTACCTTGCCGCCCTGCAGAACGTGCCCAGGGAGCTGTATGAGGCCGCGTCAGTGGACGGCGCCGGCAAGTTCCGCTCCTTCATGAACGTCACCGTCCCGGGCGTCCGGCCAGCGACCACCCTCGTGGTGATCCTCGCAACGATCACGGGGGCCAACCTGTTCACCGAGCCCTACCTGCTGACCAGCGGTGGCGGGCCCAACGGGGCCTCAGCGTCCCCCGTGCTGGTCATGTACCAGAAGGGGATCGAGCAAGGGAACCCCGACGTCGCCTCGGCCATCGGCGTGATCCTCGTCATCGGCGTCCTGGTCATCTCGCTCATCAACCGGCGTCTGTTGGAAAGGGACTGACATGTCACGGACTCGCAGCTGGCCACGCATGGGCTTCCTCCTCCTCGGCGCTTTCGTCTTCCTGTTCCCCTTCTACTACATGGTCATCGGCTCGCTCCAGAAGACGCCTGACACCTCGATAGCCGGTGCCATTCCCACCCACGGGTTGACCCTGGACAACTACTCGCAGATCAACGAGCGGGTGGACCTGGCGCGTTCGCTGGTCAACTCCGGCATCTTCACCGGCGGGGTGATCCTGTTCACCGTCGTCTTCGGGGTGCTGGCCGGCTACGCCCTGGCCCGGCTGCACTTCCGTGGCCGCAGCACCCTGTTCGCGTTGATGCTGTTGGTGATGATGGTTCCGTTCCAGCTGCTGATCATTCCGCTCTACGTGATGGTCGTGCGCAGCTACGGGCTGGCCGACTCCTACATGGGCATGATCCTGCCGTTCGCCATCAACTCCACCGCGGTCTTCGTCTTCCGGCAGTTCTTCCTGTCGCTGCCCGAGGACCTCTTCGCGGCAGCCCGGATCGACGGTGCCGGCGAGCTGCGGATCCTCTGGTCCATCGCACTCCCACTGGTCCGCCCCGCCCTGGTCACGGCTGCCCTCCTCACTTTCATCGGGCCATGGAACGAGTTCCTCTGGCCCTTCCTGATCACCAAGGACCAGGACCTGCAGCCACTCGCGGTCTCGCTCGCGAACTACATCAGCAACATCGCCGGGCGCGCTGCCAACCCGTTCGGGGCGATCCTGGCCGGCGCGGTCGTTCTCGCTGCTCCGGCGGTGGCGCTGTTCGTCGCCTTCCAGAAGCACTTCACCTCCTCTGAGCTCGGCTCCGGCGTGAAAGGTTGATCAACGTGTCCATCAAGACCACCGTCCCCTACACCTTGACCCGTCTGGGTGTCGTCATGACGCCCGAACCCGGCAACCCGCTCGAAGCCATGGGCGTACTCAACCCCGGCAGCGGGCGCACCCCCGACGGGCGGTTGCACCTGCTCCCTCGCATCGTCGCTGACGGCAACGTCTCGCGGGTCGGGTTCGCCGAGGTCGTCGTCCGCGACGGCGTGCCGGTCGGAGTCGAACGTAAGAGCGTCGTCCTGGCCCCCGACGAGGGTTGGGAGCGCGGCGCCAACAACGCCGGGGTCGAGGACCCGCGGGTGACGTGGGTGCCGACCCTGGGCGTGCACGTCATGACCTATGTGGCGTTCGGCCCTCTCGGCCCACGACTGGCCCTGGCCGTCTCCGACGACCTGGAGCACTGGCGGCGGCTCGGCCCCGTCCAGTTCACCTACCAGCCGGACCTGGACACCGACCTGTGCATGTTCCCCAACAAGGACGCGGTGTTCTTCCCCGAGCCGGTGCCCGACCCGTACGGCCGTATGTCGTACGCGATGCTGCACCGTCCGATGTGGGACCTCGGTTGGTTGCGTCCAGGCGAGATCGAGCACCTGCCTGCTGGTGTGAGCGACCCGCGGCCCGGTATCTGGATCTCCTACGTCCCGGTTGACCTGGCCCTCGGCGACGTGCGCGCGCTGACCCGTCCGGAGAACCACCGGCTCCTCGCCATGCCGGAGCACGCCTTCGAAGACCTCAAGATCGGCGCCGGACCGCCGCCGATCCGGGTCGAGGAGGGCTGGCTGCTGATCCATCACGGAGTGATCGGCCACATCCCCGAGGGCTTCGACCCGACCACCCAGCAGGTCGAGTACGCCGCGGGCGCGATGCTGCTCAGCGCGGATGACCCCTCGCAGGTGATCGCCCGCACCGACGCCCCGATCCTCGCCCCCGAGACCGAGGACGAACGGGACGGTGTCGTCGCGAACGTCGTCTTCCCGACTGCCATCGAGTCGATCGACGGCGTTCGATATGTGTTCTACGGCATGGCCGACGCCAAGATCGGTGTGGCCCGACTGGACCGCACTGAGCCGGACCACGCTGCCCCATCCACGAGCCTGTGAGGAAAAAATGACCCAACCAGAAACAGCCGTACGCCCATCTGAACAGGTCCAGAAGCCCTGGGGCCATGAGGAGATCTTCGCGCTCGTCGAGGGCTCGTACGTGGGCAAGCTGCTCTTCGTGAGCGCCGGAGAGTCACTCTCGCTGCAGTACCACCACGCCAAGGACGAGACGATCGCGCTTGTCTCGGGTCAGGTCGAGATCGACCTGGGCAACTCCGTGGACACGTTGCGCGCCGTGAGCATGTCCCCCGGCGACTCCGTGCATGTCGTACCGGGCACGCTGCACCGCCTGCGCGCCGTCGAGGACTCGCTGCTGGTGGAGGCGTCCACCGCAGACCCCGGTTGGCGCGAGGACGTGGTCAGGCTCGAGGACCACTACGGGCGGCTCGGGACCACCGCGCCCTAGAACCTCACCGCCGCACCAGGTCGAGCCCCTCCTCATCGCAACGCACGCAACGCACGCAACGCACGCAACGCACGCAACGCACGCAAGGAGCACTCCATGATCCACCGCCGAACGTTCACCGCGCTCGCCGCCGGTCTGGCCCTCTTGGTCGGGACGTCGATCGCCGGGCTGTCATCCGCGGGGGCAGCGCCCCTGGAGACGGCCGTCACACCCTCCGCTGGCGCCCAAGGCGCGCAGCCCCTCACGAACCTGGCACACCTCAACTGGCTGGGGGCCGAGGTCAGCCCGCCCACCCAGCCCGGCCATACGACGTACCAGCTCGCCGCGCAGCCGAGCATCGACGTGCTGTGGACCTACGCCGAGCCCAATGACGACGGAACGTTCCGGCACGTCGGTGGCGGCACGTACAACGAGGCCACCAACACGTGGGGCCAGGGCGCCTTCAACGCCGACGACATCTCGAGGGCAGCGGTGGCGTACCTGCGGCACTGGAAGCTCACCGGCTCGACCAGCAGCCGTGACGCGGCGTACGGGATGCTGCGCGGCCTGACCTACCTGCAGACCTCGTCCGGGCCGAACGCCGGCAACGTCGTGCTCTGGATGCAGCCCGACGGCAGCCTGAACACGATCGCTGACCCTCCCGAAACGCCCAGCCCATCGGACAGCGGCGCGTCCTACTGGCTCGCGCGAACGACCTGGGCACTGGGTGAGGGCTACGCAGCTTTCAAGGACCAGGACCCCGACTTCGCGGGCTTCCTGAAAGCACGAATGGACCTGTCCGTCTCCGCGTTGCAGAGCCAGGTGCTCGTCAAGTACGGCACGTATCTGCAGGTCGACGGAAAGAGCAACCCTGCCTGGTTGGTCGTGGACGGCGCGGACGCAAGCGCCGAAGCGGTCCTGGGCCTGTCGGCATACGTCAAGGCAGGCGGCACCCCCGCCGCACGTTCGGCACTGTCGCAGCTCAGCGAAGGCATCGCCGGGCTCTCCGGCGGCGACGCCCGAAGCTGGCCCTTCGGTGGCGTGCTGCCCTGGGCGCTGTCGCAGTCCATCTGGCACGGCTGGGGTTCGCAGATGCCGGCAGCCCTGGCTCGCGCGTCGCAAACGCTCGGCGACAAAGGGCTCGGCAAGGTGGCGATCGCCGACTCGGCGATCTTCGACCCGCGGATGCTGACCTCCGGCGGGGCCGACCAGGCACTGCTGCCGACACAGATCAACCAGGCTCAGATTGCCTACGGTGTGGACTCCCGGTTGCAGTCGCTGCTGGCGACCGCCGAGCTGAACAACAGCGCCGGCCTCCGGCAGCTGGCCGGGATCACCGCGTCCTGGTACTTCGGCGCCAACAACTCCGGATTGCCCGCGTATGACCCGGCCACGGGTCGCACCGTCGACGGGATCGAGGCCGACCACAGGGTCAACAGCAACGCCGGTGCGGAGTCGACCATCCACGGCCTGCTCTCGATGATCGCTCTCGACGCGAACCCCGATGTCGCGGCGATCGCCCGCGCTGCGGCCATCAGCGAGCGGGTTGGCTCGGCAACGGTGCAGGCGGAGGACGCCCAGCTCGCCGGATCGGCCACGGTCGTCAAGCCGGCATCGACGTGGACCGGTGAGTCGCAGTATGGCGGCAGCGGGTACGTCGAGCTCGGCAACAATGGCTCGGCCACCCTGGCCATTCCGAACGGCTCGTCCCGGCTGGTGCTTCCGGTGGTCGACCTGGAGCCGGGCAGCAGCGCCGTCACGACGTTCCGATACGGAGCGCACGTGCTCGGCGTCGTCCGCTCAGGTGACGTTGGCGCCCAAGGCGTCTCTTCCGCGCCAGGTGCCCTGCTACCGGTGACGCTGCAGGTCACCCTGCCAGCCGGAGTGACGAGCATCACCGCCACCACCAAGGCCAGGGGCAACGACACCGCGCGCCTGGACGCGCTCATGATCGAGCCACTGGTGTCCCGATACGTTCTGGGCGGGGACGGCCACGGCACTGCGGTCCTGCGCAGCGCGTCCAACGCCATCGAGCGCACCACCGTTGCCGTCCCAGGAACGGGCACAGCCCGGATCTTCGCGTACGACGGCGCTGGGCGGGTGGTGAGCCAGTCGTCGTCGAACGCCTCGACGGTGCCCGCCACCGTTCGGGCCGGCGGCTTCACGATCGTTCTTCGCTGAACCGGTAACGGCGCGGCCACAGCGTGGTCGCTCTGGCAGGCGCCGACGCCGGCACCGGCTGAGCGGACCGGCCCAGCGGCCAGCGCTCGTCCCACCAGGGATGAGTGCTGGCCGGTTCTGCGTGTACATCACACCGTGCCAGTCCGAAATTTAGATATATCGCTTCGATATATCTGATGTACAGTGACCTGAACACGCACGGCACAGTCTTTCCGCACCGCTTCCGCGGGCAGGAGATGCGCTGTGGCCGAACCGCAGAATCCGGGAGGTGGGACCGACATGAGTCGACGTTCCGCCCTGCTGGAGCTAGCCGTTCTGGGCCTTCTGCATGACTCACCGATGCACGGCTACGAGCTGCGCAAGCGACTCAATGCCGTCCTCGGCGCGTTTCGCGCGTTGTCCTTCGGAACCCTGTATCCGTGCCTGCGTGACCTGGTCGAGCGCGGCTGGATCGCCGAGGACTCAGCGACCGACGACCAGCCGGCAGCAGCGACCGGGAGCGTGGGTTCCAGCCGCCGCGCCCGGATCGTCTACAAGCTGACCGCCGAGGGCAAGGACCACCTGCACCGGTTGCTGTCCCAGTCCGGGCCGTCAGCCTGGGAGGACGACACCTTCAACGTGCACTTCGCCTTCTTCGCCCGCACCGAGGCCGACGTGCGACTGCGCATCCTCGAAGGCCGCCGCAGCCGGCTCGAGGAGCGCCTCGACGCTTTCCGCTCGGCGGCGGCCCAGCGCCGGGAGCGGCTCGACCTCTACACCGCCGAGCTGCAACGCCACGGCCTGGAGTCCGTCGAGCGTGAGGTGCGCTGGCTCTCCGAGCTGATCGAGACCGAACGTTCGTCCACGCCCGCCACCGGCCAGACAACCGCGCCCCCGTTGATCGAGCCACCCCGCACCTAGCCATCCGTCTTACCAAGATGTTTTTGCACCACAACAACAAGGAGAAACCCATGGGATCAGTGCGCGTCGCCATCGTTGGCGTCGGCAACTGCGCCAGTTCGCTGGTACAGGGAGTCGAGTACTACAAGGACGCCGACCCGAGCGGTAGCGTGCCCGGTCTGATGCACGTCATGTTCGGCGACTACCACGTCAAGGACGTCGAGTTTGTCGCCGCCTTCGACGTCGATGCCAAGAAGGTCGGATTCGACCTGTCAGAGGCCATCGTCGCCTCCGAGAACAACACCATCAAGATCGCCGACGTGCCGCCCACCGGCGTCATCGTTCAGCGGGGGGTCACCAACGACGGACTCGGCAAGTACTACCGCCTGACCATCGAGGAGTCCGACGCGGAGCCTGTGGACATCGTCCAGGCCCTCAAGGACGCCAAGGTCGACGTGCTCGTGTCCTATATGCCGGTCGGTTCTGAGGTCGCTGACAAGTACTACGCACAGTGCGCCATCGACGCGAACGTTGCCTTCGTCAACGCCCTTCCGGTGTTCATCGCCTCTGACCCCGTGTGGGCCAAGAAGTTCGAAGACGCCGGCGTCCCGGTCATCGGTGACGACATCAAGTCCCAGGTCGGCGCGACCATCACCCACCGCGTCATGGCCAAGCTCTTCGAGGACCGCGGCGTCGTGCTGGACCGCACGTACCAGCTGAACGTCGGCGGCAACATGGACTTCAAGAACATGCTCGAGCGCGACCGTCTGGAGTCCAAGAAGATCTCCAAGACCCAGTCAGTCACGTCCAACATGAGCCACGACATGGGCGAGCGCAACGTCCACATCGGCCCGAGCGACTACATCCAGTGGCTCGACGACCGCAAGTGGGCCTACGTCCGCCTCGAGGGTCGCGCGTTCGGCAACGTGCCGCTCAACCTGGAGTACAAGCTCGAGGTCTGGGACTCGCCCAACTCGGCCGGTATCATCATCGACTGCATCCGTGCGGCGAAGATCGCCAAGGACCGTGGCATCGGCGGCGCCCTGATCTCCGCTTCGTCCTACCTGATGAAGTCCCCGCCCGTGCAGCGCCCCGACGACATCGGTCGCGCCAAGCTTGAGGCGTTCATTGCAGGTACGGAAGAGCGCTGACCTTCCATACGGTATGACGGGTGCCCACCTCGGGTGGGTCCGTTACGACGAAAAGGCCCGGTTCCAACGGAACCGGGCCTTTTCGTTTCTGCAGTCGACAGCCGTGCGAACTGCTCGGCCGGCTTGCCTAGCTCGTCGACGTGGTCTGCTGGTCCGTGGCCTGGACGCGAGCGTGCCTGGACATCGTCGCCAGGGTGTCGGCTGCCATCTGTAGCTGCTTGCAGTGAGTGGCCCAGTCCGCCGCGAACTGGCTCGAGTCGTGGCCGAACCAGTTCTGGGCGAGCGTGCCAACGACCGACGAGGTGCGCTGCATCAGATCTGCCACCGTCTGCTGATCGGAGTCAAGCTGACCCGCGATCATCAACACTGCCGGACGATTCATACCTTGGCCAACAGCCATCACAATCCCCTTTCACAACACCGAGTCAAGCTGACGAAGGTCACCTCGACGATGTAGCCCGCTGCTGACCGGCACTCCCGTGGCTGACGTCGCTCATGTTCGCAAGGAGCGTGGCCGCCATGGTGAACACCGGCTTGTGGGTCCCAGCCCAGTCGGCGGCGAACTTGTTGGAGTCGTCGCCGTGCCACGCTTCGGCGAGCTGCGAGGCCTCACCCTCGATCTTGTTCATCAGGGCGACGACCTCCTCGGACAGCCCACGGAGGATGCGGGCCTGTGCCTCCACCACATCGGGGTTCATGCCCTCCCATGAGCTGCCCCCACCGTTGTTGTTCATATCTTTGCTTTCCCTTCGAAGGACGCGCCCACACCGGACGCTCGCACCGGACACAGCGAAAACTATGTGTGTGGTCGTGCGCTGTCGATGGGGAGCACTCCCCGCGTCCGCCAGGGTCATGCCGACATCGCCACCTGGAGCATCTCCGGGCGGCCGCGCTCCACGAGGAACCCGCGACCTTGGGGGATGTCTGCCCGGGTGAATGACGGGAACCCTGAGCGGAAGACAACCTGGCCCTCGATCCCGTCCGGCTGCAGCGCCAACCCCGACCGCGAGGTCTTCAACAAGCCCGGCAACCCGAAGCTGGAGCCGAAGAACGTGGTCTCGCCCTCGGCCACGACGAACTGATCGTTGTCGATACAGGCCTTGGCCAGGTCCAAGAGCGACGACTCTGCTGACGTGCCGGCGAGGTCATCGACCCGTTCAATCACGACTGCGATCGGTCCCTGGTGACGGCCCTCGCGCAGCTCCGCCTGAAGGCGGATGGCCAGGGCGATGACGGCGTCGGCTCCGGCGGCAACCTCGGCCCAGTCCGACAGCGCGGCAAGCTCAGAGGAAACCTTCGGTGTGACGAGATACAGCGTCACTGCCGCATTCCAACGCTGCAGGGACCGGGCCAGCGACGCCAGGCTCGTCGTGCGCCCACTCCCGGAGGGACCGGTGACCACGAACGATCCGCGGACCTCAAACGTCAGCGGCGACAGCCTCGTGGATCCGACACCCAGCACCGGGCGCCCATCGACCTCGCACGGGAGAGTCTCCATCAGAACGCGTTCGGTCAGGCTGCCGATCGGAGGCGCGTCACTCACGCCCGCTTCGCGCAAGGCATCCCCGAACGCCGACACCGCGCGGGATTGCGTCGCGACCTCCGACGTGCCCCCCAGAACGGCGCACTGTATCTCTGCATTGTTGAGCAGTCCTCGGCCAGGTGACGAGGACATGCCCAGGACGTCACCTGCAACACCGAGGAACGCGTAGTCGTCGGGGTGAGCCATGCGCAGCACTACTCGGCGCTGGACAGCGGACGCCAGCGAGCTCGGCATACCGGTGCGTTGGTCCACCGAGATCACGAAGTGGACGCCCGCCGGACGGCCGTCGGCGGCCAACGAGGTGAACAGGTCCAGCCACCGGGCCTTGCTGCCTGTTTCGTAGGCCTGACGAAAGGCCATGAGCCCGTCGACGAGCACGACGATCCTCGGCTCGTCCGGAGCGTCGGCGATGCGACGGTAGTCTGTGATCGTCGCCGCGCTGGCCCGGGAGTATCGCACCGCCCGCTCGTCGATCGTCTCGCGCAGGAACGTGAGTAGACGGGTGAGTCGCTCGTGATCAGCGCCGGACACGATGCTGCCCACGTGCGGCAAGGACTCGAGCATGGACAGCGCGTGGTTGCCGAAGTCGATGCCGTAGACGTGGCACGGCCCGCCGCGCACGGTGAGCCCGGCGGCGAGCGCGATAGTCCGCAGGAGCACGCTCTTTCCCGAACCGCTGGCACCAAAGACGGCGAGGTTGCCCTCCTTGTCGGGGTTGAACGCCACCACCGGTTGGGCTTGGTTGTCCGGGTCGTCGGCCACACCGAAGGCCAGCGTGTCGTCGCGCCCGTCGGTGATCATCCGGGCAAGGTCATAGACCGAGCACAGCTCAGGAAGCCACGGCACCCGGGGACTCGGCAGCTCGGCGGCCCCGGCCGCGAGCCCGATGGTTGCCACGAGGCGCTGGATGTCCGTCGGCCCGAGATCCTCGTGATCGAGCTCTGCCTCGACAACCGGCGGCTCCCAGAGCCGGCCGGCACCGTAGCCCAGCATCTCGACCCGCATCTCCGGCGGTGGTGGGGTGTCGGTGGTCCACCCACCCGCATACCCCGCCTGGAACGGGGTGAGTCCCCGCGGCCCGCTCTTGGACACGGCGCGACCTGGGACGGCCGGGTCGAAATAGGCCGCCACCGTCGAGCCGAGCACGTCCGAGCTGTCGTTCTCGTCGGCCACCCGCAGAGCCAGTCGCAGGTTGGTGTTGGCGCGCAGATTGTCCTTGATGACCCCAGCCGGACGTTGTGTCGCCAGGATCAGGTGCAGGCCCAGGGATCGACCTCGCTGAGCGACATTGACGACGCCCTCGACGAATCCGGGGACCTCCTGGACCAGTGCGGCGAACTCGTCGACGACGATGACCAGGCTCGGAGGGACGTCGACCTCACCGCGCCGCTCGAGCTCCGCGAGGTCCTTGACCCTGTGTCTCGCCAACAGGTGCTCTCGGTAGCGAAGCTCGGCGGACAGGGAGGCCAGCGCCCTCCGGACCAGGTGGGGAGAAAGGTCGGTGACCAGCCCAACCGTGTGCGGCAGCTCCACGCAGTCGCGGAACGCCGAACCGCCCTTGTAGTCCACGAGCAGAAAGGTGACCCGCTGCGGGGAGTGCGCCGCCGCCATACCCAGGATCCACGCTTGAAGGAGCTCAGACTTGCCCGCCCCGGTGGTGCCACCCACCAGGGCGTGCGGACCATCCGAACGCAGGTCGAGCGAGAACGTTCCTTGTGCCGACTGGCCGACGATCGCCCGCAGGTTGCCGGGCTTGCGGTGGGGAGCCGCAGGAGCGAAAGGTCCGGTGACGATGGACCGGCTCTCACCCCAGCGCTCGATCACGGCCTGGGGAGAACGGGCCAGGTCGGTGCCGGTAAGCGTCAACAACGACACGGCGCGCGGCAGGTCGCTGTCGTCATCCACCGGTGTGCCCGAGTCCTCAAGGGGCGCCAGGCACCGAGCGGCGGCCAGCGTCTGCTCCAGGCTGATGGCGTCAACCGCGACCGGGGTGATGAGCTTGCCCTCGTTCACATAGCCGACGTGGCCGACGCTGCCCTCCCTGCCGGTCACCTCGATGAAGACCCGGCAGGCAGCCGGCAGCAGGATCGTCTCGGGCGCGAGCCACACCACACAGATCCCCTGATCCCAGCCACGTTCGGCCAGTTGGACCAACCGACTGCGCTCCACCGGTGCGTCGTTCTCGACCAGGACGAGCACTCGCGGTCGCGGGCGTGCTTGGTCGATGTTGGGCTCGCCTGCGGGGGCCACCAGGTCTTCAAGCTCGGACAACAGCTCGGAGCACGCGGGGGCCGTGCTGGTCAGGTGGGTGGCTGAGATCGGACTGTGCGGTGACGTCGTGTGCGGCACCCACTTGAGCCAGTCCCAGTCAGGCGCTGAGCTGGCTGACGCGAAGGCGGCAACGATCAGCTCGGCAGGCGAATGCAGCGAAACGGCTTGCAGCACAAGGGATCTGGCAACCGGAAGCGCCACGCTGCGAAGGCCGGACACGCCAATCGCGCCCGTGGTCAGTGGGTCGACGACTACGGGGACGTCGGAAACGACCGACAGCCCCTCGATCGACGTGGCCAGCTCGACCCAGGCCTCCGCCTTGGACCGGCCGACCGCCGGCATCTTCATCGAGCTGCGCGACGGCAGGGTCCCCTGGCCGAGCCGTAGCTGGAGGAACCCCGCCATGTCGCCCCGCCGTGTCCACAGGAGTGGGCTGAACGCGCGGCACGCTTCAGCGCAATCGGTGCTGGAGGGGTGTTCTCCGCGGCGCAGATCGGCCTCGACCTGCAGTGACTCGCGGATCCTCGTCGCCAGGACCCCGAGATCCTCACGGAAGTCCCGGATCTGCCTCGCGAACTCTTTCGTGCCGCCGCGACGCTGCTCGACGTGGTTGCCGAGCATCATCATCGGCGACATGAGGACGAACATCAGGGAGTAGGGACTTCGGGTGAACGCGAACAACCCCATGCCCATCAGTGCGGGGACCATCATGGCCAGCCAGGGGGGCCGCGAGGGCTTGGGGCGCTCGGGCAGTTCGGGCAGCTCGAACTCGGAGCCCTCAAACGTCGGCGCGATGCGCGGTGATCTCACGAAGGCCGCTGAGGCCGAGTCGGCGGCGGAAGCGCCAGCAGCGGCCCCGAGCAGGCGCACCTCGAGCTCGGTATCGCCGAGCCGGAGGCGATCACCTGCCGTAAGAGCTGTGCGGGCCACGTCGGCGCCACCGATAGAGACCCCGTTGGCTGAGCCAAGGTCCACCACCTCGGCACCGTCCGCGACCAACAGCTTGGCGTGACGGCGTGAGACCGAGGAGTCACTCACCTGGACCTCACACCCGTGCCCACGACCGATGTATGCCGTGCCGCGCCGCAACGGGAACTCCTTGCCCGAGTCTGGGCCGGCGACGATGGCAACCACCGCGACGGCGGGCCCGGCGTCGACGAAAGACGCGCTGCAACGGGTGACGGCAACAGTAACGCCCGAGCGCAGTCCGCTCTCGGGGACGGTCGAGCGTGGGTCGACCGCGCGGTCGAGCTGGTCGCGTTGGTCGACGACAGTCAGGGTGAGGTCACCCGCGCCCCCCACAGCGCATGGTTGGGGGTCGGCGCGCACGAGGTAGGTCGCCAGGTCCCCGATGGTCGTCGAGGAGTCCATGGTGGCAACCAGATCTCGACTCCCCTCACCGACCGACGACAGCCCGGATGACCGCAGCGTGAGCTTCAGCTTCACCGGTTCCGCCTGCCACCCAACAAGGCCAGGTCCTGCTCGGTCACCAGACGGGTCGACAGCGCGTGCTCGACGAGCCTGGACTTCCGGTTGCAGGCCAGGTTGCCGATGCCACCGTGCAGCCCGCGGGTGCCGGCGTCGGCCAGCTTCTGGCAGACGTTGTCGAGCTTGCGGTTGAACCTGGTGATGGTCCAGCCGATGCGGGCGGCCGCGGCGGCCGAGGACGGGATCTCGGTGGTGCCCGGATACCCGCGCGACAAGAAGTTTTCGCACAGCGCAACGATGAGCAGCTTCTGGTCCGCCGTGAACAACACGCGGCCGACGGTCATCCCGCCGGAGTGGTCCGTCTCGGCGGGATCCGGTGCCACCGAGGCAAAGGCCGGGTTGTCGACGACGATCTCGAAGTCGTAGGTGGTCGGCCCGGCGGTGAACCAGACCAGGACCCGGTTGAACGCCAGGGGGATCCGGGCACCCGGAGAAAGCCACGCGTGGAACAGCCCCTTGTCGTCCGCAACCGTCACGGTCAACGTCGAGCCGACGTTGGACAGCCACCACAGGCCGCCCTCGTCGACGATCACCAGGAAGCTGCGGTGCAGGTACGGGTTGTCATCGATCTCCACGTCTCCCGAACGCCCGATCGTCAACGCCCGACCGGCCGCCGCCGGAAACTCTTCACCGCAGAAAAGGACCTTCACCCCTGCATCGACCATGCCCGCATGCTGACACGCGGACACAGAACGCCCGCCGACTTATGCACAGGCTGGCCAGGAGTCTGGCCAGCCCCGTTCAGGGCGCTTGGACCGTGAGGCTCCTCATGATCGCGGTGACGATGGGGTGGTCCCGAAGCGCCGGTGCCCCGCCGACGGTCCCCGTGACCTGGACCAGCTGGAGAAGGGGACCCGCGGCGACGACGACGAACAGATGGGCCTGCAACACGGTGCCGACCCGATCATCGACCCATGACAGGTCGCAGCCGACGAACTGCCGTCCGTCGAGCTCAACCTTTGACGGCGCGGAGGTCGTTCCCTGCGGACGTTCAGCAGCAAACTGTGTGAGCTCGGCGAGCGCGTCGGCGACCTCGAAATCCACCGGTCGTCGCTCGATCCTGACGACCACGTTGGGAACGAAGCCGCCGTCGTCCGAGGCAGACCGGGCGGCCATCACGGCACCGGGCGCGTGCACCGGCGTCCAGTCCTGCGGAATGTGCAGGGTGACGGCCGGCTGAGCAGGAAACTCCTCGCTCGGGAAAGCCAGGGTGGTCATGTGGTTCCTCTCGGTCGTTCACGGGTCAGTCTGGTTCGTTGGCAAGAGCATGCTCAAGGGCGGCGGCGGCCTCCATGACCTCTTGTGGGTTGACGCTCACGTCGAACGTCACGCCGAAGCCGACACCAAGCGCCGCGCCCACGTCCAGCGCGACCCCGACCTTGGTCGTGGACAACTCTGCACCCAGGTTGGCGCGAGCACCGATGCCGTAGGAGATCTCAGCGCCGGCGACGGCCGTCGCACCGACAAGCGTGGCGTCGGCGTCGACCCCCGCACTGCCGCCCGCGAAGGCCTCGGCGCCCAGATGGCCTTTCGCTCCACCCGAGCCGATCGAGCCCGAGGCGCCAGCCACCGCCTCGGCACCCACGTACGCAGTGGCGCGGGCCCCGGCATGCGCGGTGTCATTGCCCGCTTGCGCACTGCCCGTGGCATACCCGAGATAGGCCGCGGCCGAGGCGCCGGCCGAGGCGATGACGTTGCCGTGGGTGTCGACAACGACAGAGGCGCCAGCACTGGCCCGCACCGCGCCCGCGGCCAGCTCGTACTGCAGGTTGTCATTTCCTCCAGCCGTGGACGCGAGGCTCGCCTCGGTGTGGACATCGTCGATCCCCGCCAGGTCGACGCCGACCGAAGCCAGGCTGCCCCCGTACCCCGGATTGCCTTGCAGTCCAATGGCATCCGAGGGTCCAGCGGCATCCGAGGGTCCAACGGCATCCACGTGTGATCGACCGGTGACCGCCTGGGCTCCTGCGCTCCCCGCGTCACCGCTGGCACGACGCTGTTCGGCGGCCTGGACCCTCAGGACGGCAACCATCGCGCTGAGTGACGCGGCCGCATCCGCCAGGAGTGGCCCGGCCTCCTGCTCCCAGCTCTGGGCAATGTGGGCGAAGTCCCCGCCGACCCAGGCGTTGCGCATCTCGACAACCGCACGCGCCGCCATGCCGCGCAGGTTCAGAACATCCTGCGAATACCGGTCCAGACCATCAGAGATGAGGTCAATGCGTCGAGTGTCCGCCCCCATCAGCTGACTCATGCCACACCCTCCCGGCTCACGACAAGCACGGTATGGGGCAGTCAGGGAATGCGACATGGGGAGCACTCCCCATCACGAGCGGGTCAGGTCGCCGTATCCGACTCGGGTTGGTCCGCCCACCAAGCCTGCAGAGCCGCGATCGCAGCCTCTCGACCGATGGGGCCCTGGTCCATGCGAACGGCGAGCAGATGCTTGTATGCGCGGCCCAGCAGCGGTCCCGGAGCGATCCCCAAGACGTCGGCGATCTCGTCGCCGTCCAGCTCCGGCCGCACCGCATCCAGCTGTTCCTGCTCCAGCAGGCGGGCTATGCGCATCTGCAGGTCGTCATATGTTCGCGACAGGCTCTGCGCCTTGCGCAGGTTGCGGGTGGTGCAGTCCGAGCGGGTCAGGCGATGCAGCCGGGGCAACAGCGGTCCGGCATCGGTGATGTAGCGGCGCACGGCCGAGTCGGTCCACTCACCGCCCCCATAGCCGTGGAAGCGAAGGTGCAGCTCGACCAGTCGGGACACGGCCTTGACGGTGTCCTTGTCGAAGCGCATCGCCTTCAACCGGCGCGCTGTCAGCTTGGCGCCGACAACCTCGTGGTGATGGAAGCTCACCCCGCCGTCAGCTTCGAAACGACGCGTCGCGGGCTTGCCGATGTCGTGCAGCAGCGCAGCCAGACGCAGCATGAGGTCTGGTCCGGGTACTTCCGAGCGGGGCGCACCGGGCGCGCCCTCCAGGGCGATGGCCTGCTCGAGCACGATCAGAGAGTGCTCGAAGACGTCCTTGTGCCGATGGTGCTCGTCGACCTCGAGCTTGAGCGCCGGGAGCTCAGGCAGCACCTGGCCGGCAAGGCCCGTCTCGACGAAAAGCACGAGGCCCTGACGCGGGGCAGAGCCCATGATCAGTTTGACGAACTCGTCGTGGATCCGTTCGGCCGAGACGATGTCGAGGGAGGCGGCCATCTCGGTCATCGCAACGACGACCTCAGGCGCCGCAGTGAAACCCAGCTGAGACACGAACCGGGCGGCACGCATCATCCGCAGTGGGTCGTCGGCAAAGGAGACCTCGGGTGGGCCAGGAGCGCGCAGCACCCGCGCCGCCAGATCGACGAGTCCGTGGTGCGGGTCCACGAACTCCAGCGAGGGGAGCTTGAGTGCCATGGAGTTGACCGTGAAGTCGCGGCGGACCAGATCGTCGAGGAGGTTGTCGCCGAAGGCGACCACAGGCTTGCGGGTGATGTGGTCGTAGGCGTCAGCGCGATAGGTCGTCACCTCGAGCTGATGCTTGCCCTTGCGCGCGCCGATCGTGCCAAAGAGCCGGCCCACGTCCCAGTTGGCGTCCGCCCAGCCGGCAAGAATCGCATGCGTCTGCTCCGGGCTGGCCGACGTGGTGAAGTCCAGGTCCGGCGACACGCGCCCCAGAAAAGCGTCCCGAACCGGTCCACCCACCAGCGCGATCTCGTGACCAGCATCGACGAAGCGGGTGCCGACCTCCGTCAGCAGTGGCAGAACCGGAGCCAGCCGACGCACCGCCTCGCGCAGGAGGGCACTGGTCGGATCGGAGGTAGCCACGAGAGCCAAGGGTAGGTGACGGGAGGCATGCTCCGCCCGCCCGTCTATCCGCGAGCCCGGTCAGGAGAACCACGCGCGCTCGTTACAGTGACGAAATGGATTTCTCTGCCCCGGTGCCGGCCCGGCTGACCCGCCGGCCTCCGGCCGTGGAGGAGATCTCGGCCGGAGGCCTGGTCGTTGACGTTCACGAGGGGGTCGCCCGCGTCGCGGTGATCGCACGTCGCAACCGGGCCGGGCGGGTGGAGTGGTGCCTGCCCAAGGGACACAGTGAGAATGACGAGAGCCTGGAACAGACGGCCGTGCGGGAAGTCGCCGAGGAGACCGGGATCATCGGACGCGTGCTGGCCTTACTGGGCACCATCGACTACTGGTTCACCACTTCGGACACACGCGTCCACAAGATCGTCCACCACTACCTGCTGGAAGCCACCGGCGGAGAGCTCAGCATCGAGGGCGACCCGGATGCCGAGGCCATCGACGTTGCGTGGTTCCCACTGCCTGACGTCCATGAGCACCTGACGTTCGCCAATGAACAGCGGATTGCCCAACTGGCGTGGGAGCGCCTGGCGGGCGTCACGTGACGATGACCCACAGCACGATGATCCTCAGTCGCAGGCGAGTACGCCGCCTGGCCGCCTGCGCTGCCCTGCTCGCCGTCTCCGTGTCGCCGACAGTCGCATCCTGGTCGCCGGCCATGGCAGCCGGCGCGGTGACCGATCTCTCGACGGCTGAGGCTTTTGTGACAGCTCCGCCCGTGACCGGTCCAGCGGTCGTGACCCTGGCGAGTGTCAGCCCGGAGGTCGCGGTCCCCAGGGCTCCGGTCACCATCTCCGGAACCATTCGCAACATCGGCTCGGTCCCGATCGGCGCACCCATCGTGCGCGTCCTCATCGGGGACCACGGCCTCACCAGCCGGACAGCCGTGTCCGAGTGGTCCAACCCCGCTGGGGAACGGTTTGTGGGCGAGGTGGCGAGGATCCCGCTGGCCCCGAGCCTGGCCCCGGACGCCGTCGCGGCTTTCACCCTCGTCGTCCCCGCAACAGCGATCAGTCACCGTGAGTCGTTCGCCGTCCTGCCGGTCAGCGTCGACGTGGTCGGCACAACGTCCGACGCCGCCAGTCAGGAGGTGGTGCTGGGCAGTCAGCACACGTTCCTGCCAACACTGTCCGCGATCAAGGCGTACGAGCCGTTGTCCATTGCGTGGCTGGTGCCACTCACGCTTGACCCCGACCCGGCACTGTTCGGTGTGGACAGCGCCGCCAGGACTGCGGCGTGGACCAAGGCCGTCGGCCCGGGCTCGCGCCTGGATCGGGTGATGACGGGGACCGACAGCACACAGGTGACCTGGGCGATCGATCCAGCGGTACTGGGTCCGCCCCGCGAGCCGGTCGCGCCGGATGCCTCCACCACGCCAGCCCCCGCACCCACGACCTTCACCACGCCAGCCCCCGCACCCACGACCTTCACCACGCCAGCCCC
>Ga0075530_1000308_pt1 | contig 22806 bp, 28 predicted proteins | sample NGEPerD_2_FD_75101 | JGI IMG/M metagenome (GOLD analysis project Ga0075530, IMG submission 75101) | Arctic peat soil microbial communities from the Barrow Environmental Observatory site, Barrow, Alaska, USA - NGEE PermafrostL1-D | ecosystem: Environmental > Terrestrial > Soil > Wetlands > Peat ... | reverse complement strand
TGGACCGAGCCCGCGACCGCGGTCGACCGCCGGATCCGCGCGTGCACCCCGGCTCCCGGCGCCTGGTCGACCTTCCGGGGAGAGCGGATCAAGCTCGGTCCGGTGCGCCCCGTCGGCCGCGAGCGGCTCGAGCCCGGCCGGCTCGAAGTGACGAGGAACGCCGTCTTCGTGGGCACCGCCACCGGTCCGGTCGAGCTCGGCAAGGTCAAGGCTTTCGGGAAGAAGGAGATGGACGCCGCCGACTGGGCCCGCGGTGTTCGCGTGGAGACCGGTGCCAGTTTTGGACAGCAGAGCGGCGAGTAGCGTCGCGTCCATGCCTGCCCCCAAGTCCTCCCCGGCCCGTCCAGAGGACGTCGAGGAGATCTGCCGTGAACTCCCCGAGACTTGGTTCGGCACCTCGTGGGGCGACGTCCCGACGTGGCTGGTCCCGCTGCGTCAGAAGGGCGACAAGGGCCGCGGCTTCGTGCTCTACCGCAAGCCCCACAAGTCCGCAGTCGCGCCCGACACCGGGGAGGAGTACGACGACCTCCTGGTGATCCGCACGGCCAATCCGGACGACAAGCGCGCCCTCGTCGAGGCCGACGGTCCGTTCTTCACCATCGACCACTTCCGGGGCTACAACGCCGTGCTCGTCCAGCAGTCCCGCCTCGGCGAGATCACCCGCGACGAGCTCGCCGAGGTCATCACCGACGCGTGGCTGGCCACCGCACCGAAGAAGCTGGTCCGCGAGTTCCTCGGATGAGCCGGGGCAAGCTCCCGAGCCACCCGGCCGTCGACGCGGCCCGGCTGGCGGCGTACGACGTGCTGGTGGCCGTCCGCGAGGACGACGCCTACGCCAACCTGGTCCTGCCACTACTGCTGCGCGAACGCCGGATCGGGGGACGCGACGCCGCCTTCACCACTGAGCTGGTCGGCGGAACGCTCCGGGGAATGGGCAGCTACGACGCGGTCATCGACCACCTCGCCGGACGCGAGCCCGACGCAGCGGTCCGGGACGCCCTCCGGCTCGGGGCCCACCAGCTCCTGGCCATGAGGGTTCCTGACCACGCCGCGGTGACAAGCACCGTAGAACTGGTGCGCGCGCGGGTCGGCCACAAGCCGGCCGGATTCACCAACGCCGTGATGCGCCGGATCGCCGAACGCGAACTCGGCTCCTGGATGGACGTGCTCGATGCGACCCAGGCCGTGCGTCATTCCCATCCCGAGTGGGTGGTCGAGGCGATGGGGCGCGCAGTCGCTCGCCCCCAGGAGCTGGACGCCCTGCTGGCCGCCGACAACGAGCGGCCCCGGGTCGTCCTCGTCGCCCGCCCCGGCCTGTCCACGGTCGAGGAGTTGACGGCAGCGGTGAAGGACCTTGCTCCCACAGTGGTCGAGCATCTCGAAGTCACCATCTCCCAGCTCGGCGTGACCCTGCAGAGCGGCGACCCGGGCGACATCCCCGCCGTCCGCGAGGGACGGGCAGGTGTTCAGGACGCCGGCTCGCAGCTCGTGGCCCTGGCGATGGCGAGAGCCACCGTCGAGGGCCGTGACGAGCACTGGCTGGACCTCTGCGCCGGACCGGGCGGCAAGGCGGCGCTCCTCGCCGCGTTGGCGAACGAACGAGGCGCCAGGCTGCTTGCGAACGAGCGCCAGCCGCACCGCTCGAAGCTTGTCGTACAGGCGATGCGCGCCACCGAGGGTGACGTGGTCACCGGCGACGGCACCCGTCCGCCGTGGCCCGACGGTTTCTTCGACCGGGTGCTGGTGGACGCGCCCTGCTCGGGGCTCGGTGCGCTGCGTCGCCGTCCCGAGAGCCGCTGGCGCCGGACTCTCGCCGACGTGAGCGACCTGGTGCCATTGCAGCAGGCGTTGCTGGACGGCGCCCTGAACGCGGTGCGACCCGGGGGAGTGGTGCTCTACGCGACCTGTTCGCCGGTGGTCGAGGAGACCGTCGGAGTGGTCGCCGCCGTGCTGGCCGGCCGGAGTGACAGCAGGCTCGAGGACGCGATGTCGCTGGTGCCCGAGGCGGAGGACGCCGAGTCCGCCCACCTCGAGGGTGCCGTCCAGCTGTGGCCGCACCGGCACGACACCGACGCGATGTTCATGGCCCTGCTGCGCCGGGAGCGGTGACCACAGGCGTCCGCGAGGCCACCAGGCCCAGGCCACCGGCGAGCAGCAACGGCAGACCCACGGTCAGGAGACCAAGTACGCCGAGAACGAGCAGGAGCGCGCTGGCCGCGGTCAGCACCGGGCCGCGACGTTCGCCAGGCGTCGTGCCGTAGCCGAGTCCCGCCAGTGCGGCCAGCAGGAGTACGACGAACCACCACGCGGGCACGTCCCCCTGGTCTCTGGTGATCGCGACGAGCGACCAGCACCCCCAGGGTGAGGAGCGCCGCAACTGCCGCGAGTAGACGCGATGCCACCTGTCCAGTATGTGCGTACGAGCGGGTCCGGACTCCGAGGAGTTCCGGCCTTCTCAGGCAGCGGCACGGCCGCGAACGAGCGGGATCCCGAGCTGGTGGACAACTGAGAAGTCGTCGTCGACGAGGACCACGTCACGGCCGCCACGGTCGAGCAGTCCGGCAGCGATTGCTGCCCTGAAGCCTGCCTGGCAGTGCACCCAGACCTCACCGGTCGGGACCTCCCCGAGCCGGTGTGGCAGCTCCTCCACAGGGATGTTCACCGACTGGTCGATGTGGGCACCACGCCACTCCTCGGGCCGGCGTACGTCGAGCAGGACCCGGTCGGATGGCGGGGACGTGGCAGCGAAGGTCTCCCAATCGATGCGACGGCGGCCTGTCCAGGTCTCCCGTGTCGAGTCGTCGAGCACCACGCTGGTGATCCCCTCTATCCCGATGGAGGCGAGCTGCCGTTCGGCGACGTCGAGCTCCACGTCGGAGTCCGAGACGACGATTATCTCGCTGCCCCACGGGGTCACCCAGGCGGTGTACACCACGAAGTGTGGGCCGTACTCCACCGCGATGCTGCCTGGCACGTGGCCGGCGGCGTATGCCATTCGGGTACGGATGTCCACGACCTGTGCCCCGCGTGCCAGCGCCGACTGGATCTCGCCGACTCCGACGCGGCGTCCCGGACGCGGCGTCCAGGCGCCCCTCCAGTTGCGCGGGGACATGTGTGCGTAGTGCGCCGGGACGGGGCGGGGTCGCGCGAGCAGCCGGTTCATGAAGGTGCCGCACGGACTGGTGAGGGCGGGGTTCTCAGTCTGCTCGGTGCCGATGGTCGCGGGCCTGTCGGTGGCCGGTGTCTGAGTGGATGAGCAGAAGCCGCCGAACCCGTGCGTCGGGTGCAACCGGGTCGTCGACGGGAGGGCGGCGAGTCGCCGGGCGGTGCGCCACTGCGCCCTCGTCAGGGCCGTCGTGAGGGCCGGGTCGACCAGGTCGGTGCGTCCGACGCTGCCATGCAGCAGGCTGCCGCCGCTGAACAGCGCCTTGGGCGAGTCCTGGGGGAGGGTCGCGTCGCTGGCCAGGAACGACAGGGGCAGCGCGGTGTGGCCGGGTGTGGCGAGGACGCGCAGGTCGATGTCTCCGTAGGAGAGCGGGTCGTGGTCCCGGATGCCTACCCTGGCGAACTCGACGTCCTCCTCGGCTGCGACCAGGTAGTCCGCTCGGTGTCGTCGGGAGAGCACCAGGCCCCCGGAGACGTAGTCGTCGTGGATGTGCGTCTCGGCCACCGCCACGATGTCGACACCAGCCTCGCAGGCCGCGGTCTCGACGACCGAGATGTCGCGTGGTCGGTCGATGACCACGGCGACCGCGCCGTCGTGCACCAGGTGGCTCCGGTTGCCGAGGTGGGGGATCTCGAGGGTGATGACGCGCATGGCGGCCTCCGTGGCCCAGGGAAGTAAGTCAACTTGAATACTAGACAATAATGGCGGACGAGTCGAGGTCCGTCTGCCGGTGGAGGTGTGTCGCCGCGGGCAGCCCCACCTCTAGGATCGAGCCCCATGGGCTACCAGATCACGCCGAGCATCCTCACCGCCGACCTGACCCGGCTGGCCGACGAGGTGGCCCGCATCCCGAGCGCCGACTGGGTGCACGTCGACGTGATGGACAACCATTTTGTGCCCAACCTGACGCTCGGCCTCCCGGTCCTGGAGGGTCTGGCGAGGTCGAGCGACCTGCCGCTCGACGTGCACCTGATGATCGAGGACCCGGACCAGTGGGCTCCGGCGTACGCCGAGGCGGGTGCGGGATCCGTGACCTTCCACGCTGAGGCCGCGAAGGCGCCGGTGCGCCTGGCCCGGGAGCTGCGCGCGAAGGGCGTCCGCGCCGGGATGGCGCTGAAGCCGGCCACGCCCGTCGAGCCGTACGCCGACATGCTCGGCGAGCTCGACATGCTCCTGGTGATGACCGTGGAACCCGGGTTCGGCGGCCAGAAGTTCCTCGACCTCTGCCTGCCAAAGATCCGCCGCGCCCGCGAACTGATCTCGGCTGCCGGCCTCGAGGTCTGGCTGCAGGTGGACGGCGGGATCTCTCTGGCGACCGTCGAGCGCTGCGCCGAGGCCGGGGCCGACGTCTTTGTTGCCGGCTCCGCCGTCTACTCCGCCGAGGACCCCGACGCGATGGTCCAGCAGCTGCGCGAAGCCGCCGGTCGTGTGTCCCACGACGCGCGATAGCGCGTCCACAGGCACACGACTGGCGTGACCCTGGCCGTGACCTCTGGGCGGATGGGTCGTTGTCAGGTCAAAAGCCGCTTGCGCTCCGGCCCCGGAGCCGATGAAGCTGGGCGGCCGGTCAAGGAGAACCTGAGTGCGACTGCGAATCCCCACATCTCTGGCCGCCGGAGCTGCAGCCGTCCTCGCGCTCGGCCTCTCGGCGCCGACTCCCGCCATCGCGGCGACCGAGCAGGCCGCCGTCTCGCCGTACCTGAGCAAGCAGCTGACCTCGCTGACGGGAAAGACCACGGTGCTCGTACACGGCGCCACCCTCAGTGACGCCACCCGCGGGGTGGTCGCCACCGGCATGGTCAAGAGCGTGATCTTCCGCAAGATCGACGTCGTCGGCGCTGTGGGGACCAAGTCCCAGATCCAGTCGGTGCGCAGCCAGCCCGGCGTGGAGTACGTCGAGGCCGGCGCCCAGCCGATCAAGTACTATTCGACGACCTCCAACCAGGCGACCCGCGGCCTCGAGGCGACCCGGACCGTCACCGGCGCCGATGGCAGCAACCTCACCGGCGAGGGTGTCTCCGTCGGAGTGATCGACTCCGGCGTCGATCCCACCCACCCCTACTTCAAGGAGGCCGACGGCAGCAGTGCCGTCATCGCAAACCTCAAGACGCTGTGTGAGCCGGCCGAGTCGCTCTGCTCGGTCCAGAAGGTGCCCAACTCGGTCGACACCGACACGCCTTCGTTCGGCGGTCACGGCACCCACGTGAACGGCATCGTCGCCGGTCGCCCGACGACGCTGTCCACCGGCGAGAAGCTGCAGGGTGCTGCCCCGGGCGCGAAGCTGGTGTCGCTCTCGACCGGTGCCGGCCTGTTCATCATCGGCGCCGACGCTGCCCTGAACTGGGTGCTGGAGAACCACGACACACCCTGTGGTGCCGGTGTCCCCGCTGCGACCTGCCCGCCGATCAAGATCACCAACAACTCCTACGGCCCCACGGGCGGCGGCGAGTTCGACCCGAACTCGGCCACCGTGAAGCTGCAGCGCGCGCTCGCATCCGAGAACGTCCTGACGGTGTGGGCCAAACGGCAACGACGGTGGCGACGGCTCGGAGAACCTGTCCAACCCACCGGGCATGGACCCGACCGGTGGCGTCATCTCGGTGGCGTCGTACTTCGACCAGGAGACCGGCACCCGCGACGGCACGGTCTCGGAGTTCTCCTCCCGCGGCAGAGCCGGCGACCAGTCGACCTACCCGGACATCTCCGCTCCGGGCGAGAACATCACGTCCTCCTGCCGCCTGTACCTGGCGATCTGCTCAAGTGGTCTGGACCCGCGCAACGGCTCGGGCGCCACGGACGTCGGCACCTTCAACACGATCAGTGGCACCTCGATGGCGGCACCGCACATCGCCGGCATCGTGGCCCAGCTCTTCCAGGCCAACCCGTCGGCGACAGCGGCCCAGGTCGAGAACGCGTTGAAGTCCACGGCCTACAAGTACGCCGCCGGCGCGGCGTACGAGAACGGCGCGCTCGGGACCACCAGCTTCGACAAGGGTCACGGACTGGTCGACGTGATGGCCGCCGCGGCTGCCGTGCGCTGAAACACTGACTCCGCGTCGTGGGCTGAAGGTTGCCCGCCGCATCCCGGGCCCACGACGCGGTTCCATTCCCGGCCAACGCAAACGGCGCCCTCAGACAGCGCCGAGCTTCTCCGGGTTCAGGATCGCGTGCAGCGCAGTGATCCGGTCGTCCTCCACGGTGAGGAAGATGACGGAGTCGACGCCGTCCGGCGCGGTCGCGACGATCGCGGTCTCGCCGTTGACCTGCCGCAGGGCGTACTCCGCCGCCGCGCCCTCGGGCGTGCCGAGTACGCCGATCAGCCAGCGCAGCACCTTGTCGGAGCCATGGATCGGCCGCAGGGCTGCCTGCTTGATGCCACCACCGTCGGTGATCAGGACGATGTCCGGGGCGAGCACCTGCATCAACGCCTCCACGTCGCCGCCACCAGCCGCGGCAATGAAGCGCTCGGTCACCTGACGGTGGCGCTCCACGTCGACGGTCTGCCGCGGCTGCCGGGCCTCGACGTGGGAGCGTGCCCGGTGCACGAGCTGGCGCACCGCCGCAGGGCTGCGGTCCAGGGCCTCCGCGACCTCGGGGGCAGCCATCCCGAACACCTCGGTGAGCACGAAGGCCGCACGCTCGAGCGGGCTGAGGGACTCGAGCACGATGAGCATCGCCATCGACACCTCGTCGGCCAGCTGCGCCGCGGCGGCCCCGTCGGCGCGTGGGTCCGGGCTGGTTGCCACCGGCTCGGGCAGCCACGGTCCGACGTAGCTCTCCCGCCGGGTCGCCAGGTGACGCACCCGGTTGAGGGCGAGCCGGCTGGTCACCGTCAGCAGGTACGCGCGAGGATTCTCGACGGTGTCGTGGTCGACCTCCGACCAGCGGATCCACGCCTCCTGTACGACGTCCTCTGCCTCGACGCGACTGCCCAGGATCCGGTAGGCAGCCCCGACCAGCGTCGAGCGTTGCTGCTCGAAGATGCCGGTGCTGTCAGTGGGTGCATCGCTCGGCATCGGCTCGGTGGGCATCGATGGTTCACCTCTTCGGTCGTTCACGTCCGGGGAAGGTCGCACTGGCTCTTGAAACCCTGGCTGGTCAGCCCCAGGGCGGAGTTCGTCCGGGAACGCAGGTTCTCCACGGAGATCATCTCAGTCAGCTCGACCAGCTGGGCGTCGTCGAGGTCAGCGCGCAGCCCCTCGACCATCTCGTCGGTGACGGTCGGGGGAGTGACCGTCATCGCCTCGGCGTACCCCAGGACCTTGCGCTCCAGCGGCGAGTAGACCGAGCTCGTACGCCACTCGGCGACCTGCTCGAGCTTGGCCGCGTCCATGCCGTTCGTCCGCGAGACGTAGTAGCCGAAGTCCATGCACCAGCTGCAGCCGATCTGCGAGGCCACCGAGACGCACGCGAGCTCCATGAGGCCTTGGTCCAGGCGCGACCATTTCGCGACCCCCATCTCGAAGCGGGCGATTGATGAAAACACCTTGCGGTTGTGCAGCAGCGCGAGTAGCGGCGCCATCTCCCGGCCGTACTGACGGCGGGTCCAGAAGTTGAGGACGCTCGCCAGCTTGCTCCCGGGATGTTGCAGCGGGACCCGGGCGGTGCTGGACGTGGATGACTGGGTGGCGGTGGTCATGGCTTCCTCCTGATTTGGTGGCTTTGAAGGGAGGACACGGCCGGACGGGCGAGTGTGACATCGAGGGTGAGGCACGTCACCGCAACGCGATGCGGGCGCTGTGGCAGACTTGTGAGGACGAGTGCAAGCTCGCGTGCTCTGGGGGCGGTGGAACTCCGCACCGGCGGTGACAGTCCGCGACCCGGCTGCCGAAGGCGGCTGGTTGACCAGGTGGAACTCCTGGACCGACGGTAAAAGTCCGGATGAGAAGACGCACGCCGGTGGCCCGCGACACCATGTCGCGAGCCGTCCCGTCCCCGGGGTCCGCGACGGACCAGTGAGGACGGACGATGAGCTTCTCCGCAGCAGAGCAGCGCGCGATGCGTCGCGCGCTCGAGCTGGCGAGCACCCCGGGCGTCCCCCTCGGACCGAACCCCCGCGTGGGCTGTGTGCTGCTCACCTCGGACGGCACGGAGGTTGCCCAGGTAATTGCGGAGGGGTACCACCGTGGTGCCGGAACCGCTCATGCCGAGGCCGCAGCGCTGGCCGAGGCCGGCGCCGATGCGCGCGGTGCCACTGCCGTCGTGACGCTCGAGCCCTGTCACCACAGCGGCCGCACCGGACCCTGCTCGCAGGCGCTCATCGAGGCCGGCGTGAGCCGGGTTGTCTTCGCCCAGCCCGATCCCAACCTGGTCGCGATGGGGGGCGAGACCGCCCTGCGCGCCGCCGGGGTCCAGGTCGAGTTCGGGCTGATGGAGCGCGAGTCCCGCGCACTCAACCGGGCCTGGACCTTCGCCATGGAGCACCACCGCCCCTTCGTGACCTGGAAGTACGCCGCCACGCTGGACGGCCGAAGCGCGGCCGCCGACGGCACCAGCCGCTGGATCAGCTCCCGGGCGGCCCGGGTCGACAGCCACCGGCTGCGGGCGCAGTGCGACGTCATGCTGGTCGGCACCGGCACCGTCGAGGCCGATGACCCGGAGCTCACCGTGCGCGACGAGTACGACGACCCGCTGCCGCACCAACCGCTGCGTGCAGTGATGGGTCTACGGGACCTCGATCCTGACCGCCGTGTCCTCGACGACCACGCCGAGACCGTCCGGTTGGAGACCCGGGACCCCCACGAGGCACTGGCGCTGCTGCATGTGCGGGACCGGCAGCACGTTTTCCTCGAAGGTGGACCTCATCTGGCGGCCGCCTTCCTGCAGGCCGGGCTCGTGGACGAGGTCGTCGCATACGTCGCGCCAGCCCTGCTGGGCGCGGGCACGAACGCCGTGGCGGACCTGGGCATCACCACGATCGCCGACGCCCAGCGGCTGCGGATCAGCGACGTCACCACCGTCGGCATCGGCCGAGAGGCCAACGTGCGGATCACCCTGGGTCTCGAATCGCGCAGCACCACCTCCCACGGGAGGGACTGATCGTGTTCACCGGCATCGTGGAGGAGCTCGGCACCGTGGACTCCCTGGAGACTCTGTCGTCGGGGCATGGGGGCGACGCGATCCGGCTCACCGTCCGCGGGCCGATGGTCACCGGTGATGCCGGGCTGGGTGACTCGATCTCCGTGAACGGCTGCTGTCTCACAGTCGCCTCCCGGAACGAGGACTCGTTCACGGCCGACGTGATGCACGAGACGCTCGCGAACACCTCGCTCGGCGCACTCGAGCGTGGCACCCGGGTGAACCTGGAGCGCGCGGTCACACCCGCGACCCGGCTGGGCGGCCACATCGTCCAGGGTCACGTCGACGGAACCGGCACTGTCGTGCGGCGTACGCCCAGTGAGCACTGGGAGGTCGTCGAGATCTCCCTCCCGGCGGATCTCGAGCGCTACCTGGTGAGCAAGGGCTCCATCACCGTGGACGGCATCTCCCTGACGGTCGTGGAGGTCGGGGTCTCGACGAGCTCATCCACCGGGGTGTCGTTCACGGTCAGCCTGATCCCCGAGACCCTTGCCCGCACCACCCTGGGCTCCAGACAACCCGGCGACGTCGTCAACCTGGAGGTGGACGTGATCGCGAAGTACGTCGAGAAGATGGTGAACAAGTGAGCGACACCCAAGCGAACGAACAGGGCAACATCCGGCTGGACACGGTGGATGAGGCCCTCGCCGCGATCGCGGCTGGCCAGGCCGTCGTGGTGGTCGACGACGAGGACCGCGAGAACGAGGGCGACATCATCTTCGCGGCGAGCAAGGCGACGCCTGAGCTGATGGCGTTCACGATCCGCCACTCCAGCGGTGTGATCTGCGTGCCGATGCCGGCCGACATGCTCGACCGGCTCGAGATCCCGCTGATGACGCCACACAACAAGGACAAGCTCCGGACGGCGTACACGATCTCCGTGGACGCACGCGACGGGGTCACCACCGGCATCTCGGCTGCCGACCGGGCACACACCGCGCGGGTGCTCGCGGACTCGGCGACCGAGCCGTCGGACATCACCCGTCCCGGCCACGTGTTCCCGCTGCGCTACCGCGCGGGGGGTGTGCTGGTTCGGCGCGGCCACACCGAGGCAGCGGTCGACCTTGCCACGATGGCAGGCCTGACACCGGCCGGGGTTCTGGTCGAGGTGGTCAACGACGACGGCACCATGAAGCGGGGCCACGACCTGAGAGCGTTCGCGGACGAGCACAGGCTGAAGATGATCTCGATCGAGCAGATGGTGCACTACCGCCGCCGCAACGAGACCCACGTCGAGCGGCTGGCGCAGACGGCGCTGCCGACCCGGCACGGACGGTTCACGGCGTTCGGCTACCGGATCACTGTCGACGACTCCGAGCACGTTGCGCTGGTGTACGGCGACCCGGCGACCCTGAAGGACGACGAGCCCATCCTGACCCGGGTGCACAGCGAGTGCCTGACCGGGGACGTGTTCGGCTCCGAACGGTGCGACTGTGGACCGCAACTCGACGAGGCGATGGAACTCATCGTCAAGGAGGGCAGGGGAGTGGTGATCTACCTGCGCGGCCACGAGGGGCGTGGCATCGGCCTGCTCGCCAAGCTGCGGGCCTACCAGCTGCAGGATGGTGGCCGGGACACGGTCGATGCCAACACCGACCTGGGCCTCCCCGCAGATGCCCGGCACTACGGCGCCGCCACCCAGATCCTTCGTGACCTCGGCATCGGTTCTGTGCGCCTGCTGACCAACAACCCGGCCAAGACGTCGGGCCTGGAGTCCTACGGCATCGAGGTGGCCGAGCGAGTGGCGCTCACGCCGCGGCCCAACGACCACAACCTCGCCTACCTGCTGACCAAGCGGGACCGGATGGGCCACCACCTCGACGGGCTCGACGGGCTTGACGCCGGCGTGGTCGGCGATCTCGAGGAGGAAGTCAAACCGTGAGAGGAGATGGAACCCCTGACGACCAGCCGGTCGACTGCAGCGACCTGAGCGTGGCGGTGGTGGCTGCGAGCTGGCACGAAAAGGTGATGGACGGGCTGCTGGCTGGTGCACAGGAGGCCATCGAGCGCTACCGGGTCGGGTCCTCCGACGTCGTGCGCGTGCCCGGCTCCTTCGAGCTCCCGGTGGTCGCCCAGACCCTTGCCCGCAAGGGGTACGACGCCGTCGTGACCCTGGGCGTCGTGATCCGAGGTGGAACCCCACACTTCGAGTACGTCTGCTCCGCCGCCACGGACGGCCTCAACAGGGTGGCGCTGGACACCGGCGTCCCGATCGGGTTCGGCCTGCTCACCTGCGACACCGAGCAGCAGGCGCTCGACCGCGCCGGCCTCGAGGGGAGCGCCGAGAGTAAGGGCTACGAGGCCACGGCCGCGGCCCTGCTCACCGCGCACACCCTGCGCCGGATCGCCGGCGTCGAGCACCTAACCTAAGGGCGTGAAGACGTTCGAGGAGCTCTGGGCCGAGCTGAGCGAGAAGGCCGAGACCCGTCCGGAGGGTTCCGGAACGGTGAAGGCGCTCGACGCCGGCGTGCACACGATCGGCAAGAAGCTGGTCGAGGAGGCCGCCGAGTCCTGGATGGCCGCCGAGTTCGAGGGCCATGAGCGGGCGGCCGAGGAGATCAGCCAGCTGCTGTACCACGCGCAGGTGCTGATGCTCGCCGCCGGAATCTCGCTCGACGACGTCTACTCCCATCTCTAACGGGGCTCCGCCCTCTGAGGAACCAGTCATGAGCAGCACCCCTGATCCGAACCAGCCCCTCTTGCGGATCGCGATCCCCAACAAGGGCTCCCTGTCCACCGCTGCCTCGGAGATCCTGCGCGAGGCCGGCTATCGGCAGCGCAGTGACTCCAAGGAGCTGTCCCTTCTCGACACCGCCAACGGTGTGGAGTTCTTCTACCTGCGGCCGCGCGACATCGCGCTCTACGTCGGCGAGGGCACGCTGGACGTCGGTATCACCGGCCGCGACCTGCTGCTCGACTCCGGCGCCAAGGCCGAGGAGGCCCGCCAGCTCGGGTTCGGGCGCTCGCGGTTCCGCTTCGCGGCCCGGCCAGGGACGCTGAGGTCGCTCGACGACCTCGCCGGCAAGCGCATCGCCACGTCGTACGTCGGAGTGGTGCGCCGTCATCTCGAGGAGCGCGGCATCGACGCCGAGGTGATCCGTCTCGACGGTGCCGTCGAGACCAGCATCCAGCTCGGTGTCGCCGACGTGATCGCCGACGTGGTCGAGACCGGCAGCACCCTGAAGGCCGCCGGACTCGAGGTCGTCGGCGAGGTGATCCTCGAGTCCGAGGCCGTGCTGATCACCCACGCCGGAACCGCGGAACCCGCCGGGTTCGAGGTGTTCAAGCGCCGACTCGACGGAGTGCTCGTGGCCCGGTCCTACGTGATGATGGACTACGACATCGTCGAGTCCGCTGTTGAGGAAGCCGTGGCGCTTACTCCGGGCCTCGAGGGTCCGACCATGTCGCCGTTACATCGCAAGGGCTGGGTGGCGGTGCGGGCGATGGTCCCGCGCGACGGAGCGCAGAAGCTGATGGACGACCTCTACGAGATCGGTGCGCGAGCGATCCTCCTCACCGACATCCATGCCTGCCGACTCTGAGCGTGGCCCGGCCGATCGCCCGGCCGCGCCGGCGTTGCCGCACACGTGGCGGCCCTTCGGCGTACGCGTCGCCGTGTGGGTCCTGGGCCTGCTGCTCCTGGCCCTGGTCGGCGCGGTCTGGATCGGTCTCGGTGCCGAGACCCGCAGCCAGTTCACCTTCTTCCAGCGCGGGACGCTCGTGTTCATGGCGCTGCTGCTCGCCGGCAGCTGGAACGCGCTCGTGCGATCGCGCGTGACGGCCACGCCGGACGCACTCATCGTGGTCAACGGCTACCGCAAGCGGAGCTACGAGTGGTCGCAGGTGATCGGGGTGACCCTGCGTCGTGGTGCGCCCTGGGCGACGCTGGACCTCTCCGACGGCACCACCATCTCGTTGATCGGCATCCAGGGCTCCGACGGCCAGCGGGCACGCAGGGCTGTCCGCGAGATCAGGGCCACGATCGAGGCCAACACCCCGGGCGCCTAGCTAGCCGACCGGGCACTTCCTTCACGCCTCAGGACGCCGACGCGACGAGTCGCCCAGGTCGCGTGACCGCCGCTGTAACGCGGGGTTCACGTCACTGAGGCGTCCCCCGGGAGGGCACTCAGCAGCATGAACCCCGCGTTACAGCAGAATGGGGCACTCTCAGCAGAGCGGGCGGGTGCCGTCGACGACGACATCCGCCCTCTCCCGCGTCCGCTCCCTGGCGAACAGCTCGCCCTCGTCGGTGGCCCACTGTTCCCAGTACGGCGCGAAGGCATCGCCGTCTCGCTCGATCCCCCGCCGCATCCGCTCGTCGTGGGGCGCCTCGACCCACACCAGCGCGGTCTGCAGCGGACCGAACCGCGAGGCGCCACTGCCGACGCCCTCGAGCAGGAGCAGGGGGACGGGGTCGACCCTGACGGTCTCGGCGAACTCCCCGGCCAGCCAGTCGTAGCGTCGGTAGCCGCCCGGTCGGCCCTCGGCCAGCGGCGTGAGCAGGTGGTGCAACTGCTCGTCGACCAGGGGGAGGCCTGACCACCCAGGGAACAGGTCGTCCATGTGGATCCCGAGCGAGCCGGGTGCCAGCTGTCCGATTGCCGCTGCCCAGGTAGTCTTGCCGGAGCCGGCCGGACCGTCGAAGCAGACCAGCCGCCCCTCGCCTAGGGTCGGCTGCCGGTCCAGCGCCAGCCGCAGGATCGAGTACGGCGTCGGAGCCGTCACCAGGCCAGGCCGAGGCCGCGATAGGACGGCACGGTCTCGACGATCGCGGTACCGGCCAGCAGGTGCACGAGGTTCGTGTGCTCGGCGAGCTCACCGGACTTGGCGTGCCGGAACCACACCCAGTCGCCGATCTGCAAGAGCCGAGCACCGGAACCGGTCAGCGGCGTCTGCACCTCGCCAGCACCTTCGAGTCCGGTCAGGTGCAGGTCGGGTGGCGCCCACGGGATCGGCGCCCGATCCTTGCCGGTGGCTCCGCTCGCGATGAAGCCGCCACCTGCCACGGTGGCCAGGCCGCCGCCGGGTCGGCGTACGACCTGGACGCCGAAGAACGCTGCGGGTCTTGGCTCGAAGCTCTCGTAGTGGTCGAAGAGGCCCGGCACCAGAAGCCCGGACCCTGCCGCGACCTCGGTCACCACAGGGTCGCTCACCGTGGTCTCGACGCTGCCGGATCCACCCGCGTTCCAGAACTCGAGGTCGACCACATCGGCGAGGTCACGGGCGATCTCGGCCCGTCGCTGCTCGAGCTGGGCCACCGACGCCGACTTGAGCTTGCGGACGACCAGTGACCGGGCTCGCTGGTTGGGGACGTCGTCCGGGACGCCGGCCACCTGCCCCTCATAGGTCATCACCCCGACCAGGGAGAAGCCGCGGTCGAGCACCTCCTGGGCGAAGCTCACGACTTCGCTCGAGTCGTGCAGTGGCGAGCGCTTGGGCCCGACGTGGGAGCGGCCCAGCCGCAGGCCGGCATCGATGTCGATCGCCACCCGCACGTCGTGTGGCGGGCCGCAGGCCTCCACCAGGGACAGGTGAGCCGGGTTGTCGACCATCAGGGTGACGCACGGTCGTGCCTCAGCGTCGCCGAGCAGGTCGCGCAGGGCGCCTCGGTCCACCGTCGGGTAGCCCATCACCACGTCGTCGGTGATCCCCTGGCGGACCAGCCACAGCGCCTCGCGCAGCGAGTAGGACAGCATCCCCGCGAACCCGGGGACAGCGAGTGCGCGCTCCATCAATGCGGGGATGCGGAGTGACTTCGAGGCCACCCGCACGGGCTTCCCCGCCGCGCGGCGTACGAGGTCGGCCGCGTTGGCATCGAAGGCATCGAGGTCGACGACGACCATCGGCGTCGCGGGATCCTCGAGCCCTGCGACCGCAGCGTTCAGTCGGCGGGCGAGCAGATGTCGCGCCGCATCGCCGCTGGCGGGTCCGGTCGAAATGGCCCGGATCGGGCCCCGGACCCCCTCCACGGCCCTAGATCCCGTGCCGCTTCAGGATGGCCTCGATGTCGTCCATGTCTTCGATGTCGTCGTTCTTGGCCTTCTGCTTTGCTTGCTTGCCGCCCTTCGTGGCGGGCACCTCCTTGGCCTCGGTGCTGCGGACCTCGGGCGCCTTGCCGCGTACGCCGATCCCACGAGCCCGCATGACTCCCGAGGCCACCCACAGCACCGCAGCGGCGCCGGCGACGATGACGCCCAGCCAAACTGCCGGGGAGAAGACCAGCCGAGCAGCCCAGTCCATGACGGCGTTGAGGATGTCGGCGGCGAGGCGCAGCGTGCCAGTGAGCCAGGCGGCGATGGGGATCAGTGTCCACGCGAGGCCCCGCAGCCCGGCGGCGAGCCCGTGCCGACGGAAGGCGACCCAGCTGTACCCGGCACCCAGAACGGTCAGCACCAGGGCGAGCGCAGCCCACGTGGTGGAGTCCAGGGTGACGGTGGTTTCCAGGGGCATGAGTCCAGCCTACGGATCCGTGCCGAACGAGCGTCTCCGTCGGCCTATTTGCTGGTCCAGTCCGGTCAATTTGCTCGGTGCGCGGCGGTGCCTGGTCTCCGGACGGGAACGAGATCGCCTTCTCAATGGCCGAGTCCGAGGACGGCACGCACGGCTCCCGCTCGGCAATCAAGGTGATCGACCTGGCCGCCGCCGAGGTGCGCCTGGTGTACGCCGGCCCCTCACCACTTCACAGGGTGATCAAACCGCGCTGGTCGCCTGACGGGTCGTCGCTGGTCTTCGAGCAGGACACCTTCAAGGACAACCGACTGGACGCCAGGCATCTCGGGGGCCGACGGGGTGACGCATCCGCGGCTGAAACCCTGAGGCGCGCGCTTCGGGGTCGCCGATGACGGGCAGATCTGGTCTGGAACGATCCTGGGATGCGATCCCTCCCCGATCCAGGATTTGCAGGCGACGACGGTGGCGTCGATCCCGTCGTGTCGGCCGCGCTGGCGGCGTACGACCTCGCGCCGGAGTCACCGGAGGCCGACCAGCACCACGCGACCCTGTCCGCCCTTCAGGAAGCGCGCGTCGTCGTGCCGGTCGTGGCCGTGCTCGGTGAGGTGGAGTACGACGACCAGGGTCTCGCGCACGACAAGACGAGTGACATGGCCGCCGTGCACATGACGGGTCGCGACGGGCGCACGGCGCTGCTCGCCTTCACCGGCTCGGCGAGCCTGACCCGGTGGACTCAGTCGTACGCGGGCAGCAAGGCCAGACCCGTCCCGGTGACGCTGCGCCGGGCCGGCCGGGCCGCGATCCAGGAGGACTCCTCGGCCCTCCTCATCGACGTGGCCGGGCCGGTGCAGTTCGTCGTGGAGGGCGAGGACCTTCGCGCCCTGGCTGAGGGGCGTCGGCTGGTCCAGCTTCAGGATGGATGGGGGTGGGTTCTCAGGTGATCTGCGGTTGCATTTCGGCTCGCGGCGGGCGGTAGTCGGCACAAGCGGGTTGACCGTGCGCTTTCGGTCCGCTTTGGACGCCGACAGGGCAGACCTGCACCTTCCCCCGCTTCGCTCCTCCGATGCTGCTCAGCCCGGTCGGCTCAGATCGGCCTGCGGCCGATGAGCCGACAAGCAACCGCGGATCAGGGGAAGATTTTCCATTGAGAGCCCCGCCTTGTACCCTTGTGCCTGACTGATCTCCTCTGGTTCACGCTGGGGGAGATCCGACAAGTGGAGGCCTCCTCCCACCCGCATCGACCGCTCTGTCCGATCTTGGGCAACCAGGTCGTCGGGTCCAGTCACGAGCAGGGCGACGCGTCGTCGTACCCACTCGATTGGACAAGGGGCTTCCGTGCGTCGCGCGGAGGCCCTGCTGCATGTTTCGGGCGAGGTTCCTCCCAGGTCATCCCACCAGTTCTACACAGGAGGACCCATCAGCACCGAGCTGCGAATCAACGATCGGATCCGGGTACCGGAAGTCCGGCTCGTTGGACCCAACGGCGAAACCGTCGGCATCGTGTCCACCAGCGATGCCCTACGCCTGGCCCAGGAGGCCGACCTCGACCTGGTCGAGATCGCCCCCATGGGTCGACCTCCGGTCTGCAAGCTCATGGACTACGGCAAGTTCAAGTACGAGAACGCGCAGAAGGCCCGCGAAGCGCGTCGCAACCAGACCAACACCGTCATCAAGGAAATGAAGCTCCGGCCGAAGATCGACCAGCACGACTACGAGACCAAGAAGGGTCACGTCGTGCGGTTCCTCCGGTCGGGCGACAAGGTCAAGATCACGATCATGTTCCGCGGTCGTGAGCAGCACCGTCCCGAGCTCGGGTACCGGCTGCTCCAGCGTCTGGCCGAGGACGTGACCGAGCTCGGTTTCGTCGAGTCCTCACCCAAGCAGGACGGCCGCAACATGACCATGGTGATCGGGCCGCACAAGAAGAAGTCCGAGGCCAAGGCCGAGGTGAAGGCGGAGAAGGACGCGCGCGCTGCGGAGCGTGAAGCCGAGCGTGAGGCGGAGCGAGCCCAGCAGAAGGCAGCACATCCGGTCCCCTCGCCGAAGAAGGAAAAGGGTCGCTCAGAGAACCTCGACCCGGAAATCGAAGCGTAAGAGAACAGGAATACAGATGCCCAAGAACAAGACGCACTCCGGTGCCTCCAAGCGCTTCCGCGTGACCGGCTCGGGGAAGATCCTTCGCCAGAAGGCCGGACTTCGCCACAACCTGGAGAAGAAGTCCTCGAAGGTCACACGCCGCATGTCGGGCACCACTGAGGTCGCCAAGGCCGACGTCCCGCGCGCCAAGAAGTTGCTCGGTCTCTGAGGCCACCCCACCCTGACACAGCGGGTGTCCCCACACCCCGGGTGGTCGCGAGCAGTCGGGACCACGAAGAATCTTTGAAGGAGTACTGAAATGGCACGCGTCAAGCGGGCAGTAAACGCCCACAAGAAGCGCCGGGTGATCCTCGAGCGCGCCTCCGGCTACCGGGGTCAGCGTTCGCGCCTCTACCGGAAGGCCAAGGAGCAGGTCACCCACTCGCTGGTCTACAGCTACAACGACCGCAAGAAGCGCAAGGGCGACTTCCGCAAGCTGTGGATCCAGCGCATCAATGCCGGCGCCCGCGCCAACGGCCTGACCTACAACCGCTTCATCCAGGGCCTCAAGGCCGCCGGTGTCGAGGTCGACCGCAAGATCCTGGCCGACATGGCTGTCAACGACGCGCCGGCCTTCGCCGCGATCGTCGAGACCGCGAGGGCCAACCTGCCCGAGGACGTCAACGCGCCGGCTTCGGCCTGACGCGACCCGGCGTTCCCGAGGCCACAGTTCGTTTGACGTCCCCGGGGCTCCTGAGTCGAAACCGCACACGATGGTGAGTCTTCCTGCCGAGCGGCCGCTCTCCGCGAAGAGCGGCCGCGTCAAGGCGGCGCGGAGGCTCACCCGTCGCAGTTTCCGGGCCGAGCAGCGTCTCTTCCTCGCCGAGGGTGCCAAGCCGCTGACCGAGGCCCTGCACTTTGCCGGGCACCTCCCGGGCGGAGTGGTCGAGGTGTTCGCCACCGAGTCCGCGAGCGAGCAGTACGCCGCCCTGCGCAAGGCCGTCGACGATGCCGGCGTCCCCTGGATGACGGCCAGCGACGATGCCATCGCGGCGCTGAGTGGCGCGGTCACCCCGCAGGGGATCGTCGCGGTCTGCGGGTTCCTCGACGTGGACCTCGACACGGTGCTGGGCACGGCGGTCGAGCCCGCGGTGGTTGAGGAGCGAGCGCCAGCGAGCGTCTCGAAACCACGTCAGCATCACACCGTGGTCATCTGCGCCGACGTCCGCGACCCGGGGAACGCCGGCACCGTGATCCGGTCTGCCGACGCCGCCGGGTCCGCCGGGGTCGTCCTCGCGGGCAACAGCGTCGACCCCTACAACCACAAGACCGTCCGGGCGAGTGTGGGGAGCCTCTGGCACCTGCCGATCTCCGTGGGCGACGACCCGGCCGGGTGCGTAAAACGGGCACAGGCCGCCGGCTTCATCGTCCTGGCCACTGACGGTGCGGGGGAGACGGACCTCTTCGACGCCGAGACCTCCGGCCTGCTCGACCAGCCCGTCGCCTGGCTGTTCGGAAACGAGTCCTGGGGCCTGCCAGAGGCCCTCGCCGCACGCGCCGACCACCGGATCTCGATCCCGATCTTCGGCCGGGCGGAGAGCCTGAACCTGTCAACCGCGGCGGCCGTGTGCCTCTACGCGAGCGCGCGGTCCGGTCGGATCTGACCGGTCAACCGAGGAGCTCGGAGAGCCAGTGCTCCATGCGCTTCGGCTTACCGGCACGTTGCGGCGCTCCGTGTCGTGCATCGCCCTGGTAGCTCTCCTGGTAGCTGGGCTGGCTCGGCTGCTGGGAGCCGGGCCGGGGTGCCGCAGGGGTTTCCGCAGCGGCACGGTCCAGGATCTTGTCGAGCTCACCGCGGTCCAGCCACACTCCGCGGCACTCGGGGCAGTAGTCGATCTCGACACCGCCGCTCGCTCATCGTCAGGGTTGCGCCGTCGTTGGGGCACTTCATGTGACCTCCTAGGTCGTCACTGCGTCGAACGCGCGGGGGGCAACGTCGGTTCCGTGACGCCCCCAGTCAACCTGTTGACCTCAGTGCTCGGCGAGCCAGGCCTCGCCACGACGCCGCGAGGCCTGGGCGAGCCACGCATCCTGGATCAGCTCGGTCAGCTCGTCGACGTCGATCTCACCGATCCGGCTGCCCCTGAGCAGGACGGACGGATGGCCGTCGAAGTGCGGTGTCGTGAAGTACGGCGGGTCCGGGTCCAGCACCAGCGCCTGCTTGTCGTCCTCCGAGGCGACCCAGATGACGATCACGTCGTCGTACCGCTCGCCCGTGTCGGGATCGAACGCGTCCGCACGAGGGTTGCGGAAGAACACGAACGACTTCTGGCCGACCTGGTAGATGGGGTTGGCCTTCGAGCCGTCGACCTTCGTGACGTGCGGCATGTCGGCAGCGATCCGGTGCAGGTCGGCGATACGGGCCTTGCGAGCCATGACGCGACTGTACGACGGACCGCGGTCCTGACTCAGGCGCCGAGCTCGGCCGCCACCGCGACGGTCGATGCCAGCTGCTCCCGCTGCTCGGGGGTGAGTTCGACCCGATCGGCGCGTTCGAGCGCGTCCTGCGTTGCGGCCGAATCGCCGATCGTGGTGGCGATCTCGGCGCGGTAGACGAGCAGCTCGACAAGGGTCACGGGGTCGTCGTCCGCCACGGCCCGCCGGAGCGCACCGTCGATGATCGTGGCTGCCTGTCGATGGTCACCCATGAGAATCGGCGAGAACCACGGCGTTCGCCAGCACCGTGGCCAGCCGGCCGCTCGGCATCTCGGCCGGGACGTCATCGCGTGCTGCGACCCTGATCCAGTTGCCGCCAGGGTCCACGAGGCTGAAACCCGTGACACCCTGCGCGTTGCGACGCCGCCGGGGCCGGGTCATCCGCGGGATACCGGAGACCAGCACCCTGCCGTAGGCCTGGCGCATGCCCGCGGCGAACGCGGCGTGCAATCCGGCGATGTCGGGGGTCAGCACCAGGCACGTCCCGTAGCTGTCGTTGGGTCGAACTCCGGCATCGCGAAGAAGTGCAGCGCCAGGTCCTCGCGCTGCACCGCGACGTATGGGTTGGGCCGCAGCTGCCGGTAGGTGGTGGTGAAGCCGAGCACGCCGTAGAACTCGGCGATCTCGTCGATGTCCCGGCAGGGCAGGAGCGGGACTGTGATCTCGTCGGCCATCCGGTCTTCCTACCAGTTGGACGCGGAGAGCCGCTGGCGTCGTCACCGCCGATCTGCACACAACCTTCACGTTTCGCGCACCCCTCCCGACGGTCCGCGCTCCTAGGCTCCAGTCATGGAACAGTCCGGGACCGCCACGAGAAGGACGACGCCGACGAAGGTGCTCGTGGTCGAGGACGAGCCGCTGATCAACCAGGCCGTGGGGGACCGACTCCGCGCCGAGGGTCACGAGGTCGTGGCGGCGTACGACGGACCCGGTGCCGTTGCGGCGTACGACGAGCACCAGCCGGACCTCGTCGTACTCGACGTGATGCTGCCGGGTTTTGACGGGCTCGAGGTGTGCCGCCGGATCCAGCAGCGGCGTCCTGTGCCCGTCCTGATGCTGACCGCCCGCGACGACGAGGCCGACGTGCTCGTCGGACTGGGGGTGGGTGCCGACGACTACCTGACCAAGCCGTTCCGGATGCGTGAGCTGGTCGCCCGGGTGGCGGCGCTGCTGCGGCGAGTCGAGCGTGCCGAGCAGCTGGCACGGGAGTCGGCCGCGGGTCCGCAGGGCACGGTGGAGCTGGGTCGTCTCCGGTTCGATGCCGGCGCCCGGCGCACCTGGCTCGACGGGAAGGAGCTGCACCTGACCCCGACGGAGTTCGACCTCCTGTGCGCGCTGGCCGCGTCGCATGGCCAGGTGCTGACGCGCGAGCGGTTGCTCGCCGAGGTCTGGGGCTGGGACGGCGGCGCGGGCGCGACCCGCACCGTCGACAGCCACGTCAAGGCACTCCGGTCGAAGATCGGTGCCGACCGTGTGCGCACGGTGCACGGCGTCGGCTACGCACTGGAGAGCCGGTGAGAGCTGTGACCGGGCCTCGCGAACCGCTCGGGCAGGTCACCTCGATCAAGGTGAAGCTCGGCCTGCTGGTGGTCGCCAGCGTGCTGGTGGCCGCCGTGCTGGCCACGCTCGGGGCCGGAACGGTGCCGGCCGCGCTGAGCATCCCGGTCACCGTGCTGCTCGCCCTGGGCGTCACGCAGCTCCTCGCCGTCGGGATGACCTCACCGCTGCGTCAGATGACCGAGGCGGCGCGCCGCATGGCTGCCGGGGACTACGCCGTCCGCGTCGAGACCTCCTCGACCGACGAGGTGGGCGAGCTGGCTCGCGCCTTCAACCGGATGGCCGCCGACCTGGCCACCGTCGACCGGCAGCGCCGCGACCTGGTCGCGAGCGTCTCGCACGAGCTGCGTACGCCGCTGACAGCGTTGGTCGCCGTGCTGGAGAACCTCGACGACGGTGTCACCGAGGCCGACCCCGCGACGATCCGGGTGGCGCTCGGCCAAGCAGAGCGGCTGAGCACACTGGTCGGCGACCTGCTCGATCTCTCACGGGTCGAGGCTGGAGTGCTCGCGCTGGACCGGACCGACCTACGAGTGGCCGACCTGGTCGACGAGGCCGTCGCCGAGGCGCGGGCCGGGGTGCGTGAGGTGTCCTTCGACGTACGAATCGAGCCGGCGGACCTCGTGGTCCACGCCGACCGCTCGCGGCTGCACCAGATGCTCGCCAACCTGCTCGACAACGGATCCCGGCACAGTCCGGCCGGGGGAGTGGTGCGCGTCTGGGCAGGTGGCGTCGGCTCTGAGATCCGGATCGAGGTCTCCGACGAGGGTGCCGGCATCGCTGCGGTCGACCGCGAGCGTGTCTTCCAGAGGTTCGGCACCCTGCAGGACCCAGCCGGGGGCGGGACGGGCCTCGGCCTGGCGATCGCACGATGGGTGACCGACCTGCACGGCGGCCGGATCGCCCTGGTCGACCCGGTCCCCGGAGAGTCCGGTGCGCGCTTTCGGGTCGAGCTGCCCCAACCGGTCGAGCTGCCCCAACCG
>Ga0075530_1000307_pt1 | contig 22859 bp, 15 predicted proteins | sample NGEPerD_2_FD_75101 | JGI IMG/M metagenome (GOLD analysis project Ga0075530, IMG submission 75101) | Arctic peat soil microbial communities from the Barrow Environmental Observatory site, Barrow, Alaska, USA - NGEE PermafrostL1-D | ecosystem: Environmental > Terrestrial > Soil > Wetlands > Peat ... | reverse complement strand
GTTCTGAGGAGGGGGTGGTCGCTGTGACAGGTTTGCACTACCACCGTACCGGATTTCGTTCCGCGTCCAGCCCGTCCGCTAACCTGAAGTAATATCTGGATCAGTTGCTCTGGCGCTCTGAAGTCGACGCTGAAAAGCCCGCCATCCGCATTGATCACAACCACTAGGGTCACATTCGGGAAGTCATGGCCCTTTGCCAGCATCTGGGTTCCGACGAGGATGCAGGGTTTTCCGCTGTTGACCTGTTTCAGGATGCTCTGGATGCTACCTTTGCGTTGTGTGCTATCCCGGTCGACACGAACGATGGGAGTATCCGGAAAGCTGGCGGCAAGTATGTCTTCGGTCTGCTCTGTGCCCTGGCCAACAGGCTTGAACGCCTCACTTTTACATTTCGGGCAGGTTTCGGTCGCCGGAGCCTGGTAATCACAGTGGTGGCATCGCATCGCCCGGTCGCGGCGATGGTAGGTAAGGCGTGTGTCGCAGCGCGGGCACTCAACCATATGGCCGCAATCAAAGCACATCATGACCGGCGCAAAGCCCCGGCGGTTTACGAACACCAGTGCCTGGCTGCCACTTTCCAGGGTTTGCCTGATCGATTGCAGAGCGGGCCGAGAAAGCCCGCCTTCAAGCGGCCTGCTGCGTATATCCAGCAGGCTGATTGTCGGAGGCAGCGCCTCGCCCGCACGTTCTTCAAGCCGTATGAGCTGATATTTGCCGCGCAGAGCGTTGTGATATGACTCCAGCGAAGGTGTAGCTGAGCCAAGAATAACCGGGCAGCGATTCAGGTGGGCCCGATAAACCGCTACGTCCCGCCCTGAGTAACGAAAGCCCTCTCCCTGTTTGTATGAGCTGTCGTGCTCTTCGTCTACGATCAGGGTTTTCAACCCTGTAAACGGAAGTAGTACAGCTGAACGCGTACCAATGAGAATAATCGGTTCTCCGTTGCGGATTTTCAACCAGGCGCTCAAGCGTTCGCTATCGTTCAGGGCTGAGTGCCACACCAGGATGCGCTCGCCGAAATAGCGCTGGAACCGAGCAACTGTTTGCGGTGTGAGGTTTATTTCCGGAACCAGTACCAGCGCCTGATCCTGGGATGTGAGGTTCTTTTTCAAGTAATGTAGATAGATCTCTGTTTTGCCGCTGCCCGTGATGCCGTATAGAAGGGAGGCGCTGAAGCCGTCCTCGGGGGTTGGGAGCTGGGAGGCCGCTTCGTGCTGTGCAGCCGATAGCTCTGGAGCCGCTACGGTTTCATTGTATTTCTGGCCTTGGGTACTTTCCTCTGGAGGCGTTACCGCCCTAATCAATTCCTTGTCGCTCAGGGATTTCAACTGCGCCCGGGTGAAGCCTGCCCTAATAATGTCGCTGCCTTTTACACCCGGTTTATGCTGTGCAATCCAATCCAGCAAGTTTTTTTGTTTGTGGGCGTTTGCTGGCAATGTTGCACCACTGCCGCAGGCCTGCCACCAGTCTTCGCTTTTCTCGATGGCTGGCCGGCCCCGCCGTAATGCCGGGGGGAGGGCGGTGAATAGGCATTCACCTAGCGGGTGCTGGTAATAATCACTGGCCCAGCTCAGGAGCTGAAAGGTTTCTTTGGGCAATGCAGGCCAGTCTTCCAGAGCATTGTGGACAGGTTTGAGGGTGATACCTTCGGGCGGGGTAGTGTCAGTTTCCACAGTCAGGCCAATGGCTTGCTGACGCCCAAAGGGAATTCTCACGCGCTGGCCCGGCTTTAAAGTGAGCCCAGGCGGAATGGTATAATCGAATAGCCTCCTGAGTGGACGGTTCAGTGCAATTCGTGCGGTGGGTGGCACTGAGTGCTCCTTATGGTAAGGCTTGCCTGCCAGGATAATTGCAAGTAAGATTCGCGGTCTGTTTCCGGCAGGGCATGGATTGTGCCCGGTCTTCTCCATTGATTCAAACATGCGGTGCCTGGCACCAGGGCTATAACGATTGCCCCGTGATCAGGTAGCGGCATGACCCAAAGAGGTTCTCCATGAAAGAAGGTATCCACCCCAAGTACGAAGAAATCACTGCAACTTGCTCTTGCGGTAACGTGATCCATACCCGTTCTACTATTGGTCATGATCTGCAGCTGGATGTTTGTTCACAGTGTCACCCGTTTTATACTGGCAAGCAGAAAGTTATGGACACTGGCGGGCGTATCGACAAGTTCCAGAAGCGTTTTGGTGGTCGTATTGCAGGTAAAAAAGACTGATACTCTCGCAGAGTTGAAAAAAAGCGCCTGAGGGCGCTTTTTTTGTGGTGAATAAAAAATAACCGCTTTGTTTTTGATTGTACGCAATTGGCCGTATTGACTGGTCATATTTTGTTCGAAGTGCCCTTGTCGTTTTGGGGCGAGCGAGCCATAATGACGCGCTCCTTCAGATAGGCTCTTGCCGTCTGGAGGCTTATTACCTTCTAACGTTACAAACGGAACAGTGGCAATGTCTCAAGATCTGAAAGAAGCAGCCCTTGAATATCACGCCAAGCCGCGGCCTGGAAAGATTAGTGTTGAAATCACCAAGCCGACCGCGACCGCCCGTGACCTAGCTCTGGCATACAGCCCCGGGGTTGCCGAACCGGTCCGCGAGATCGCGAAGGACCCGGAGAACGCCTACAAGTACACTGCCAAAGGCAACCTTGTAGCGGTTATCTCCGACGGTACTGCGATTCTTGGCCTGGGCAACCTTGGCCCGCTGGCAAGTAAGCCGGTAATGGAAGGCAAAGGCGTACTGTTTAAGCGCTTTGCCGGGATTGACGTGTTCGATATCGAGGTCAACTCCGAAAGCCCGCAGGCGTTCATTGAAACCGTTGAGCGTATTGCTGATACCTTTGGTGGTATTAACCTTGAAGACATCAAGGCGCCAGAGTGTTTCGAAATTGAGCGCGCGCTGATCGAAAAGTGCAATGTGCCCGTCTTCCACGATGATCAGCACGGTACAGCGATTGTTACAGCGGCCGGTATGATCAACGCCCTTGAACTGCAGGGTAAGAAAATTGAAGAAGCGAAAGTGGTTTGCCTGGGCGCCGGTGCTGCTGCAATCGCTTGTATGAAGTTGTTGATCAGTTGCGGCATTCGCTCTGAAAACATCTTTATGGTCGATCGCAAGGGTGTGATCCACTCAGGTCGCGATGACCTCAATCAGTACAAGGCCATGTTCGCCAATAATACTGACAAGCGTACTCTGGACGATGCAATGGAAGGGGCTGATGTGTTTGTCGGCCTGTCAGGTCCAGACCTGCTGAACGGTGAGCAGCTCAAGAAGATGGCGCCGAATCCCATTGTATTTGCCTGCTCCAATCCGGATCCGGAAATTGATCCAGCGCTAGCTCACTCAGTTCGTGACGATTTGATCATGGCTACAGGTCGTTCAGACTACCCGAACCAGGTGAACAATGTTCTTGGTTTTCCGTTCATCTTCCGTGGTGCGCTCGACGTTCGCGCGAGCTGTATCAACGAAGAGATGAAAGTGGCTGCGGTAGATGCCATTCGTAAGCTTGCCAAAGAGCCGGTGCCGCAGGAAATCTGCGAAGCCTACGGCGCTGACAGCTTCGAGTTTGGAAAAGAGTATATCATTCCCAAGCCCATGGATGTTCGCCTTCTGGAAGTTGTTCCGGCGGCCGTGGCCCGCGCAGCGGTGGATTCAGGTGTTGCTCGTAAAGGTTACCCTGCGCACTATCCGCTAAAGAGCATGGCCGACATCATCTGATCGATGACGTTATGAGCTTATAAAAAAACCGGCGGTGATCCCGCCGGTTTTTTTGTGGTTAGAAAATCTGGCGCGAGAGGTCATCCCCGTTTCCGCGTGTGCCACCCGGTCCCATATCATCCGCGGCCAGTGGCGCGGGCGCATCTTCTTCCTTGAATATCTCGAAAACACCCTCCTCGCCGGGCCTTGCACGCTCACCGGTTTCGGCGTTGATGCGGATGTTAACGATACCGTTTGGCCTGGGCATAAAGGTCGGGGGCATTCCGTCCAGCGCTACCTTCATATAGTCCATCCAGATGGGCAGGGCAGTGCTTGCGCCGAACTCTCTGCGGCCCAGGGGGGCTGGCTGGTCAAAGCCTACCCATACGGTGGTGGCAAGGTTGTGGTTGAAGCCGGCGAACCAGGTATCCCGCTGTTCGTTGGTTGTACCTGTCTTGCCTGCGATGTCATCTCGGCCGAGAGCCAGAGCACGACGTCCGGTTCCGAGTTTGACCACGTCCCGAAGCATGGAGTGCAGGATATAAACAGAACGCTCATCTGCGAGCCGTCGCATGACTCGCGTTTCCGGTGCAGCTTTTGCTGTGATAGCCCGAGAGATGTCAGTTCCGCCCGTAGGGTTTGCTGGGGCATTTTCAGTCGTGTCGCAGTTCGTGTCACAAAGGATGACTTCCGGGGCCTGGTATATTGTTTCGCCGTTAGCGTCCGTAATGCTCTGAATCAGGAAAGGCTCGACGTCGTAGCCTCCGTTGGCGATGACAGCGAGCCCTCGGGCTAACTCCATGGGCGAGAGTTGGCCGCTGCCCAGAGAGAGGGACAGATTTTTGGGCATGTTCTCAACGGGAACCTTGAGCTGCTTGAGATAGTCCAGTGTCTGGGGGATGCCGACGTCCCTGAGCAGTCGGATGGAAACCAGGTTTCGTGAGCTGTATAACGCTTCGCGAAGCGTAGTAGGGCCAGAGAACTGTCCAGAGGAGTTCTGCGGGCGCCATGAGGTCTCGAGTTCCGAGTCGTCAAACACAATCGGGGCATCGTTGTAGATGGTTGCGGGCGTAATGCCGCTTTCCAGAGCCGCCAGATACAGGAACGGTTTGAAGGTGGAGCCCGGTTGCCGTCTGGCTTGAATGGCACGATTGTATTTGCTCTGCCCGAAGCTGTAGCCGCCGGCGAGGGCTTCAATGGCGCCTGTTTTTGCCTCAAGAGAGATCAGTGCCCCTTCAGCTTTGGGCACCTGCATGAGCGAAACCCTGACTGGCTGGTCAATTCCGGATGCATCCACCTCAGGCTCGCCGCCTTCGGGCACTATTGGCGCTTGCGGCAGCTCGTCTACGCGCACGTAAACAACGTCTCCCACGCTTACAACGTCTGAGGGCTTCTCCGGCTTCGGGCCGGTCAGGTTTTCTGTTTTATAGCGATTGGCCCATTGCATTGATTCGAATGACATAACAGCAGGGCCAAATCTTCGCACATGAGTGAGTGCTTCATTTTTGTCATCACTGACGGCCGTAACAACCGCAGGCATCAGGGATTCGATTCTTGGGTAGTTGAGCATAATTCTGGAAAGGTTTCCGCTGGCCAGGGTTTCGGCGTCGAGCTGGCCGATGGCACCCCGAAATCCGTGCCTGCGATCATAGGCTTCAAGACCGCTTCTGAGTGCATCCGTGGCCATTTTCTGGTCTTTGCTGCCAACGGTTAGTGTAACGGTGTACCCATCGGTGTAGGCTTCTTCGCCAAAGCGCCTGACCATCTCGGCACGGGCCATTTCAGCTACGTAGTCGGCATCTACCTCGGCCTCGGTAGCATTGTAGGTGGCGGTGACTGGGGCCTTGATAGCTAGCTCGTAAGCGTCTGAGCTGATAAAGCCGAGCTCCCTCATCCGACCAAGAATCCAGTCTCTGCGAGTCAGTGCGCGCTGAGGGTTGGCAAGCGGGTTGTAAGCGGAAGGAGCCTTTGGTAGGCCTGCCAGCATGGCCATTTGTGCCAGGGAAAGCTCGTTGACCGGTTTGTTGTAATAAACGCGGGCGGCGGCGGCTATGCCGTAGGCTCGGTTCCCCAGATAAATTTTGTTCAGGTACAGCTCAAAAATCCGGTTTTTGTCCAGCTCACGTTCTATTTGAAGTGCCAGAAGTATCTCGTTGAACTTGCGAATAAACGTCCGATCACGTGACAAAAAGTAATTTTTTGCAACCTGCATTGTGATGGTGCTGCCGCCGGATTGGATCGAGCCGGTAGAGATCAGCTCGATTGCAGCCCGCGCCAGGCCTCTGATGTCGACCCCAAAGTGCTCGTAAAATCGCGAGTCTTCCGCTGCCATAAAGGCTTGTAACTGGATTGTTGGGATCTGTTCGATTGTGATCGGTGCCCTTCTCTTTTCACCGAATTCTGCTATTAATCCGTTGTCTTTGCTATATACCCGCAATGGCGTCTGGAGTTTTATATCCAGAAGCTGCTCGACAGGGGGGAGGCCAGGACGGAGGTAAAGATAGAAGCCTGAGCCTACGATAACGGCGACACTCAGTCCGGTGAGAAATAACCATGCAAAAAGGCGAGAAGTACGCAACAAATGAGACATTTTTTTCTGACAACTGTTGGATATAGGTCTATCATTTGAGAAATTGCTTTAGGAAGGATGAGTCGCTTCACCGTTGCAATTGTACTCAGCTGAAGAAGAGCGGGTAGTGTAAACGGAATATTGAAGAAATTCTCTTAAATAAAAAACACATAACACATGTAACCGGGTGCATTTAGCCAGGTAATAGGGTGAGCGCGTGTTCGGATTGTTCGGAAAGAAATCCAGTGCAGTATTGGGCGTGGATGTGAGCTCAAGCTCCGTCAAGCTCCTCGAGCTGTCGAAGCAGGGCGACCGTTACAAGGTCGAGAGCTACGCCGTTGAGCCTTTGCCGGCCAACGCTGTCGTCGAAAAAAACATCACGGATGTAGAAGCCGTTGGTGAAGTTCTCAAGCGGGTGGCTTCCAAGTCTCGTACCAGCATCAAGCAGGTGGCGGTGGCAGTATCTGGCTCTGCGGTCATTACCAAGGTCATCCAGATGGATGGAGGTCTCAACGAATTTGAAATGGAAGACCAGATTACCCTTGAGGCAGATCAGTATATTCCGTATCCCCTTGACGAAGTTGCGATCGATTTTGAGGTGCAAGGCCCCTCGGAAACCAATCCGAATCAGGTGGATGTGCTCCTCGCAGCGTGCCGTAAAGAGAACGTAGACATCCGTGAAGATGCGCTCCAAATTGCATCACTTATTACGAAGATTGTGGATGTCGAAGCTTATGCCCTTGAGCGTGCCTACGCTCTGATTGAGTCCCAGCTGGACTCCCAGGGTGAAGACCTGGTGGTAGCAATCGTTGATGTTGGTGCCACCATGACCACTTTGAGCGTTCTGGCAGAAGGCAAGACGGTTTACACCCGGGAACAGATCTTCGGTGGCAAGCAGCTTACCGAAGAGATCCAGCGCCGCTACGGCCTGTCTGTCGAAGAGGCAGGGCTTGCCAAGAAACAGGGCGGCCTGCCCGATGATTATGAGTCCGAAGTGCTTACACCGTTCCGGGAGGCTGTTGTTCAGCAGGTTGCGCGCGCGCTTCAGTTCTTTTTCGGAGCCAGTCAGTACAATGCGGTGGACTACGTGGTGCTCGCCGGAGGTGCTGCTTCGATTCAGGGGCTCACAGAAATGGTGGAAGAGAAAACAGGAACGCCGACACTGGTCGCGAACCCCTTTGCGGAAATGGCGGTCGGTTCGCGGGTTAACGCATCTGCCCTGAGTAACGATGCTCCTTCGCTGATGATTGCCTGTGGGCTGGCACTGAGGAGCTTCGACTGATGGCAAAGATTAACCTCAGGCCCTGGCGCGAAGAACTTCGGGCAGAGAAACAGAAACAATTTATTGTGATGGTTGTGGGTGCCGCCATTATCGCGGGTGGGCTTACATTCCTCTGGAATACAGATCTCGATAGCAGCATTGCGTATCAGCAATCCAGGAATGCCTACGTCGAATCTGCCGCCAAAAAGCTGGACGAGCAGATACGTGAAATCGAAAGCCTGAAGCGCAAGCGTGACGAACTGCTTGCCCGCATGAAGGTTATTCAGGATCTGCAGGGCAAGCGTCCTGTGATTGTCCGCGCCTTCGACGAGCTTGTTCGCACTCTGCCTGACGGTCTGTTCTATACAGACCTGAAAAAAGCGGGCGATCAGGTGAGCATCGTGGGTATGGCGGAATCGAACAGCCGTGTCTCAACGCTTATGCGGCAGTTTGATGAATCCGATTGGTTCACAAGTCCGAACCTCTCCAATGTATCATCGGCAGACGGCCGGCGTGCGGGTTACAGCCAGTTCACTATGACTGTAAAACAAAAAACACCCGAGCTCGAAGGGGAGGATAAGTAATGAGCCTCGCAAACTCTCTGAAAAGCCTCAATGAATTTGATATCAATGATCTTGATATAAACAACGCGGGTATCTGGCCGGCACCCATCAAAGCCATTGTTGTCCTGATTATTTTCGGCTTGATTATGGGTGGCGGTTACTGGTTCTTTATCAAGGATCAGTATGTGCAGCTCGACCGGGTTGAGAAAACTGAACAGGATCTGCGCAAAAAGTACGAAGAGAAAGCCTATCAGGTAGCCAACCTGGAAGTTTTCAAAGCGCAGATGGTCGAAATGGAAGAAACCTTTGGCGCGCTTGTGCGACAGCTTCCAAGCGAGACGGAAGTGCCTGGGCTGCTGGAGGACATTACCAATACAGCTCTGGGTAGTGGTCTGGCGCTTAAGGAGGTAAAGCTCCAATCCGAGCAGAAACGCGATTTCTACTCTGAATTGCCGATCAATATTCGTGTTTCAGGTTCCTATCACGAGCTGGCATCCTTTGTGAGCAGTGTTGCAAGCCTTCCGCGGATTGTAACTCTGCATGACTTAACCATTAAACCAACTGGCGGAGACAATGAGCAACTTGATATGCAGGTTGTTGCTCGTACATACCGCTACCGGGCTGGAGAATGAGCATGGCAGCAAAGCATGCGGGAAAGGCCTGGCTGGGTGTCTGTCTGGTATCACTCCTGACGGCGTGCTCCCAGAGCAGCGGCTTTTCCGATCTGGACAAGTTTATGGCAGACACCCGAGCAAAGCCTCGAGGACATGTCGAGCCATTGCCGGAATTCAACGCTTACGAGGCGTTCAGCTATTCTGCGGCGGATCGGCGCGCGCCATTTGAGCCGCCACTTGATGTTCAACTGACCATGGTCGATGAAAAGCCGGTCAGCGATGTTGAGCCAAATCTGGATCGGCCAAACGAAGTGCTTGAGAATTTTGATCTCAAGGATCTTGGGATGGTGGGTACGCTTCAAGGTGCGTCGGGCGGCCTCTTTGCACTTATTCGGGATAATGCGGGTGTTATTCACCGGGTTCATACCGGGAATTTCATGGGGCAGAGCTACGGCCGTATTATTGGCGTCAGTGAAACCCGGATCGAGCTTATCGAAATCGTTCCCAATGGCCGGGGTGGTTGGGTAGAGCGTCCTCGCTCACTGACCCTCGACGAAGACGCAGGCTAAGGAGCGGCTAGATGAGAATCGAAAGAAAAATGCATATACAAAAAAGTTCGGGGTCGAGGCTAGCGATGTTCAGAAAACTCAATGTATACGTCAGCGTGATTACTTTTGGGTTGTTATCCAGCCTGGCCAGTGCGGTCACGTTGGAAGACGTGTCGTTTTCGTCGCTACCGGGAGAACGCCTGGAAGTGACACTTAAATTTGATGGTCAGCCACCTGAGCCATCGGGCTACACTATTGAGCGCCCGGCGCGCATCGCAGTGGATCTGCGCGACACGACCAGCGGCCTTAATAGCCGTAGTATTCCTCTGGGGTCTGGTAATGCCCAGAGCATGACAGTGGTAGAAACGAAGGATCGTACGCGCCTGATCTTCAATCTGGTCGAGCTGGCACCGTATGATACGGTTCGTAATAACAATACTTTGGTGATGACCATTGGTGGGGAGCCCAGCGGAGGCTCGGTAACAACGGCCGGCACATCGGCGAACTCTGCATCTGCGAAGCCTGCAGCATCCCCGAACACGCTTGCAGGCGTTGATTTCCGTCGCGGCAAGGACGGTGAAGGGCGTGTTATTATCGATCTCGGTAGCTCTGGCACCCAAGTTGATCTGTCTGAACTTGGCGGAAAAATTCGCCTTACCATGGATGGAATCGCTGTACCCGCAAATCTGCGCCGCCGTCTCGATGTAACTGACTTCGCAACACCCGTCAGCCGTATTGATACGTTCGTTGAAGATGGAAATGCGGTGATCGAGATTCGTCCGGAGGGCAATTACGACTATATTGCGTACCAGTCCGGCAGCCAGTTCACGGTCAGTGTAGAAAAGCTCACTGAAGAAGAGGCCGAATCCCGTCGTGAGGACAAATTCCCGTACACGGGCGAAAAACTCTCTCTGAACTTTCAGGACATTGAGGTTCGCTCGGTGCTGCAGCTTATTGCCGATTTCACCGGCCTGAACCTGGTGGCGAGTGACACGGTAGCTGGCAGCATCACTCTGCGTCTGCAAAACGTGCCTTGGGATCAGGCTCTGGACCTTATTTTGAAAACCAAAGGGTTGGATAAGCGCCAGATCGGCAATGTTTTGCTGGTAGCGCCTGCCGATGAAATCGCTGCCCGAGAGAAGCTCGAGCTTGAAACTACGAAACAGATTGCAGAGCTGGCACCGGTTCGGTTGGATATTATTCAGGTTAATTATGCCAAAGCCGGTGATATCGTTGCCCTGGTCAAGGCAGATAAGGAGCTGATTACTGATCGCGGTTTCGTGTCTTTTGATGTGCGAACCAATACGATCAGCGTCCGTGAGTCAACCGGTAAGCTGGAAGAAATTCGTCGCCTCGTGTCTACCTGGGACGTACCTGTTCGCCAGGTATCCATCGAAGCCCGCATTGTGCGTGCGCAGACAAACGTGGCGAAAAACCTCGGTGTGCGCTGGGGTGGTGCAGGTTACGATGTAAGCGGGAACAACGTATTTTCTGTCGGCGGCTCACAGGGAGCTGTGGAAGAAGCACGTGATGCCGCTGGTGGTGGAACGGGGGGCATTTCCTTCCCTGGCGCGCTTGCGGTGGATCTTGGTGTGAGTGGTGATGGTGCTTCATCTTTCGCCTTGGGTTGGGGTAGCAAAGACTTTCTGGTAGATCTCGAGTTGTCAGCACTTGAAACCGACGGCCAGGCGGAGGTTGTATCTCAACCCCGTGTGGTAACGGCAGACCGTCAGACAGCTTCCATCAAGTCAGGTGAAGAGATTCCATATCAGGAAGCCTCTTCCAGCGGTGCCACTTCCGTTTCATTCAAAGAGGCCGTGCTGTCTCTGGAAGTGACCCCGCAGATTACACCGGACGATAAAATCATCATGGACCTGGTGATTAATCAGGACTCCCGTGGAGAAGTAACAGGTGGCATTCCATCTATCAATACTAACGAAGTCACAACGCAGGTGCTGGTTGGTAACGGCGAAACGGTAGTCCTGGGTGGTGTTTTCCAATCTGAGGTTGCAACACAAACCACTAAAACGCCTTTCCTTGGAGATATTCCCTATCTCGGGCGCCTGTTTAAGCGCACAGAGAAGGTCAACGAGCGCAGTGAGCTTTTGATCTTCATCACACCTAAGATCATCAAGAGTGACCTGATTCAGTAACTTAATCAGGTAAAAAAAGCCGCCGCGACAAACCGGCGGCTTTTTTGTGTCTGGAGATCCGGCGCCCCTGAAGCCAAAGCCGAAGCTGAAGCTTATGCAATCTGCAGCCCTGTGATATTCTCACCCGCCTGAACACTATTGAGCGGAAGTTATGTCTTTGCCCAAACGCGTAGTCCTGATTGGCCCCATGGGCGCCGGTAAAAGTACGATTGGCCGAATGCTTGCCCGGGAACTGGGGTACCGATTTCTTGACTCTGACCGAATCATTGAAGAGCGTTGTGGGGCAAATATTCCCTGGATATTCGATGTTGAAGGTGAGGAAGGGTTCAGGCAGCGTGAAACAGCTATGCTTGGGGAGTTATCTGCTGAGCCTGAGACGGTTCTGGCCACCGGCGGAGGCGCAGTTATGCGTGCCGAAAATCATCAGGTGCTGAAAAAAGATGCGGTAGTGATCTATCTGAGAACGTCGATAGAGCAACAGGTGGAGCGCACTCGCAAGGATCGCAATCGACCGCTGCTGCAGAACGATGATCCCGAAGGCGTTTTGCGCCGGCTGTTTTCTGTCAGAGATCCGCTATACACAGAACTTGCCGATATTATTATGCATACGGATCGCAAGAGCCCCCGGCTTGTAGTGCGCCAATTGGTTAATCGGATGAATCCCAAAACGCCGCGACAACAAAGACAGGTACGAAAGGAAGGTCGCAACCATGTATAACCTGCTTCACGAACTTCCGGTTGATCTGGGAGAGCGTAGTTACCCCATTATGATCGGCGAAGGCATGCTGGGTGAGTATGATCTTTCCGGGTACGTTGGTGGTTCTCAGGTGATGATTGTCACCAACGATGTGGTCGGTCCTTTATACCTGGAGCAGGCCAGAGCCTGTTTCCCCGGCAAGAGCGTGGACACAGTTGTGCTGCCGGATGGTGAAAAGCACAAAGACTGGCAAACGCTGACTCTTATTTTTGATGCCTTGCTGGAGAAGCGGCACACCCGAAAAACCACGCTGGTAGCCTTGGGTGGTGGTGTTGTTGGTGATATGACAGGATTTGCTGCGGCTTCTTACCAGCGTGGCGTGCCATTCATACAGATGCCAACCACACTTTTGTCTCAGGTAGACTCCTCTGTAGGTGGAAAAACAGGCATTAACCATCCGCTGGGGAAGAACATGATCGGGGCTTTTCATCAGCCTGAAGCGGTACTGATTGATACCGACACGCTTCAGTCTCTGCCACCGAGAGAAGTGTCTGCCGGGCTTGCAGAAGTCATTAAATACGGATTGATCCGTGACACGGTCTTTCTCGACTGGCTGGAGCAGGAAATCGACCAGTTGGTAGCCTGCGATAACAAAGCTCTGGCGGAAGCCATATTTCGTTCGTGCGCCTGCAAAGCGGATGTTGTTGCCCAGGATGAACGCGAGAACGGGCTCAGGGCCACACTGAATCTTGGCCACACATTTGGCCATGCCATCGAAACCTTTGCCGGTTATGGCAATTGGCTGCATGGGGAGGCGGTGGGCACTGGCATGATCATGGCCGCCGACCTGTCTGCGAGGGAAGGTTCAATCAGCCAAGCTGACTATGATCGCATCGTGCGGATTGTTAGCAGGGCCAGCCTGCCTGCGTTGCCTCCAGCGGATATGACGCCTGCCGATTTCATGAACCTGATGGCCGTTGACAAGAAGAATATCGATGGCCGGCTGAGGCTGGTATTGCTTCGTTCTGTTGGGGATGCAGTCGTTACGGCTGACGCATCTCTGGAAAATCTCGCGGCAACGCTTAAGGCATTCTGTCGGCAGGAAAGCTGAGCAGAGGTTGTAACATTGAACAACAGGGATCCTTTGTGACCGACGACAGCTTCAACAGCCTTGATGGTGGGGGGTTGTTTCCCAGATTACAGCAGCGATACGGTTTGAGAGACAACCCGCTGGAAATGGAGACACCGTTCTTTCCGGAGGGCATGCGTCATCATGCCCTGGAAGCGCTTCGCCATCTTTGTGGGTTTGGTGATATGGCGCTGCTGCTCACCGGCGCACCGGGTTCGGGTAAAAGCAGGCTGCTAGCTGAGCTGGTGCGCAGTGAGTCCTCACGGCTCGGGTTTCACCGATTGCCCGCCGCCGCGATGACAAGTTCAAACGCGCTGGCAAGAGATCTGAAGCAGGTTGCCCGCTCAGGCGCCAACCCGGATGATAATCCGCGTGAAACGGTGTATCGTTTTTTCCGGTGGTCCGAAAGCAGGGTCGTTAAGGGGCAGCGAATGGTGTTGCTCATTGATGATGCTGATCGTGTATCCCCCGAGCTTCTCAGGCTTATCCTTGACGGTTTTCTGGCGGCTGATCGTGCCAAGGCAGCGGTTCCGGTATTTGCCGGTGAGGATCGTCTTGTCACGCTTTTAGGCCTTGGGGATTCATCGGTATCCATTCACCAGGTTCATTTGCGTCCGCTTACGAGGGAAGAAGTGTTTTCCTACCTGGAGCCGCGTGTCCACAAAGCAGGCGGTAAGGTGAATGAGCTCCTCAGCCCTGCCCGGCTTGCGAGAATACATGACCTCAGCCAGGGCAGCTTTTCCCGACTGAAAAGAGTCACGCCGGGCATTTGGCTGGATATTGTTTCCGATGCTTCGAAGCCGAAGCGCTCACGAGGTATTAATTTCAAGCAGCTCCGCCTGCCTGCATTGGCTCTCCTGCTTTTGGGAGGCTCGTGGTGGTTTGTATCCCAGCAGTATAACGAGACAGTAGCTTTGGAGCAGGAGAACGTTCCTGAACCTGACAGGTTACGCAAGAGTATTACCATTGGCCCGGATACACCGGAAGCCGAATCGCCAGATGAAGCACCCCAGCCATTGACAGAACCTGCGTCCCCGCCGGAGCCTGTTTCTGAGCCTGTTTCTGAGCCTGACTTTGTCCCAAAAAATGCCAGCAGATACGTCGATATTGAACAGCTGCGCAACCGCAGCAAAGCTTGGACTATTCAACTGGTAGCCGGAAATCTGGAGCAAACGGCGTTGAGCGTTATTGCTCGCTATCCTGACCTTGAAATGGTCTACACGGTTGGAGCGCGCAAGAGCGAGCCCTGGTTTATGGTGCTCTATGGGAGCTATTCTTCGAAGGCAGAAGCTCAAAAGGTAGTATCCGGGCTCCCTGATGCACTGATTTTGGGCGTTCCTTGGGTGCGGACAACTAAGGACTTGTGATCGGATCTTAAATGCGAGGTAACTTCCTGTTTCGTATTGAGCAAACCCCTACCGCAGTGCAACCATTTCAAAGATTTAGTGTCAAATTTGTTTGAGTGCGTATTTATACGTGTGTAGAATAGCCTCCCCATTTTTTAAATGTTGGCGGGCTTATTGCACTATAATGGTGCATAAGTCGCTGATAAAAAAGCATTTACATCGAGAGAGCGCTTATGAATTCAGGTTTGTATCATCCCGACGAATTCAAAGACAACTGCGGGTTTGGACTGATCGCCCACATGAAAGGCGAGGCCAGCCATAAGTTGCTACAGACTGCCATTGAGTCACTCACGTGCATGACGCATCGAGGTGGTATCGCCGCAGACGGTAAAACCGGTGATGGTTGCGGCCTGCTTATTCAAAGCCCTGATGTCTTCCTGAAGAAAGCTGCAAAAGCGGCGTTTGGCAAAGAGCTCGGCGGGCTGTTTGCGGTGGGCCAGGTTTTCCTCAACCCGGAGCCAGGCAAAGCAGCCAGCGGTCGTACCGCCCTTGAAAAGCGACTGGTCGACCAAGGGCTGGAAATCATGGGCTGGCGGGAAGTACCGGTTGATGACAGCTGTCTGGGGCCAATGGCTCTGGACAGCATGCCACGGATAGAGCAGGTGTTTGTAACACCCGCGGCCAAGTCGGAACAGGAATTCGCCATCAGCCTGTTCATTGGGCGTCGCCATGCCGAGCGTGATATGGCAGAGGACCCTGAGTTCTATGTCTGCAGTCTCTCCCACCGCACACTCGCCTACAAAGGCCTGATGATGCCGGCGGATCTGGCGAACTTTTACAGGGATCTGGGCGATCCTGATTTCGCCACTGCCATTTGCGTGTTCCACCAGCGCTTCTCAACCAACACCATGCCCCGCTGGCCGCTGGCTCAGCCGTTCCGTTACCTGGCGCATAACGGCGAAATCAACACCATTGATGGCAACCGCAACTGGGCTATTGCCCGGGCTGCGAAGTTCAGCTCTCCGGATTTGCCGGATATGCAAACCCTTCAGCCTCTGGTCAACCTCGCCGGCTCTGACTCCTCAAGCATGGACAATATGCTGGAAATCCTTCTGGCAGGTGGTGTGGATCTGTTCCGCGCTGCGCGGATGATGATTCCGCCGGCCTGGCAGAATGTCGACACCATGGATTCTGAACTCCGGGCATTCTATGAATACAATTCCATGCATATGGAGCCTTGGGATGGCCCCGCCGGCCTGGTTATGTCAGACGGCCGTTACGCAGTCTGCATGCTGGATCGCAACGGCCTGCGGCCTGCGCGCTGGGTGGTTACCAAGGATGATTTCATTACCCTCGCCTCGGAGATTGGCACCTACAGCTATCAGCCAACGGACGTGGTCGCAAAAGGCCGGGTTGGGCCCGGGCAGATGTTGGTTATTGATACTGAATCCGGTGAAGTTCTGCACACTCGGGACATCGATCAGCGGCTCAAGACGGCAAAACCTTACAAGCGTTGGCTGCGTGAAAATGCGCTGCGAGTGGAAACAACGTTGAATCAGAGTACTCCAGACTTCCGGTTGATGGGTGCGGATGAACTGTTGATACACCAGAAGATGTTTATGGTGTCCTACGAGGAGCGTGACCAGATCCTGCGCCCACTGGCGGAAAATGCTCAAGAGGCTGTCGGCTCCATGGGGGACGACACACCCATGGCTGTGCTGTCTAGCAAGGTGCGCCATGTTGCAGATTATTTTCGCCAGAAGTTTGCCCAGGTAACCAACCCAGCGATTGATCCCTTGCGGGAGGCGATCGTAATGTCGCTGGAAACCTGCCTGGGCGCTGAGCGCAACGTATTCGAGGAAACCGCAGGGCACGCTGACAGAATCATCCTGACCACACCGGTTCTGTCGCCGGCGAAATTCCTTCGGATTGCCAATAACGACCGCCCGGGGTTTACGGTAGCCCGGATTTCCATGAGCTATCTTCCGGAGCAGGGGCTTGAGCAGGCCATTCGTCGAGTTTGTGATGAGGCCGAGCAGGCTGTTCGTAGCGGTAAAGTGCTGCTAATTCTCTCTGACAAGGACCTTAAGCAGGGCGAGTTGCCGGTGAGCTCTCTGATGGCGACCGGCGCGGTTCACCATCATCTGGTGGCAAACGGTTTGCGCTGTGATTCCAACATCGTCGTGGAGACAGGCTGGGCCCGGGATCCTCACCATTTTGCTGTGCTGTTCGGCTTTGGAGCGACTGCGGTCTATCCGTACCTGGCCTATCAGGTGCTGAACGATCTTATCCGCACCGGCGAATTGCTGATGGATCCTATCGAAGCGAAAAACAATTACCGCAAAGGTATCAACAAGGGGCTGCTGAAGATCCTGTCGAAGATGGGGATCTCTACGATTGCCTCCTATCGTGGGGCCCAGCTCTTTGAAGCCATTGGCCTTGCGGATGATGTTGCCAACCTGTGCTTCAAGGGTGTGCCGTGTCGCATTCAGGGTGCAGGTTTTTTTGATTTTCAGGAGGATCAGGAGCAACTTGCGACCATTGCCTGGAAGCCACGCAAGCCGATTTCTCCGGGCGGCCTGCTGAAATACATCCATGGTCAGGAATACCATGCTTTTAATCCCGATGTGGTGGGTAAGCTGCAGGAGGCCGTGACCACAGGTGATTACGGTTATTACAAAGAATACGCGGCGCTGGTAAATGAGCGCCCGGTGGCCACGCTGAGGGATTTGCTCGGTTTCCGTGAGGGTATTGAGGCTGTTGGGATTTCCGAGGTTGAGCCGGTCGAGCAAATCTTTACCCGGTTCGATTCTGCGGCCATGTCTCTTGGCGCGCTGTCGCCGGAAGCTCATGAAGCGCTGGCGGTGGCGATGAACACGCTTGGCGGACGCTCCAATTCAGGAGAGGGCGGTGAAGACCCGGCTCGTTATGGCACCGAAAAGCGATCGAAGATCAAACAGGTCGCCTCCGGTCGCTTTGGTGTGACCGCGGAATACCTGCGCAGTGCCGACGTCATGCAAATCAAGGTTGCCCAGGGCGCCAAGCCGGGTGAAGGAGGCCAGTTACCTGGCGGCAAGGTCAATGAACTGATCGCGCGCTTGCGCTACTCGGTGCCAGGGGTAACCCTGATTTCGCCGCCGCCACACCACGATATCTACTCGATTGAAGATCTGGCGCAGCTGATCTTTGATCTCAAACAGGTCAACCCGCAAGCCCTGGTCTCGGTAAAGCTGGTCTCTGAGCCCGGCGTTGGAACGATTGCGGCGGGTGTGGCAAAGGCGTATGCCGATCTGATTACAGTCTCCGGCTACGATGGGGGCACGGCGGCAAGCCCGCTGGCATCTATTCGCTACGCAGGCTCGCCCTGGGAGCTCGGATTAGCCGAAACCCAGCAGGCTTTGCGTGCCAATGACTTGCGTGGAAAAATCCGCCTGCAAACGGATGGCGGCATCAAAACCGGTCTGGATGTGGTTAAGGCCGCCATTCTTGGAGCCGAGAGTTTTGGTTTTGGCACCACCCCCATGGTGGCGCTGGGCTGTAAATATCTGCGCATTTGCCACCTGAATAACTGTGCGACCGGCATTGCCACCCAGAACGAATACCTCCGCGAAGAGCACTTCAAAGGCACGGTGGAAATGGCCATGAACTTCTTCCGTTTTGTGGCGGAAGAAACCCGTGAATGGATGGCTAAGCTGGGGGTTCGTAGCCTGGAAGAGCTCGTCGGGCGTGTCGATCTTCTCGTTCGCCTGCCCGGTGACACCGAGCGCCAGAAAAAACTGGACCTGACGCGGCTGCTATCCAACGATTATATTCCTGCAGACAAGCCGCAGACCTGCCAGGTTGAACGCAATGTGCCGTTTGATCAGGGCGTGCTGGCTGAAGAAATGCTCAAGGCAATCGCGCCTGCGATTGAAGGTAAAACCGGGGGCGCATGGAGCTACCGGGTGACCAACTGTGATCGCTCAATCGGTGCCCGTCTTTCTGGTGAGATTGCTGCAAAGCACGGAAACCAGGGCATGGCCGAGGCGCCAATTACCCTGGATCTTGTGGGTACTGCCGGCCAGAGCTTTGGCGTCTGGAACGTCGGTGGGCTGAACCTGATTCTTGAGGGCGATGCCAACGATTATGTGGGCAAGGGAATGACCGGCGGCAAGCTTGTTATCAAGCCGCCACGCAACAGTACCTTTAGCACCCAGGAAACCGCCATTATAGGTAACACCTGCCTGTACGGGGCAACCGGCGGTAAGCTGTTTGCAGCAGGTACGGCCGGCGAGCGCTTTGCCGTTCGCAACTCCGGAGCGCATACCGTAATTGAGGGCGCTGGAGATCACTGTTGCGAATACATGACCGGCGGACTGGTGACCGTGTTAGGCATTACCGGAGCCAACTTTGGAGCCGGTATGACCGGAGGATTTGCCTATGTGCTGGATATGGACAACACCTTTGTAGACAAATACAACCATGAACTGGTGGAAATCCAGCGTATTTCCCGCGAAGAAATGGAAGCTTACCGCAACCATTTGCGCAGCGTGATTCGAGAGCATATCTCGGAAACCGGCAGCGCCTGGGCTGAGAATATTCTTGAAGATTTCGACGACTACATCGGCCGCTTCTGGCTGGTGAAACCCAAAGCTGCCAATTTGCGCAGCCTGCTGGCAAGTACCCGTGCGCGCCCTGAATAAGGTCAGAGCGTTGAGTCTGATTACTTGCGAGGGTTCAGGGTTGCCGGTACGAGCAGCCCTTGTCGATATTGAGCTGATGAGAGCGCCAACATGAAAGAACGACTTAGTAACGATTTTCAGTTTGTGGAAGTAGGGCGGGTAGATCCGAAGAAAGTCCCCGCGAAGAAGCGCAAAAAAGAGTTTGGCGAAATCTATCGGCCGTATACAGCTGAAAACGCATCATCCCAATCCCACCGCTGCCTGGAATGCGGTAACCCTTATTGTGAATGGAAGTGCCCAGTACACAACTACATCCCCAACTGGTTGAAGCTGGTTTCCGAAGGCAACATCATGAAAGCCGTCGAGTTGTGTCACCAGACCAACTCACTGCCTGAAGTGTGTGGCCGGGTTTGCCCGCAGGATCGCTTGTGTGAGGGGGCCTGTACCCTCAACGACGGCTTTGGTGCCGTTACCATCGGTTCGGTTGAAAAGTACATCACCGATACGGCCTTCGCCCTGGGCTGGAAACCGGACATGTCAGCGGTCAAATGGACGGACAAGAAAGTGGCGGTGATCGGCGCGGGCCCAGCGGGCCTTGGCTGCGCCGATGTGCTGGTTCGCAACGGCGTAAAGCCAGTGGTGTTTGATATCTACCCGGAAATCGGCGGCCTGCTGACATTCGGCATTCCCGAATTCAAGCTGGAAAAGTCCGTGATGACACGGCGGCGCCAGGTGTTTGAGGAAATGGGCGTGGAGTTCCGTTTGTCCACTGAGGTGGGTAAAGACGTTCAGTTGCAGGACATGCTTGAAGAGTACGATGCGGTGTTTATGGGTATGGGAACCTACACCTACATGAAGGGAGGCTTCCCCGGCGAGAATCTGCCGGGGGTTTACGACGCTCTGCCGTTCCTGGTGTCCAACGTGAATCGTCGTCTTGGTTTTGAAAAAGACGGGGAAGGTTTTATTGATATGAAGGGCAAGCGCGTAGTGGTGCTGGGTGGTGGTGACACCGCCATGGACTGCAATCGCACCTCTATTCGCCAGCAGGCAGAAAGCGTGACCTGCGCCTATCGCCGCGACCAGGCCAACATGCCGGGCTCGCGTCGCGAGGTGACCAATGCCAAGGAAGAGGGTGTGGCGTTCCTGTTCAATCGACAGCCGATTGCCATCATCGGTGAGGATCAGGTTGAAGGTGTGAAGGTGGTATCAACGGAGCTTGGTGAGCCGGATGAAAACGGCCGCCGCCGGCCCGAGGTGGTTCCCGGAAGCGAGGAAGTTATACCAGCCGATGCGGTACTGGTCGCCTTCGGCTTTCGCCCGAGCCCCGCCGACTGGTTTGACGAGTTTGCGATCAACACCGACGATTCTGGTCGGGTAACCGCCCCGGAAGCGGCAGAGTACGCCTTCCAGACCAGTAATCCGAAGATCTTTGCGGGCGGCGATATGGTTCGGGGCTCGGATCTTGTTGTTACCGCGATCTGGGAAGGCCGTCAGGCGGCTGAGGGCATCATGGACTATCTGGATATCTGACAAACCGTTTGATCCGGATCACCGGGCCGGCTTACTAAGGGTAAGCCGGCCTTTTTTATTATGGCAAACGGGGTATCATTGCTCCCGTTCCATTAAGACCATCTGAAAGAGACAACGTTGGAATCCCTATGACCGAGTTGAAGAATGACCGCTTCCTGCGCGCCCTTATGCGCCAGCCTGTTGATCGTACCCCGGTATGGATGATGCGCCAGGCCGGCCGTTATCTGCCCGAGTATCGCGCTACCCGGGAGAAAGCGGGAGACTTCCTCAGCTTGTGCAAGAACACGCCTCTGGCGTGTGAGGTAACCCTCCAGCCGCTTGAGCGTTTCCCGCTGGATGCCGCGATTCTGTTCTCGGATATACTCACCATTCCGGATGCTCTGGGTCTCGGGCTTTATTTTGAAACCGGTGAAGGCCCCAAGTTCAAGCACACGATTCGCACCAAGGCGGATGTTGACGCGCTGCCGAACATCAAGGCAGAAGTCGACCTCGATTATGTGATGAACGCCGTTTCGACCATCCGGAGCGCGCTCAATGGCAGCGTTCCCCTGATCGGCTTCTCCGGTAGCCCTTGGACACTGGCAACCTATATGGTTGAAGGCGGTTCCTCCAAGGATTTCCGCGAGGCTAAAAAACTTATGTATAGCCAGCCGGAGGTGATGCATCAACTGCTGGATCACCTTGCTGACGCGGTAATCGATTACCTCAACGGCCAGATCAAGGCAGGCGCCCAGGCGATTCAGATTTTTGATACCTGGGGTGGCGTACTGAGCAGCTGGGCGTATGAAGAGTTTTCTCTTCGCTACATGAAGAAGATTGTTGATAACCTGATCCACGAGAACGACGGGCGCCATGTTCCGGTGATCCTGTTCACCAAAAACGGCGGCCAGTGGCTTGAGTCCATCGCAGATTCAGGCGCTGATGCCGTTGGCCTGGACTGGACCACGGATATCGGCAATGCCCGCGCCCGTGTGGGTGATCGTGTTGCCTTGCAGGGCAATATGGACCCAACTATGCTTTATGCTCCACCGGCCCGTATTCGTGAGGAAGTGGGTGACATCCTGCGTCGCTATGGCTCCGGCCCAGGTCATATTTTTAACCTTGGTCACGGCATTACTCCGGATGTTGATCCCGAGCACGCCAAAGCGTTCATCGAGGCTGTTGTTGAGTTGAGCCCCGAGTACCATCAGCAATAAAGGAGCAGCCCCTTGCCCGCCAAAGCCTCAGAAAAACGGAAGTTCCATCGCATAAGCTTCGACGCCCCTTGCGAACTGCACGCCCTTGAAAGCGTGTGGACAACAGAGGTGCTGGATATTTCCCTGAAAGGTGTTCTGGTCAAACGACCGGAAGGGTGGGATGTTCCGTTGAGCCAGCCTTGTGAAGTGATCGTTCATCTTGATGGGCAACAGGCCGGGATTGTTATGGCGGTCGAGTTAAAGCACGTTGAGGCACACAGGCTTGGTTTTAAATGCCAGTACATCGATCTTGAAAGTGCGACCCATCTGAAACGCCTGGTTGAGTTGAACCTTGGGGATCAGGTGCTTCTTGAACGAGAATTTGCACGTTTGATCGACTAGCCGGGACGGTAAAAGATCATCCCTGCCGTAAACTCCAAAACAGGCAGTCTGATGCCCAGGCTTAAAGCTCCTCTAGCGCTGTAATCGCTTCACTAAGTTTGGTCACCGGAATCACCTTCATCCCCGCAATAGGCTTACGTGGCGCATTGGCTTTGGGGACCAGCGCACGAGTAAACCCATGCTTCGCGGCCTCGTTAATTCGCTCCTGACCACTGGGCACCGGCCGGATCTCCCCCGACAGCCCGACTTCCCCGAAAATCACCAGATCCTGAGGCAGCGCGCGATCACGGAACGAAGAAACGACCGCAGCCAACAACGCCAAATCAGCGCTGGTCTCATTAACCTTCACGCCACCCACAACGTTCACAAACACATCCTGATCCGACACATGCAAACCGCCGTGACGGTGCAACACGGCCAGCAGCATCGCCAGCCGGTTCTGATCCAGACCAACCGCCACTCGCCGCGGGTATCCGCCCTGGGCCATATCCACCAGCGCCTGAATTTCCACCAGCATGGGCC